>Ga0214200_1000172_pt1 | contig 17647 bp, 17 predicted proteins | sample TroBogEpilimnion_7_FD_153038 | JGI IMG/M metagenome (GOLD analysis project Ga0214200, IMG submission 153038) | Freshwater microbial communities from Trout Bog Lake, WI - 23OCT2008 epilimnion | ecosystem: Environmental > Aquatic > Freshwater > Lake > Epilimnion/Euphotic zone | place: Trout Bog... | reverse complement strand
GTCTAGGTCGCCAGCTTTAAGTGCAGTTAAATTGTCAGGCATACTGTTGCCAGGTTTGACTATCGTAAAATGGATGCCTAGTTTTTGTTCGAGTAGTTTTAAATAATCAGCGCCCATGCCTCTGTATTGACCTTGTTTATCGACCCAATCATAAGGCAGTTTATTAGGATTAACTCCGACACGAACAACAGGATGCGCTGCTAACCAGTTCTTTTCTGCGTTGCTTAAATTTAAGTTTTCGATTGCGGATTGATAGACAAACTTTTTCAGCTTGAGGCTATCAATGGCCGTGCTATAACCGGCTTTAACGTAAGAATCAGCTAATACAGATAGTCGTGCAACATCGATATAACCTAGTGGAACGGTATTTGGGATCAGTTTTTGAGTTTCTTGCGCTTCAAATTGTAAATGCGCTAGTGGCAGTTTGCTGTGATAGTGCTGAACAATGAGCTCTATGAGCTGCTGGGGATGATCTAAAGCATAACGCCAACCTTTTAAGCTGGCTCTTAAGAATCGATCTATACGCTCGGGGTGTTGTTGACGTTCTTGTTCGCTGGTAAATAAAATGTCGCCATAAAAGTCAATACCGTAACTCTGAGGCTTAATGATATTGATGGGAATGTTATGTTGCTGAAAATAGTAGGGTTGATCAGACAAATAACCCGCCATAACATCAACGTCACCATTAACTAATAAGTCATTATTGGCAGCTTGTTTAATTAAGCTGAAATCTTGATCGGAAATATTACTAGAGGTCAGTAGCGCTTTTAAGGGGGCTTCATCAACATTCAAGACATCCATCATAATGCGTTTAGCTTTCATTTCGAAAGCGCTGATGATGCCAGAATCCCGCTTAGTGATAAAAACTAAGGGATTGTGTTGAAATATAGCCGCCATCGCCACTATGGGCTTACCCTGTGCGTAGTAATTCAATAGACCTGAATCGCCAATGCCGTATTCAGATTCACCGTCTAAGACTTGATTAGCCACGCTTTTGTTAAGATCACGTTCAAGTAATTCAACGTCTAAGCCTTCTTCGGCATAATAGCCTTGCTGTATCGCCGCGTAATAACCCGCAAATTGAAACTGATGAAACCATTTAAGTTGTAAGTGCACTTTTTCAAGCGCAGGCTTAAGGGCGGGCGTGGAAGATTCTGCTAGAGCGAGCAGGGGAAAACTGCTGAGTAAGCTTAGAAATAGAAAAGCAATAAAAAAACGCAATATAGAAAGCGTTTTTCGATATGTGGGTATCACTATAAATTAATCCTTAGTTAGATCTAAAAAGCTAGGTCTAGGTCTTTTAAGGATACTTTACAGCATAAGTTATCCTTGCTTGCTTGCTTGCTTGCTTGCTTGCTTGCTTGAATATTGTAATGACATAAATATAAACTATTACAGTTGTAATGACATAAATATTAACTAATATAGGAATTATTAATCTATCGAATAAAGGCATTAATTGCCTCTTGTTTATGAGTTCTATGTGGGAGATAGTTTTGTAGATGTAGGACGGAATAAGTTGTAGTTCTAGGCTGGAATAGGGCTTTAAGAGAGAAGCTGTAGGCCGGAATAAGGCTTTAAGAGTGTAGCGAGTAAAGCGTTTCCGGCATAGACAGCAATCCTGTGCCGGAAACGCCACCACGCGCTACGCTTGGGTGGTCTTATTCCGGCCTACAATTTATTACAATTTACATCACATCAATCATGACTTTCTTGCCTTTGCCGACTCCGTTGTCGTTAATCATTAAGCTAATAAGCGTACAATGACTGCTTAAGGTTATCATAATCATTGTGGCATCGGCATGTTTAAGACTGTTTGTCATCGCTTCCTGACAAATACGAAGAAACTTATCTAGCGAGGGAACTGATAATAATTCTTGGAAGCGAACTTTATTAACAACATCCTCATTCCTAAAGTACAGCCATTTAAGTGCCATTTTGTTGATATGTAAAAAGTAGTCATTTTTATCAATTGAACAATATCCGCAAGGCGCGTAATCATAGATTTGTTTAATCTCATCAGCATAATGGCTAATCTGTTCGGTGTATTGCCACTGCTGTTCTTCATGATTCTTACGATTAGCGATGTCGGTCAGCATGACGACAAAGTGATCTTTTTTAGATTGTTAGACTGTACAATCATACCTGCGCTTATTGAACTGAAATAGCTCTTCAAAATGAAGTTGCTCCCCTGTTTTGGCTACCTTTGCAAAAGTTCTAATCCAATCAAAACTATATTTTTTAATATCAAGAAAAATCTGCGTAGCGGTTTTATAACTCGGGTTAACACCAATTAAATTTATAAAGGCTTGGTTAACATCAAGAAATTGGCAGTCTATCGACTCACCTGCATTATCGTAGAGCATTTTACAATCTGCTATGCCGAAACTACTCTTTTCGAATAGCAATAAAAACTTATAGCCTGAAGCAATTAGCGCCTTATCGATCTGCCACCTTGTTTTATTGTAGGGGTGACAGATTCGCCCTGTATTTAATTTTTTGTGTACTGGACAAAGCTGTCACCCCTACAAAATACTCACTTTTGAAAGCTATACAGCCCTTGTCATGCTTACCCTTCGGGAATAATTACTTATGAAGATAAGTATGCTTATAAAGTAACACTATATGAAAGCCAAAAGCCAAATAGAATTAATTTTTAGTAATGCTCGCTTACTTAACTATAATACCCACTTACTTTAGATTATGATTACGGCTCTCTGGTTTTAAGAGGTAAATACAGCACTATCAGCGATTTAATGGGCTGCGTATTATGGCTAATAAAATGTACTAAAACCTTTCAACTACAATAAGACTAACAATATGTTTGAAATAGAATACGAATTTGTCGAAGAAGATTTAATTAACTTTAACACAGCGCGTTACATGAAGACTGAAGTCTATCAAAATGACCACAGAATGAATCGTTTGATAGTACCGGCCGTGATGACACTCCTAAGTGGCTTTTATTACTTTTATTATCAAGACTTGACTACTTCTGCTTATATTGCCGCAATTGCAGCACTATGGTCATTCCTTGTACCCAAAACAACACTGTCACGTTGGCAACAAAAACTGATCAAATCCTATACCGCCAAAGAAAAAAGTAATTTATTTGGTACTTATCAATTAAGCATAGATCCTGCTGATCCCACGCACTTATTAGAAAAATCACCGAGTGGTAAGCATAAAATGCCTTGGGCTGAATTAGTCAGAGTCGAATACGGCAAACGCTATGTTTATATCTACATTGATTTAACAACCGCTTTAGTGATTCCTGTTGATAAAGTAAAAAAAGGCAACCTAGAAGCATTTGCCGAACAAGCTGAGAAAATGATCGAACGCTATGCTTAAAAGCATAGGATGTGTGTTGCTTTTAAGAAAATAACAGGGAACTATGTAGGTTGAGTTATCGATATAGCCCTGTAGGTCAGGTTAGCGATAGCGTAACCCGACAGGAAGAACTTCGAATTGTTGGGTTACGCTATCGCTAACCCAACCTACCTCAGCCTTTCGCCTTTAGCCTTTCGCCTAATATTTTATGATTATTTTTAATAGACCAAATCTCCCCTAACCCCTCTTTGCTAAAGAGGGGAAATAAAAAGCCCTGTAGGTCGGGTTAGCGATAGCGTAACCCGACAGGATGAACTTCGAATTGTTGGGTTACGCTATCGCTAATCCAACCTACCCTAGCCTTTAGCCTTTTTACTTTCGCCTTTACTCTCAAACACCCATGTTAAATTTTAAAAATATAGCTCTGCGCCGTGGTGCGCGGGTGCTGTTTTCCAACTCGACCTTCACTATTCACAAAGGCCAAAAAGCTGGCTTTACCGGTGCCAATGGTGCTGGTAAATCGAGTTTATTTGCACTGGTCAGAAAAGAACTGCATTTAGATGAAGGTGACTTTTCTATGCCACCGCATTTAGAAATCGCCCATGTTGCGCAAGAAACCCCAGCCGTTACAAGTTCGGCAATTGATTATGTTATTGATGGCGATCAAGAATTAAGGCGTTTACAAGCTCAATTACAACTAGCAGAAAGCTTAGACAACGGCTTAAAACAAGCTGAACTGCATGCCGCCTTAGAGAACATCGGTGGCTATACGGCACAAGCCAGAGCTTCACGCTTAATGAACGGCTTAGGGTTTAGCGCCGCTCAAGAACACAATGCCGTCAACTCGTTTTCAGGCGGTTGGCGTATGCGTCTTAACTTGGCGCAGGCCTTGATGTGTCGTTCTGACGTATTGCTATTGGATGAACCCACTAACCATTTAGATTTAGATGCAGTTATTTGGCTACAAGACTGGTTATGCAAATATCCTGGCACTTTATTACTGATTTCACATGATCGTGATTTTCTCGACACTATCACCGATCACATCGTACATATTGAACAGAACAAAGCCGAAATTTATACTGGCAATTATTCGGCTTTTGAACGAATGCGTGCGGAGAAGTTAGCGCAGCAACAATCCGCTTTTCAAAAGCAACAACGGGAAATAGCTCACATCCAAAGCTTTGTCGACCGTTTTAAAGCCCAAGCCACCAAAGCGCGGCAAGCACAAAGCCGTATTAAAGCCTTGGAGCGCATGGAAGTCATTGCTATGGCGCATGTCGATTCGCCCTTCGACTTTAGTTTTGCCAAACCCGGCAAAATGCCTAATCCTTTATTGACCTTAGATAAAGCCGACATCGGTTATGGCGAAACTTGTATTATTAAGCAAGCCGGCTTATCTATTTCACCTGGTGATCGCATTGGTTTATTAGGTCCAAATGGTGCGGGTAAATCGAGTTTAATTAAAGTCTTAGCCGGTGATATGCAGCCGATGTCAGGCAAAAGACAAGAAGCTGAAGCCCTAAAAATTGGTTATTTTGCTCAGCATCAATTAGAACAACTCCAAGTAGACGAAAGCCCGTTATGGCATCTACAAAAAATAGATAAGCAAGCTACAGAAAAAGATCTACGTAACTTTTTAGGTGGCTTTGATTTTCAAGGCGATAAGGTTTTAGAAGCCGTTAAACCCTTTTCTGGCGGAGAAAAAGCCCGCTTAGTCTTAGCACTATTAGTCTATCAAAACCCTAATCTATTACTGCTTGATGAGCCGACTAACCATTTAGATTTAGAAATGCGTCATGCCTTAAGCGTAGCGCTGCAAGATTACCAAGGCGCTATTGTGGTGGTCTCTCATGATCGACACTTATTGCGCTCTGTTACAGATCAGTTATTATTAGTCGCTGGCGGCAAAGTTCAGCCTTTTGATGGCGATCTTGACGATTATCGATTATGGCTCACCGAGCAGAAAAAAACCGACGATAAATCAGTCACAGAAAACACCGATACGGTATCTCGCAAAGATCAAAGAAAACTGGATGCCGATCGAAGAAAAAAACATAAGCCTCTGTTTGATGCCCTTAAGAAAGCAGAAATGGCCGTTGAAAAATATCATAATGAACAACGCGAACTAGAGCATCAATTAGCCGATCCGGGGCTTTATGAAGCCTCAGAAAAAGAGCGTTTAAAGCGGATATTAGATCGAAAAGTTCAAGTAGACAAGGCGCTGGATGATGCAGAATCAGCTTGGATGGAAGCAGAAGAAGCGATTGAAAATGCTGAGTAAGATTTAACCTTACAGTTGCCTTTATTACCGCCACACCAGCCTTGACTAACCATATTTAAGGGGATTTGGTGGGAGTGGCTTTACAAATGAGACTGTGAAAGTATTATGACTTTAGCTTCCCCCTTTGTAAAAGGGGGGTCGAAGGGGATTTTATTAAGCCATAGGTTATTGAAATTTAATAATAATTTTTTAATAGATCAAATCTCCCCTAACCCCTCTTTGCTAAAGAGAGGAATAAAAAGAATACTTTCACAGGCTCAAATGCTTAACTCTTAACAGGCATCTGTAGGCCGGAATAAAGCTTTCGAGCATAAGCGAGAACAGCGTTTCCGGCATAGGTATCGACCCTGTGCCAGAAAAGCCATCACGCGCTACGCTAGCATGGTCTTATTACGACCTACAGACTACCCAAAGCTATAGGGATTTAGTATTTGGTGGGTAGTAATGATCCACCTACGAACTCAATAACTATAATCAATATCACCTAGGATAAACATTATGAGCAACTATAAACATATTTTGTTAGCAGTGGATTTTTATGAAAACAGCTCTGCTATTAGCCAACGAGCAAAGGATTTAGCGCTTAAATATCAAGCCGAGCTAAGTATTATTCATGTAGTCGATAATTTGCCTTTAACCGATACTGGCTATGGCGCCGAAATACCCTTTAACATCGACTTTACCAACGAGTTAATTGCTAATGCAAAAAAACAACTGGCAAAAATAGCCGAGCAACTTGAGATCAAGGAAAACCAACAATGGCTGGAAATGGGTAGCCCAAAAATAGAAATAACTCGAATTGCAAAAGAAAATAAAGTAGATTTAATTGTTATCGGTTCACATGGCCGTCATGGCTGGGCTTTATTATTAGGCTCAACCGCTAACGGAGTACTTCATCATGCAAGCTGTGATGTTTTAGCTGTCCGATTACAAGAAAATTAACCACAACATAAACTTTTATTAAACATCAATAGCAAATAAGCACGCTAACAATAAAATTAAAGTGCTCACATTACTAAGGTAGGTAGATAAATGATAGGCCATATAGAAAGCTTTGATTCCGACAATCATACTGGAACCATCAAAAGCGAAACAGAAACTTATACATTTCATTTAGACGATTGGGTCGCACAAGTGCCGCCCGATATTGGCGATGATGTGACTTTTGAAAACGATGGCACTACTGCGAAGAAAGTTGATTTGGTAGGTGCTTATTTAACACCACCTAAAGCCGTTAAACGTAAATATGTAGCCGTAGCTTTGGCCTTGTTACTTGGCTTTACCGGTATGCATCGCTTTTATTTAGGTTATTACAAGATGGGGCTTGCTCAATTGGCACTTACCGCTGTAACGGTTGGCTATGGTGCACTTTGGGGCTTTATAGAAGCTATATTACTTTTAGCGGGTCATCTAAATAAAGATGCTAAGGGACGTCCTTTGAAATAAGGGTTAAGAACAGGCGAAAGGTTTAAGGCGAAAGGCGAAAAAAGATTTAAGCCTAGCAGCTATAGCACCTTAAATTGCTTAGCCTTTAGCCTTTCACCTACTTTTTCAACACGCAAAAAAAAGGCTCTTGCTATTAATAAACAAGAGCCTTTTTTTGTTGAACGTTAACCCTTATTTAGGATAAACATTAACGGCAGTTAAGCCTTTAGGGCCAGACTCGATATCAAAACTAACTGTTTGACCTTCTGTCAGGGTTTTAAAACCTTCCCCTTGAATAACAGAATGATGTACGAATACATCTTCGCCTCCATCAGCTGGTGCGATAAATCCAAAACCTTTAGTGTTGTTAAACCACTTTACAGTGCCTGTTGCCATTTTGAAAACTCCTAAAATAAATACTTACGGTTAAAACAGAACTACAACATTGATAACCGAGGTATCCACGTTCAACATCTTTACTCTGCTAGGCGCGAATTGTACTGCTATTTTTGACTGGATGCCATTTATTGAAAGGTTTTATACAAACCATCTAGCACTAATGAGTTAGGACTAACCATACCAATCACCTTTTTGTTTTCCAGAACAGGGGCTCTCACTAAATTATAATTAGCAAATAATCGTGAACAATAGCGAATATCCATATCGGGATGCACAGAGATAATCGGCTTATTCATAATTTCATAGACGTTAACTCGATCAGGAGCGCGGTCTTTAGCTAAAACGTGCCTAGCGATATCGCCAGACGTTAACATGCCATATTCATCATCTTCATTGCGCTTATTAACAATCAGTACCGCTGTCTTTAGCGACTTCATTTTAATCAAGGCGTCAGCAACCGTAGCAATACCTTCAATAGTTCCAAAATCGGTTTTCATTACATCTTTGACGCGAATAACCGCGTTATTTATGCTCATATTTTATCCTCAATTTCTTGGGTAAGTTCTTCAACTTGACGCATTACGCCAATAGCATCCTCAACATCAACCTGAAAGGCAATACCTGTACCTGGCTGGTTATCAAATTGAGCTACTTTGGCAATTTTCTCTAATATATGTCGACTTAGATGCTCTTCAACCAAAAACAACAACACATCTCTTGGAGATTCTAGTGATAGGCCAAAAAATGTTTTCGACTGTTTCAAACCTTCACCACGAGCATGGTTAATTACCGTAGCGCCTTTAGCACCACTCTGGCGAGCCGTATCCAGCACTAAGTCGGTTTTATCATCTTCGACAAAAGCAATAATTAATTTGAAATGCATGATGTTCCTTTAAGTATTAGTTAAGTGTTTGCGCTTACCCAGCCATTGTGCAATTTGCGCGTAAGCTAAAACAGTAATAATTGGGTATAAACTGGCAAAGGCTATTAAACCAAAGCCATCGACTAAGGGCGTTCGACCAGGAATAGCCTCTGCCAAGCCAAATCCTAATGAAGTGACTAAAGGTATCGTCACCATAGATGTGGTTATATTGCCTGAATCATAGGCCAGCGCAATAATTAATTTAGGTACAAAGAAGGTCTGAATGATGACGATCAGATAACCTACGATAATAAAATAATACAGATCAAGGCCAGTTACGATGCGAAATGTACCCAAAGCTAAGCCAATCGCAACGCCAATAGCAACAGAAATGCGAAAACCCCAAGCTCGAATAGCTCCACCAGAAGTTTGTTGAACTTTGATGGCTATCGCTAATAAAGTAGGTTCAGCTAGAGCCGTAGCAAATCCCAAACTAGCAGCAAAGAGATAAACCCAATAATAATCTTGCCAGACTCTATCAGTTAATTCAGTGTTATTCCCCAGAAAATCAGGAGTCGTTAATTGCGAGGCCATTAAGTTTCCTAAAGGAAATAATGCCATGTCTAGGCCTTCAAGAAAAAACACGATGCCAATGAGTACAAAACCAAAGCCTATCAATAGTTTTCTAGGATAAACCACCGCTTTACGTATCACTAGAACCTGAAAACAGCTAATAACCAAAGCGATAGGTAAAATATTAATACACACTTCAACCAGCTTTAGACCGATATGTAACAACCATTCAAGCATAAGCTATCCCATAGATCATCACGAAAATCATAGGCATCAAGGAGGCAAACACCACCAAACCAAAACCATCAGTAATCGGATTACGCCCCTTAATAGCCGAGGCTAAGCCAACCCCTAAAGCAGTCACAATAGGGACAGTAATGGTTGCCGTTGCAATACTACCTGAATCATACGCAATACCAATAATATCTTTGGGTGCAAACGGCGTTATTAAAGCAATACCCGCATAAGCGCAAAAAACGGGGTAATAGACTGGCCAGCCTTTGAGAATTCTAAGTACGCCTATTAATATCGCTAAGCCAACAGAAATGGCCACTGTGAACCGCAGGCCTAAGGCATAATGTGCGCTAGCAGTTTCTGTTGAGTCAATTTGATGATGATTAGACGCACTAAGGGCTGCTTTTTCAACTAGAACAATAAGTGCTGGTTCGGCAATGGCTGCAGAAAAGCCCAAACAAAAGGCGAAGCCTAATAACCAGAACAAACTGCCTTTTTTAGCAAAATCATAGGCCATCGACTCACCCAACGGCAGTAGACTAAGTTCTATGCCCTGAATAAATAGACACAGCCCAAGTACCACGAAAAGAAGACCTGTAATCAATCGATCAACATCGGCTATCGACTTACCTATAACGAGCACCTGAAAGATCAATACCACCACAATTATTGGTGCCAAATCAAAAAGACTATTGAGCAACTGTTTAATAAAACGTCTTTTTAGCATCGGGTTCCAAGTTATATATTTTAAGACGGTTAATCATTAGGCTGATGAGGGCTTCGTAGGGGCGTATTGCATAAGCCCTTTTAAATCAGGCTCTATTGTAATCAGCACGCTACAATCTTCAATGTTCGGTATATGGGCGCATGCAATAAGAGACTGTGAAAGTATTATGACTTTAGCTTCCCCCTTTGTAAAAGGGGGATCGAGGGGGATTTTATTAAGTCATAGATTATTGATATTTAATAATAATTTTTTAATAGTTCAAATCTTTCCTAACCCCTCTTTGTAAAAGGGGGCTAGGGAGATTTTTAAAATAATTATCAACTGAAATACAGATCGAACTCAGTTATTTTATTGCCTCTATCAATTTAATTAAATGACCACTATCAGCATCTATATTTACAAAAGTAAAGCCAGATGATTTGATATGTTTTAGAGTACTTCTATTGATATTAGCGCCCATAATAACCCGCACAATAGGATTAATCATGTTCATAAGCATAGCCAGTGAAGACTTAGAACTAACAACTTGCTCCAACAGCAAAACCTTTCCACCGGGTTTACAAACTCTATACAACTCTTTTAGACCTTTGGATGGCGATGCCACTGAGCCAAAAACAAACGTAGATACTACAACATCAAAACTATTATCTGCATAAATCATGGAATGAACATCCATTAAATTAAGCGTGACAGTAACTGCTTTTCTGATTTTTTTATACTCGGCCTGCGTTAGCATTTCTGGACTAAAATCAATCGCCGTAATTTGCGCATTTATAGGATAATAATCAAAGTTTTTACCGGTACCAACACCCACTTCCAGAATATGAATGCCTTCGACCTTAGCCCATAATTTCTTACGCCATCGTCTATAAAACAAACCTTCGTTAACGGCTAAAAGATCATCATAATAAGGAGCGATTCGATCATAGCGCTGTTTAATGACTAGACTATCAGATTTCATATCGGAACTTTAACAGAAAATAGTTCTTGAATATTACAATGCAAAGTTAAGCTTCATCAACATTATTCTTAGCTGTCATGTAAAATAGTCGATAATATCCTCTTAAATACATTAAGACACACAACCACCACACTCAGCACCCCTACATGAGTGTAAACCCGACTATGGATTAGTAATAGACGTGAAAGCACAAGTAAATGATTTAGTACAAACACCGCTGCCTACTGAGCACGGTGAATTTATTCTGCATTATTATAGCAATAGCATTGATAACAAAGAGCATATAGCCCTAGTTAAGGGTGATGTTTTACATCAAGAACATGTTCCCGTGCGCATACATTCTGAATGCTTTACCGGTGACGTACTTAGCTCTAGGCGTTGTGATTGCGGCGAGCAACTGGCCATGGCTATGCAACTTATTAATGATGCGGGTTTCGGCGTGTTGATTTATCTACGCCAAGAAGGTCGAGGCATCGGTTTATTAAAAAAACTTCAAGCCTATAATTTACAAGACCAAGGCATGGATACCGTGGATGCCAATATACACCTTGGTTATCTTGCTGATGAGCGTGAATACAGTATCGCTGCTTTAATTTTAGAAAGCCTACAAGTTAAATCAATCAAATTATTAACCAATAATCCCAAGAAAATAGACGACCTTAAAAAACTAGGTATTAATGTCGAAGGACGTATTCCAGTTGAAGTTGTCGCTAATGAAGATAATGCCGCTTATTTAAAGACCAAAGCAAAGAAAATGGCACACATGCTGATAGGATCTTTAAAAAAGCGATAAATCGGTCGGGTTACGCTATCGCTAACCCGATCTACATTAACTCAGCATTTGTTAGGCCGGAAACGCTTTACTCGCTACGCTCGTAAAGTCTTATTCCGGCCTACAGTCAGCTGTTTGTCCGAACAGATTATCTTTCAGGCTTCGAAAGAACAGATCGCGCACCTAATCATTAGATAATTTATTGCCCCCCACCTTGCGAGATCACTAAATCTTCAAATTCATTTAATACTAGCGGTTTGCTAAACAAATAACCTTGGAAATAATCACATAGATGCTGCAATAAAAACTCGCGCTGTGCGGGCGTTTCTACACCTTCGGCTATTACTCTCATATTGAGACTTTCACCCATACCAATAATGGTTTTAATAATATTATTGTCCAAATCGTTAATGCCGATATTACGAACAAATGATTGATCTATTTTAAGTTGAGAAAAAGGTAGCTTGCTTAAATAAGACAAACTTGAATAGCCTGTGCCAAAATCATCCATAGAAAACTTCACGCCCAACGCTATTAAGGCCTTCATTTTCTCAATAGTTTCATCTATATTTTCTATCAATAAGCTTTCAGTTAATTCGAGTTTTATTTTATTGCCTATGAGCGGATCACCCTGAATAGCATCAGTTACGGATTGTACAAAATTAGCTTCTTGAAACTGCCTCGCACTGACATTGATGGCTAAAGATAAATGCTGCATCGCTGGGTTAGTTTGCCAATGCCTAACTTGATCACAAGCCACATTCAAAACCCAACGACCTATCGGTAAAATTAAGCCCGTTTCTTCGGCAATAGGGATAAACTCATAAGGCGATACTAAACCCCGAACAGGATGACGCCAGCGTATTAAAACTTCAGCCCCAATGATGCCTAATTGATTTTTAAACTGTGCTTGATAATGTAATTCAAACTGATTGCCTGCAATGGCGACCTGTAAATCTTCTTCTAGCTTCAAACGATCATTAATCAGTTTTTGCATGTCAAGATTAAAGAAGCAAATACTATTGCCGCCCTGTTTTTTGGCATGATAAGTGGCGGTATTAGCATATTTGAGTATATCTTCAATATTTTCTTCACGCTCATCAAAGACATAAACACCCATGCTCGCTGAAATTTGATACTCGTAACCCACTAAATTATATTTCTTATTAATGCTAGCTAATAGGGGTTTACTGAAACTCTCAGCCTCTAAGGTGGCTTTATCCTGATCGTTATCTAACAGATTTAGCATAACAACAAATTCATCACTGCTTAAGCGCGCGACTACATCGTAATCATGAACACTCGTCTTGATACGATTCGCAATTTCTTGTAGTAATAAGTCACCATTATCTTGACCATGCTTGTCATTAAAAGATTTAAACCGATCTAAATCAATAAAAATAATTGCGCTACACTGAGGTTTACGTTTTATATCAACTAGACCTTGTTTTAGTCGATCTAAAAACATGCGCCTATTAGGTAAACCCGTTAGGGAATCGAAAAATGCCAAATATTCAATTTCACGGGCAAATTCTTTACGTTCGCTAATATCGATTAAGGTACCGAGCATTTCTGTCGGCTTATTATCTTTATCACGCATGACCACCTTGCCGCGACTCAATACCCATAGCCAATCCTGCTTGCCGCGCAGACGATGTTCTGAATAAAATGCAGGCGTTTCTCCCGAAAAGCACTGTTCAATTGATAATTTAACGGCCTCTAAATCATCCGGATGAATATTATTTAACCAGGTTTGACCTGTTATAAAAACACTCTCTTCGGTAAAAGCCAATTTATTCACCCAAGTACTGGAGAACATGACCTCATCCGAAAGTAGACTCCATTGCCAGATACAATCACCTGAACTTTCCAAGGCAAACATTAAGCGTTCTTCACTGAACATTAATTGATTTTTAGTTTCTTTACTGCGCGAATAACTCGCTAAAGTTAAACATAGTAAGGCAATAAAGCTTGTTATTACTGTGACCAAAATCGCAACTGAGTCTAAATTAACAGGTAAATCTCCAGAACGACTATTAGGGTTTTTTATGAAAAAAGTCGCAGCAATAGCCGAATAATGCATAACAGAGACTGCAGAACCCATCACAATTGCAACACCCAAAGTACGAGCTTTATTATTAGAATTGGCGCTCGCTTTAATCCTAAGCGCTAAATAAGCTAAGCCGATAGCACCCAGAATAGAGACTGTAAATAGCTCAGGGCTATAACGAATTTCAGCCTCCATAAGCATGGCGGCCATGCCGGAGTAATGCATTAAGGCAACACCCAAAGCCAAAAACAGACTATTTAAACCGTGAGTTAGTTGATTCTTTGCAAAGCTATCGACACCAAATACTAAGCCAGAAACCAAAATACTGGGAATAATGGATAGCAAGGTTTCTGATAAATCATAGCGCACATGACAAGGCAGTTTTAAAGCGAGCATGCCAATAAAATGCATAGCCCAGACACCGACACCAAAGGTAAAGGCACTAATTAAAACCCAAAGAAATTTAGTAGAAAAGTTAGTTTGAGATTGTGCTTGAAAAGTAGCACCTAAAGCGGCATAAGTTGAAAGCACCGTCACCACGAACGAAATAAACACCCAAGTCGGCTGATAAGTAGCAGTATAAATTAGAGTAGTATCAAGCTTATCAAGCTGAAAAAATGTCATGCGATGTTACACCCTTTATTATTGACAACTGAGACTTGCGGATTAATAGCATTAAAACCTCGCATAATCATTAAAAGTCTTTCTAGCACAAAAAAACTAATACTAGAGTAATCAGTCTTTGTTTGTTTGTTTGTTTGTTTGTTTGTTTGTTTGTTTGTTTGTTTGTTTGTTTGTTTGTTTGTTTGTTTGTTTGTTTGTTTGTTTGTTTGTTTGTTTGTTTGTTTAATAAATACATACACAAAATCATAATCAACATCATATTTACGATGATTATATATAAGTACGCTTAATTCAATCAATTGAATAAGCATGGTATATGGTGTGTTTATTATTATTTTATTAATCCCATGCGTAGCGTTACCACCTAAAGCTGAAAAGATTTTTTGTAGGCCGGAATAAGACTTTTGGAGCGTAGCGAGTAAAGCGTTTCCGGCACACCTCAGACCCAGTGCAGGAAACGCCAGCACGGGCTAGGTGTGGTGGTCTTATTCCGATCTAAATATTAGTTTAACTCTAGGCAATCGAAGCATGAAGCTGATAACAAAGAAACTAGGATCTATTAAATTCGCAAACCATCAACTTACAAAAGTAACTAGATGAACAAAGCTGTAACCATTTGGCCACTAAGTAATGTTATGATGTGACCCAAGCTTATAAATCTTTCTGCTCGTGCGTCCTAATGAAATGATTCAAGGACACACTATGTTCCAGTCCATCGATAATGAAATATATTTTATTAGGATATAACAATGCCCTCCAATAAATACGTTAAAAGCAAACCTAAACTATCTATCACCAACCTACCTAACAAAGGTAATAAGAAAGACGATTTCATTGATGATTTCAAACAGTATTATGTGCATTTACTAGGGCGAGATGAAAATTGTCGTTCGCCTTTTTATGCAGGCTCTGCGTTATCCATGGTTGTCCGTGACCGTTTAATGGAGTACTGGAATCTTTCGCATCAAACTTATAGTAAAAATGACTGTAGACGTGGCTACTATTTATCCATGGAGTTCTTAATGGGTCGCACCTTAAGTAATGCAATGCTTAATTTAGGCGTCACCGATACAGTCAGTAAGGCCATGTATGATCTGGGTATCGAATTAGAAGAACTAATTAGTAGCGAACAAGACGCGGGCTTGGGCAATGGTGGCTTAGGGCGTTTAGCGGCTTGCTTCTTAGATAGTTGTGCAACCTTACAACTGCCTGTTTTAGGCTATGGCTTACGCTATGAATATGGCATGTTTACCCAAACCATTGTTAATGGTGAACAAGTTGAAAAACCCGACCATTGGTTACGTCATGGTAATGTATGGGAAATTGAGCGGTTAGAATACTCACATAAAATCAAGTTTGGCGGCCACACTGAAACTATCACTGACTATAATGGGCACACCCGTCATAGCTGGATAGAAACGTCTGATGTATTAGCTGTTCCTTTTGATACCCCGATACCAGGCTATCAAAATGGCACCGTTAATACCTTACGTTTATGGAAATCAGTAGCGACTGAAGATTTTAATCTGGACGAATTTAATGCAGGCGACTATGCAGAAGCAGTGGCTGCTAAGAATACTGCAGAAAATATTACCATGGTCTTATATCCAAATGATGCCAACGAAAATGGTAAAGAACTTAGATTACGCCAGCAATACTTTCTAGCTTCGGCTAGCCTGCAAGATGTACTAGGCCACTGGGTAGGCGTGCATGGAAATAATTTCGCACGCTTTGCAGAAAAAAATTGTTTTCAGTTAAATGATACCCATCCCAGCATTGCTATTGCTGAATTAATGCGCTTACTAATTGATAATCACGATTTAAGCTGGAATGATGCGTGGGCTATTACAAAAAACACCATGGCTTATACCAATCACACCTTATTGCCAGAAGCCTTGGAAAGATGGCCTGTAAAATTGATGCAACGCTTATTACCCAGATTGATGGAAATAATTTTCGAAATCAACGCACATTTTATGGCGGATGTTTCTAGCCATTGGCCAGGTGATAGCGAAAGATTACGAAGAATGTCTATTATCGAAGAAGGCTATGAGCAACAGGTCAGAATGGCTCACCTTGCTATCGTCGGTAGTTTTTCCGTCAATGGTGTTGCACAATTACATACCCAGTTATTACAACAAGGCTTATTTAGTGATTTTTATGCCTTTTGGCCACACAAGTTTAATAATAAAACCAATGGCGTAACACCTAGGCGCTGGTTAGCTGCCTGTAATCCAGAATTAGCGGATTTAATAAGCGCGACCATTGGTGATGGCTGGATAACTGATTTATCGCAGTTAAAAAAACTAGAACCTTATGCTGAAGATGCAAAGTTTAGAAAACGCTGGCGTGATATTAAACAAACTGCAAAACAAAATTTAATCGACTATAAAAAAGCTAATCATGAAACCGAATTGCATTTAAATGTTAATGCTATCTTCGATATGCAAGTTAAACGCATACATGAATACAAACGCCAATTATTAAATGTCCTGCATGTGATTCATCTTTATAACCTCATCAAAAAAGGCAATACAGAAAACTGGGTAGCAAGATGTGTGTTAATTGGCGGTAAAGCAGCACCTGGTTATCGCATGGCTAAAAAAGTTATTAAACTCATCAATAATGTCGCTCAGGTTATTAACTCAGACCCTGAGGTAGGAGATAAATTAGTCTTACTGTTTTTAGCAGATTATCGAGTATCAGCTATGGAAAAAATATGTCCAGGCGCCGATTTATCCGAGCAAATATCGACAGCAGGTAAAGAAGCTTCAGGCACGGGCAATATGAAACTTATGATGAATGGCGCCATTACTATTGGTACGCTCGATGGTGCTAATATTGAAATTCGAGAAGAAGTCGGCGACAAGAACTTTTTTCTATTTGGTTTAACAGAAGAGCAAATTGAATCAAGACGCAAGCACTATAATCCGCTGGCTATTATCGACCATGACAATGACCTACAACAGGTTTTACATCTCTTAGAATCTGGACACTTCAATCAATTTGAACCCGGTATATTTGATGAAGTAATTAATTCTATCAAGAGCCCAAATGATCCCTGGATGACTATCGCCGATTTTAGAAGTTATATTGATGCGCAAAAGCGCGTTGAAGAGGCTTATAGAGACCAAGAGCTTTGGACTAAAATGAGCATCATAAACTGTGCGAACAGTGGTAAATTTTCTACTGACCGTACTATCAATGAATATAACAATGAAATTTGGAAGTTACAGCCTCAACCAGTTAATCCAAAATAAGCTAGGGGCTAGCCAGTAGGGGCGTATTGCATACGCCCTTATAACATTAAACCCTATAACATTGAATTTTAGATAAATGGGCGTATGCAATACGCCCCTACGATGTTTTTCTATCTTTAATGTACGAATGGCTTTCAGATTATGAT
>Ga0214200_1000166_pt1 | contig 17958 bp, 15 predicted proteins | sample TroBogEpilimnion_7_FD_153038 | JGI IMG/M metagenome (GOLD analysis project Ga0214200, IMG submission 153038) | Freshwater microbial communities from Trout Bog Lake, WI - 23OCT2008 epilimnion | ecosystem: Environmental > Aquatic > Freshwater > Lake > Epilimnion/Euphotic zone | place: Trout Bog... | reverse complement strand
TCAAGTTTTATCACTATTTGACATAAAAGCAGATTTTGATCTTAAAGTGATGCAGCCTAATCAAGATTTATACGACATTACCAGCAACATACTAAAAGGCATGAAAGCCGTCTTTAAAGCTTATCGGCCCGACTTTGTTTTTGTCCATGGCGATACTACAACGACCCTTACCGCTAGTCTTGCCGCGTTTTATGAAAAAATAACTGTAGCTCATATAGAAGCGGGCTTAAGAACCGGCCATCTTTATGCGCCTTGGCCAGAAGAAGCTAATCGCAAACTGACCTCACAAATCACCTGCTATCACTTTGCCCCAACCCAGCAAAGCCGAGACAACTTACTCAAAGAAAATGTCGCAGAAGATCATATTATCGTGACCGGCAATACTGTCATTGATGCTTTGTTATTAATGAAAAACAAACTAGAAACCGACAGCGTTTTTTGTGCAAGCGTTTACGAATCCATTAAGCAAAAAGGCTTTGATCCAAAAATAACTGAATTCATCTTAGTCACCGGCCATAGACGTGAAAATTTTGGTCAAGGCTTTATTGATATCTGCACAGCCTTAAAAACCATTGCCTTAACAAGACCCCACCTGAATATAGTCTACCCCGTACATTTAAACCCCAATGTGCGAAAACCGGTTAATGACTTACTCGCTGAAGTCAGCAATATTTACCTCATTGAGCCACTGGAATATGAAGCTTTTCTCTATTTAATGAGCTTAGCAAAATTAATCATTACCGATAGCGGTGGCGTACAAGAAGAAGCACCCAGCTTAGGTAAACCAGTATTGGTGATGCGAGATAGCACCGAACGACCAGAAGCGGTAACTGCTGGCACAGTTAAACTGGTAGGTACCGATACACAACGCATTATTCAAGAAACCAATAATTTGTTAGATAACCCAGAGGCCTATGAACTGATGACTAAAGCGCATAACCCCTACGGTGACGGCAAGGCCTGTGTACGCATTATTAATTTTATGAAAGGCTTAAAATGAATCCATCAAAAACAGTTTGTGTTATCGGCCTAGGCTATATTGGTCTACCCACAGCAGCCATAGCTGCACAGCAAGGTATAAAGGTTTACGGTGTTGACGTTAACCCTAAGGTCGTAGCCACCATTAATAAAGGTGAAATCCACATCATCGAACAAGGACTACAAACCCTCGTAAAAGAAGGCGTAGAAAAAGGTACACTCAAAGCCTCGTTGACCCCTGCCCTAGCCGATGTGTATTTAATTGTGGTGCCCACACCCTTTAAAGATAATCACGAACCCGATATTTCCTTTGTTGAAGCAGCAACACTAGCCGTCATGCCTTTTTTGAAAGCGGGTGACACGTATATTATTGAATCGACCTCTCCGGTAGGCACCACCGAAAGAATGGCAGAACTTATTTTTAGGGAACGGCCTGAGCTACAAAACACACTCTATATAGCCTATTGTCCAGAACGGGTACTACCCGGAAATGTCTTGCACGAACTGGTTTATAACGACCGCGCCATAGGCGGGATCAATGAGGCATCCACCCTTAAAGCTATAGAATTTTACCAGCTCTTTGTCAAAGGCGAATTACACAAGACCAATGCCCGTACAGCGGAAATGTGTAAGCTCACCGAAAACGCCTCACGCGATCTACAAATTGCCTTTGCCAACGAACTGTCCATCATCTGCGACAAAGCTGATATTAATGTCTGGGAACTCATTCACCTAGCCAACAAGCATCCGCGCGTCAATATCCTACAACCCGGCGCTGGCGTCGGCGGACACTGCATTGCGGTTGACCCTTATTTTATCGTCTCAGACTATCCCAGAGAATCACGCATTATCGGTGTAGCGCGTGAAGTCAATAATTACAAAGCCTTCTGGTGCGCAGAAAAAACTAAAACCGCCATGCACGACTTTGAATTAAAACACGGCCACAAACCGACCGTTGCTCTGATGGGCTTAGCCTTTAAACCAGACATAGACGATCTACGCGAAAGCCCTGCCAAATACATCGCCCAAAAAGTCATGCAAAGCGAACAAAACAACTTTCTGATTGTTGAGCCGAATATTAAAGAACACTCTATATTTAAACTGACAGATACGCTTGAAGCTTATGAAAAGGCTGACATTATTGTGTTCTTGGTGGCACATAAAGAATTTAAAGAGCTAGCGTATCGGGAAGATAAAGTGATATTGGATTTTGCTGGGGTGTTGCGAAGGTAGCTATAAATACAAGATAAACAACAACCTAATTTTTAAAGATACCTAATGTTGATAAAGCATAGTTTTTTATATTTTCTTGGCCGCATTATTCCTGGAATAGTGAGTTTATTGGCGCTAGCCCTGTATACACGATTACTAACAGCAGAACAATACGGCCAATACGCTCTTGTTATGGCTGCAATGAGTATTGTCAATGCTGTTTGCTTTCAGTGGTTAAGCCTTAGTGTTGGACGTTTTTTACCTAAGCATGACAATCAAGCAGAGACACTACTTTCAACAACATTCATAAGTTTTTTTATATTAGTGACTATCACCGGTTTATTAGGTGGAGCAGTAGCTTGTTTTTGGCCAGATAAGAATTTGAGGTGGTTTATTGTAATAGCCCTTGTAATTGGATGGCTACAAGCTTGGTATGATTTGAATCTAAAAATTATTAATATTCGTATGTTGTCGATACGCTATGGGGTCATTAACTCTATTAAAGCAGTATTAACGTTGGTCTTGGGTTTAGGTTTATTTTATTTAGGGCTGGGTGTTATTGGGATCTTACTGGGCTTACTACTGGGTTTATTAATAAGTGCTTACTTCAGCAGGACACATTGGCGTGGCATTTCTAAACAATTTTATAGCAAGCTTATGCTTAAAGATTTTATGTCTTATGGCATGCCTTTGACATTGACATTTTTATTAACATTAACCTTGGATGTGTCTGATCGTTTTTTAATAGGTTGGTTTTTAAACACGGAAAGTGTTGGTACTTACGCCGCTGCTTATGATTTAACACAGCAATCCTTAGGTATGTTAATGGGTGTTATTCATTTAGCCGCTTTTCCTTTAGCTCTTAGAGCCCTAGAAGAAAAAAGCGAAGAACATGCGCGAAATCAGCTTAAGCAAAATTTACTTATTTTATTAATGATTTCAGTTCCAGCTACAACAGCACTTGTTATTTTGGCCGACAATATTGCCTTTGTAATGCTGGGAGCTGAGTTTCGTGTAGGTGCCAGCCATATTATTATGGTAATCGCATTAGCAATCTTTATAGCGGGAATTAAATCTTACTATTTTGACTATAGCTTTCAATTAAGAAAAAAAATGCAAGGCCTAATTTGGGTTGTATTGTGTGCGGCAATGACCAATGTAAGCCTTAATATGTTGTGGATACCTAAATATGGTTTGCTAGGTGCCGCCTATGCAACATTAGCAGCATTTATAATCGGTTTATTAGTCAGTTGGCATTTAGGTCGAAAACTTTTTAGGCTGCCTTCATTTCCAAAAGAATTATATAAAATAATATTAGCTTCATTGACTATGGGTTTTGGCCTTTACTTAACAATAGAGTGGCGAGGATCGATATATCTTTCAGGTCAAATTGTATTAGGTTTTGCTATCTATGCCGTTTTTCTTGTCACGCTTAATACTAGTCAATCTCGACTTAAAATAATGAGGCATCTAAAATGGAGCCACTAAAGACAATACCAGAAATGACCATTAAAAAACCATTATTTACTGTCTTTACCCCAACCTATAACAGGGCAAATTTACTGCATCGAGTTTATGAAAGCCTACTAAAACAAACTTGTCAGGACTTTGAATGGTTGATTGTTGATGACGGATCGAATGATAACACTGCAGAATTAATTTTTAACTGGAAAAAAGAAAGCCCTTTTGATATTCGTTATCTTTATCAGGAAAACAAAGGGAAACATGTTGCTTCAAATGTTGGCATTAACACTGCATTAGGCGAGTTGTTTTTGTTTTTTGATTCTGATGATGCCTGCATACCAGAAGCGCTAGAAAGATTTAAATTTCATTGGAATAATATTCCTTTACATGAAAAAAATAATTTTTCAACTATAAGTGCCTTATGTGTTGATATAAAAGGTCAGTTAATTGGGCGCGAATATCCTGAAGATATAATTGATGCGGATACTGTCTGGAAGCAATTGATGCTGCGCTCATCAGGTGATCGTTGGGGAATCAACAGAACTGAAGTATTAAAAAGCTATTTGTTTCCTGAAATAACGAATGAACGATTTATATCAGAGGGAATTGTTTGGAACAGAATGGCACACTTTTATAAAGCGAGATTTATCAATGAGCGTTTAAAAGCTGTTGAATATACCAGTGATGGTTTGAGTGCATCATCGATTAATATTCGCACCAATAATCCTATAGGCACTAGACTTTATTACAGCGAACTAAGTGAAATTAAGTTGCCATTTCTTCAAAAAATTAAAGCACTACTCAATTATGTTCGTTTTTCCATACATGGAAAAATATCATTACAGTCCATTGTAATCGAATCAAAATATCCTTTTGTTACATTCCTGTTATTAATTCCAGGGTACATTTTTTACAAAGACGATAAAAGAAAACTATGATTTATTTAATCATCTTTCTTTTGGGTATTTTATTAGCCGGCAATCATGCAGTTTCAAAAAACTTTCTTTATCCTCCAGCATTATTTACCGGCGTCTGGTTCCTGAGTATCATTGCTTTAGCGTTATCTGGAGATACTTTTTATCCGATTTCACTGGAAACCTTGCTTGTGTATTTTATGGGCGCCTTATGCTTTAGCATGGGTGGCTTAGCTGTTATTTCAATAACATCAGTCACTCTGATTAAACGTTGTAATTTTACCTCTACACAAAAGACTAAAATTCAGAGACTTCTGGATATTTTTTTGGTAATTCTTGTTATTGGCTTACCTATTTATTTACAAAAGAATGATGTAGATTTTACTGATCCACTCGGTTTGGCTATGCGACGAAGTGAGATAAACTTAGATCAAGAGACCAATACAACCCGATCTTTTGGCCTTATCAAAAACTTAGTTGTATTGTCTCAGATTATTGCCATGGCAATGCATCAACAGAATGACGGTACTTTTTCAAGGCGTTGGCGTTCCTATTTAATGATAGTAATCGCCATTATTTATGGGGCGTCTTCTGGGACAAAAGGTAATGCTGTTATGTTAATACTTACCTTATTATTCATATCATTCATACAAGAAAAAAGAATAAATTTTATTGAATTAGGTTTAGGCCTTATTTTAGCACTTGGTATTTTTGCTATCGGGCTATTGTTCGTTAATTTTGCATATCTAGACAAGATGGAAACAATTCCAATATTAATGGAAGTAATCCAAAATTATTGGCTTGGTGGTTTAGTTACATTTGAACGCATAGTACAAGCACCTGCGAGTTTTGAAAACACTCATAATATTACCCGTTTTTTTCTAGAAACCGGAAACGGCTTTGGAGCTAATTTCAAAATACCTTCTATCCATATGGCTTTTACAAATATATCTGCTAGCCAAGATAGCAATACCTATACCCTGTACATTTCATATTTTAAAGATTATGGCTGGCTAGGACTGATGCTAGGTTTATTTTTATTGGGGTTCGTTTTAACATGGATTTATAAAGCAGCATATTATGGCAACCCTATTGCAATTGCTCTTTATGGTGCCAATTCTTACGGTATCATACTGAGCATTCAGGCTGAGCACTTTTTTTTAGGTTTAAATTTTTATCTAAAATTATTACTGATGTTTTATCTGCTTTATTATTTAAGCATAAAATTTTCTATTCCAGCTAATTTCAAACTTAGCAGAAAAAATGCTTAAAGTTGCTGCATTTACAGGTGGACTGAATGTGCCTAGCGCCCGCTTTCGAATTCGGCAACACATTAAAGCATTGAAATCAGAGGGCGTTAATATAACTGAATTTACTGCCTCTTTAGGAATTTACCCCCCTCACATCCAAAGCCTAAGACCACTATGGGGTGCGGCAACATTAGCAACCCGAATTCCTAGTGTAATAAGAAGCTATCGTTACGACTTAACTTTCTTGCAACGTGAAATGTTATCTACATTTATGACGCTGGAGTCTTGGACTAAACACCCACGGGTTTTGGATGTGGATGATGCTATTTGGCTGCATCGAAATGGTGGTTTTGCAAAAAAAATAGCGAGTAGCTGCCAAGCTATTATCTGTGGAAATGCTTTTTTAGCCGAACACTTTAGCAGTTGGAATAATAACGTGATTATTATTCCAACTGCTGTAGATACTGATAAATATATACCTAGTTATTCTACCGATAATCATATTATTGGTTGGTCAGGTACAAGCGGCGGTTTTAAGTATCTTTATGCTATTGAGCCCGCTTTAAATCTAGTTTTAAAAAAAAAGCCTGAAACTAAACTTAGAATCGTATCTGATCTAAAGCCTTCATTTAAGAAAATACCTGATAGCAACATAGAATTTATTCGTTGGACGCCTGAAAACGAAGTAACAGCTATTCAAGGTATGAGTATTGGCATTATGCCCCTTGAAGATTCCTTGTGGGAAAGAGGTAAGTGCAGTTTCAAGATGCTGACCTATATGGCCTGTGGCATACCCGTTGTCGTTTCACCTGTTGGTATGAATACTGAAGTGTTGTCTCATGGCAATATAGGTTTAGGTGTAAAAACCCTTGATGACTGGGCGGATGCTTTATTAATGTTACTGGCTAATGCTGAACAAAGAAAAAAAATAGGAAGCAATGGTCGACTCGTTATTTTAAATAAATATTCTGTGCATACGGTAGCCCCACAACTAGCAGAAACCTTATTACAAATTGTTAAAACATATTAATAGGCGTAATTAAATGAAAGTTCTTCACATCATTGTGTGTCTTAATGTAGGCGGCGCGGAGACTATGCTCAAGCGTTTAATTGAGTCTGATCCTAGATCTTTTCTTAATACAGCAGTAGTGTCATTAACATCGCTTGGTGTGATTGGAGAATCTTTGCTTAATCAAGGCATAAGAGTTCACACGCTCAATATATCCCCATTAGGATTTAATATACCACTGGCATTGTGGCGATTGGTAAAGCTTATTCGTCAATATCAGCCTAAAATCATTCAAACTTGGATGTATCATGCTGATTTATTCGGTGGTTTAGCCGCCCATTTAGCAGGAAACAACAACGTTATCTGGGGTATTCGCCGCACATCTTTATCACTAAGCGATTCAGCTAGAACTGTATTAATTATGAAAATTTGTGCTCTATTGTCGCACTGGATTCCAAAAAAAATTATTTGTGTAGCCGAAGCAGCAAGACAAGCTCATATTGCAGCTGGATATGAGGCAACTCGCATGATAGTTATCCCTAACGGTTTTGATTTTTCTCAATTTTCCGCCACTCAGAAAGAAAGAGCCTCATTACGACTAGCTTGTCATTTTTTAGAAAGTGAATTAGTCATAGGGTGTGTTGGACGTTTTCATGCTGATAAGGGACAGGATGATTTTGTAAAAGCGGCGGCAATCGTTGTACAGCAATATCCAACAGTAAAGTTTATTTTAGTGGGACGTGGCTGTGATGTTAATAATGCACAATTAATGAATAGGCTTAAAGAGAATAACTTACAAGATCGTTTTATTTTATTAGGTGAACGTAGAGATATACCAGTTTGTCTTGCGGCGATGGATATATTCTGCATGCCTTCACGTACTGAGGGATTTCCCAATGGTTTAGGCGAAGCCATGTCTATGGGTTTACCCTGTGTAGCCACTAATGTAGGAGATACTGCTGTTTTAGCAGGCGATACCGCCATTTTAGTCCCAGCACACAATCAACAAGCATTGATTCAGGGCTTATTTGAAATAATTACCTTAACTGAAAAGCAACGTCAACAAATGGGGCAGCGAGCTAAAGAAAGAGTTATATCTGAATTTTCTATGGAAAAAGCACAGGAACGATTTGAGTCTGTATATCAAGAACTTATATCAGGAGATAAACCATAATGTGTGGATTTATAGGTTATCTAAGCTCATTTATTCAAAACAGTGACATTGAATTATTAAAACGCATGGGGGATACCATTGCCCACCGTGGCCCCGACGACAGCGGCGTTTGGTGTGATAAAGAAGCAGGTATAGGTTTAGCGCATCGGCGCTTAGCCATCGTTGATTTATCTCCTGCTGGACATCAACCTATGATGTCTGGTTCTAGTCGTTATATGATAGTTTTTAATGGGGAAATTTATAATCACTTAATGCTACGTGCTGATCTTAAAGATACAGGACATGAACCTGTCTGGCGGGGTCACTCTGATACGGAAACGTTATTAGCGGGTTTTGATGCCTGGGGTATTGAAGCTGCTATTATAAAATCTATAGGTATGTTTGCTTTTGCGGTTTGGGATAAGCAAACTAGGCAATTGACTTTAGGGCGTGATAGATTGGGAGAAAAGCCCTTATATTATGGCTGGCAAGGCCGTGGAGAACAGGCAGTTTTTTTGTTTGGCTCAGAATTAAAAGCCTTGCGGTGTCATCCTAGCTTTGAAAAACACATTAATCGTGAGGCATTAAGTTTACAGTTACGTTATAACGCTATTCCTGCGCCCTATTCCATTTATCACGGCATTGCTAAATTGCGACCCGGCTGTTTATTAACTATCTCATTAAAACAACGGGAAGCAAAAGAGCACGTATATTGGTCAGCCTTACAGATCGCTAAATCAGGTGCCGCTAATTTATTTACAGGAAATACACAGCAAGCTGTCGATGACTTAGAAACTTTACTTAAGGACGCAGTAAAGCAGCAAATGATGGCAGATGTCCCACTAGGGGCTTTTTTATCAGGTGGCATTGATTCCTCTTTGATCGTTGCCTTGATGCAAGTTCAATCCTCTAAGCCCGTAAAAACTTTTACCATAGGCTTTCATGAGAATGGTTATAACGAGGCGGTACATGCAAAAGCGGTTGCAGAACATTTAGGTACTGAGCATACAGAACTTTATGTGAGCTCTAAACAAGCAATGGCCGTTATACCTCGCCTACCTAGTTTATACGACGAACCCTTTTCTGACTCGTCACAAATCCCAACTTTTCTAGTCTCAGAACTCGCAAAACAGCAAGTAACCGTATCCTTGTCAGGTGATGCGGGTGATGAGTTATTTTGTGGCTACAATCGTTATGTAATGACAGCTGATTTATGGCATAAAATCTCGCTATTGCCTATGCCCTTGCGCAGTTTACTGGCAAAAGGAATAATCAGCCTGTCTCCTGAAACATGGAATAACTTGACTCGTTTTATTCCTATATCTCATTCAAAGCGTCCTATCAATTTAGGTGATAAATTACATAAAGGTGCAAACGTAATCACCAGTAATAATGTTGATGAACTGTATACACACTTCATTAGCCATTGGCTTGATTCTCCGGCAGTAGTTATTGATGGCAAATTACCCAACATACTAATGAATGAATTACCAAACTTAAAAAGTTTGACTGATGTTCAACGCATGATGGCGCAGGATATTATTATGTATTTGCCAGATGATATTTTAACCAAAGTTGATAGAGCGGCAATGGGCGTTTCTTTGGAAACCCGAGTGCCTTTTTTAGATCATCGTGTAGTCGAATTTTCTTGGCAACTGCCGCAATCACTTAAATTACGTGATGGGCAAAGCAAATGGGCATTACGACAAGTCTTATACCGCCATGTGCCTAAAGCCCTAATTGATCGACCAAAAATGGGCTTCGGGGTGCCAATTGGTGTTTGGTTACGAGGTCCTTTACAAGATTGGGCAGAAACTTTATTGGATGAAACTCGCTTAAGAAATGAAGGTTTTTTTCATCCAGCACCTATTCGAAAAAAATGGCTAGAACATCTCTCTGGACAACGCAATTGGCAATATCATTTATGGGATGTCTTAATGTTTCAGGCATGGTTGGAAGAGCAATAACATCCTAAAGTTTTATACTAAACCCTAGTATTATTTTTCGTGTATGGCGGAGGGAACAAATGAACTTATCATTTGCTGCTATACATTTAAGACTAACCCAACATAAAACTTATGAACAAGAAAATAATCGTTATAGCCAATACCTCCTGGTATCTGTACAACTTTAGATTAAATCTAATGTTGCATCTGAAAAGCTTAGGTTATGAAGTGATTGCTGTTGCACCATTTGATTATTACTCTAAACGTATTAGAGAGCAGGGTATTGAGTTTAAAGCGCTATCTATGGATAACAAAGGCACTAATCCTGTCAAAGACAGTGGTTTAATTCTTCGCTTTATGCAGCTTTTTTTAACAGTAAAACCAGACTGTATTTTGTCTTATACACCTAAGTGTAATATCTATGCTGCCATAGCCGCTGGCTTTTTAAACTACCCCATTATTAATAATGTGTCCGGCTTAGGCACAGTTTTTATTAGAGAAAACTTAACCACTAAAATAGTAAAACTGCTGTATATCATTTCGTTAAAAAAATCTGTAAAGATCTTTTTTCAAAATAAAGATGATTTAGCCTTGTTTATTGAGCATGGTTTGGTTAAGGAAAAGTTGACAGGTTTATTACCTGGCTCAGGCGTTGATGTGCATCAATTTAAGCCCATGCCTTTTAGTAGCCCTAAAACTAACTTTGTCTTTTTATTAGTTGCCAGAATGTTAAAAGATAAAGGTATAATCGAATTTGTTAATGCTGCGCGGCTATTAAAAAGTCACTATCCTTATATAGAGTGTCAGTTGTTAGGATTTTTAGATGCCAAAAATCCTACAGCTATTTCTTCAGCAGAAATGCAAGCTTGGGTCGCTGAGGGAGTCGTTAATTATTTAGGCGTGAGTGATAATGTGCTTGATTTTTTATATCTAGCCGATTGTGTGGTGCTGCCTTCTTATCGTGAAGGCACACCACGCTCACTACTAGAAGCTGCCAGTGTAGCTAAGCCCATCATTACCACGGATGCTGTTGGTTGCCGTGAAGTTGTTGATGACGGTATTAATGGCTATTTATGTAAACCTCGTTGTGTTGATGATCTTAAAGCTAAAATGGAAAAAATGTTGTTATTATCTGAAGCAGAGCGTTTACAAATGGGTTTAAAAGGCCGAGAAAAAATATTAGAACAATTTGATGAAAAAATTGTTATTGATCGTTATGTCGACGTTATTAAGCAATTGAAATAAAGTGCAAATTCAATGCATAAATGCAAAACCGATTTAATAAATACTACTGCTTTCCGAGACTAATAAATAATAACCGAAAATTTAGTTGTTTTCTTGATAATCTTTAATGCATCTATTGCTTCTTTTTCTTGTTCTATTCTATTTTCATCATCTTTTAACTCAAGATTGACGATAACATTTTCATTAAGTTGTCTGCCACGCACACCCACTTTACTTATTAGAGCAATGGTTTTTATGACATCGCCAATTACAACTTTATTCTCGCGAGTAACTACTTTCAATGCCGCAAACAGTTCTGGCATGCCGGTTGAAGTCATAGTTAATTTTTTAGATGTTTTTCCAGTCTCTGCTAATTTCTTCTTTTCTTCTAGAAGCTTAATTTGTGCATTTAATGCTTTAATTTTTTCATCATAGCTCTTTCTAGCTTTTACTGTTTTAGTGTTATTTTCCATCAATTAGTCCTTCAAATTTACAAAACCATTGTTATATCATAAAGTGATCGAACTGACTATCCTGCTTCGTACTAAACTTAGGTATTTTAGGGATATTATCTTGTTAGATTACTATAAAAGTGTGGCGATATTATAAATATCAGCCCGCCAAAGTATACTATCTATCACACATCAAATTGTTAGTTTGTGTTTATGTGTAGAATTTTAAAAACTCATTATTGCCAGACTACAATTTTCACATTACTATGCTCCTGCATTATTCGACACTCAGATTAAGCTTTACTGAATAAAATTTTAAGCAACTACTCACTTAATCACTATAAACGCCTTGTAAGTTACGCATAATTCTATATCCAAAGTAAACCGTGTCACTGAAATATGACGATTTTTGGAAGAATGATACAATTGGTAACATTTATCTTTTAGGGCTTTTGCTATGACAGCTTCATTACTTCATGATCTGGACTTTTATGCTTGGACGCAACAACAAGCTAATCTCCTTAAATCGGGTAATCTAGCTGATGTAGATTTCAAACATCTGATTAAGAAGATAAAGAGCATGGCTTCAAGCGAACGTAGAGAATTAATTAATCGACTTGCCGTTTTATTGGCGCAGCTCTTAAAATGGCATTATCAACCCTCTTTTCTTGGTCGAAGCTGGCAACTTACAATTAAAGAGCAACGACGCCAGCTACAAAGACTATTAAAGGATAATCCCAGTTTAGATGCAAGACTCGATGAATTTATCGCTGACGCCTGTATAGATGCTGTCTTATTGGCTGCTAAAGAAACCGGCATGAAAGAATCAGCTTTTCCAGAGCAATTCCCTTATATTAAAGAAAACCTACTTAACTCTGAATTTTATCCAAGGTTAGAGCATTAACGTGCATGTACAGGTCGAGATCTATCCCTACGGTGTTTAATATTTATGTAGGGTGGATAAGCGGAGTGCATCCACCATTATATCGGATGCGAGTTGCTTATCCTGCGCACAAGACTTCGAATATTGGGTTACAAAAAATGCAAACAAAAGTACGCTTTATTTTTTCAAAACATCGCCCATTAGAACCCCTATCAGGATCAAAAATGATTAAAGAAATTATATCAACACCACTAGCACCTCAGGCTATTGGTACTTATTCACAAGCAATTAAAGTCGATCACACGGTTTATCTTTCTGGACAAATTCCTTTAGTGCCAGAGACCATGACCATTATTGATGGCGATATCAACGCACAAATTACCCAAGTCTTTGATAATTTACAAGCCGTTGCTCAAGCTGCTGGAGGCGAACTGAGTGACATTGTTAAATTGAACGTGTTTTTAACGGATTTAGCACACTTCCCCATAGTTAATGAAATTATGGGTCGATACTTTGAAGCTCCCTACCCTGCGCGTGCTGTAGTCGGTGTTGCTGCTTTACCTAAAGATGTGGCTGTTGAAATGGATGCCATTATGTTTCTCAAGCCCCAGGAATATCCACTTTAAGAATTAATCCGCTATTTTACGGGTCATGAATCATCTTAACGTATCGGTTACTCAGTTAACAGGCATAGGTGCACAAACCGCACAGCGCTTAGAAAAACTGGGCATCCGTGTCATTCAAGATTTAGTTTTTCATTTACCGATACGTTACGAAGATCGTACCCACGTTACTCCAATCGGCTCTTTGATGGCTGGCATGACTGCTTTAATCCGAGGCCGCGTTGATTTTATCGATGTTTTACCCAGAGGTCGTAAAGGTTTGGTATTCAGAATCAGCGATGATACCGGCACTATCTCTCTAAAATTCTTTCATTTCAGCGCACATCAACACAACACTCTAAAACCAGGCACTTTAATCAGTTGTTTTGCCGAAGTTCGACACAGCTATGCCGGATTAGAAATGACTCACCCTGATTATCAAATTTTGTTTAATCCTGAGACCATCATTACTGAAACGCGCTTAACGCCGGTCTATCCATTAACGGAAGGACTAAGCCAAACTACCATCAGAAAAGCGATTAAACAAGCTTTAGCTCTGTGCGAAAATCAAACTGAGTTATTGATTGATTGGATACCTGAAGCCATCTTAAAAAAACAGGCCTATCCGTCCTTAGCTGCTGCCATTCAAACGCTACATGCACCTGATGAATCGGTCACGCTGAGCGCTTTACAAAATGGTACTGTGCCTGCACTTAAACGCCTAGCTTTTGAAGAATTACTCACACATCAGCTAAGTATGCAAAAAGCCAAAAATAAAGCCAAGACTTGGCGTGCGCCTAGTTTTTATGGTGATGATGCTGCTAGCACTCTATTTTTAAATAATCTACCTTTTAAACTAACTGGTGCTCAACAACGTGTTATCGCAGAAATTTCCGAAGATTGTCTTTCCTCGCACCCTATGATGCGTTTGGTTCAGGGCGATGTCGGCTCAGGCAAAACCATTGTCGCCGCTTACGCTGCTTTATTAGCCTTAAGTGCTGGTTATCAAGTCGCGGTAATGGCACCTACCGAATTATTAGCCGAACAACACAAACGTAATTTCAGCAACTGGTTTCAAGGCTTCCAAACTCAAGTCGTTTATTTAACAGGCCAGCTTAAAGGTAATGCTCGCAAAGAGGCTTTACAAAGCTTAGCCGATGGCTCAGCGGGTATTATTGTTGGCACTCATGCTTTATTTCAGGATAGCGTTAACTTTCATCGACTAGGTTTAATTATCATTGATGAACAACACCGTTTTGGCGTACATCAACGCATGGCGCTGCGTGAGAAAGGCCAGCAAGATGATAGCAGACCCCATCAATTAGTGATGACCGCCACACCGATTCCACGCACCTTAGCGATGCTGCAATATTCTGATTTGGATATTTCCATTATTGATGAACTACCACCGGGCAGAAAGCCGGTGGTCACTTGTGTTATTCCTTCTGAACGTCGCCAAGAAGTCATCGACCGCATTGAGCATTGGGTAGAAAAAAAGTTTCAGGTGTATTGGGTGTGTACACTGATTGAAGAATCAGAAGTCTTAGAATGTGAAGCTGCTGAAAAAACGGCCGAACAACTTACCTTAGCCTTACCCAAAGTGCGCGTTGCATTGATCCACGGACGTATGAAAACGGCCGATAAAGACGCTGTCATGAAGGCCTTTAAAAACCACGACATTGATTTACTGGTCGCCACTACTGTCATCGAAGTCGGTGTTGATGTACCCAATGCCAGTTTAATGGTGATAGAAAATCCGGAACGCTTGGGGTTATCACAATTACATCAATTACGCGGACGCGTTGGTCGCGGCGACAACGACAGCTATTGTTTATTGATGTATCAAGCTCCTTTATCGCTGACTGCTCGTCAACGCTTAGGTATTTTAAGAGATAGCAGCGACGGCTTTGTCATTGCTGAAAAAGATTTAGAATTACGCGGCCCTGGTGAGCTAATGGGCACGCGCCAAACCGGTGCTGTGCATTTTAAAATTGCCGACTTAGCCCGTGACGCTGATTTGCTAGAGGCTGTACAACTAGCCGGCACCCAACTTTACACTGAATCACCCCATGCCATACAACCACTCTGTGATCGTTGGTTGGGCACATCGACTGATTATGCCGAGGTTTAGTTTGACCACATCTAACTTTTTATTTAAACGCGAACCCTTATGGCAAGAAAACCGTCCAGGTTTACGCCATAAACTGCCCTTAGCTGTGCAATCTTGGACTTATGAATCTGGCTCACTAACACAACGTTTACGCAATCATTATGGCAATGCTGTAGCCGTTAAAGTATTAGTACAGCGCTGGTGCACGCCTTTTTTAAGTGAGCGTCGCTTAATGGGCTTGCAGGAACAACGCTACCATCTAGTTCGTGAAGTATTACTCCATGCCAACGACACACCGCTCATTTTAGCCCGAACCATAATTCCTGAAACAACTATCAAAGCCGTTAATAATAAATTAGCGCATTTAGGCAATCGACCTTTAGGTGAAATTATTTTCTCTTACCCCAAACTTGAACGCGTGGCAATGGATGTCTGCCTAGTTAAACCACAAACATGGACAAATATCGCATTGAAAGAAGCGGATATACAGCAAGAACTATGGGGACGAAGAACCGTGTATGGCATCGCCCATCATCAGATGCTAGTCAATGAATTTTTTTTACCGTCCATTTTAGAGCGAGTTTAACCGATAAACACCAAACTTAATTCTTGTGAGAGCGGCTGAGGCAGCTCCCACAAGAAGCTTATTATCGTTCTCACCACACAGGAGTCAGACAAAATGCGCTACTTACACACTATGATTCGAGTTAATAACTTAGATGAGTCTCTAGACTTTTATTGTCACAAACTAGGGCTACAAGAAAGCCACCGCTTTGATAGCGAACAAGGTCGCTTTACCTTAGTGTATTTATTTGCCCCGCAAGATGAGTCGCTCGCCTTAGCGAATCAAGCGCCGCTCTTAGAACTGACCTATAACTGGGATAGTGAAGAATATAGCGGCGGCCGAAACTTTGGTCATGTGGCTTTTGAAGTCGATAATATTTATGCAACTTGTGAAAAATTAATGGCTGCTGGGGTTTTAATCAATCGACCACCTCGTGACGGCCACATGGCTTTTATACGTTCACCCGATGGTATTTCTATCGAATTTTTGCAAAAAGATTCGCCCTTGCCTACTGAAGAACCTTGGTTGTCTATGACTAATACTGGTGCTTGGTAAGTCTTTATATAATTTCAGTATAGACACGACTGATGCCATATTTATAAATACGAAAATATGGCATCAGTTCAACGTTGTTTCTACCCTACCTCAAAGCCATAAACTGAATTACGCGTCTATAACTTAAGCCTATTAAGCGCTCAAGAAAACTTGAAGCATTCTAACAATGCAAGCGTCAAATATTTTTACATCTTAATATCCCGCATTAATTGGCCTATTGATTGATTTAGACAAAAAGGCTATCAACTTAAGAGGGATTAAGATGCAAGGTTCAACCTTATCTGTACCGCCTTAAGTTAGAAGAGCTATCAGCTTAACAAGGGACAAAACGCTTGTGTAGTTTCGTGCAGGGTATAAACCTGAAAATAGATGATATTTAAGAGCTGGACTTATCTATGACCGATCGGATTAGGCGCTAGCGGCAACCAGACCTCCACCCAATAACATTACTCACACAATCCAGTCTTAAATTGATAGCTGGCAAAAAAACATGTCAACTATCTTTACGTTAGTCTTATAACTCCAACTACACAGCCTTTAAAAACCATAGCAGCTTCAGCATAACTTTATTTAACTTATTAATTATATGAATTTAGGTATAGCTAAAGGCTTGATAAACATTCTCACTGAACTCAATCAATATCTTATAAATCAATAAATTAAATTTACAACATTCCATACATTATAGTTAGAAATAACCAGCGCACCAAATGATTGGCATACTGATTGCATTAAGTAAATTACTTGTTACACAACAAGTCATAGCGTCATTATATACCAAGCATTTACTTTTATATGCTTAAACCTAGAGTGATTAAATGCTTAATTTAACTTAAATCTCAGGACATTATTATGAATAAGACCTTAATATCCAGCGCTATTATTGGCCTATTGGCTCTTACCGGTTCGATCAATGTTGCTAACGCAAATTTACTAGAAATTGTTAATGGCAGTGGTGGAGCGCCAAATCCATTATATCAGGAAGCCATCGGCGACCCAGGTGGCACCAATTATACAAACGCCCCTACTACAGGCGCCAGTGCTGGCCCGGGCATACCTAACAATCTTGGTGGCTGGCCTTCTTCTTCAAATTTTGCTGCAGATAACTCTTTTGGGGGAAATTTAGGCATCACTGGTTATGACGGTTCTTACCTTAAATTAGATCAAGCTGGCATGGTTAATTTCGAATTTATGGGTAAAGGTGATGCTGGGGATCATGATATCTTTCAACTATGGTTAAATGGCGCATGGACTACTGTATGGGATAACCAATCAACTAGCAATGGCACCTGCGGTGTAACAGGCACTACTCCAAATTGTCCTTATTCTGGCAGTTCTTTCAGTACATTTATTGATCCTACAACGAGTACATTTGGGAATAATTTAATCGCCTTTCAATTTAAAAACTTAACAACTGGAGGACTCACTACTAACGATGGCATTAATAACATTAAAGAAAACACCAATGGCCCAGCATACTTCTTAGGTGTAGATCCTTACTTAACAAGTAACCAATATCAAACCTCAGGCTCTGCGGTCTATGCTGGCCTTACTGATCTGCCTGGTGATACTGATCATGACTACGACGATTTAACCGTCCGTGTCAGCGTTCCAGAACCTAGCGACCTGTTGTTATTAAGC
>Ga0214200_1000164_pt1 | contig 18018 bp, 14 predicted proteins | sample TroBogEpilimnion_7_FD_153038 | JGI IMG/M metagenome (GOLD analysis project Ga0214200, IMG submission 153038) | Freshwater microbial communities from Trout Bog Lake, WI - 23OCT2008 epilimnion | ecosystem: Environmental > Aquatic > Freshwater > Lake > Epilimnion/Euphotic zone | place: Trout Bog... | reverse complement strand
GGTTTTTTGATATTCATTAACCTCAAATAACAAAATGAGGTTTTTTGATATTCATTAACCTCAAATAACAAAATGAGGTTTTTTGATATTCATTAACCTCAAATAACAAAATGAGGTTTTTTGATATTCATTAACCTCAAATAACAAAACTATATAAAAAATTGACATATATTTAATTTAGTTAAAAATATTACATAAAATGACTACCTTACGATATATATTTCAATTGTCTGATTTGCATATTAGAAACGGTGATAAAATATCTTGTAGATATGATGAATATAATGATGTATTTAATGAAACCATTATTTCTATTAGTAATGAAATTAAAAAATTAAATTTATCATTAAATGAATTTATTATTATCATTAGTGGTGATATTTTTCATAATAAAAATATTATTGGAAACTATGGATTATTATTATATAAAAATTTTATAGAACATCTTGTTAAATTAGGGCGTGTAATTATTTTTCACGGAAATCATGATAGAAATCAATCAGAAATAAATCAACCATCATTAGTTTTTTCAACAACATTTAATATTGATAATTTAACTATTTTAAATGATACTACATCATTTAATATTAATAATATTGGTTTTTCATATGTTAATATAGATGATACATTAGATATTTATAGAAATTCAGGAAGAATTCAAGATTTACCAAAATTTCCAGAAATTATTGGAGATGTTAAATATAAAATAGCATTGTTTCATGGTTCATTTCAATCTGCTAAATTATTTAATGGGGATTGTATTAGAGATGAGAATAATCCTTATCCACTTGAATGGGTTAAAGATTTTGATTATGTTATTTTAGGTGATATTCATAAAAGACAGGTATTTATTTATAAAAAGAAAACATATTGTGGTTATTCTGGATCGCTAATTCAGCAAAATTTTGGTGAAAATGTAGTAGAACACGGATATTTAATATGGGATTTAGAAAATAAAAAAATAAATGAAATAAATGTTTATAATAAAATAGGTTATATTAATATTAAAGAAAATGAATCAGAAGAAATATTAATTCGTATAAATGGTAATTATGAAATATTATTAAAAGATTATATAAATAATAATAAAAAATATATTCCAGAAAAATTAGAAATTAAAACTTTTTCAAAAATTAATTTTCATAATTTAAATACTTTATTAAAAAGTTTTAATATTTCATTTAATATTATTTCAAGATTAGATGAAACAAAATATATAGGGCAAAAAGAAGAGGATTATATAGCAACTGAAATTTATAATGAATCTCAAATGATTAATATTGTTGATAATTCATTTATATTAGATTATTTTAGCAAATACTTAACATCTAATAAACTTAAAATATTATGTAATATTATTTCAAATAAAGAACAATTATTATTTGATATTTCAAAATATCCTGATGATTTACATTCAGAATGTGTAAAAAGAAATAAAGAATTATCATTAGAAATTTCAAAATGTGTAAAAAGTAATGACATTAAACATTTAAAACCAAAATATAATATAAGATATTTAGAATGGGAAGGTTTATTTTGCTATGAAAATAAAAATTGTTTAAATATGTCTGATTTGGACCTTAAAACATTTTTAATTAAGGGTAAAAATGGAACAGGTAAATCAGCAATATATGATATTTTAACATTAGCAATTTGGGGTGAAATAACAACATTAAAAAAAAATAATAGTTTAAGTTCTGGAATAATAAATTATAAAAAAACATTAGCATATACAATTGTTGATATTGAAATAGATAATATTTTATATCGTATAGAAAGAGATTATGCAGTAAAACAAGATTTAACAAAAATAAATTATAATCATAGAAATATTTATAAATTTATAAATGAAAAAGATTTAGAATTGATTAAAAAAGATAGTGCATGTGAAATATTAGTTAAACAATTATTTGGAACAGTTGATAATTTCTTATCTTCTTCTATGATTACACAAAATCTAGATTATGATATATTAACAATGGATTATAAAGAATGTCTTGAGATTATAGATAAATCTTGTAATATTGAATATATTAATAATTTATATAATTTATTTAAAACTACAATTAATAAGTATAGAGATTTTAGAAGAATAGTTGAAAGTAAAAAACAGGTTTATGAAAAACTTATTTCAACAAATAAAATAGAAGAAGTAAATGATGAAGAAATAACTAATAATAAAAATAAATTAGATATATTATTGAGAGAAAAAACAAAATTACAAGAATTATATAATTCCAGTGATTATATTAAAATTGATATTAAAAATCCAAAAACATTATTATTATTAGATATAGATTATATTAAACAGATTGAAGATTTAAAAAAGAATATTAATAACGAAAATAAACAAATTACAACAAATGAAGAATATATATTATATAAAGACCAATTTAATGAATTAAAATATTTATTAAAAGATGAAACAACTATTTCTTTAACTATATTAAAAAAATCATATAATCCATTGATGAAATTGGGTGATGAAAAAATAATAAAACCTTGTGAATTATCACTAATAAAAAAAGAAGATGAATTATTGAAACAATATTATAATGATGATAATAAATTTAAAGATATATATATTAAAACTTTGGAAGAATATAATGAAGAATTAAATATATTAAATGAAAATTATAAAGATTTGAATCAAACCCATAAGGACCTAATCAGTAAAAAACCAAATGAAATTATTGACCCTAAAATAACGAATGAAAATCATTTAAAAGAAATTAATAATATATTTGAAATAGTTGATAATTTACATAAATATATATCAGAAAATATTAAAGAACCAAAATTAAATTCGATAATAAAAAAAGATTATACTTATAACGATTATAAAAATTATTTAGAAAAAGAATTTAATATTAATACAAAACTAAAATTAAATAAAGAAAAATTATTAAAATTAGAAAATGATTTTAAATTAATCTTTTCTAAACAACAAACATTAAAAATTAAACATAAACCAGATACATCAATATCATATAAAACATCAACAACTATAAATAAAGAAATTAAGAAGATAAATATTAAAGAATTATTGAAACAAATAACAGACGATGAAAATATATTAAATGTTTATTATGAAAAACAAGATAATATAAATAAATTAGAAACTGAATTATTATCTTATAAACAAGAACTATTATTATTTACATCAAAAGATGATTATATATATAATCCATTATGTGAGATATGTTGCAAACGTTCGTGGGTATGTCGTATTAGAGAATTAGAACTAATTATAAATAAATTAGAATGTGATATAAAATGTATAAATAATAAAATTGAAAATGATGAAAATAATTATTTATTAATTAATAAAAGAAATGAAATTAATAATGAAATAAAGAAACAATATGAATTATTAAACGAATGGTTTGAATATTATAAAAGTAAAGAAATTTATGATAAAATAACAAAAGAATTAAATTTAATAGTATCAGAGAAAGATAATATTAATAAAGAAATAAATAATTTAGAAATTGAAATAAATGAAATTAAATTAATTAAAATATATTTTAATAATATTTCTTATGATTTATATGAAACTTTAAATAATATAGAGTTATATGACAAATATAAAAAATGGTTAGATAAATATGAAAGTATTAATAATGAACTTATAACAGTTAAAACAAATATTACAAATTTAGAATATTATATTAATTATTCAACTAATATTAAACCTCGTATTAATTCTTTAAAATTACTTAAAGAACAATATAAAGAATGGGAAGAATATGAAAATAAATTAAAAATAATTAATGCATTCAAATTATTTGAATTACGTGATATGTTAGATATGTATGAAAAAATTAATGAATATACTTATAATAATAGTTTGAAACCATTAATAATATCTAAATTAAAACTAAATGAAGAAATAAAAGAAATTGAAATTAAAATAAAAGCAGTAGAAAATTTAATAGTTAAATCATCTACTATTAACTCATATAATAAAGAAAATAGAGAAAGTTATGAAAAACTATTTGAAATTTTAACAGATTTAGATGATATATTAAATACATTAGAAACAATAATAACTAATTTTCAGGCATATAAAATAGATATGTATGATAATCATATTTTAAATAAATTATGTGAAAGAGCTAATAAAATTATTAAATCATTATGTCATACTGATACAAAACCATTTAAATTAGATTATTTAATAACAGTTCTTAAAGATAATATTCATATTAATTGGTTAATTAATAATGAAAAAATTAATGAAATAGATACAAAATCTAAACAACTAATATCAATAAATCAGGCGTCCGGATTTCAACACTTTGTAATATCTTTAGCTCTTCGTATGAGTTTATTTGTAAATAAACAAGAAACATTATGTAATCAGTTATTTATAGATGAGGGTTTCATTAACTTCGATAGAGAAAATTTATCAATAGTTCCAACATTTATTAAAAGTTTATTATCATATTTTAATAATATAGTTATAGTATCTCATATAGATTTGATACAAGATAATATAGATGAAATAGCAGAAATTAAATATAATAAAATTAATAGTGTATCATCAATGGAATATGGAAATTATAAAAAAGTCATAAAGAAACGTAATATTAAGAAATGTATTTAAATAAATTAATATGCATATTTTTTATTTTCTTCATAACTATGGTTCATCATTTCACAAATAATTCTGTGTTTTTCTTCTGTAATATTTCCGTTTTTAACTTCTTTTTGTAAATATGTACTATATAGTCTTCGTATTTCAACAGCCGATATAGAAATACCATATATTTTATTAAATGTCTTCATAATGAAAATAGATAAATAACTATTTGAAAATTCATTATTATCATTATTTAATAATAAATGTTTATTATTTTGTCTTTTAATAATAATTTCATTAATTAATATATCTAATTCGTCTGGAATATCAAATTGTTGTATATCTTTGTTTTTAGTTACATTAAAATAAAATTGTTTATTATAATAATAATTATTACGTTCATTTATTTTTAATTTATTTTCTTTTTTTGGTTTTGTATCTGATATTAACATCTTTCTATAATCAACCGCTCTTCTTGTTGGGAATAATGTCATTAATGCGAAAATTAATTTTTCAGTTTCAGTTAAATGTAAATTATCATTTGATAGAATAGTTAATATATCTTCTTTTTTAAATGATAAAACATCTATTTTATGTTTAACAATAATATCAGGTGTTTTATTTATTCTTTTTTCGTTATAATTATTTTGTTTTTGTTCTATATATGGATATAATTGTTTAACTTGTTTCGCAAAATGTTTAATACGAGTTATAACAGCATATAAAATAGTTATATCTTTATAATTATCTTTTATAACATTATATAAATCAGTTTTTAAAAATAGTAATTGTGAATTAATTTTATTTAAATTATATGGTTTATTTATTAAAATATTTAATAAATCAGTATCATCATCTATATCTTTTTTATAATAATTTTTATAAATCTTTTTAATAGTATTTAAATATAATTGAATACTTTTATCATTTAGTTTAGATTTATTTAAAGGATTAATTCTTTTTTTAATGGGTTTTAATTGTATTAAAATAAATTCTTTATTATTTTCAATTTCTTTATTATCATCACTATTAATAATATTTTCTTCATTTTTAAGTTTTCTATAATGTTTTTTCATTTTTAAACTTATTTTTTTATCATAAGCTTCTTTATTATTTAATAATTGTCTTTCTCTATATTTTTTTTGTCTTTCTGCATTAGTTAAAGCCATTTTTATATTAATAAATAAAAAAATTATCATTTTTTAAAATGACAACAGAATTTAAAGAAAAAAAATAAAATTATCTTTAAAAGTCTAAACATAATAAAATATTAATGATAATTTAAAAAAAATAATAATAAATGAAATTATAAATCTTATTCGTCAGTATTATCATTATCATAATAATATGTTAGATGTTTAAAAATTCTGTCTTCGTAATCATAATTATTTATAAACATATCATAAATAATAGCTAATGCTAACTTAGCATAAACCATTACTTCATTTTTATTTGGATTATAATGTGATACTATATAATAAATATATTAATTCTGTTAGTTCATTATTATTAAAATGTTCTTTATATACTTGAATTGCATCAAATAAATTATTATCACACTCATTTATAATAATATTTTTATAATCATTTATATCATTCTTTAATAAATGATTATATATAATTTCTTTAATAATATCTTTATTTAAATTATTAGTAATAAATGTTTTAATATCATCATTATATTTATTTTCACACATTTTATTTTTAAATAAATCTACAATCAAGAAAATAATATCATCATATATTATTACTAATGCTAATTTAGCAAAGAATTTTAATTCTTTTTCATTTGTATCATTATAATATAAATCTTCTGAATATTTGAAATAATTTTCAGTATCCATTAACAATTCATTAAATTCTTCATCATCTTTATAAAAAATATAAAGATGAATAGAATTACAATTTTCAATATTTTTATCCGAAGTAAATGATAATAATTATAATAATTGATTTAAAGAATTCTAAGTAATCTCTTTAAATACATTTCATTTGATTAATATCTAAAAATTATCTATTTTTATTCATATTAATTTTTATTATTTCTTCTATTAAACACATTTTTGCCATTTTTATATAAAAATCTTTTGAACTTATGTTTAATTTTTTAATACCATTATAATTATTTTCAAATGGTATTTTAGACATATCAGGATCTGGTATATTTATAGAATCAATATTATAAGGTAAATCTTTATTAGAACCAGATTTAATATATGAGAGTAAATATTTTATAGATATAGAATCGTGAAAAACAACTTCATTACCGATATTATTTTCAAAATTATTAATAATATTTACTGCTTTATCTAATTCCCAACTAAAATATGTATTAGATTCATTTATCCATCCATTATAATCTCTAATATTTATATGATAATTTCTCTGTTCTAATAATTTTTTAGAAAATATTAAAATATTATCATGTGAATATAATGGTTCTGTATGAATATTATTTTTAGTAATTAATGAAAAATATACGCCTGGAAATTGTTGTTCCGCGTTTTCTAATTTAGTAATATTAAATGAATTAAATATAATATATCATCCATAATTTTATTTAAAGATATTCATAAATATACTTTATATCATTTGTATTAATTTAATTTGTTGTAATAACATAATGTATTATCTATATATATCCATTTTTCACTATATTTATTATAACAATCATTAATATAATAATAGTCAGCATCATATTTAGATATATTCCATTTAATATTTTTAGATAAATTATATGATATCAATACCATAGCTGTATCAATATAACCTGGTTTTATTATATTACCTTTTAATATATCTAAACATGGATAACGGATTTGATTGAATGTATATATTTTATCATTATCAATAATATCTAATAATTTATATAATTCCTGATTAATTATATTATCATCATCTAAATAATATAAGTAAGTATTTTCATTCTTTATATTATCTATTGCGTAATTTCTTTGTGCATTTCCAGCACAACTATTTTCATCTTTATGGATATATTCTTTTATTTTTTCATGATTAAATAAATTAGGATTATCAGTTAATTTAGAACCATCATAAACAATTATCCATTCATCCACATAATCAAAATTAATACTTTGATATAATTTAGTTAGATTATCAATTCTATAAGAAGGTGTAATTATAGTTAGTTTGTTTTTATTTTTAATTATTGGTTCGTCCCCTTTTTTTATTAGAACAAATAATTTATCATTATTCCATCCATCTGAATATTTATTATCATGATTTAATGTTATAAAATAATTATTTTGAAATTCATTTATTGTATCTCCTAATTTATCATAATAATCTTTTTCATTTGCATTTAAAAAAATATCTTCAATTATAATAACACCACCTGGTTTTAAATATTTAACTGTATTTTTTATAACTCTTATTTGATCATCTATCTCATATGTAGTATCTTCAATTATTATATCAAACGTCATATTTAGGTTAGTGAGAGTTGATGATATATTATTATCATCTTTAATATCTATATATGAAACGTCAAAATTTTGATTTTTCATTTTATTTATATAATTAATATTGTTATCTAATCCAATAATTTTAGAATTACAAAAATATTCTTTCCACATTAATAATGAACCTCCATCTAATATTCCAAATTCTAAAATATTTAAATTATTATTTTTTATGTTTTTAAAAATACTATTATAATATAATGTATATGGATGTGCATATAGACGTGTATTAATATTATATCTTAAAGGAGATTTATCAGTATTATATTTATGACCTATTAAACATAAATCCGAATAATTTTTATTATAATTTATATTCATCTTTTAATATTTATAAGTTTTTTTTTATATAAAAAAAAACTTATAAATATTAGTAATGTTTCTTAAATATAAAATAATCATAGAAACTTCGCTATTGAATGCTGAAAATTATAATTCTAAGATTTGCGATTTTATTATTAACATGGAAGGTATGAGTGGTTTAAAAACGCGACATTTTTATAATAATTTGCTTAATTTTGATGATGCAAGATATTTAGAAATAGGATCTTGGAAAGGTAGTTCTGTATGTTCTGCGATGTATAATAATAATGCTATGATTATTTGTGTTGATAATTGGAGTGAATTTGGAGGACCTAAAGATGAATTTTTAGTAAATTTTAATAAATTTATCGGAAATAATAATGCAAGATTTATAGAATATGATTGTTTTAAAATTGATGTATCAACATTACCTAAATTTAATATATTTATGTATGATGGTGATCATTCATATGATAAACATTATAATGCATTAATTCATTTTTATAATTCACTTGATGATATATTTATTTATATTGTTGATGATTGGAATTGGGAACACATTAGAAATGCAACATCTAAATCTATTAAAGATTTAAATTTAAATATATTATATCAAAAAGAAATTAGACTAACTAATGATAACTCGCATACACCTCATAATGAAGCTAAAATATCATGGTGGAATGGTATATATATAACAATACTTCAAAAACAAATGAATAATTTTATATTTAAAGAATATGGTAAATAATTCTTATAAATGAATACTTCTAATAACGTTTTTCCTGTTATTGTTTGTATAATTAAAACGAGTATAATTATATTGAAGAATTTGTTAAATATCATTTAGTCTTAGAATTTAAACATATTTATAATAATCAAGATGTTCCGATACTTATCTTAAAATTTTAGATAAATATTTACAATTTATAAATATTAGCCATATTCCAGTAATAATTATAAAATATGCGTTCAATATATTATTTTAAACAATATTATAATAGATTTAAATTATTTGATTTAAATGATTTTGAAGATTTAACAGCTAAAAATTTTTATTTGTATTAATTTATTTCAATTATTATAAAAAATGATTTCTTTCTTTTAGTTTTATTTCATCTACTTTCAAGCAGATCAACCAGATATCATGTCTACTGTTCAATATTGCAAGTTCAACTCCTTCTGTTGTGTTGGCAATTGTTCCGCTAAACATCATCGTCCGATTGAAGAGCGTGCACTTATGCTTAAAATTGTTAACGAAACTCCCGAAATTAAAGATTTCATCGAATTTAATGACGGTTCGAGAGTCGTAAATTGTAAGCATGGGTTGCGTTGTTTCGAAAAAGATTGTGGCTTCTTTCATAAAGTCAATCATGACGGACGCAAAATCTTGACTAAGAAGTTCAATAAGGAGTGTAAAGCGATTACTATGCGAGAGAAAATCAGGAAAGAAATCGAGGAGATTGGGAAGTTCGGAATGCCGGAGCGGGAATAAATGAAAAAAAATATAAATGGCAAAAAGAAATTTTTGTCATTTTTATAAATATAGGTATGGATACCTGAAATTCACCACGTGCTAAAAAACACAGAACGCGACTACCTGATGTAGTTCCGACGATAACCTTAAAATATGGAATAGAAATAGAATGTGTATTTGAATTATTGGATCATTTTGATGCTTATTTTTATTTTATTAAATTTTGCAGTAATATGAATTATACAGAAGATACTAAATTACAAACAATTAAAATATTTATGGAAATAATTAATAATGTTATTGAAAAAAATAATATAAATGATTATGATAAATCAAAAAATACAGCTATTTTACGAAATAATATTTATAAAGAATTAAATGAATCAGAATCTTATGATACATTTTTAAAAACTAATTTGGATAAATTAATTAAAACAACTACTAATTTAAGCCTTTATTCTAAAGCAAAAGAATTTATAGAAAAATGGACATTTTTTTTAAATACTGCATTATTATTAATTAAAACAGAATTAGATCATCAAATATTGGCATATGAAATAAATCATGAAGCATATAGTTCATATGATGTAATAAATATATTATTAAATGGAAATAAAGACTTATTAGATGTTTATAATAATTTTATTAATAGATTTGATTTAACTCTATCAAAAATTAAATTATTTGATTCTATAGATAATTTTTATACTATTAGTTCATCTGATGATATAATAAATTTATTATTAAAATCTGATACAAGCGTAATTTGTCATAATCAATTAGTATATAAAAATATACAATCTGGGGAAATAATAAATTATAAATTTTTATTGAATAATTGCGAATTTATAACACAACCATTTAATAGTATTGAAGAAATTGGTGAAAAAATAGCATTATTTTTTGATGATACTGTTATAAATAATTCATTATTAAATTGTAGTAAAACATCACAACATGTTCATATATCTTTTAATATAAATGATAGAAATACGAGACCGGATATATATATATTATTAAGTATAGTATGTGTATGTTATTATTATCAAGATGAAATATTTAAATTATTTTTAATAACACGTTCAAATAATAGTTATTGTTCTAAATTAAATTATTATATAACTAAAAATAAAAATATTATAAATGATGAAGAAAACTATGAAAAAAATTTAGAAAATATTTTAAATATATTTTATACAGGTTATATATCATCTGATAATAAATATTATTGGTTAAATATATTAAATTTATATAATATAACTGAAATATCTAGACCTTATACTATCGAATTTAGAATTAAACATGGTTCTAATGACGTTACAGAATTATTGAATGTTTGTAAATTATATGAAAATATTATTAAATATTCTATCGATTTATTAGAACATAATCCTCAATTAAAAACAATATCTGATATTAGTAAATTTAAAGAAGCTATAACAGAAATAATAGACCTCAATAAAGAAACTATATTTAATGAATTAATTTTAAAAAATATTAAAGATTATTTTACAAATCCCGAATCTGTATATGTTATTGGGTTAGATGTGTTAAATGACGAATTAATATCTGAAACATTAGGTGGTAAATTTAGTAAAACTCGCAAAACAACATCACCAATTGAAACATTTATTAATAAATTAGAAACAAAACCTATATTTAAATTAAACTCATTTGGACTTGAATTTATTGGTTTTGGTTTAAATAATAGAATAAAAATAAATTTACAACAAACGAAATAAACAAATTTTTAAATGATAATAATATTTATTATTAAAAATGACAAAAATTTCTTTTTGCCATTTATATTTTTTTCATTTACTTTCCTTTCTTCACACCCATGCCAGCTCGAGGCGTTTTACCTTTAGGTTTTTCAATATCAACTTTTTCTTCGCCCGCCTCACTATCCACTTTTTTAATAACCTCATCGACCGTTGAAGAAGCAACAATATCATCTTTCTTTGCGTCTTTCGCTTCCTGCCACAGTTTTGTAATGTGCAACATCTTTTCCTTTGCATTCATTTTGGTATCTGGCGTTTCGTTTTGTTTCAAAATCGCCATTTGCTCCTTGACGAATATATTATACTTAGTTAATGCACGTTTCTTCTTCTCTGGTTTCTCGTCGCTGTCACTATCGCTAGTAGAAGTTTTCGCAGATTTCTTCGTCTTCTTAACCGTTTTGGTCAACTCGTCATAAATGTCACCGATGGCTTTCTTGAGTTCTTTCTTAGAAATGTCATCAGGTTGAGAGTTGATAAATTCGGTAATGCGGCGAATGAGTTCAGCAGTATCAATCATAGCGATAGTTTTGATCTTAGAGATGAAAGACAATTAAAAAGAAAAAATCATTTTTTATGTAAAATGAAAAAAATTAAAACATATTTAATAAATTGAAAATATTACAAAAATAGTATTCAATCTATTTAAATTTTACAAATATCAATAGATTGAATACTATTAGCATTCATTTGATATTTAATTAAATCGATGCGTTTAAAATATCTAATAGTGCCATTAGAAACAGTTCCATTTATACCTGTCATTTTTTGCTCTACATTTATACAACCATCGTTATTATTATAAAAGTTTTGATTTAATATAAAATCTTCATATCTTTGTAATTTCTTTTTTAAATTAAATAAATCATTATAATCATTCGAATTTAATGATATTGATAATAATATTTCTTTATTTAATAAAATAATTCTTTTAGAATAAATACCAATATTTGAAGAGTATATATTTTTACATTCAATTTTAATAGTATCATATTTTTTCTGTTCGCGTAAGAAACATACGTCATTTTTAACAGTATTATAAAAATTTATTCCAAATTCTACTGTATCATGTGTATAAAAAGCATAATCAAAATCATATTTATCTGGATTATTAACTAAATAAATATGAGGTGTAAATTCAAAACATCTATATTTAACAGTAACAATTTCAATACCATCTATATAATAAGTTTTTTCTTCAGGACAGCCACCAACAATAAAATGAACAAACTTTACAGGAATATTAGATTTAATAATATTTTTAATTAATCTAGGAACTTGAATATCTAAACCTTCATAACATGAAGCAATAAATATATGAAAATTATCTTTATTTTTTAACCAAACTTTATTATCTAATCCAATTTTATCAGTATATACTTCTGCTAAATAAAAATTCTTACTTATTAAAAAATTTTCAATTTCACCATAATCAATATAATCATTATTAATTGGGTTTTTTTTACCACAGTCTTCTTCATAAATAAGACATTTAATATTATCAAAAAAGTCCGGATTTTCATTTATAAATTCTAATAAAAATCCTTCACAATCTGCTAAAACACAATCAAATTTAATATCATATAATTCTTGAATTTTGTCAAGAGATAATGTGTTAGTTTTGATTGATTTTAAATTAGCAGGTGGATTGACATATGTTTTTGATTCCCAACAACAGCCATTATAACACACATATAATTCTTTTTTTGAAATAGTACCATTATATATATTAAACGTACAACCATTCATAACTTTATTTATTTGTAAACAATTTTTAACAGTCATATCAGGATCGACACATAATAATTGTTTTGTTGGATTGTTTAATAAATAATCCAAACAAACTCTAACAGTTCCGTATCTAGCACCCAATTCCAAAACTTTCATATCAGGTTCAATATATTTATTAATTAAAAATCTACTACCATCTTCAACACTTCTAGAAAAATCATCTAATAATCCATTATATTCATTATAAAATTTACAATTATTATAATACGCATCCATAATAAAATTAATTATATATTTGCTTTATATAAATTTATCAATAATTAAATTAAATTCGTCGATAGTATTATAACCGTATATTGGATATTTAGTTTCATAATATTTAACATTATTTAATTGTTTAATTATATCTAAAAAGAAATTTTCAGTATTATCTTTTAATATTAAGTTATCTTTTAATATACGTGTATTGCATAAAAATATAGATTGATCGTGAAAACCATAATCAATCGGTTCATATTGATAATATTTAATATCATTTACCGTATTATTATCATTTGTAATTAAATATGCATATGGCGTTTTTTCATAAATAGCAGGTATTAAAAAATCATTATCAAATTGTAAATTATACATTTCACTTATAATAGTTTCATTTGAAATGATAATATCACCCCACATAATAAATATTTTATCTGTCAAAATTTCATTATTCAATAATTGATAAATAGTTTCTCCATTACCTTTTGGATAATTTTGCAAATTATCAACTGAATTATAATAAACAAATTTTATATTATTATGATTTTTATCAAACTTTAAAAAATAATCTTTATAATAATTATTGCAACATATAAATATTTTATTAGCAAATGGTAAAATCTTATCAATAATATCTTCTAATACCGTTTTATTATCATTAATATTAATAATACATTTGGGAAAATTATTAAATCTAGTATTTATACCAGCAACAATAATGCAAAAATCATATTTTTGATTAAGTATTATAGAATTTAAAAAAAGATTTGTAGTATTTATATTAGAAACTTGTAAATATAAATTTATATCTGTTTCATAATTATAATCAATATCATTAATATCAGTTATATATGTGTATTTATTATTAAAATAATTATTATCAATAAATAAATTTCTTTTGGATAATCCTTTTTTCAATATTTCGATAGTTGTTTTACCAGTTTTAATAATTTTTAAATCTGTATCGCATAAATAAGAATCAAACAAATTTATAAATAAATCTCTATTAATAATGGGTTTTATTGCGATTGAAATATTTTTTCTATTTGTTATTTTTAAGCAACAACAACAATCCAACTTTGTAATAATATTATAAATGAATGACACCTCATTATCATTTAAAATAAATGCATCATTAATAATTTTATTATTTTTAATATTTGCAAAATTGGTATATGTATCAATATTAGAAGGTATAGTTAATAAATTAGTAATACAATTATTACTAACAACGATTGTATTATTTATTTTTTCCAATAATTTAATATTATCCAAAGAAATACACATATTATTGTCATCAAAAATAGTATAATCATAATCAAATATATAATGACTATTATAATAAAATTTAAAATAATCAAATAATATATATTTCCATAATAGAAATCCATTATGTTTATTGTTATTAATTAATTTAGGTATATTTATACAATTATATTTAGTAGTTGTTGGAATGAGATTATTATGAATATCATTTGATACAATAATCTTAAAATCATCTAATGAAATATATTCATTAATTTTGTCCAATAATTCATCCCCGCTATAATTAATAATGTCATTATCATAATCACAATTCATAATTAAATATTTACATGCTTTTGACTTCTTTAAAGTTTCCTTAAATCCATTTGTTTTATAGGTTGGTATTAGACTGCTAAATTGAGTTCCACAAGAACATATAATTATATCAGATTTTAATAACAATTTTTTAGTTTTATAATTTAGATTTGGAATATTATCGTTAAAACAAATATCTATAATTTTATCATTATTATCATTAAAATTAACTATAGAAGCTTCATCCAACAATTTATTATTATTTTTAGTAATAGCATTCAAAATTAAATTTTCATTCGAATTTATAAATATATTATTTCTTAATTTCAAAACTTTTTTTATAATTTTGCAAACAGTAATCATATTATTATTATTTTTATGAAGTAAAGAACAATATATAATATTCATAAAATTAAAATCATCATATATTATATTATTATTCACTATTTTAAAATAATAATTGGTATTTAATATTAAAAAAATATATATATCATCATCATCATCCATAAAAGTTGTATTAATAAGATCGATAATATATTTATGAGGATTATGATTAATCGTAAATCTATGATTTAATAAATTATATATTTTATTATTTCCATATCTTATTTTATATTCTAAAATTTGATTTTTTCTAAAATCGGATATACCCAAAATACCTTTAAAAGTATTTCGTAAAATACCCGTAGATTTACCATCATCATAGCCATTAATAATTAAATTTAATGATAATTTTTTATTGATTTTATAAAAATCATATTGAATATTTTCACTACCAGAACCGCCGGTAAGTATAGTTATAATCATTTAATCATTTATATATATTAAATATTTATATTGATTCAAATAAATTTTTTGCCGTGGAAAAAAAACCATGCTAATTTTTCACAAACAAACGGATGATAACAATAATGAGGTTTATTGAAAATCTTAAGTAATTCTTCTTCACTTAATCCAGAATGACGTGCATCATGCCATATAATAGATTGTATTTCTTCGTCACTATCAATAATTTCTTTGCATTTTTTAAAAAATTTAATAAATTCTAAAAGTGTATCTCTTTTAGTAATCCAATAATTACAATAAAATTTAATAAATTTACCATATACAAATTTATGAGGATAATTTAATTTAGTACATATAATATCCACTATTCTATAATTAATTATATTAACATCCAATATTAATTCATTAAATTCTAATATATATAATGGCTTAATATCATAATCATAATCATTTTCATTTAAATGTTTAATAACATTATCTAAAGCATTTATACATATTTTTTGATTAGCTTTCCAAGATATAAACCCAATATTATCGAAATCTTTCCAATCGTCATAATTATCTAATAGCCATTCATCAAATATAATACTTTCAAATAAAACAGTAGTTTTTATACGTATAACTTTAGCCCATTCATATTTTTCATAAAAATTAGAGGCATTTTCAAATGTTTTATCGTTATAAGCTAAAATATATATACGTGTTTTCATATATATAAAATAAAAAAGAAAGCTTTATATTAAATAAATTTTTTGCCGTGAAAATAAAAAAATGGAATTCGTTCATATATAAAAGGATGATAACAATAATGAGGTTTATTGAATATTTTAAGTAATTGTTCTGTATTTAAACCAGGATAATAAGCGTCATCCCATATTATAGATTGTATTTCTTCGTCCGTATCAATAATTTCTTTGCATCTTTTAAAAAAACCAATATATTCTAATAATGTATCTTTTTTTGTAATCCAATAATTACAAAAAAATTTAATAAAATCATCACGATATACATATTTATCAGGATAATTTAATTTAGTAAATACAATATCTAATATTTTATAACCAAGACTGAATGAATCTATTTCACTTTTTTTAAATGAATATAATGGCTTAATATCATAATCATAATCATTTTCATTTAACTGTTTAATAACATTATCTAAAGCATTTATACATATTTTTTGATTAGCCTTCCAAGATATAAACCCAATATTATCGAAATCTTTCCAATCGTCATAATTATCTAATAGCCATTCATCAAATATAATACTTTCAAATAAGACAGTAGTTTTTATACGTATAACTTTAGCCCATACGTATTCTTTATAAAAATTAGATGCATATTCAAATGTTTCATCATTATAAGCTAAAATATAAATACGCGTTTTCATATTATATAAAGATTATATTTTTAAGCATTATATAATGACGAAAAAATTGTTAGTTTTATATGTATTTCATGAATATAATGCTAATGTTGAATATTTTATAAAAAATGCAATATATTATGATGAAAATGTTGATTTTATAATGATTGCAAATAATAAAAATGTAAAATATGAATGTCCTAATTATGTTAAACGATTATATCGTGATAATATTGGTTATGATTTTGGCGGATGGAGTGAAGGAATAATAAAAGATGATTTATATAAAAACTATGAATATTTCATATTTGTAAATTCATCTGTAATTGGTCCTATATTACCATTATATAATACTAAAATATGGACTGACATTTATTTAGAAGGTTTGAATGAGGATGTTAAATTATTTGGAAGTGCTATTAATACTTGTGTAATGAATAAATTCGTAAAAATTAATACAAATAGAGAGATTAATCCACATATTCAATCATTTATATATTCTATGAATAAAGAAACCTTAGAATTTTTAATTCAAAAAGAAATATTTAGTTTAACAAACATATATAGTGATTATACGTTAACAATACTTAATAAAGAAATTCATATGTCATATTTAATATTACAAAATAACTGGAATATTGGATGTTTAATACCATATTATAAAAATGTAGATTTTAGAAAAACTAGTAATT
>Ga0214200_1000161_pt1 | contig 18074 bp, 12 predicted proteins | sample TroBogEpilimnion_7_FD_153038 | JGI IMG/M metagenome (GOLD analysis project Ga0214200, IMG submission 153038) | Freshwater microbial communities from Trout Bog Lake, WI - 23OCT2008 epilimnion | ecosystem: Environmental > Aquatic > Freshwater > Lake > Epilimnion/Euphotic zone | place: Trout Bog... | reverse complement strand
ATTATGCCCGCCGTACTTGGCTATTTAATTTGGGGGCTATCACTTGTTATTCATCGTCCTGTGTATGTATCTGGAGCAAACTTGAGTTTTCGAAAAGATGCTTTCCCGGGCTATGATACTCGGTTTTATCAAGGCGCTGATGAGCGAGGTGTTCTGCTTGAAATTATGAAAAAGGGAAGAGTGTATATAACGATGAAGAATCCCGTACAAACATCAAGCAGAAGGGTTAACCAAGGTTTTTGGCACAGTATGATTATGACCGTTGGTTATTATTACGGGTACAACAATTGGAGTACCAAGAAAAAAGGATATAGCAAAATTGGTTCGCCACCTGCCATTCGTACTGAAAATAGAACGACACATGCGCCACTGCTCGCGCTACAATGGATGGTTGTTCTTGTTATTGGTTTTTTGATTTTTGAAATAATTAAAAAGCATTACGATATTTGGTGATTTAGAAAACAAGGTGTAACTCTTTTCAAATATAAATAGTTGTGTTATATTATACGTTGAATCTTTTATTAATAAGACTTGGATAAAAAGGAAACTATGCAAAGCCTAATTCAGAAAATTGAAGCTACACATCTCAAGAATCAAGTTGTTGATGTACATACTGGTGATACGGTTCGTGTTCACCAAAAAATTAAAGAAGGTGCCAAAGAGCGAGTACAGATCTTTGAGGGTCTTGTTATAAGAACTGATCGTAAAAAGAGCCTAACGAGCACCATTACTGTACGACGCATTTCTAGCGGTATTGGCGTTGAAAAAAGCTTTTTACTTCACGGCCCTAATGTTCTCAAAATTGAGGTTACCAAAAGAAGCAAGGTTCGACGTAACTATCTTAGCTATATGCGAAAACTTACTGGTAAAGCATCACGTCTTAGCGGTGTAGATTTTGATAAAAAAGCAGTTAATGATGTTCATGATGTAGTAGCGGAAGCAGAAGAAGTAAAATTGCACGAAGCGACCGAAGCAGCACACGAGTCAAGCGAAGACTAGAAAGTATTTTTTTCTTGTTTCATAAAAAAGAGTCCCTATTTTGGGCTCTTTTTTATTTATCAGCACGAATAATTGATACTGGGCTTCCATTTTTGATGAACAGCGTTTCGTTTGCTTTAATTATTCTATGTTCTCCATCAGCTTGCATGAAAATATGTTGTTTTGGAGTAACAGATAAGACATTATCTTTGGTCTGAATCGAACCACGTCCAGCTTTTGAAATAAGACCCAGAATTAGTTGACCAAGAGCTGCTGTGCGTGATTTAGGACTTAAAGAATAGTAAGCTTCTTCGAAAAGAAGATGGCTGGGAGGTCTTATGAAGCCCGCCATTCTTGTTTTCATAAATAGCAATTCATATGCTTTCTTAATATCGCCGTTGTAATCTAAATACTCAAATCCTATTTCTGTTTCTAGAATAGCTCGGGCAGCAGAAAAAATATCACTATATTTTTGATAAGTACTTTCTGGATTGTAATCTACTGCTAATGCAGCAACGCCGCTTGCTCCTAGTCCTACATAGCCAAGGGCATTTACTGTTTCCGTTGTATTATCATCCATATAGTGGGTTGCCTCTATCGTGTATGCAGTTGCACTTGAACCTGTTTTGATAGTGTCGTCGATAGACTGACGACCATAGAGGCTAGTTGCTATATCATTCATACCCCCAAGTGGCTGTGGTATAAGGTTTATCTTTTTATTCAATTTAAGACGAATCAATGCATTTAAAATCCAATTAAGCGTACCGTCACCACCAGCGATTATAGCAGCATCATATGGTTGTATTGTATCGCTCAATTCATCTTCTGTTGGTTGTACCAAATCAATTATCGGTCTACCGAATTGCATGAGCGGGTCATAAATGTTCCTTCTCATCGTTTCAGAAGAGTTTTCTTTCTGAAGTTTGGTTGCATTGGCGCTTGATACGACAACAAATCTATTGACGTTTATCATAAGCGGTATTATACAGTATTTTTTGACAAAAGTAAATAATCATTACATAAATACTAATCTGTAATATTCCAAGTTTCCAACTTTTTGGTGTCACGTTTTCTCCATTTGATTCTGCTGGTAATTTCTTGTACTCCAATTTCAATATTTCTCTTTAAAGATATTTCTTTCTTCATAGGTAAGAAGAAATCATTATACTTGTCTAGCCATTCATTTGTTGCAAAGATTCTTCCTGCATGCCGAGGATAAAGGTCATACGATTTATCATCTCCAAAATTCTTTGTTATCCAACCCCAGTTAGACGTTAACCACGACCACATTACTTTTCTTGTTTTTCTATTCCTTAAATAAAATATAACCCAGCGATCAAAATCTTGCAGCCTAACAAAGTCTGGTTTTTTAAGTAGCTTAAACGATTCTTTGGCTTGGGTGAGATTACGAGTTCCTGTGATAGCATTACAAACATCTTGTCTAAGATCTGCATTAGTTATCGTTGGATAAAGAGCTATGAGATCATCAAATATCTTCATGTCGCCATGGCGAACTGCAGCACTGAGAATGATATGCCTTGTGTCGGCAGGAATATTCTCTATTTTCTTATATCGATGATACTCTCTTAGTGCAGCTTTAATGACTGACGGTTCTTCGCTATATGTGGACATTCCAAGAATGATTCCTCTAAGCTTTGTATCATTCAGACTTTCATCATCATTTTTTTGCCAACCTAAAATGTCATAGTTATATTTTGCAAGTTTCCAAGCAAATGATTTCATCTTTTGCTCCGCTAAGTCATCATCTTCGGCTAATGTTCGCGCATCACTCATACATAAGCTCATAACGCCCCAAACGGGTTCCATTCGTTCCATAGATAATGCATCAAGTAGATCAAGTGTTTCAATTATTGAGCCATGCCCAGTGCGTGCTTGCATGAGTGTGTCGTTAAGAAGGAAAAGTCGTTCTGAAGGATTTAACTTGCCTGATTTTATTAATGATTTCAAATAAGCACGGTGTTCGGGGTTCTCATATCGTACCGAATAATGCAGACCGCCGCTATTAAGCCGAAGAAAATCTGGTTTTTCCAGCTTTATTGACCCACTTGGTTTATTGAAGAGTTCGATGCTTTTGTTTTTAGGTTTTATTCCTAGTGGTATTGGCCAAATTTCAGGTGTATCTTTTTTAGATGTATCTGAAAATCTGTTCTGTTTCAAAGAAAGCTTTAAGTCTTTTTGATTCACCATCAGAAGGGGAAAGCCTGGCTGTTCGATCCATTTATTCATAAAGCTTTTTACTTTTTTGCCTGAAACTATTTCAAGAGAGCTCCATAGATCATCACCGGTAGTATTTCCGTAGGCATATTGTTCGAAGTAGTGTCGTAACCCCTTTTTAAAATTAGCTTTGCCGACATAATCATGCGCCATGAGCAATAATCTTGCTCCCTTAGCATAAACAATTGAAGGATCGAATAATGTACTTATTTCATCAGGGTGATTGACATGCGTTTTTACCGCTTGCACCCCTGGTAGACAATCTCGCCAAAATGCGCTTAATGCTTCTTGGGATGCAAAACTTAACATAATATCCCATTCTGGATAGAGTGCGTCTACGGCAATATATTCCATAAGGGTTGCGAAACTTTCGTTAAGCCATAAGTCATCCCACCATTTCATGGTGACCAGATTTCCAAACCACTGATGTGATAGTTCATGAGCTATCACTGTTGCAACATACTCCTTAGTTGAGGCAGAAGTAGTCGCTTCGTCAACGAGCAAACAAACTTCTCTATAGGTGATTAACCCCCAGTTTTCCATTGCCCCACTGCTAAAGTCAGGTAATGCTACGTGATCGCATTTCGTCAAAGGGTATGGAGTGTCGAAATATTCGTTGAAAAATTCTGTAACTTTCACTGCTGTATCGAGTGCAAATGCTAAGTTTTTCTTGGAATGATCCTTGCTTGACCAAACACTCACCTTCGTTCCGTTTTTCGTAGTGCCATTTGTCGCGTGCAAATCACCAATTACGAATGCTAGTAAATAGGTACTCATAAGTGGCGTATCGTAGAAAGTTGTGTGTGTTGTTTCTCCTTTATGAGTAATAGATGCTGCTTCGGTATTGCTGAGCACTATTTCATTTTTTGGTGAGGCAAGTGTTAATGAGAAGATTGCCTTGGCTTCAGGTTCATCAATACATGGGAAGACTTCACGAGCATGGTGACTTTCAAATTGGGTTGCCAAAATTATGGAACCGTCTTGAGTGAAGCAGGGATAAAGTCCATGCATTGGCTTCGTTATGAAACCCTTGAAGTGGACAATAATAGTTATTTGTGTTTTAGAAATATTTTTGAGATCAATTTTGAGCTCATCTTTTTCTGGAATAACTTTAAAATTTTGGACAATATCGTTAACGGTCACAGATGTTATTGCTAGTTTCTTTGCATGTAGTCGAACGCTTGTTGCCTGTGACTTTACTTTGCCGTGAATGGTAACACTTCCCTTAAAACGCATTGTGTTTTTATTAGGATCAATTGAGAGCTCATAACGCGATGGCTGAAATGTTTCGTATAACCTATCTACTTTTACCATTCTTACTCTGCTTTCATGATTAGGATATTGAAAATAGTTATACCATATGTTATCATTTAAATGTTACTGAATCCGACCAAAAGGTCGGTTTTTTTCATAAAAGGAGTCCATGTGGAATTAGAAACAAAACAATTAGTTATGGCCGTTAAGGCAATCGCAGAAGAAAAAAATCTTCCAGAATCAGTAGTTCAAGATGCAGTAGAGCAAGCATTAGCTGCTGCCTGGAGACGAGATTTTGGTGATCGCGACCAAGAAGTTCGATCTCAAATCAATGTCAACACAGGAGAAGTTGTCGTTTTCGTTACCAAGGAAGTCGTAGAATCAGTTGAGGATGAAGATTTTGAGATTAATCTTAGTGATGCAAAAAAGATAGACAAAGATTCCGTTATTGGTGGCACAGTCGAAAAGAAAGAGAAAGTAGAATCTTTTGGTCGAGTTGCAGCGCAAACTGCCAAACAAGTTATTCTTCAAAGACTAAGAGAAGCTGAGCGAGAAATTGTTATGGCTGAATTTGAAGATAAAATCAATACAGTCATTAACGGAACCGTCACTAGAGTTGAGGGCCGGCTCATTCGACTTGAGCTTAATAAAGCACAGGGAATCATGCCTGCAAGCGAGCAGATTCAAAACGAACGATACTACCCGGGTCAACGGCTCAAGGTATATCTCAAAGACGTCGAAAGAGGATATAGAGGCGCCCAATTAGTCGTAAGCCGCGGTTGTCCAGAATTTGTTGAAAGTCTTTTTAGAGCTGAAGTACCAGAGATGGAGAACGGTGCAGTGGATATTAAGGGAATCGCCCGCGAAGCAGGTGTTCGAAGTAAAATAGCTGTCGCCAGTAATGTGCAGGGCGTTGATCCAGTTGGTACATTTGTCGGTGGCCACGGTACTCGAGTTCAAGCTGTTATGAGCGAAATCGGTGAACAGGAAAAAATTGATATCGTCGTTTGGGCAGAGGAAAGTAAGCAGTATATCACCAACGCACTAAGTCCAACTGAAGTTACACAAGTTATTATTGATGAAGCTCATAAAAAAGCACGTGTCATTGTTCCAGAAAATCAGTTATCAGTTGCGATTGGTAAGAGTGGACAAAATGTTCGACTTGCGAGCAAACTTACTGGTTATGAGCTAGATATTGAAAGTCAAGAACAAAAGCCAGAACCAGAAATCAATGAAGAAATTATAAAAGAGAAAGCAAAGGTTGTACCAATGTCAGAAGCACCTAAATTAAAAAAGAAATCAGATTTGGAAAGCAGTCTTCTTGAGGCAGTCGAAGAGCACGGCGAAGAAAAATAAGGGTTTTTAAATAGGCATATTGGCACTCTTGCATAGAGAGTGCCAATTTTATATACTATGAATATGTACGACGCTAAAAAAGAAAGGGTTCACATTAATGCCTGATTCAGCTGATTTTCAAGAGTTCTTAAATCATCTAACTGAAAATGCCCTTATGAGCATTAAACAAGCGGAGCTTTTTGCGCATTCTCAAGGAAGTGCTTATGTAGGCACAGAGCATTTATTGCTTGGAGTGTTAAGTCAAAAGACTTCAATGGGTGCAAGGCTACTTAATAGCGCTGGTGTTAATTTTCAAAATGCACAACTCGCATTGAATCTTACACCAAAAAATCTATCTGTTAATTTTGGCGCAAAAGGGCTTAGTGAAACAGCTAAATTAGCTCTAAAACTTAGCTGGGATTATGCCCAAGACTTCAATCAAGACATGTGTGGCACTGAACATCTTGTATACAGTATGATTATGCAGAAAAATGCTCGCGCGACTGTCTTACTGCGAGATATGAATATTGATGTCGATCGTTTGTTAGAAGATGTTGAGCAATTCTTATCTAAACAGCAGTATGATGGCGATGGTGAATCTAAGGCGCAAACTGCGACGAGGACTAAAAAGAAGGCTTCCAGAAGTGCGTTAGACTATTTTGGTACCGATTTAACTGCTTTAGCCGCAAGTGGTAAGCTTGATCCCGTTGTGGGCAGGGAAGCTGTTATTCGGCGGATGATTACGATTTTAAATCGTCGAAACAAGAATAACCCTGTATTGATTGGGGAACCAGGTGTTGGTAAAACTGCAGTAGTCGAAGGACTTGCACAACGAATTGTGGCTGAAGATGTACCTGATAGTCTTTTGGAAAAACGAATCGTTATGCTTGACCTTGCAGCAATGATTGCAGGAACAAAATATAGAGGTGAATTCGAAGAACGACTAAAGAAAGTCATGGAAGAGCTCATAAGCGACACTAAAACCATTGTGTTCATAGATGAGATGCATTTACTCGTTGGGGCAGGAGCAGCTGAGGGAGCTATTGATGCAGGTAACATTCTAAAACCTGCTCTTGCGCGAGGAATTATTCAGGTTATTGGCGCAACCACAACGAGCGAATACCATAAACACATCGAAAAAGATGCAGCACTTGAACGACGATTTCAGCCCGTTATTGTTCCTGAAACATCTACAGCAGAAACACTTGCAATATTAAAGGGGCTTAAACCTCATTATGAACAGTTTCATGGCGTACTAATTAGCGAAGAAGTGCTCGCAGATGCAGTCTATTTTGCTGACCGATATATTCAAGATCGTTTTATGCCCGATAAAGCTATTGACCTGCTTGATGAAGCCGCCGCACTGCTGCGCGTAGATAAGGGAAAAACTCCAACTGAATATCGTAACCTTCTAAAAGAAATAAAGTTATTATCAACACGTAGAGATGATGCAGTTGAACAGGAAGACTATGAGAAGGCTGCTCGCTACAAGCAAAAAATAAGTGCAGCCCAACAAAAATTAGATGAACTAAAAATGAAGACTGCGCATGATAAGCGATTAACCTTAAGTTCAGATGATATAGCTTCAGTAGTAAGTCAAGCCACTGGTGTTCCCGTTAATAAGTTGGTCCGACAAGAAGCACAGAATTTATTAAAGCTCGAGAAACAAATCGCTAAACATGTTATTGGACAGAACGAAGCCGTTGAGGCAATCTCAAAAGCTATTCGCAGAAATCGATCAGGTATTGGTAGCGATAAACGCCCAGTCGGTAGTTTTATATTCATGGGCCCAACTGGTGTTGGTAAGACAGAGCTCGCACGAGTTTTGGCGAAAGAATTTTATGGCCGTGAGGGTGCGCTTATTAAAATTGACATGAGTGAGTTTGCTGAACGACATACTGTTGCTCGCCTTGTTGGTGCGCCAGCGGGATACGTAGGGTATGAAGAAGGTGGTCAACTCACGGATAAAATTCGAAGACAACCGTATAGTTTAATCCTTTTTGATGAAATTGAAAAAGCGCATCCTGAAGTTTTCAATATGCTGCTTCAAATTTTCGAAGATGGTGAGCTCACAGATGCAAAGGGCAGAAAAGTAGATTTCAGAAATACAATTATAATTATGACTAGTAACATTGGTGCGCATCTACTGCAAAAAGAAGCGAATCTTGGATTTAGAATAAATCCGGATGCCGAAAAGGATCTCAATCAACTTCATGATCAAAATAAATATCAAGTACTTGAAGAATTGAAGAAACACATGCGTCCCGAGCTTATTAATCGAATAGATAAAATCATTGTATTTAGAGCGCTAACTAAAGAAAATGTAAAAAAGATTATCGATGTGCAATTGGCAGAACTGCAAACAAGAATGCAACGAAAAAAACTTGGATTGAGTGTTGCAATCAAAGCAAAAGATTGGCTCCTAGAAAATGGGTATGACCCAAAAAATGGTGTTAGACCTATGCGCCGACTTATACAAGATACTATAGAAGATCATGTCGCTGAAGGTATTCTAAGTGGTGAATATGATGAAGGCCAAGTTATTAGGGTGGGTATCGTAAAGAAAAAACTAGATTTTTCAATCGTTAAAGAATAACTTACCGCGTATAATTGATACTAATGGTTAAAAAATTAGTAAAAATTATTTCAGGAGTTACGGTTTTAGCAATTGCTCTTGCGATTATCTTTTTTAATCGTTATTCAATTTATGATTGGGAGCGATTGCACAATTATCATGCACCCCAGAATATAGCACTTCTCGCAGACCAAACAACAATGACATCGAAAGCGAGAGAAATTTTCTACGCAACCTATCCTCAAATTCAAGGAAAAACAGAATTTAACTCCAATTGTCAGGTTAAAGAGCAAACAATTGTACTTGGTTGCTATACTTCGGGTAGCATATTCTTGTTTAATGTGGATACTCCTGAACTTAATGGAGTTGAGCAGGTTACTGCAGCACACGAAATGCTTCATGCAGCATACGCAAGACTTTCTTCCTCAGAGAAAAAACGAATAGATGTTTTATTGGAAGAAGCATTTAAAAAAATTAATAATCCAGAATTAAATCAGACAATGGCCAGTTATCAAAAAACTGAGCCTGCCGAACAAGATAATGAGCTTCATTCTATTTTAGCTACTGAGCATGAAAATCTAGGCACTGACCTGGAAACTTATTATAGGCAGTATTTTGCCAATCGAGCACAAGTTGTTGCTTATGCGAACCAATATAAAGAAGTATTTATAAATATCAAAAATCAAGTGGCGAATGACGACGCCCAGCTGGCAATTCAAAAAACGAAGATAGTTAATCTTGAGAATAGCTTAAATACACAATACACTAATCTTCAAGCAGAAAAAGATACCTTACAGGCAGGCCCAAGGACTCTTTCAGTTTCTTCATTTAACACAGAAGTATCTAATTATAATAATCTAGTAGATCAATACAATGCTCAGGTAGCAACGCTACAAGCTTATATAACTGCCTATAATGCTCTAGTCACCCAACGAAATGCGCTTGCAGTGCAACAGCAGGGCCTCGCTAACAGCCTTAACTCTAACGCACCTACCGCCACCCCCAGCTAATCTGTTACACTTATCTATATGGCAAAAACTAAAATTGCATACGTGTGTAGTGCCTGCGGAGCACAAACCGGCAGCTGGGCTGGTAAATGTGGTGCTTGCGGAGCATGGAATACTCTTGAAGAACAAATAGACGTTCGTTCTACATCAAAAACTGCAACAGCACTTTCAAGTGGTTCAGTTTTAAAACCTGCCGTAATCGATAGCAAGAAAGTTTTTAAGTCAAAACGGATTAGTCTTGGTATTACCGATATTGATGAAGTTTTCGGTGGTGGCATTGTTGAGGGCAGCGTATGTCTCATCGCTGGACAGCCTGGAATTGGAAAAAGTACCCTACTGCTTCAACTTGCATACAATGCGGCCAAATCATCCAACGTTTTATATGTAAGTGGGGAAGAGTCTCCAGAGCAAGTACAAATAAGAGGAGCGCGGCTTAAAGCCGCACATTCAAATTTAAAACTTGTAAGTTCAACGAGCACAAATGATATAGCCGCAACCATTGCTACTAATGAATATGATCTTGTAATTGTTGATTCAATTCAAACGGTTGCAGCTGAAGAAATAACTGGAATGCCCGGAAGCGTTAGTCAGGTGACCAATAGCACACAGTTTTTAACCGTAGCTGCTAAGAAAACTAGCACAGCTCTTGTCTTAGTTGGACATGTTACAAAAGAAGGTAGTATCGCAGGGCCTAAAGTACTTGAGCACGCTGTAGATGTCGTACTTCAGCTCGAAGGAGATAGATACGGTGGATTTAGAATTCTACGTGCTATTAAAAACAGATTTGGCTCCACGAATGAAGCTGCTATTCTTGAAATGCTTGATAGCGGACTCCGGGTAGTAGATAATCCTTCGGCTGCTCTTTTGGCTGAGCGACAACTTAGTGATGGATCGGTTGTATTAGCGACACTTGAAGGGACGAGACCGCTACTCGTTGAGGTGCAAGCACTGGTGCATACCACAAATTATGGATACCCTAAACGTGCCGCAACGGGAATTGATCTTAATCGTTTGAATCTGCTTGTTGCAATGCTAGAAAAGCGTACTAAGCTAAAACTTTCAGATAAAGATATATATATAAATATTGTAGGGGGTATGAAAATCACCGAACCTGCTGCTGATTTAGCAATCTGCATGGCAATCGCTTCTGCAGCAAAAGGAATGAAATTAAAAAAAGATGCAGTTGTTTTTGGCGAAGTTGGGCTTAGTGGTGAAGTGCGCCATGTTCCATGGATAGATAAACGAATTTCAGAAGCAATAAAGCTTGGATTTAATGATGTTATTGGGCCTAAAGTCAGGGGTGATCACCCAAATTCAGTTTTACACCAAATGAATGATGTCCGGACAGCACTTAATACATTTCTCGAGAAATAATGAAAAGGAAAAAATAATGTTTGAATTAATACAGACAATGGCAATTGTAATTATTGGTAGTATCGTTGTCACGAAAGAATTACCAAAAATATTGAGAAAAAAGGAAAAACAAAAAGCCGTTATATTGGATAGTTGTGCACTAATTGATGGTAGGGTGGTTGATCTTGTTCGTGCAGGGTTCGTTCCTTACAAACTAGTTGTACCTGAATTTATTCTTTCAGAACTTCAGATGCTAGCTGATGGTAGTGACTCTCATAAACGTGACCGAGCGCGTTTTGGGCTTGAAGTTGTACAACAGTTACAGCGTGAACCATCAGTAGAAGTTGAAGTTGATAAAACAGTAATTAGTGATCGAATGAATGACGATAAATTAGTGTCCTTAGCACTCAAGATCGGCGCAGATTTATTCACTACAGACTTTAATCTTAATCAGGTTGCAAGTATAAAAGGGGTAAGAGTTTTAAACGTTAATGAGCTTTCGCACGCGCTGCGCCCTGTCTCGTTGCCGGGTGAAACAATTGATGTAAAAATATTGCAACCTGGTAGCAATCGCGACCAAGGTGTTGGTTATATGGAAGACGGAACAATGATAGTTGTTGATGGAGCACGAAAAGATATAGGAAAAATTATAACGGTAAAAACAACAAGAACACATCAAACTGTCGCGGGAAAAATGGTGTTTGCTACAAAAGTTACGATTTCTAAAAAAGGCAATTCAAATAAGAAAGTTATACGCCACTATGTCAATAAGCACGAATCTGCGCTAATTGCAGCTGTCGATAAAAGCTAAACAACTTTAGATTTAAGAAAAAATTAATTGGTTGGGCTCGATAACGAAGTAGATGAGCCGGTGACTGTTATTGCATTCGAAGTTATATCATAGAGATTTGCATCAATTACATCAGCTGTTAGAGAGCCAGAACCTGTACCAGCAGGAACAGTAAACTTAAGTCCAGGGCTTGGATAGGTACCAGATGAAGTTATTGCAAGTGAACCTCCATTAATAATACTTCCGTTCAGTTTAAAATTAAGCGTGGTGAGTGAAGCTTTTCCTTGTGTAACAGTTGCTGAAATCGTATAAGAATGGTCACTATTTTGAGTTGCACTTAATTGAACCGATGGCTGATCTTGGGTAAAGCAGTTATTCCCATCCCCGTGAACATTATCTGTTGCAGTTGGTGCAGAGCCACCAACCGGACCGTATAGTTTTATTATTGGACCAACCCAGGCTCCAAAACTTGGATCAGACGCAGGAATTTCGGGAAGAAAGCCACCTCCCGATTCTGCCTTCCGAGCAAGAAGAGGAGTACAGTCGGTAGCTAGTAATCCGGAAACTGAATCGATTGTTGTAGCTTGTGAATTTGAAGGAAATTGTGGGTTATACCAACTTGGAAAAATATCACAGCTGCCTCCTGATGTTGTAGAATAACCAGTGTTAGTATCAATACAGACGGTTTTCATATTTGAGGGCTTTGACCATAAAGTGTTGCTGATGTTCAATATTGAATCAGCTTGAGTCATGAATGATGTCCATCCTGGTGCAAGGTCATATTCAGCAAAGTAGGTACCAAGAGAATAATCAGGTCCTATCCCTTTAACCCCACCTGCCCACATTGCGTACACGAGGTCATTTGTGTAGCCCATAAACATATTACTTTCTTGATATTCCGAAGTACCAGTCTTAGATGCTACTTTGACATTTCCCGGCAAGGTAGCTTTAGTATTATTGAAGCCGATGGCGAATTTTGTAGCATAGCTCGTGCTTAGCATGTCATTTATAGAATATGCAATTTGAGGATCTATAACTTGTTCACCACTACTATCTTTCCACTGGTAAAGAGACTTATTGCTTGAGTCAGTAATACTTAAAATATATGTCTCTGGTTTGTATACTCCACCCCTTGATGCAGTTGCGTAGCTATTCGCATGTTCATCAAGACGTAAGCTACCTGAGCCTATTGCTGATCCTAACGAACAACTACCACCACAATCATATCCACTCACAAGGCCCATTTTTTGAGAAAGACTGACGGTGTTCTGGATTCCCGCAATATACATCGCTTTTATTGCTGGAATATTTCTTGAATCACCAAATGCTTTTCGCATTGATTCAGCATTTTCCCAGCTCTGATCTGAATCCTGAGGTGTATAGTCACCAAAATTAGTTGGTACATCATACAATGTAGAGCCAGCACCCCAATTCTTATTCGTTGCCATTAAGGAGCTATAGTCATATAACTTGTAAGATGAGCCCGGCATATGTGGGGCTGTCACATTATTAATCTCACTTTTTGTGTAATCACTTCCTCCAACTTCTGCGAGCACCTGGCCAGTTTTTGCATCAAGTGCGACTGAAGCAAGATCGTCAGTAGTTGCCTCGGTTGCACCATATTTTGCTGCAGAACTTGCAGCAGCGATTTCTTTTACTTTAACTGCAGCTATATTATTTTCTGCAACTTTTTGAAGGGCTGGATTGAGGGTCGTTACTATCGTGAGGCCTGCACTAGAAATATCATCAAGTTTGCACTTGCTGTCAATGGTTGTGTCAAAACTGATTGATTCGCAATAAGAACATTCAGAGTTATCGAGACCGGAGTATATACACGCTGCCTGATTCTCGGCTTCATCCACAAAGAAAGGAGCGTTTTTACCGACAACGTTATTTCCAGAATTTGTAATTTTTGCTAGTGTATCTATTTTCTTTGCTGCATCTCCCTGGGCTTTGGTAATCATACCTTGTTGAACCATTAGATCAATCACGTGATCTTGGCGAATTACTAAATCTGCTTTATGGCTTCCATATGGAGAATAATATGTTGGTGCGGGAATAATAGCTGTAAGAAGCGCTGCTTCGTCAATCGTTAAATCTTTAGCCTCTTTATTAAAGTAACCCCTAGATGCTGCTTCTGCTCCATTATAAATAGAACCGAATGGTATTTCATTTAAGTATGCATTTAGGATGGCATCTTTCGAGTATTTTCTTTCAACATCAATTGAGACTACAAGTTCTACTATTTTGCGAGAAACTGTTCTTGCTTGCGTTTTAAGGAGCGAGTTCTTGACATATTGTTGAGTTATCGTTGAACCGCCCTGAGTGGAACCACCTGTAATATCATTTAAAAATGCACGGCCAAGTCCTCTAACGCTAAAAGCTCCTTCTTTGTAAAAGCTTTTGTCTTCGGATGCGACAACGGATTCCCTAAGATAGGGTGAAATATTATCAAGGGTAACTGGTGTACAGATAGAATTACCAGAAGTTGCATAGAGCAGTGATCCATCTCTCGCTAAAATATTTGAACTTTCTCCTTGAGTACATGAGTTAAGATTAATTGTTTTAGGAAGGTCTTTCCCAAAAAAAGCAAAAATGGTAAGAATTAAAATCATGAAGCAGATTATGCCTACCCCAAGGAGTTTAAGTGCCATAATGCCACCTTCTTTTGTAAACCAGTAGTGGGCAAGATTGGCGGGTTTTAGTTTGTAAAGAATTCTTTTTAGTCTTGTTTTGGGCATTGCAGCCAAATATTCAGCGCGCTTTCGAGCTCGCTCATCATTATGAATAACTGAGCTATTTCTTTTTGCGTTTCTATTGATTCGAACATTCCTACTGCTGGTTCTCGACTTTTTACTCATTTTTCACTCTGGCTGTATGCCTTTAGATTACTTTATGCCGTAAACTTGCTAATTTAATTCTTCACCCTTCATCATTTTTTAGTATAGCAAATCCAATAAATAGTTGTAAAAATTCTTATGATTATGGGTATAAAATATACCTGAAAATATCTATGATTTTACTTTGATGAAAAAAGTACTGATACACTTATCATAATGAATTTAGAAACAAATCTTATAGAACTGAAGGGGGTAGGAGAAAAGCTTTATTGTATATTTGAAAAAAATGGATTGAGAACAATAGGTGATTTGCTTCTTTATTTTCCTAGAAAATATGATGACTACTCTGATGTTTTGCCTATTTCAAAGATGCGGCCAGGTTTAGTTACCATTTTGGTAACATTTACGAATGTAAAAACTCGACGAGTAAGAAGAGGACTTCATATTACTGAAGCTATCGCGACTGACACTACTGGTAAAGTAAAAGTTGTATGGTTTAATCAACCATATCGATCAAAGACTTTGGGCGCAGGTGTTTTATATTATCTAAGCGGAAACTTTGATTTAAGTAATCAACAGTTGCAAATTACTAATCCAAGTATTGAAAAAGCTGAATCAGCTCTACGAAGTCAAACTGCACGAATCCTCCCTACTTATCGAGAATCGAAAGAACTCACTTCAGTTCTCATACGAAAATTAATTGCGCAAATTGAACAGTTGCATATAGAGATTTCAGAGACATTACCTGAATGGGTAGTCAAGAAGGCTAATGTAATTTCATATAAAGAGGCGCTATTTTCAATTCATATTCCAAAATCTTCTAATGACCTTGCTAACGCGAAAGAACGACTTGGCTTCGAAGAGTTATTCATTATTATGTGTGCCGCTCAGGCTAATAGAATTGAGGCTACTAAAATTCCATCTCCCAAGATTCCTTTTTTACAAAAATCTGCAATAGATTTTGTTAGCAATCTGCCATTTAAATTAACTGATGCGCAAAGAAGAACAGTTTGGCAAATATATCTTGATATGGAGCGAGATGAACCGATGAATCGGTTGGTTGAAGGTGACGTTGGTTCTGGTAAAACAGTGGTCGCGGCTATGGCGTCACTTATGGCTGTCGAGGGAGGATTTCAAGTCGCACTACTTGCTCCCACCGAGTTGTTGGCGCAACAACACGCCGTAACATTTGAAAAGGTTTTTAGTCATAGCGCGTTCGGAAAAAAAATTGGATTACTTACTGGTAGTTTGAAGGCCGCTGATAAGAAGGCTATAAAGTCAATGATTGAAAATAATAAAATCAGTATCATCATAGGTACACATGCGCTTTTGCAAGAGAGTGTTAATTGGCATAATTTAGGCCTAGTAATTATTGATGAACAACATCGTTTTGGCGTACAGCAGAGACAGAAGCTTCATCTTAAATCAGGATATATGCCACATGTGCTGTGCCTTACCGCAACACCAATTCCTAGAAGTCTAGCGCTGACGGTGTATGGTGAACTTTCATTATCCATTCTTGATCAGGCTCCTAGTAATCGCGCTGGGGTGATGACAGAAATAGTTTCCCCAAATTCAGTTCTTCAAATGTATCAAAAAATGATTGCCCAGCTTCGCTTAGGACACCAGGCGTACGTAGTATGTCCCCTTATAGAAGAGAGTGATTCATTGCTAGTAGATAGCGTAACTAAAGTGTATAAAGAATTATCGAATGGGGTATTAAAAGATTGGAAAGTGGGATTGCTTCACGGAAAACTTAAAGCTGAAGAAAAAGATACAATAATGAGAAAATTTATAGCAAATGAAATAGATGTTCTTGTTTCTACGACAGTAATTGAAGTCGGAGTAGATGTTGCAAATGCAACCTTCATGGCTATTTTATCGGCTGATAGATTTGGGCTTGCGCAACTTCATCAACTAAGAGGACGTGTTGGGCGTTATGTACATCAAGGGTATTGTTATCTCGTATTAAGTGACTCCAAGGCTCCTTCTAAGCGAATGAGAGCTATTGCTCAAACTGCAAATGGCTTTGAGCTTGCTGAACTTGATTTTGAAATACGAGGACCTGGTGCTATCTATGGCCTTCGTCAACACGGAGGTCTTGATTTACGGGTAGCTTCGTTGAGCGACACAAGGCTTATTGTCCGGGCACGTACGATTGTGTCTCAATTTATGGAAAAAGAAGAAAATCTGTTAAAATATAAGCAAATCGCCGATCAAGTTCGGCGCGCAAGTAAGCTGACCTACTTGAACTAACGTCAGCAAATATATATATGTATTCTGGATCAACCTTAACTAATCGCTCAGGTAACTTAGCAGGAGCTCATCAAAAACTTGACCGTATTGCACGAAAGTCATTGGCGGATTTGTTGAAGCAAAATACAAATTTCCCTGCAACTAAATTAATACTTCATTTCGAAGGAAAGAACGGTCCCGATAGCGCAAAAATTAAACTTGACGGAGAACATGCACCGTGGCACTTCTTTGATCCTTTTGATACAGATGACAGTGCCCTCATCAAACTCATAATTAATCACAAAAAAAATCTTGTCAAAAGCCTTATGGCTAACAACTTTGAACGCGCAGCGTTTGAAGCAAGTTGGATGGCTCATGCAATTGTTGATGGCTTAACCCCAGCCCACCATTATCCTTTTGAAGAAGAGTTAGAAAAACTTCGTGGTGAAGGCAAGGAAACGCGAACCACAATTCTTAAAAAACTTATAATACCTGCGACTACAAAAAAGGAACTTGTAGCAAAAAACTGGGAAATGTGGGGAGCGAAGGGGTTATTCACCACGCATGCGTTATTTGAATGGGGCGCAGCAATGGTTATAGCACCTATGTCATCTTCCATTGCAGTTCCATCGCGTTACGATATTAAGACAATCGAGCATTTAGGTGTGGGTGAGTATTTCAAAAGAATTGCTAGAGAAATAGCAATGCTTAATCTATATGAGAATTTCTATGAAAAAGGCTGGACACCACGATTGGCAAATAAGATTCGCAAAGAATTGGCGCCAAGAATGGCAAAAACTATTACTCTCGCATGGTATATGGCAGCCAAAGAAGCAGAATTAACAACTGCCGAGATTTAAGCGATGCGTATCATTGCCGGCTCACTGGGTGGTTTAACCTTTGAAAGCCCACGCAGTCATAAGACACATCCAATGAGCGAAAAGATGCGAGGGGCTCTTTTTAATAGTCTTGGTGATATTAGCGGACTTACTGTTTTTGATGCGTATGGCGGGAGTGGTGCTATAGGACTTGAGGCATACAGCAGGGGTGCTTCTAAAGTTCTCATTACCGAAATAGATTATCTTGCTACAAAAATAATCAGCGATAATATAAAAAAATTAGGTGTTGAAGAGAACGTTACCTTAGTGCGGGCAAATGCTGCATCGTACAGCGTTAAGAATCCTTCAAAGAAATTTTCCATAGTTATCTGTGATCCGCCCTATGATGACATTGTGCATAATCAAATACTACAACTAGGATCAAGCGTTGAGAAAGACGGCCTACTTGTACTATCGTTGCCTCCAGAATATAAAAGTTATGTTCTTGACGGCTTCAAACTCTTACATCAAAAAAAATATGGTGATGCTACTCTAGTCTTTCAGCGAAAAATCTGATAAATTAAATCGGTACTCCATTTTTATGCCGCGGTGGTGGAATTGGTAGACACGCTAGCCTTAGGAGCTAGTGCCTCC
>Ga0214200_1000158_pt1 | contig 18138 bp, 16 predicted proteins | sample TroBogEpilimnion_7_FD_153038 | JGI IMG/M metagenome (GOLD analysis project Ga0214200, IMG submission 153038) | Freshwater microbial communities from Trout Bog Lake, WI - 23OCT2008 epilimnion | ecosystem: Environmental > Aquatic > Freshwater > Lake > Epilimnion/Euphotic zone | place: Trout Bog... | reverse complement strand
TGAGTTAACGGCATCAATCACTGCTTGCCGTGCCACTTCGGGATTCATAGATTGCTGAAGGGTTGCATCAGCATTTCCTCCTACAATACCTGGGGCGGTGCTCGGAAGCGTACCCGAAAGAGGGTCTATGCTAGAATCAAGAGCCTCAGGAACCGTATTTGCTGTTAACGTTCCTCCGCTCATTGGCGCCTGCTCTACATATTTAGTGAAAACTTCTGGGCTTGGGTGTGCTGGAGGTTGAATAGTCTTATCGTGATGATCGGGCATATTTTGTGCCTGCGCCAAAGGAACATCCCCGCTGGCTTGATCCTCCGCGCTCACAAAATTACCTTGCTCATCGATATTGATTTGATCAAGTCGGTTTTTATCAGCTAATGCCTGCGCATCAGATTGCATAGGCGCTGGCATCATAAATTGCTGTGTTGGTGGCGGAGTCGGAGGTGGAGTTGGTGGTAGAACCGGAGTAGGAATAGGAGCCTCCTCAGGGGGCTGTACTTCAGTTTTTACCTCGGGTAGCGCAAGGAGCCCTTCTTCATCAGGTTTAGGTAAATCGGACGGAGTTTCTTCTTCTCCCTCACTTAATTCGGTAGATATAAGCTGTTGGTTAGCTCCTGCACTCATTAAAATGGCACTCAAGCTCATCACCTGCGGCGTTGTTTTTTCGTTACTAAATCGTTCTGTTTCTGCAACAATTCCCGTTAAAAAGGCAGTAGCTATTTGTGAGTCAAGCAGATTTGAACCAAAAGAATCAGCTATACTCGCTACCATTTCACTAAGACTTGAGGCTTTTTCGTCTTGCCAATTGATACTTCCCGTATCAATAGCAAGTTTTCCAGCCATAAAACCAATAAGAGTTGCGTCATGTAAAATTCTGCTTTGTGTCATGACTGCATTATCTAAATGTTCTTTTTGATCTACTCCGAGTGCAAGTACTGCATCAACATTAAAATCACCTTCACCAAACACGAGATCAGCACTAGATAAGCTTGTCTTATAAGGAGTGATGAATATCTTCACTACGTTGTCTTCAACCTTATAACGAAGCTTATCAGCTTTAGATTTATCCAGTGAAATAATAAAGTCTCGTAAACTATCTGTATTTTTCTCAAAGGTTTCTTCTGGTTTTAAAAATTCGATCGTAGAAGGCATCTGACCACTGAATACTGCAGTTGCACTTTTACCTGCCTTGGTAAGCAAAAGGGCGGCTCCAATTGCCGCAGAAAGTTGGTCAACCGAAGGATTGCTACTTACTGTTATAAGAATATTTTGTGCGCTTTTTAAGCGATCAATTGCCTGGGTTTTCGAAGTGTTGTCCATTTTTTGATTTTTTTCTATTACTTTCGAACAATACCATAAAAACATTAGCATTTCAATAGATAGGATTGCAAAATCTCCTTCTTTAGGCTATAATTGCCAATTGACGAAAATAATAGTTAAAATTACTAGCATAAAGAGATAAAGGAATCATTAATGCCAATCATTCAATCAGCAAAGAAACGAGTTAAAGTAGCGGCAAAAGCAGCAGCTAGAAACTCAAAAACAAAACGAGCACTTCGTGATGCAATGAAAGAACTACAAGCTGCTCTTTCAGGTGGAAAGAGTGCCACTATCAGTGCAGCACACACTAAAGCTGCAAGTGCTGTTGACACAGCTGCAAAGAAAAATGTCATTCATAAAAATAAAGCTGCGCGAAAGAAAAGCCAACTAGCTAAAATGGTGAAGGCCGCAGGAGCAAAACCTGAAACTAAAAAAGTAGCAACTAAAAAAGTATCACCAGCCAAAAAAGTAGCAAAACCTGCTACCAAGAAGATTACAAAGCCGACAGCGAAGAAATAATTATCGAGCAAAAGAAATAAGTAAGTTCCGTACTGCATCATCACGATCTACGGAACTTGTTTTTATTTTTTTCTCAACTTCTATTGCTTTATCAATATACGTAAGTAGCATACTTCTTGAGATAGATCGTAAGCTTGTTTGATTTTTTTGTATAGGATAAGGCTTTAAGTTCGTTCTTTTAGCTATTTCATCAACCGAAAGTCCTTCTGCTGCTTGCACGAGGGCTAAATTATGTAGCTGCCATGAAATCATTCCAAGAATTGCGAGCGGTTCTGTGCCCTGCATCTTTTGCTCCTCATAGTAACTTAGCATCCGATCGAGATTACCGCTTAATGCAGCATCGAGCATTGCAAAGATCAGACTATGTGGAGTAAATTCAACAAGATTCTCAATACTTTCTTTTGTTATTTCGTTATTGAAAAGCACTAGCTTATCTACCTCTTGTGCAACTATTAGCTGATTACGCCCAATCCTATCAACTAAAAACACTGCATTACTTGGGCTTAATTTTGCACCGGCAGTTTTTGCATAGCCCTGTACCCATTGTGCCAATTGACGCTCGTCCAGTTCTTTATTGTTCGAGAAAGCTGAATGCTTTTTTAAAAAGGTGTGAAGTGGTAATTTGCTATCGAAGCTATTTTCAATAAGAACAAGTTCGGTAGTTTCAGACGTCATCTTGAGTATTTCTAGGATTTCGTTTGAAACTTCCTTGTTGGAACCAATTTGCCTAATAATAACCATCTTTTTTTCAGTTAAAAATGGAGTAGTGCTAAGTGCGTCTACGAGGCTTTCCTTATCCATTTCTTCGCCATTAAAGCGAGTAATAGCTAGGTCAGAATAGTGTTTTTTAAAATCAGTAACCAATGTATTTATTTGTTCATCTTTTTCAAATTTATTATTACCAAAAAATGAGTGAATCATTTCATAACCTCTCTATACAGTTTTTGACAGTGGCTACAGATATGTGTACCCCTTCCCGCAACACGGAGTTTAATTATAGCGCGCCCGCAATTCGGACAAGGGGTATGCTCTTTTCTAAAAACTTTTGCAAAATCTATATAACTACCTTTTTTTCCTTCAGCGTTTACATAATTCCGATCAGTAGCTCCACCCTTCTCGATACTAAATTGGAGAATATCCTTTATGGCAGTATAGAGCAGCTTTAATTTTTGTTTAGGGATACATTTAACAATGCTCTCGGGGTGAATTTTTGCAGCATAGAGACTCTCATCAGCATAAATATTACCAATGCCAGCCAAAACTGTTTGATCAAGAAGCGCAGCCTTTATAGTAGTATTTTGTCGCTTTTTTAATTGTGCTAAAAACTGAGAAAAGGTGAAGCTGTCGGTAAGCGGCTCCGGACCCAATTTCATCATAAAGGGTTCGTCAAAAATCATTGCGGTAGGTAATAATTTCATCCAACCAAATTTTCGTTGATCGTTAAAATAGAGGGTTCCGCCCTGGGCAAATGTTATTGCTACCCTAGTAGACTTATCGGGCAGTATCCCAACGAGACTTTCATTAGGATGACCGGCGCCAAAAGCCTCTTCGCCCCTGTAGACAAGTTGACCAGTCATTTTAAGGTGAACCATTAGACTATACCCTGAAGATACATCAAGCATCAGTACCTTCCCTCGTCGCCTTATTGAAGTAAAAGATGTATTCAATAAAAAATTATCGACATCATCTTGCGAATTTGGAAAACTTTTTTGAGTATCGAAATCTACACTGATTATATTTTTTCCTATAATCAGCCTACTTAGTCCCATTCGAACCGTCTCCACTTCAGGTAATTCAGGCATTCTACTATTGTAGCGCTCTTTACTCCTTGAAGGAAAAGAATTACTGTATGTGCATGGATAGCCTAAAAGATCTTCTTGCTAGCAAAAATCTTGATGAACCAACTGAAATTGCTGCACTTCGAGAATATTGTCAGCAGCTTTTTAATTTCTTGCCTGATATAAGTATTAAAAATGATTGCATATGGCTTAAGGTGCCAAATGGGATAATTGCATCTGAGCTTCGAATGCGTATTACAGAAATTCAAACACGATGTGGCTTAACCCAAAAATTAGTAATTCGTATCGGCTATTAATCGTGCCGCGTCCCCGTACTGCCAAAGCCATTGAGGCCTCGTTCGGAATCGGATAATGCATCGGTTTCTATAAGTTCGAAGCGCTCAGTTTTTACACAAACTATTTGTGCAATTCGATCCCCTGGTTCAATAGTAATTGACTCATTTCCAAGATTAATGACAATGACATGTATCTCCCCTCGATAATCTGCATCAATAGTACCAATCCCATTAACGAGCGCTAGCCCCTTATGCAGAGCAAGCCCGCTTCGCGCTCTTACCTGAATCTCATATCCCTCCGGCAGCTCGAGCCCAATTCCGGTAGGAATAAGCATACGCTGCATAGGCTTAATACAAATTGACTTTAAAGTTGCTGCATGAAGATCAGCTCCACTACTTCCATTGGTCTGGAAATCAGGAATGAGTGCATTTTTTTTAAATTTTTTAAACTTTATTTTAATTATAATTCCCCCCAATTTACTCCTGAATGTACATCTACAAGGAGCTTGATACCAAGATTTGGAGCAATTTGCTCCATTGCATCTTTCAAAATAGTTTCAACCATTTCTCTTTTATCGATAGGGCATTCAACTAAGATACTGTCATGTATTTGCAGTAACTGATAGCAATCGTTTGGCAAAAGTTCATCAACTTTTTTCATTGCGAGTTTCATGATATCTGCTTCAGTCCCTTGTATTGGCATATTTACCGCTTGACGAAGAGCGGCTTCACGAATGATATAATTCTGTGAATTAACGTCTGGTGTTGGGCGTATTCGGCCATAGAGTGTTTCCACATAGCCTTTACCTTTTGCTTTTTCCCGAAGTGCATCTATGTAATCCACTAAAGGCTTACGCGTAGAAAAATATCGATCAATGAATTCCTTAGCATCTTCGTAGCTCATGCCAGTTGCAGCGGCAAGTCCATGGGGGCTCATTCCATATAGGATTCCAAAATTGATTGTTTTCGCGGCACTTCTCTGTTCATTAGTTACGTCTTCAAGAGCTATACCATAAATTTCTGAGGCAGTTCTGACATGGATGTCTTCACCATTATTGAATACCTCAATCATATCGTTATCTTTAGCCATTACTGCTGCCAAACGCAGCTCAAACTGGCTATAGTCGGCGCTTACAAAGACACACCCTTCATCTGCCACGAATGCGGTTCTGATGGTTTTACCAAGCTCGCTTCTAACGGGAATGTTTTGTAAATTGGGGTCGGTACTGCTCAATCTTCCGGTTTGCGCAACAGTCAGATTAAATGTTGTATGAACTCTATTTTCTTCATCCGTCTGATTAGGTAGAGCATCAACATAGGTGCTCTTTAATTTTGAATATTCACGATAAGCACTGATGCATTCTATCACTGGATGGAGGAGGCGAAGCTTTTCTAACTCATTGGCGGCTGTACTGAAACCAGTTTTACCCTTTTTTATACCTTTTGAGGGAAGCTTCATTTTTTCAAATAATATTTTAGCTAATTGTTGGGGGCTGGAAATATTAAATTCTTCTTCAGCGAAACCATAAATTGTTTGTTCAAGATCACTAATCTTATCCTCTAAAACGATAGACATATGCGCCAAGTAATCTTTATCAAGTAAGATGCCTCTTTTTTCCATTTTTGCAAGTATTGGTATAGTTGGCCATTCGATATTCTCAGCAAGTCTCGCAAGCCTGGGAAGCTTAGCCATATCTTCTCGCTGCTTCTTTGTCATCTCTATTAGTCCTTCAATATACTGAGCAGCATACTCACCGACGTCTTCACTTGGAACATCATTTAAATCTTCAATGGTAATGTATTCACGTTCAGCGATTTCACGCAGACTGAGCGCTCTATCAAGTGAATTAAGCAAAAAGGCGGCTACCTGAACATCGTGGTTAACAATAAATTCATTCCCCCCTAATTCAATCAATATTTTAAGTGATTTTTTTAGATCATAACCAATCAATGGTTTTTGGATAAGTTCGTGAATAAGGGCCTGGTGATCCTTGGTTAAAATTGTAACGCCTTTATCCGTACCAGCAATAATAAATGACAGACCCTTTCCCTGCTTGTAGTTACTTCGAGCATAGACGTAAATCTCTTTAGCATCTTTAAAAAAATCACTGCTCGGTGAATGTATTACGAGTTTATGTTTATTCGATGGCTCAACTATTTGCTCATCTACACTAGGATCTGATTCATGAATTGTTTGCGAAATTTCAATATCATCAAGTTGGCGAAGTATTGCACGGAATTCAAGTTTTTTTAAATTTTCTTTTAATCGATTAAGATCAAAATTATGCACATCCATTTTTTTTAAATCAAGAGGGATTGGAGCATCAATGAACAGCGTTGCCACTTGTTTACTTAAGTAGGCGAGCTCTCTGCCTTGCACTAATTTATCGTGCGTAGAGCCACTGATTAGTTCAATATTTTCGTAGATTCCATCAAGTGTTTGATATTTCTGCAATAGTTCAGTAGCGGTTTTGATACCGATGCCAGGTACGCCAGGAATATTGTCACTCATGTCGCCCTGGAGGGCCTTCAGGTCCAAAAATTGTTCTGTTTTGAGCCCATATTTTTTTTCAAAACTCTCAGGATGAAACTCTTCTATATTGCTTAATCCCTTTTTCAAAAGATACGCTTTTGTATGATTGCTCAAGCACTGTAAGGCATCCATATCACTTGTGATTATAAATGTCTCGATGTTACCTTCGGCATCAGCTTTTTTTGCAAGACCGGCAATAATATCGTCAGCCTCATAGTCATCCAATTCATAGAGTGGCCATCCTAGTGAATCGAGGAGCTCATGCAGTATAGGGATTTGCGCATAAAAATCTGCAGGAGCCGATTTCCGTCCTGCTTTATAATCTGGGTATAGAGCGAGTCTTTTTCTGATATTTGTTTTAGGCTTATCCCAAGCAACCGCAACATAATCTGGCTTTAATCGTTTAATAACCTCTAGACTGAGTGTAGCAAAGCCATATACTCCGCCTGTGGGAATTCCCTCTTGAGTGCTCAGATTTGGCATAGCATAGTAACCTCGATAAAAGATACTTTTACCATCTATAAGGACTAACCTTTTACTCGGTTTACTGTTAGCTATTTGATGCACCTCGCTGTTGTACACTTTTAAGTATACGACAACAGCTTAGAATTGTCCCCTAGAGTTATTTAGAGAGGGGTGTGAGCGTATTATATGTGTGTTCTGAAGTAGTGAATGTCGCACTTACGGGAGTATCATTATTCATCGCTTGAACAATTTGATTTGTTACATCATCAATATTATTAATTACTGAACCCTGATAAGTGGAGACTGTTTGACCGGACAGCTGTGCGCTCGTTGGCGAAATATGCTGCTGAAACTTATTTGCCTGAGTGAGCACGTACGACCGAACCAGCGCAGGAGTAAATGTAAGCGAATCGGTTGTTGTACCAGGTACTTGTGAGATCGCAAGCCAAGCTAATTTATCTTGAATTGAGGGGGTAATGATAGTATTTCGATATTTAATCGATACCACATTTTTAAGAAGAGAATTCCCATAACTAAGCTGGTTCGTTAAATCAGCGCTATAGATTACAGGGTTTGTACTAACAACGTTCACGTTAATGATTGGGCTCGATAAATCGGCAGATTGCGAAAGAATAGCCTTCGAGAGATAGCCGGCGTTTGCCTGAAATCCCTGCAGCTCAGGTTTAATAGCAAGTCCCGTTTTTGTCTTAATGATTACAGCATTTTCAGGAGCTGTTTTAGTATTATTGACGTACTTATTTAAAAATTGAGCCAAAGCATTATTTGTAAAATTTGGAGATGCTAGGAAATGATGCACCGAAAGATAGAAAAATGGATTGAACGAATGATGTGTGATTTGATCGGCAAGCAATTGAATATTGTAATCGATGCCGAGTTTGCTTACGGGGACTGATGTGGTGAGCCCTCCGTCGACGAAGCTAATGGTCATTTGAGATTCTTGCTGTTTTAATGTCGTTTCAATTTGCGATTTAGTTAATCCACCAACCGAGACTGGACCGACATAGCTATACGGTAATGCCCTACCCCTGTATATATGATCTACATAAAACCCTATCACGGCTAAAATTACAGCTAGTGAAAGTAGTCCGTAGATTGTAAAACTAAATCGCCTCGCCCATCGTTCTGCTAACAACCTTCTCTTAAACTGGCGCGCATTCTGTTCGAAATCAATCGGCTTTAGTATCCTTCTTGGAATAGGATTATGTACCAAATGAGCAGTTGCTTCATTTATCACGTTAACTGGCATTGTTGGCGAGGCAGATTCTTGAACTGCTAAAAGTTGCGCATCAATAGCTTGATACGCAGGACGCCTTAAATTGATGTCCATTTTTTCCCTTTGTTTTAAAAATAAATTTTAATTTTTTCTAGCAACCACCGTCGCTTCTACTAAATACAGCATAAACAAAGCATAAAGACTTTGTCAAGTAGTGGTAGTAAATTATTGGATGCGCTTTTTTAGCTGTTTTTCCGCTTCGGCAAAGAGTGCTGCTTGGTCTAATAAATTAATCAGTTTTATCTGGGCTATTTTTTCAATTGCATCAATATTAAAGTCTTCATCTTTAGTGCCTGAAGTTCTTTCTGTATTTTCGCGTGCTATAAATTCTTCTAAGGATATCGTAGTTTCTTGATCCCTGTTACGTTGTTTCATTCTTTCAAATCGCAAACCAACTGGGGCATCAATGAAAATAATGATACCTCCCCGTTCTATAACTTTCTTGACCTCGCCCATTGAACGAATACCAGTAATAATGAGGTTTCCATTTTTTACATCTTCTAACGCTCGTTCAACAAGAACGGCACCACCGAACTGCTTGCGTAGTTCCGTTGCAACTTCATGCAGTATGGGTCTTTCTGTAGAATTAAATCGAGCCAATGCCTCACTTCTTACTATGTCGCCAGTGTTAACAATTGGTACTGCATAAAGTTCAGATAAATGTGCTGCAAGTGTATCTTTACCGCTACTGAATGTGCCCGAAATTCCCAGTATCATAATTTAGCGAATATAATCGAGTAATTTCTTACTATCTTTATGTTTACGAAGCTTAGCAAGTGCCTTGGCTTCTATTTGTCGAATTCTTTCTCTAGTGACGCTAAATTCTTGACCGACCTCTTCCAGTGTATGACTTTTGCCATCTTCAAGACCAAACCGTAAGCGAACAATTTTTTGTTCTCTTTCACTAAGGCTCCCGAGCAGATCTTTTACTTGTTCTTTTAATAGTTGGTTTGCGGCAGACTCTTCAGGAGTTATTGTATCTTCGTCTTCTACGAAGTCCCCTAATACCGAATCTTCTTCATCATCCCTTACGCTTTGATCAAGACTATGAATATCTTGTTTGATCTTCATGATGTGTTCAACTTTTTCGACCTCGATATCCATTTCTTTCGCAATCTCTTCGTTGGTCGGTTCACGGTTCAATTCCTGTGTAAGTCTTCGCTGAGTACGTAGTAATTTGTTAATTGTTTCAACCATGTGAACTGGAATACGAATAGTTCGTGCTTGATCGGCAATAGCTCGAGTTATGGCTTGCCTAATCCACCAGGTAGCATAGGTACTAAACTTAAAGCCCTTATCTGGATCAAATTTTTCTACCGCACGTAATAGTCCTGTATTTCCCTCCTGAATTAAATCAAGCAAATCGAGGCCGCGACCAACATATCTTTTAGCAATCGAAACTACCAAACGCATATTTGCTTCTGCCATTTTGTCTTTAGCCCTCTTGTCGCCCGCAACAACTTCATGAGCTAATTTAAGTTCCTGTTCTGAGGTGAGGAGCGGTATTTTACCTATTTCTCTAAGGTAGAGTCGGACTGAATCATCTGAAACATCATCTAAAAAAGCTGCTTGATCAACAACAACCTCTTCTTCTTCGTCTTCGCCCACCCACTCTGCTTCGAATTCCGCAATAGGTTCATCAAGCGGGATTAATTCAACGCCAGCTTCAGACAGCTCCGCATAGAGTCCGTCGAGTAAGTCTAAATTTTCGGGAACGTCTGGAATCGATGCAAAAATTTCTTTCTGCTCAACCTTACCGTCTTTTCTTGCTTTTTGAAGTATCTGGTTTTTAGCTTCCGTTAAATCTTTTACTTGTGCATCGTCAGCCATTAAGTACTCCTATTCCTTTTTTAATAATTCATTAAATTTGTTGAGCAGTTTTGCTACTAAAACTTCGTCACCAACAAGTTCAGCATTTCGAATTTCTTCGGTGAGCTGTGTTTTCTGATCTTTTTGGTATTTTTTTGTTAGTTTGTGAATTAAATCTCTTAGCTCTCTCAGTCGCTCGTTAGAGTCGAATCCGTTATAGAGCTCTTCAGCTTTGAATAATAATATTTTGACATAGTCTTCATCATCTTGCAACTCTTTAGGGATATTTTCATTTAAAGATGCATGTGGGTTTGATTGAATATAATCATAAATTCTTTGCCGAAAAGGACTATTAAAACTTAGCGCTGATGGTTCTGTTTCAAGCAATCTTCTCGTTATTGGAAATGCCACAAGAAGACAAAGTATTTGATCCTGATACATATAGGGGTCAACTATATTTTGTTCTGGAGCCGAAAGAATCTTTTTAGGTTGCACCTCTTTTTTTGAATTTCGAAAAGCCTCGAGTTTTGTTCGAATTGCCAACTCACCGATGCCAAGTAATTCAGCGAGATTCATTAAATAATGATCGCGCTCTACCTCATCTTCAAGATAGGTCATTGTTTCCATAAGCTTGTCAGTAAAGTCTTTTTTGCCACGAGCAGAAGACAGGTCATAAAGTGAACTATAGCGATCAATCAACCAATCAATGGCGTATTGTGGTTTTTCAATTGCTTCAATCCACAGTTTTGGGTCTTTTTGAATAAGCTCATCAGGGTCTTTTGAGTTCTTAATTGTGATGATGGATAGCTGTACCTTTGCGCCTTGTGCGACAGATATAGCCCGCTCAGCGGCATTTATGCCAGCATTATCTTGATCAAAACAGAGACGAATATCTGAAGTAAACCTATGTAACGCCTTAAGATGATAGGCGGTGATTGCGGTGCCTGCCGTTGCGACAACATTTTTAATTCCAGCTTGATGCGATGCAATAACATCAAGATTGCCCTCAACAATAACCACGAATCCGGAACGCCGAATTGCGTCCTTAGCAAGATGCAGACCAAACACATGTCGACTTTTATCATAAAGCGCTGTCTGTGGAGTGTTTATGTACTTTGGAGCATCAATATCATTACTCAGTATTCGAGCAGTGAAACCAATTGGAGCACCTTGTGGATCAGCAAGTGAGACAGTTACTCTACCGCGAAACATATCGCTAACACCTCGATATTGCCGAGACCCTAGGCCAGCTTTTAAGATAATATCCTCATTGATGCCTCTTTTTTTCAAAAAATCTACTAACGCTGTGCCAGAATATGGTGCGTACCCTAATCTAAAATCTTGCAATGTCTCTTTGTTAAAATTTCGAGACTTAAGTACATAGTCGAGCGCAAGTTGGTTTTTTAAAAGCGTCTGTTCATAATATTTAGTTGCCAGTTCAACGGCGGCTAATAATTTTTCTTTTTGTTGTCGGAAACGCCCATCATTTTTTTGATATACGCTTAAATCAATAGCAGCCTTTTTGGCAAGAATTTCAAGCGCCCCCCTAAAGTCAACACCCTCCATTTCCATGACGAAACTAAAGATATTACCCCCTTTACCGCTACTAAAATCATGCCATATTTGCTTTTCCGGGCTCACCATAAAGCTGGGGCTTTTTTCACTATTAAAAGGAGAAAGGCCGCGAAAGTTTCTCCCTGCGCGCTTCAGCTCTATGTAGTCGCCAATTACATCCTCAACGGAAAGTCTATTTTTTATATCTTCAACGGCATCCATACTATGTGTAATTGTACACGTATATGGGGCAAACAAGCACAAGCACTAGCACCCCGGGGTAAAATTGGTTATGCTATAACTACAGTACTATGAACAATAACCAGCCCTCAAACAATTATGATTTTATCCTTAATCCCGAGAAGAATAAGGCTTCACGCCCTACTACTAATAGCTCCCAAAATAAAAGATTACTTCAAGTAATTATTGGAGGCGTAGGCCTACTCTTCGTGCTAGTTATTGTTTTTTCTCTACTTTCTGGGTCTGGAAGTTCGACTGCCGTAGACTTTGAAAAATTACTTGCAAAGCAAAACGACATTATTGCAATAACAAATGATGCTACTAAAAATTCTCAAAATACGGTGACACTTAACAATGCCTCAACTGTGAGAGCAGTCCTGACTAGTCACAGCGCCCAAACAACAACTGCACTTGCTAAACTTGGACAAAAAAGCAGTGCAAAGGTATTAGCACTCTATGCAAATAACAGCTATGTTAATCAATTACAGCTTGCCTTTAACGGCGGCACCTACGACGCTACCTATGACTCAATCATGATTGCACGTCTTGGAGATTACGATGCAACCATTCAAACCGCATATACTGCAACAAAAAGTACCTCCACTAAGCAATTATTACATACTTTCTATCAAGATGAGCAATCGCTTGTGAAAAACATTCCTACGAATTAGTCGCAATGTTATAGCTATGTCGAATAAGATCAAAGACTTCTTCATCGCTTAATTGTCCACTTAAAATAATCGTATTCCATTTTTTTTGATTTAATTTTTGACCAGGTAATACAGTCTCGTATTTTTCTCTCAAAAGTGTGGCAAGCTGCTCATCACAACGAAGACTTATTCGAAGAGGATTTGTGTTATTTTGCACTAACGCAAAGAGCATATTCCCAGCTTTATATACCGAGATATCTTCTCCATATGGAAATGCCTTATGTACATCCTTGTAGCTCATTAAAGTTTCGTCAATTAACTCGACATTCATCGCTTTCTTTCCTCTAAGTAAAGATAGTATTTAAGTTCAGCAATCGACTCTCTAATATCCTCCAAAGCCCTGTGTGATTCTGCTTTCGCAAAGACTCGACTATATTTAGCTTGCATTACAATCTTAAAACTACTGACATCAACCATCCTATAGTGAAGTAGTTCGGACACATTTGGCCACCACGCATCAATGAAGCGTCGATCTTGATGGATACTATTTCCAGCGAGTGTTGCAGTTTCATTTTCAAAATTAGCCTTAATAAATGCTGAAAATTCATTTTGAACATCTGCTTCTTTCGGCGCAAGTGCTACCTTTTCGAGTAATCCGCTCTTTGTATGAGCATCCAATGACCACGGGTTACTTTGAGCCAGAATTGATTTCGATTGAAATACCACAGACTCAAATAGAGCTAATTCATTAAAATTAAAATCAGTTACAATAGCTGCTATCTCAATTATGCGGTCTTTAGCGGGATCGAGGCCTGTCATTTCAAGATCAACCCATAGCAGTTTTTTAGGCATAGACGCAGATTTTTTGTTCATTGTGTAGAGATTATACACTTTAAAAGTGTTTATGTGGTGTGTTTTTTATCAGCAGCAAAATTAAGTGCAGCAGAATTAATGCAAAACCTTACACCAGTTGGTTGATCGGGTGCGTCATTAAATACATGTCCTAGGTGCCCTCCGCAATTCCCGCATAGCACTTCAACTCGTTGCATGCCAGCCGATCGATCTTCTTTTAGAATTACTGCTTTATCACTAATAACATTATTAAATGAAGGCCAGCCGCAGTGTGCATCAAATTTTGTTTGGCTCGCAAAAAGTGGTGCGTGGCATGCCGCACAATCATATGTACCGTCTTCTTCGTTATAAAGATACTCTCCAGTAAACGGCACTTCAGTTTCCTTATCTATCAGCACCGCATACTGCTCAGGAGTAAGTACTTTTTTCCATTCTTCTGGGCTTTTTTTCATAGTCATAGTATATCTTTATGATCGCTTATTTCGTAGTTTGTTTTTTAAAAGCTTGCGCCTTCAAAAAAAGTGCATTTTTTCTTGGAATTGGCATTTTTTTATACAATTTTACCATCATGCTGGTTCGCGGATTTGCACTGATTAGTTGCTTGTGTTTATCAACAAACTGCCAATACAATCCATCCATAGTTTCAGTCCAGGGACCTTTTTCAAAATGACTCATTTTAAGTATGTAGTTACTGCCACCAATATATGGTTTCGTTGTCATGAGTGGCCCACTGGCGTATTGGCTCATTCCAAAAACATTTGGCAGCATCACCCATTCATAGGCATCAATAAAAAATGCCATAAACCAATTATTAACTTCAACGGGATCAATTTCGCTGAGTAGCATAGTATTCCCTAAAATCATAAGTCGCTCAATATGGTGAGCATATGCATACTTTAGAGTTTTTTTGATTACCATATCTACGGGTGGGATGCCGGTAGTTCCTGTCCACCAGGCTTCGGTCATTTTCTTATAGTGGCCAAGAACATTATTATGTATGAGCTCGCTTCCATTGCACTCATAAATACCACGAACATACTCGCGCCACCCTATAATTTGTCGCACGAATGCTTCGGTGCTTGCGAGAGAGACTTGATGACTTTCGGTGTATTCAATAAGTGTCTCGATGACATCTGCTGGCGTAAGTAATCCTATATTTAGGGGAGCAGAAATACCAGAGTGAAAAAGTAAAACCGAGTCTTGCTCGATTGCATCTTCGTATGGTCCAAAATTTTCCAAACGCTCTTCAAGAAAAACACCAAGCACTCTCTTGGCCTCGTTCCTTGTTGTAGGCCAAATAAAACTCTCAAGATCACCGGGATTATTTTTATAATAATGCCCCACCCACTCTATCGCTTCCTGAACATGAGCATCAGCTGCAAGAACAGGATCAACTGGCACTGCAGCACCCTTGGGTAACTTTTTTCTATTTTCTGGATCGAAACTCCACTTTCCACCAATCGGCTTTCCATGTTTATCGATGAGTATATTAAGTGACTTGCGCTGGAGTGAATAAAAATCTTGAAATGAATACTTTTTTTTATTGAAAAAATAGGCATGCACCTCTCGCTTATCTAAAATAAAACCGGGTGATGCCATCATCTCAATCTCAAAAGAGTCAACCTTAATGTGATGCACTGCTTCAAAAATACTTTCTTCCAAGCGATGGTCTGTTACATCAAATAACTTGAGATGTATTGTTCCTTTTTTAGCAAGTTGCACAATGAAAGTTGTAATATCAATTATTTCAGGTAGCTCAATTAATTCCACTGGCATACCATTTTTTTTCAACTCATCCCTGTAGCTCCGAATACTTGCTCGGTGCATCACCAATTTTTGCTTGTGAAATGCCACTATTCTCTTGGGTGCAATGCCAAAAAAAGATGGCTCTTCGAGCAGATAAATTATGTCGGCTTCAGGCAAATACTTTATATCAAATAGTTGATTAGGGAAAAGTATAAGTGCCGTTTTATTTATAGTATTCAAGTGTTTTGCCAATCATATTTAGGATTACATTTTTTTTATCGCATCAATACCTAGCAAACTAAGACCGATTTCAAGTATTTTCATGTATTCGTACACAATCTTTAGTCGCACCGAACTTCGTTCATCACCAATGACACGATGCTGTTCATAAAAAACATTGAAGGCGGTGGCCGTTTCGTAAAGATAAGTACAGAGAATATGAGGGCTATAGGTTAAAGCAGAAGATGCTACAACTTCTCTAAATTGAGCAAGTTGATGCACGAGTCGTCGTTCGCCAGATTCTAGTAAACTAATAGCCGGATGGGTGGAATCGTCATATTCAGCTTTCCCTAAAATGCTGTAGGCGCGGACAAAAGCATACTGAAGATAGGGGCCACTGTTGCCAAGAAGACTAACGGAATTTTCAACATCAAAAGCGACATCTGAGCCAAGTCGTTGCTTCAGTAAACTATATTTTATTGCGCTCAGCGCGATTGAGGCTCGTGTAGCATCGGGACTCTCTTTTGGGGTGTTATCATACACTGTAGTGTAGACATTATTTGCGGTTGTCACATTACCAAGCCGAGAACTCATTTTTGCACCACTCGCAAACTTAATAATTCCATTAGTTATGTGTAGCATTTTGTTTTTCGTTTCAGGCATAACCTGTTCTGCAGCTGCAAAAACAACTCGCATATATTCTGTTTGATCACGCCCAGTAATTAAAATTCTTTTAGTAAAATGATAATCTTCGAATTCTTTAGCGATAACCCCTAAATCTTTTGTTTCATAGGTGGGAAGTCCTGCCTTTGTTACGAAAACTCGAGTATGCAGGCCAAAGTTTTCCCCCATAAATACAATCGCACCTTCAGACTCCTCAAAAATACCTTCTTTTTTACCCTTTTCAACTAATTTCATGCCGATCGGCGCCGTTTCGCTTTCGGCATAAAAATGAAATGGTGCAACTTTTATTTTTTTATAAAAAGAATCAAAATAATCATAACTCCACTGACGACAGGTCCAGTAGATGCGAGCAAAGACGGATGTATGGTCTTTATTGTCATGAAGTGCATAAATTTTTTTATTAATCGCCCCGATTTCAGATTTGGCCGTTTCATCGTTTTCGTATGCCGCCGCTCCTAAAACATACGATTTTGATAAAAAGTTTGGGCGTTTATCGACAGCTATAGTATCCAATTTGGCTTCACCGTCCAGCTCTTTTTGAATTCCCCACATTGCCTTTGCCACATGCAACCCAACATCACCACCGAAATTTGTTCGTTCAACTTTAGCTCCGACAAATTCTAGCAATTTTGCAATACTGTCACCAGCTATTGTTTGATAGAGATGTCCAGCGTGTAGTTCCTTAAATGCGTTAGGGCAAGAATACTCAAGTACGTAAGATTCGTTTGCGGCAATTGTTTGTTTTTCATGATTCACAAACGAGAACAAAAAATTGTCCTTAAACGTTATATTTATAAAACCAGGCCCTTCGACCCTAGCTGAGGCAAACCAGCTTGGATTTTCATCCTCAAGGGCTGCAACTATCGACTCTGCAATAACTCGAGGAGCTTTTTTTAATGATTTCGATAATTGCATTGCACAGTTAGTCGTGACGTCTCCAAATTCAAAATCAGGAACTGAAAAAGAAACCTTTTCAGTTAAGTTAAAGGTTTCTTTTAATATTTTTTCAAGAGACGAAGCAACATGATCCATATCCTAAAATTGTAACATCTAAAACTGTTAATAACGAAATCAAGGAATTGGCGGAGGGAGAGAGATTCGAACTCTCGAGGGACTCACGCCCCAACCCGCTTTCCAAGCGAGCGCCATAGGCCACTAGGCGACCCCTCCGTATACCAATTAATAATTAGTATAGCGAAGGAGTTCAAATTAATAAAAAATTAGACTAATTCTTTTTTGAATTTTTCAATTAGATCAACCGGAGTAGGATTTAGTCCGTTTAAAAGTGCGAGGTATAGACTTACGAAATCTCCCATTGCAACGAGCCATAATAATTGCTCAATCATTGTCTCGCCCTCTGCTTGCACCACATGAGAAGCGGGCCTTTTGCCACTAAGTAACTTAGCGCTAACTTCGAACCTTTTTTGAATTTGAGGGTGTTCGAACGATGATCGTAAATCGATGACAGCATATGGTTTATCGAGCGGATGACTAGTCCACCCTAAAAATTCATTGTGGTTAAATTCCGGAAATTGGTTTACCCAAGCTATGTTTTTAGCATTTTCGTTAAAACTTATCTTCCATTTATATGCTGCGGGATAGGTTAAAGGGCCACCGTAAACAACAATGGATTTACCAACGAGATCGAGCGCCAATTTTTTTGCAGGATTTTTAGCAGTTTCAACAGTAGGCGCCCACAAGCTCGTTTGTGTCTTAAGAAAATCACTCGCTTTTTGTACTTCTGTTTTCATTATAGTTTCATCGAGTAGTTGCACAGCAACAAGCACGCTTAGGAATGCCCTGAAGCTATACAAAACAGCATAACGAGGTTGCGTTACCTTCGGTAAGACCGCAACGGGGTATTTTTTTTCACGGGCAATCTCTACTAGTTTTCCACCCCCCGCTATTACTACTATCTGCGCGCCCGTTTTTTCAGCCTGCTCAAGAGCGGAAAGCGTTTCCTCTGTATTTCCTGAATAGCTTGATGCAACAAATAAAGTTGCACTACTGACATATTTAGGAATTGAATAGTTTCTAACAATTTCAAATGGAATTTCAAAACCTGGCCATGTTGAAGCAAGTAATGCCCCGAGCGCTGATCCGCCCATGCCAGCAAATACAATATTTGCAGGCTTAGTACTCATTTTTTCAATATCGAAGTCTACCAAAAGCTGCTGCCACT
>Ga0214200_1000135_pt1 | contig 18773 bp, 17 predicted proteins | sample TroBogEpilimnion_7_FD_153038 | JGI IMG/M metagenome (GOLD analysis project Ga0214200, IMG submission 153038) | Freshwater microbial communities from Trout Bog Lake, WI - 23OCT2008 epilimnion | ecosystem: Environmental > Aquatic > Freshwater > Lake > Epilimnion/Euphotic zone | place: Trout Bog... | reverse complement strand
GTCTGTTTACAATTAAGCTCGCCGCTCAGCCAGCCCGGTGATTTTGCTCAGGTGATCATCCAAAGCGGTGCCTGTTTAACACCGCTTCCCAGACAAGCTGATCTCTACCCTTATGGCTTGGAACTTGCGCATAAACTCGGCTGTCGGGATAATGATGTTGGCTGCTTGAAAGCTCAGCCGATAGCCAAAATAATTGAGGCGCAGACGCAGATCACTGCGACTCACCCACAAGCATTTGTGCCCGCGGTGGGCTCAGCGTTTATGCCGACTGCACCCAGTATGCGCTTTCACGCTGGCAATTTTTTGCATGTGCCTATCTTAAACGGTGCCAATCGGGACGAGATGACCTTGTATGTGGGTTATCAAGTGGCTTATGGACACGCAATTGATGAAACCAATTTCGTTGAATCCACGCATTCCGTCTATGCTGATCAGACCCCACGCGTCTTAGCTGAGTACGCCAATGATCCGGATTACCTAAGCCTCACAGCCCCTCAGCGCTTGGGTCGGCTTGAGTCTGATTTTGTGCCCCTAGGCACATTAAGTCATTGTCTGGTATTAAGTGGTGTCGATGTTCTTGCGGCCTTCACACCGGTGTATGAATATGAGTTTACCGATCGTGATGGTCCAGCCCAGATGCGGCCTGAGCCATTCAAGTTAGGCGCCGTTCATGCGGGTGAGTTACCCTATTTATTCCCACATATCTCCCACAATCATCGCTTGGACGGCGCCGATCTTGATGCCAATAGCGAGCAACTGGCAAAACTCATGCTCATGCATTGGGGAGCATTTTTACGCACCGGGCATCCTGCGCTAGCGTCACACGAGCGCTGGCCGCAATATCACTCAAGGGGTGGCGTATTTGAATTAAATCCGATGCATAGTGGCGAGATTGAGGCACAACGACGTCATCATTGTGAGTTTTGGCGCGGGCTGTATCCGGCGTTACTGTCGGCTGATTAGTTATCTCATTGTTGAGGGGCTGTCCCGTCTGTCGCGTGAGTAACCGTTGGGGCATCGATATTGGGATGTGCCTCGCGGTACGCTGAGTGCTCGACTTTAGGATTGCCACTGGTGGGATGGTGTCGCTGTGTACGTACTGCCATTTTTCTATGGTGTCTGACAGAATGCTTCGACAAATGGTGAGCAGAATGGCGTGTGTGTGAACGGGGACTCTCTTGCTCCGCAGCAGATGTTGTCAGGGTTGCCAGACAAAGCCCCAGCCCAAGCGATAGTGCCAGTAGGTAATCACCCGCCAACCTCATACGCAACCTCGTTTTCTGTCACTATTAAATCATCACCAACCAATCACTGGCAATCAAACTCTATACATATCTAAGCCTAATGGGGTACGACTTGGTACCCCAGTAGGACAATGGTTGGCTTAGAACGCTACCGCGGGGCCCTGCACACCGCCAACCGTGGCGTTTTCAAAGATGATATAAACTTTTCTGCCAAGGAAGAACGGTACGCCTAGATCGAACCAATTGGATGAGCCATTAGCCGCAGAACTGCTTGGACCGCCCAATGTTGGGAATACATTTAAATATGAATTCGCAACTTGAGAGCTAAATAGTGTGTCGGCGTTATCTATTACTAAACTACCGCTCGCAACCGTACCATTATATCCAGCCAGACTAAATGACTTTGTGACCGAGTTGGTCGGGCAGTAAAAGGATGTGCTGTCAGTACAGGTAGGAATACTGCTGTCTGGTAGAAAGTAGGCATTCGAGCCTGAGTCAATAAATGCTTGACTGTATGTTGAACCGTTATAGGTCGCGGTTAGATACCCAGCATTGGTCGCGGTCGCGGGAGCGAATTGCAAAATCTTTGCCGCGCCAATTGCGTTATTATTTTGAGCGCCGGCAGTGGTTTCGGTGTTCACACCGAAATATAGAGTTCCGGTCACACTAGCGGCACCTGGCGCCGTCACTGCCGGAAATGACAATGTCACGCCGTTGTGATCAACAGGAACCAATGACGCGGGGTTTATTACTTGACTGGTTAGACTCGCCGTGCTGGAGACACAATTAGTTCCTGATGGGCAACTAAAATATTGACCATTGGATGTAGTGAGGGCGCAATAGATTCCACAGTCTTGAATATAGTTACCTATTCCCAGAATTCCATTGGCGCCAAACGCAGCCAGCGTTTGTTCAGCCGGTCCGTTTCCAGTTGAACAGGCGGCTGGATCTGCGCCAACGGTGCTCGAGCCAATGATGTGAACCGGCACATTCGATAAAGTGCTGCCACCGAGATTCACATCCACCAACGCGACTGAGCCCCAAATGTGCCCATCTCCGAATACCAGACATTCAGCCATGGGATTAGAGCTTGAGTCTAGTACAGCTGCAGGCGCGGCGGTACCATTAAGGGCGCTGGATAAAATTCTTAGGCCAACACTACCCGTATCGACTTGAATATGGTCAATGGTTTGGCAGGCCGTCGTGCTGCCGTGAGTACAGATCGTAATCGTGGCAAAAATCATATTGGCGGCGCTTTGATTTTGCGCCACTAAACTTGGTGGCCCGGCGTCCATTATTATGCTTAGCGGTGTGGAACCATTTGGCGCAGAATTCGTAGGGCTAGACGCAGATTTTCCCCCACCGCAAGCGGCGAGACCCAATACGAGTAAAATCGAAACAACCCAAAGCCATTGTGAACGTATGATTCGCATATTGATTTCCTAGATCTTTGAGTTTATTTCAGTTGTGAAGTATCTACACCGGTCGGCACCATTGCAGGAATATATGCCTGCCCCTCGTAATGGCGTAGGTATTGCACATTGGTTAGAACTAAATCTGGCTGGTTGATCCGCAACATATGATGACTACCCGTTCTTACCAGCGCGCTTTTAGTAAATTGCTCATAGTGCGGGCCCAATAGTTGCTGCAGGTTGGTGGGCACACGACCACTCCAGTTGACTGCGAAGACTTGCCCCTGCGGCGACACAAACTCTCTAACGATCGTGCCAGAGGGATGTTGCATTTCATGAATTTGATATCCCACACCCTGGCTGACCGTGGGTTCATTGGCACCCATCACTTTGTGGTCCACCAGGATGGAGGCGCGATCCTGCCCCAAGGCGGCCTGAACTGACGGAGCCGTCAGTAAGCAGACCAACACGCAAAACAATCCTGGCAAGTACTTAGCGGTCATAGTCGCAGCCTCTAGTCGACAAGTGGTGGTTCCAACGGCGTATTTTAGACCGCTTTCTGGATTTAATTTGCTGTTTTCAATGATTTAAGAGTCTGTGTTTGTGAATGAAGTTCCTGAGGCAGACCTCTATAGAGTCAACTTGCTACCCACACCGCTAGGCAAACAGTCTGCGTTTGCACTTTTTTTATCGGTAACCCATCTGCATCGCACCAAATTCGTGCGTAATGGTTGCGTCAACTCAACCGGATTGAGTCTGTGCGCCTTAATTGACCTGACGCAAGCCCAGGGTGTGTTGTTATCTTATTGATATTAAACACATTTTGCTTTTTTAATGACATTGGCCACTACCATCCTTGAAGCGCCATTGACTTGGCATAGGGTTTGCAAACCTCGTGATAGGTGTCGCTTGGTTGGGTTGACTCTGAAATAGAAGGAATCGTCGTGAAGTACATCACTGCTTTTATTAAACCCCATAAGCTGGACGAGGTTCGAGAAGCCTTGAACGATGTGGGTGTATCAGGCATTTCGGTGTCTGAAATACGCGGCTTTGGTCGCCAAAAAGGGCATAAGGAAATTTACCGTGGCGCCGAATACAAAGTCGAGTTTGTCGCCAAACTCAAAGTTGAGGTCGCGGTGCGTACGGAGCTGGCCGAACGCGTCAGCGAAGCCATCGTTAATGCCGCCCGCACTGGCAGCATTGGTGATGGCAAGGTGTTTGTGTGGGATCTAGAGTCAGCCATTCGAATTCGGACTGGCGAAAAAGATGCTGCAGCGATTTAAGGAGAACTCCATGAAAAATTTTTTACTGACCTGTCTTCTGGCCTGTACTCTGAGCTCCACTCTGCTGACTGTTGCCGCATGGGCAGATGATGCGGCCTCTAATGCGCCTGCTGCTGCTTCTGCGGGCACAGCATCGTCCGCAGCCGCGCCAGGCGCTGCTACCACGGATGCAGCACCAGCTGCTCCCACGGAGCCTACGTTAGTCGGCGCTGACAAAATCAGCGCTGGTGATACAGCATGGATGTTGACGTCGTCGGGTTTGGTCTTGTTCATGACAATACCGGGACTGGCGCTATTTTATGCTGGTATGGTGCGTAAAAAAAATCTGCTCGCCACCATTATGCAAAGCTTCGCCATTACGTGTGTGGTGAGTTTACTCTGGTGGGCAGTGGGTTACTCATTGGCATTCACACCCGGTTCAACACCTTATTTGGGCGGATATAGTCGCCTATTTATGCAGGGAATGCGTTTTGTATTCGATGCTAAGTCACCGCAATTGACTGTCTCGCATTTGGCGTTAACCATTCCTGAAACTGTGTATGCCATGTTCCAAATGACGTTCGCGATCATTACGCCTGCGCTTATTTGCGGCGCTTTTGCGGAGCGCATGAAGTTTTCGGCCATGCTGATCTTTATGTCGCTGTGGTCGATCGTGGTTTATGCACCGGTTGCTCACTGGGTGTGGGAGCCCAGCGGCTGGTTGGCGACCATGGGTATTTTGGATTACGCCGGTGGCACTGTCGTACACATCAATGCGGGTATAGCGGCATTGATGGCGGCGCTGGTGATGGGAAAACGCGTCGGCTACGGACGTGAATTTATGGCACCACATAATTTGGCACTGACCATGATTGGTGCGTCGATGTTGTGGGTGGGTTGGTTTGGATTTAATGCGGGCTCAGCGGTTGCAGCCGATGGCCGTGCCGGCATGGCGATGATGGTCACGCAACTGGCCACGGCGGCGGCGGCCATGAGCTGGATGTTTGTTGAATGGATTTTAAAAGGCAAGCCGTCAGTGTTGGGCATTGCCTCGGGGGCGGTGGCTGGCCTCGTTGCCATCACGCCGGCGTCGGGGTTTGTGGGGCCGAGCGGTTCGGTCGTTATTGGCTTAGCCGCGGGTGCCGTATGCTATTTCTCTGCCACCAGTCTCAAACACGCCTTGGGATATGATGACTCATTAGATGCATTTGGCGTACACTGTGTTGGTGGCATATTAGGTGCGCTGTTAACCGGCGTGTTTGCTAATAAGGATATCTCTGGCTTGGATGCTTCTGTGGCCACTCAGGCCATTGGCGTCCTGACAACGCTCATTTATAGCGGTCTCGTGAGTTTCATATTGCTCAAGATCATCGACGCTACCTTAGGCTTACGCGTGAGCGAGGAAGACGAACGCATCGGGCTGGATGTCACGCTCCACGGCGAACACGTCGATTAAACCGATCAACCCCTCTGATGAGTAAGATCAGAGGGGTTTTGGCCGGTAAGCCGGCTGGCAGTAGGATGATCACCTCAATAGCACAGGCACTTCTCGGTAAACAGTCAATTTTCCTAGGGCTACCCCTTTATTTGCGCATTTTTATTAGAATGCGGCTCGCTCATCACTGGGCAAAACCACAACAAGGATGTGTTATGTTTTGTAAAGTTTCTGTAACCCCGCGCACGCTGTTAAGCACTGCGGTATGCGTATTTGGCCTAAGTGCCCCTTGCGTTCAAGCCGATGAATCTCCGGTCGCTGATGCGCCCGCCGCTGTCTCGGTGCAAGGATATGTGGATGCGTCTTATTCACACTTTGATTTTGATCCCATGTTTGCCAATGGTGGTGTCGCGCGCGTATTCGATACAACCAAAGGCTTCAAACTCAACCAAGCAGCCCTCAATGTGGCCTATCAGCCCAAGGAAGGTTGGGGTTATGTGATCAATCTCGTCGCTGGAAAAGATGCGGATGTGTTCGCACCCTATAGCATTAACCCTGGCGCCGATCATCACTTCGATTATCCCCAAGCGTTCGTTCAATATGCCACTGGCCCAGTGACCGTTATGGCGGGTCGGTTTGTAACGCTGGCTGGCGCTGAGACCATTGATCCGCGCACCGACGCCAATTTTTCGCGCTCGATTCTGTTTGGTTATGCCATCCCGTTTGCGCATACAGGTGTGCGTGCCACTGTTGCAGCCAATGACACTCTTAATCTTATTGTGGGTGTTAATAATGGTTGGGATGACTTACGCCCCACCACGGGTGGCAAGACCTTAGAGGCGGCCTTGGCTTATACCCCGTCTAAAGCGTTTAATGTCACGGCACAAAGCTATATCGGCGATGCGCGTATCAGCGGTCTCACCGACCAAGGCAATATTGGCACACGATCCTTAGTTGACGTCGTGGCGACTTGGACACTGAGTGAACACGCCACCGTGCAATTCAACGGGGATTGGGGCAGCCAAACTGGCTTAGCGGGAAGTGGCCTCATTGCGGGTAATAGCAATAGTGCCCAATGGCACGGCGTCGCCGGGTATTTTAATTATCAAGTCGATGACCATTGGCGCTATTCGCTGCGCGGTGAGTATCTGGATGATATAGATGGATACCGCACCGGCCTGCCGCAAATGTGGAAGGAAGCCACCTTAACCGTGGGCTATTCGCCCGTGAAACCAGTTGAGTTGCGGTTTGAGATTCGCCATGATTATTCTAATGCCCCAGCCTTCTTAAACTCAGCCGCCATGCAAAATGGCCAGTTCACCGACTTCAATAAAGGCTTTGGCTCCTTGGCCTTAGAAACCATCGTGAAATTTGGCAATTAATACATTAAGTATTACTGGCATGCAACGCCCTTAGAGACGGCTTTGATCTAGGGGCGTTTTTTCCATCAGCAAACGTAAGCGTCCTTGTGTTTCGGGATACCCGTCAGGCTTTATGCCCATGGGCATTTATTTACTCTATAGTCTATAATGAGCACCCGTTTTAGGAGATGCTCAATGGTGAAGAGTCGTTACCGCAATCGTACCCCAGTGCTCGGCCAGTGGCTTGGTCTCAGTCTGGTGATTGGTGTGCGCTCAGTCTGTGTGCAGGCCGAGCCTGAGAGCGCTACTGGCACGCTGCCGGAGCGGGTGTTGGTTGAGGGCACACGTCCCTCTGATGATGATAAGCCCTGGAACTACAACCGCCAGACGCGCTTTAGTCACAGCCTGCCGGAAGTTGATGGACCGCGTATCACCGTGACCCGGCGCACTTCGGTAGAGGATTTATCGCAAGCGCCGCCGGTGATTGACAATGCTTGGCGCGAGTTGGTGGATCGTTTGCCCAGTTTGGTGATGGCGGAACAACAAAATCCCAGTCAGCTTAATTTTTCTTATCGCGGTATCGGCAATCCGCAAGAATCCGAATACGTTCTCATGCTCGAGGATGGTATTCCCATGGAAATGGATTTTATCGGGTTCCCGACGATTTATTATCAGCCGTTCTCGCAGTCTTTGGCGCGTATTGAGATGATTCGCGGTGGTAGTGGTTTATTGTATGGCCCGGAAGCGGCACCTGTATTGAACTTTGTGACTCAGTCGCCTACCTCACAATCTGATGTAACTACCGAACAAGTCCTCGGTGACCATGGTTTGTATTCGGGCTATGTGCAGGCACAGACCACGCAATCCTACGGCACACCTTCGCTGAATGCTGGCCATCGTCAATCCGCTGGTTTTCGGGATAACGGTGACTATCAAGTCGATACTGTCAATCTCCGCTATGCCACTGCTATTACACCCAACACCCAATTTATTTTTAAAGCGCACGTCTACCAAGACGAATCTGGCTTGGCGGGATTAATGTCATATGCCCAGTTTGCCAGCAACCCCACTCAGACCACCACACCTAATGACCATTTGTGGATGCAACGTGAGCAGTGGGTCGCGGAGCTTGACAGTCAGTTGACTGATCGCATTAGTTTTGTCCAGAAGGTTTACCAGCAATACGCCAGCTTGAGCACGCGCAATCTGAGTTATAACCTAGGCGTAGCGGTTGCGCAAAGTGCCAAGTTGGGTATACAAGAGTTTAATGGTGTAGGCGCGGACGGCAGACTGTTGTGGCGCTGGGGGCGCGGTAACGCCTTAACCTTGGGTTATTCGTTATATTCATCGCACAGTCCATATCTGATCTATTCGCAAGCGAGTAACAACGTGAGCGTGAACGAACGCGCTGGTCAGTTGAGTTTTGCGGATCAGCGCTCCACGCAGTACTCCGCCGCGTTTGCCGAGAACGTGTTTAGATTTAAGCGTTTTCACGCGCTACTATCGGCGCGGGTTGACCGTGAAAACATCGCCGCCAATCAAACCTTGGCCTCACACCCACTCATCGGTGCGGTGAGTAGCGTTAAAACCATTCCTTTATTTGGACTGGGCTTGGGCAATGACTTTGGCAAAGGCAATGAGAGCTATATTAATGTCTCGCAAGGATTTAGGCCGGTTCGCTATTTTGACATCTCGAGCCCCAATAGCTACTTAAGTGCCAGCAATGCACCAAAACCCACCCACTACTTAAACACTGAGCTGGGTGTACACGGCTGGCCGTTGGCTGGGTTGTATTACGATGTGGGCGCTTTTGAAGTTAAGACCAAAGACCGCATTGAATCACAGCATCTCACCCAGACTGAAGTGATTGATGTGAACACAGGCGACACGCGTAGCCGTGGCTTGGAGGCTGAGTCTGCCATCGACCTGGCTCGGCTCGGATGGCCCAGCCTGCCAGGCGCTAAACTCGAGTGGTCACAGGCTTTGACGCTGTTACAGGCAACGTTTACACAAAGCGCCATTGCCGGTCAGGTCGGAAAAACCCCTGCCTATGCACCTAAGCTCATTGCCAAGTCCGCCTTGACCTATACCGACCCCTCACTGCTCAGTGCTCGGCTGCTATTTACCCATGTCGGCGCGCAGTATTTTCAGGACGCCAATGTGATGGTCGGCACGACTCCGGCACAAATTCCCGCCTATAGTGTGTGGGATATACACGCCAATGGCCCGTTAACGCAGCACTTACAGTGGGAAGTGGGCGTCAATAACTTCACCGATCAGGTGTATTACTCACGCGTGTTTTTATCTGGCGGTTCAATTGAGCCTGCGCCACGGCGCGAGGTGTATATTGGCATCAAGGCGGGACTAGCAGGCTTTACTACTAAAACCCATTGATGCCGCCATGGCTTGAGTGAGCGCAGGGTCAGTCTGCCGCGACCGGTGCGGCGGAAGTGGCTTTGGTCGGGTATGCAAAGACCAGCAAAATTAACAGCGCGAATGCCAGCCAGCCTGATATCCAATAAAAGTCAAAGGCGGATTTAGCATAGGCTTCTATTTGAATAGTTCGCGCCAATAGGCCGAGTGATTGGCTCATGCTCAGACCAGCCTGATGTAGTGATTGCAGTGCCTGAGCCATGAGTGGATTACCGATGTCCGTACGCTCCACCAAACGACTTTGATGGAATACCGCGTGGTTTTCCCAAAAAGTCGTGACCACGGAGGCGGCAAAACTGCCGGCCGTGATTCGCACAAAGTTTGATAAGCCCGATGCCTGCGGGATCTTGTTATGATCAATCCCGTATAACATGATCGTCACGGTAGACATAAAGAACATGGCCATACCCGCGCCCTGCACGAGTGCTGGCATGACGAAATCAATCAGGCTCGCTTGTGTAGTCAAATTCGCTCGCATAAAAAACGAGGCCCCGAAACAAATGAGCGACATGGCCGCAAAATAGCGCGCATCTGATTTAGCCAGCATTTTGCCCACCAGCGGGGTGAGCGCAACCGCCACAATTCCCGATGGCATTGCGACAAACCCAGCCCACGTGGCGGTATAACTTAAGTTGGTCTGTAGCCACAACGGAAACAGCAACAGATTGGCAAAAAACAGCGCATAGCCTAAAGAGTTAACCGTCATTCCTAAGACAAAGTTGCGGCTTTTGAGCACGCTTAGGTCAATGATTGGATGTTTCTCATACAATTCCCAGAGCATGAACACACCAAAGCCGATGAACGCCACCAAAGCAAGTGCTACGATCTCTGGGGAATTAAACCAATCGGCATCCTTACCCTTATCCAACAGGATTTGCAGGGCGCCAACCCAGACGATCAGTAGACTGATGCCAATCGCGTCGATGGGTATTTTTTTAGGCGCTACATCCCGTTTGCCCAAATAAACCCAGCATAAGCTGGCGCTGAGGATTCCGATGGGCAAGTTAATCAGGAATATCCACGGCCAACTATAGTTATCGGATATATAACCGCCCAGTATCGGCCCCACTATCGGTGCCACCAGGGTCGTGATGGACCATAACGCCAGCGCGACTGAGCGCTTTTGTGGCGGAAAGATATTTAAGAGCAGTGCCTGCGAGCCTGGCACCAATGGGCCGGAGAAAAACCCTTGGAACACACGAAAGACGATGAGTGCCGGCAAACTCCAAGCAATACCGCACAGAAACGAGGCGATGGTGAACATGGCCAGTGCCGCCACGTAGGTGCGCACCAGACCAAAGCGTGCCATGAACCATCCGGTCAGTGGCACGGCGATGCCATTGGACACCGCGAACGAGGTAATCACCCAGGTGCCCTGATCGGCGCTTACGCCTAAATCACCCGCAATGGTCGGTATTGATACGTTGGCAATGGTGGTGTCTAACACTTGCATGAACGTGCCCAGCGCGACCGCTACCGCCGCGATCGTGCGATCCGTGGCAGCAATGCCGCCTAAGGTTGTCGCGTTGGGCTCGTGTGACACGCTTACAACACCATATTGTTATGCACGATTGTTTGCACGCGGCGCTCAACATTCAACTCGTCCGCAACGGCGATCTCGGGTCGGGTAACGCCACCGCGGGCATTGGTCGTTACCAACTCGCCGCTTTGATCGTGAGTATCGATTTGCACTCGCATCGATAAGCCAATACGCAGCGGATGCGCCGCCAACTCTTTGGGCTCATCGAATACCACGCGTACCGGTAAGCGCTGCACAATCTTGATCCAGTTACCAGAGGCGTTCTGCGCGGGTAATAAGCTAAACGCGCCACCGGTGCCAGCGGATACGCCCGCCACGTGGGCGTGATAGGTCACCGCGGAGCCATATAAGTCAGCATGGACGAGTGCTGGTTGACCAATGCGCACGGCCTTCAAATCGACCTCGCGAAAATTCGCGTCCACCCACGCCTGTTCTAATGGCACCACCGCCATCAGCGGGGTGCCTGGCTGAATACGCGTGCCCACTTGCACAGAGCGCTTAGCCACCACGCCTGCCACCGGCGCCACAATCTGGCTGCGTTCTTTGGCCAGCCAAGCGGCTTTAAAGCGCGCCACCGCCTGGGCCACCTCGGGTTGATTCATCACATCACCCCGCGCCAGGGTTGCGCTTAAGCTTGCCACTTTATAATCACTCGCCGCGAGTGCCTTACGGGCACTGTCGACACTTTGTACTAAGTGAGCCAGTTCCTCGTTGGCCACCGCACCATCTGCTTTAAGCGGTTGCCGCCGCGCCAGGTCTTGTTCCAGCCGCGTGAGTTCTATTTTGCGTGCTTGTGATTCACTCTCGGTGGCTTGTACTTGGTCTTGCAGCGAGCGATAGGCCCGCACCGCGCGCGCCAGTTGTGCTTCCGCTTGTTGCACTTCTAAGTCCGTGTCGCGGCTATCCAGTTGCACTAGGGTTTGGCCGGCTTTAACTGACTCGGTGTCATCGACTGTAACGGCGCGCACAGTGCCGGGTACTTCACTCGTGATGGTGATTACATCGCCCGCGACATAGGCATCGTCGGTGTCTTGGCGATAGCGTAAAACACTGAGGTAGTAAACCAAAAAAGCCACGCCGGCGAGGGCGCTTACGCCCAGGAACAAGCGAATGAGCTTGTTGCGGGGAGAGGGTGTCATATTGTCCGTCACGGTACGACCTCTGGGTGAGATGAAAGAACTGGCTCAGGCGGTCCACCTAAAGCCACTAATAGATCAACTTTTTTCTGCGCCAATTGGGTCACGAGTGTCAGTCTTTCCCACTCGGCATGGCGTTCAGCGAGTTTGGCATCCACTAAGGCCAACTGATTTTGCAGTCCCCTGTCGACGCGTCGTTGGGTTTGCTCCAACAGTTTGACCATATCGCGATGTTGGGAGGTTTTCAGTTCGAGCGTATTGGTGAGTGTCGTCACGGCTTGGATGCCGTCGGTGACGTCGCGTATCGCATTGAGCACCACGCCGTTATAGGCCGCAATGGTGGCGTCTAGTTCTGCGTTGCTTATGCGCGCCGCATTATTAAGGCGCCCACCATCCAATAGGGGCAGTGATACGCTGGGACCAAAGCCCAGAGTGCGCGCTGGTGCGGTGATGAAGTTGTGTATATCCAACGACTGATATCCCGCATAAGCAGTTAGGTTGATGCTGGGATAAAACGCCGCCTGCGCTGCCAGCTGCTGCCAACGCTTTGACTCGATCATGGCCAACGATGCTTTAACATCGGCACGGCGCACCAGTAGATCGAGCGGTAAGTCCGGCGGCAACTGCGCCAGTAAACGGTCGGTGATATCAAATTGGTATTCAGGTGCTTGGGCGGGGTTCGTACCGGCCGTGATGGCTAAGGCCGAGCGTAACTGGCGCTGTTGCAGCGTTAAGCCATGAATGCGCTCCTCCCAGTCTTTGACCGCATAATCAAGCGCAATGAGGGGTGTGGTGCTGTCTAAGCCAGCCGCCACCCGTTGTTGTTCCAGGGTACGTTTTTGCCGTAACAGAGCGGCGGATTCCTGCGCGAGTTTGAGTGCTTGGCGGTTGTAGTCAACCTCAAATGCTTGCGCGACGAGTCCAGCCATGAGCAGTGTTTTGGCTGAGCGATACCGGTACTCTGTCGCAATCGCCTCTGACTCTGCGGCAGCTAAACGCTTATGCGTGAGACCGAATAAGTCGGGCGACCAGTTGGCGCCCAGAGTTGCATTGGAGTTCCAATACACACCCCCACCATAGGGTGGCGGGTAAATATAGTATTCACTAAAGCGTGTACGGGTGGCGTCTGCTTCAGCGTTGACGCTTGGTAGCAAGCCGCCTTTTTCGAGGCCGACAAGCGCCCGTGCCGCATGCACGCGTGCTTGCGCTTGTTCGAGGGTGGGATTTTGTTTTAGCACTTGCTCAGCGAGCGTATTGAGGGCGTCATTCTCGTATAGCCGCCACCACGTGTCGCTGACCACGGCTACCTGAGTGCCTTTGAGATTTAAGCTTGTCGCGTTAAACGGCTCATGCGTGGGAGGTAGGCGTTGTGGTACCGCACACGCGCTCAGCAGCATCAACAAGGGAATTAAGGTTTTATCGCGTCGATACATGGTTTATCCTTTCACCGATTCTGGCAATGTATCTAAGTGGTCGACCAAGCGAGACAACAGACTGATGAGCGTCTGCAGTTCAGCGTCAGTCAGCGGTTCGACACTGCGGTTGACGACGCCAACCACTAAGGGCATGAGTTCTTCTAAGGAATGCAAGCCGATCGGCGTTAGTTTTAAATACACCTGGCGTCGATCGGCTTCGCAGCGCTCGCGCCGCACTAAGCCGCGTGACTCCAGTTGATCAATCAAGCGGGTCAGCGCACCGGAGTCGTAATCCAGTTGCCGCGACAGTTCTGCCGCCGTCAGCGCTAAGCCATCGCGAATCATCAACAGACTGGCCCACTGCATAAAGCTTAGGCCGTGCCCGCTGAATACCGACTCGACCTGGTGGCGCATCAGCATGGCTGAGCGGCGCATCAGATAGCCGATGCTCTGATTGGCGACATAGGTGGCTGATTGGTAATGACTCGTGGGCAAAACGCTTATTCCTGCTTAGGCAATGACTGTTTTGGCAGTTTATCACAAGTTTTTATATTATACAAATGGTGTACAGATAATCTTTTGAAGCTTTCATGCCATTTTTGGCTATACAATAGCAAGACACCAAGGATGTCTTATGCCTAAAGCTACTTCCGTTCGTTCTAAAGGCCGCACCGCCGCTCCCGTCACCCAAGCCGAGGCTGAGCAGGCTATCCGCACGCTGCTGCGCTGGGCCGGCGAAGATCCTAACCGTGAGGGGCTAGTGGATACCCCCAAACGCGTCGCGCGCGCCTATGGGGACTGGTTTGCCGGCTATCGGCTTAATCCATCGGAGTATCTCGCCAGAACCTTTAAAGAAGTGGCTGGCTACGATGAGATGGTGGTGTTGCGCGACATCCATTTTGAGTCCCATTGTGAGCACCACATGGCACCCATCATTGGACGAGCCCACGTGGGTTATCTGCCCAGCAACAAGGTGGTCGGCATCTCCAAGCTGGCCCGTGTTGTGGATGCCTATGCTAGGCGGTTTCAGGTGCAGGAAAAGTTGACGGCCGAGATTGCCCGCTGCATCAACGAGGTGCTCAAGCCGCGCGGGGTCGGTGTGGTCATCGACGCCACCCACCAGTGCATGACCACGCGCGGCGTCCATAAGCATGGTGTTTCCATGGTGACAAGCAAGCTGTTAGGCGCCTTTAGAGAAGATGCCCGCACCCGCAGTGAGTTTTTAAACTTGGTACTCACACCCAGCCGTTCCTAAGCTCAGGCTAGCACAGCTGCGCGTGGTTTAACCGCGCGTCGCGCTGTCGCTGGTAATTCTGGTGGCTTCAGGTTAGGCTTAAGTGGTATCGGTCACGAGGATCTCACTTGGACACCACCCGCGCACCAACACCATCGGCCTTAACCATTCTGTTTGCCAGTTTCGTGGGCACGACCATTGAGTTTTTCGATTTTTATATTTTTGCGACCGCCTCGGTACTGATTTTTCCGAGCGTATTTTTCCCAGGCGCTGATCCAGCCTTAGGATTACTAAAATCGTTCATGACCTTCGCCTTAGCGTTTCTAACCCGTCCACTCGGTTCCATGTTATTCGGTCACTTTGGTGATCGCATCGGGCGTAAAACCACCTTGGTGGCGGCGTTACTCACCATGGGATTATCGACCTTTGCGATTGGACTGTTACCGAGCTATGCCCAGTGGGGCATTTGGGCGCCCTTACTCTTGGCGCTCTGTCGGATCGGACAGGGTATTGGGCTGGGTGGCGAATGGGGTGGTGCGGTATTGCTGGCCATTGAATACGCACCACCGCAGCGCAGAGCCTTATATGGCTTATTCCCGCAACTGGGCGCACCCGTTGGGTTTGTACTCTCTGGTACCACTTTTTATTGGCTCACGACGTATCTCTCTAACGATACCCTCATGCAGTGGGGTTGGCGAATTCCCTTCATCGCCAGCGCCGTGCTGGTGCTGGTGGGTTTATATATACGCTTAAGATTGACCGAAACACCCGTGTTTACCCAAGCGCATGCACGCGTCAAACTAACAGCTGTGCCGATTTTGGATATCGTACGCGCGCACTTTAAACCCTTAGCGATTGGGGTGGCAGTGGCGTTGGCCAATTTTGTGTTGTTCTATTTGATGGCGGTGTTTGTGTTGAATTGGGGCACCACACAGTTCGCACTACCACGACCACTGCTATTGTCGTTACAGCTGGTTGGCATGGGGTTTTTCGCCATCGGCATTCCCTTGGGTGGCTGGTTGGCCGAAAAGAATCGCCGCAACACGCTACTGCTTGGCAACGCACTCATTGTTGTATACGGCTTGGGGTTTGCTGAATTATTTACCGCCACTCCCCTCATGGTGAGTGTGACCTTATGCCTTGGACTGCTATTCATGGGACTTATTTATGGACCCGTGGGCACCCTACTCGGTGAGTTGTTTCCCACCGAGGTGCGCTATACCGGCGCATCGTTAGCGTTTAGTTTGGCCGGTATTCTGGGTGCTTCAGTGGCACCCCTACTCGGTACTTATTTAGCCCAACACTACGGTTTAATGGCGGTGGGACTGTATTTGGCAGGCTCGGCGGCGGTGTCATTATTGGGTAGTTTTTGTTTGCCGCGGCACAAACCAGTAACGCTCTAATACCGCGGGGTTAGGCAGTTTACATACAGGCTTTTAAGCCTTGCCGGAATGCCGTTGCACCCCCCATGGCTGGGTGACGCACACAGGCATCGGTTTTGATCTGCAACTGCTGCAAAGTGCGCTCAGCTACTTTTCCCACCGCAACCACTCGCTTAGGTTGTAAGTAAGCCAACACCAGTTTGAGTACCTTCAGACCCTTGTGTAATTCAGCTTCCGTTGGCGTGCGATTAGAGTACGGGTTTTGAGGTTTGTGGGGATGCCAAGCAAAGGTGTTCCACAGCACGGTCTGTTCGGCAATTCCCAATTCGTAGAGTGTTCCCCACACGATCGTGGCAGACGGCTCCGACCAAGGCCGCGGGCGGGTGCTGATGCGTTGTGCGACGCTGACGCGGGGGATCGCACCGCTTAACAGCAGTTTTTCGTTGGTGAATGGAATGCCGGAAAAATGGCAACCCTGATAACCCGGCGCTTCTCCCAATAAGAGCAATTGCGGTTGGAAGATAAAGTGTGCTTTTAAGCGCTCGACGCGGGCAGCAGCCGCGGTTTTGGCAACATCTTGCGCATCACGCTCGCGCCAAGGATTAAATACATGCTCTGATTTAAACGCAATCAGCGCTTGGAATAACTCAGCCTCGTTAGGAGTCATGGCCAATGTTGTCGCAGCTGCTCTATGTGTTCAGGACCGATGCCACAACAGCCACCGATGATGCTGGCACCCAATGTCACCCATTGTTGCGCGAACTCGAGGTACCGCTGTGGAGTTAGATCAGCGCGGATGTCATGCAAGTGTTCATTGGCCGCCTCTTCGCCATTTTGCGCGGGGAACGCATTCGCATATACCCCTAAACGCAGCGCGCTCGGTAGCGGCTGGGTGCGTAGCTGGCGCAAGGCACCTGCCATGATCTCCGGTTGGGAGCAATTAAATAGCAGCGCGTTAATCGAGTGTTTATGGATGAGATCGTAAAGTACTACAACGGGTTCACCGGAACGTAGGGTCGGTGCGTTGGGATCGGAGCGATCATCTAGCGTGAAAGATACCCATTTGGGTCTAGCATCGGCGTGCAACAACTCGAGCAATAAATCTGCCTCTGCCACTGCACTGAGTGTTTCACCCAACCACAGATCGACCGACGGTTTAAGCGCGTCGATGAGCACGGATAATATAGCTTTTGCCTGGGTGCGATCAAATAAATCGGGTCGATAGGAGCCCATCACCGGCGGCAGTGAGCCAGCCACTTGTACCGAGCGCTTAGCCTGCTGTTTGGCGTCGAGCGCGAGTCTGCCTGCTAGGGCAGCCAGACGTTTGCCGTCACGAGTAAAGCGGACTGCGCCTAAATGAAATGGCACCAGTGCATAACTGTTGCTGGTGATGACGTCGGCACCGGCCGCGATATAGTTCTCGTGGCACTTAAGCACGTATTCGGGTGCTTCTATGAGTGCTAGTGCCGACCATTCCGGCTGGCGAAACGGCGCCCCTATGCGCGCTAGCTCCCGCCCTGTTCCGCCATCTAATAGGGTAACTGCGTGTTGGCTTTCGGGCATCTCACCACTCCTGCTGACGGTATGGATATGGCCTGTCAGTATATAACGCTTCCACCAGACTGCCTGCGGTGATGGCATGAATCTCGCTTACAATAGCGTGAGTGTTGGGGGTTGCATGAAAATAGCAGATGTATTTTTACTCGCGATGGGGGTCATTTTTACCCTCCCGTATTTATGTTGGCGCGTATTTAAGACTGACTATTATGCGCCGTTGGTCGTGGTGCAAATTATCTCCGGTATTCTCCTCGGTCCCGGTGTCTTAGGCGCCGCTGCGCCAGAGATTTATCACAGCATTTTTTTACCGGATGTGGTCAAAGCCTTAGATGGCATTGCCTGGTGGGCGGTCATGGTATTTGTCATGTCAGCCGGAATTGAATTAGACCTTAAATTACTGTCTGAGCAGCGTCGCGACGCCGCGTTAACGGCGGTATTTGCGTTGGTCGTGCCCTTATGCCTAGGCGCTGTGGTCGCACTGGTCGCGCTCAAAACGGATGGCTGGATGGGCCCCAACAGTCGTCCCTGGCAGTTTGTACTGGGGGTTGGTATGAGCTGTGCGGTAACGGCACTGCCGATTTTGGTGCTGTTGCTCGAAAAACTCACGGTTTTACATACAGCATTCGGGCAACGCGTTTTACGCTATGCCAGCCTTGAAGACGTGGCCATCTGGGCAGTGTTGTCTTTGGTATTGGTTGATTGGCAGAGGTTAGAGTATCAGGCCATCTTTTTCATCAGCTTTATTGTCATCTCGACCCTGTTCAGACGGCTGATGCGGTCATTGGCTGAGTCCGATCGGCGTTACCTGAGTTTGAGCTGGCTCGCATTTTGTGGATTGGCCGCCGATTGGTGTGGTTTACATTTTATGGTTGGGGCGTTTTTGGCTGGCGTGGTCATTGATGCTGACTGGTTTGATGCCGAGTGGTTGGCGGCACTGCGCCGCATCGTACTGATGACCATCATGCCAGTATTTTTCTTGAGCACGGGCCTTAAAACCGCCTGGACAATGGGCGGCGGCTCGGTGTTTTTATTGGCCTTCGCCCTGTTGATCGCCGCCATTGTGGGGAAGTTACTGGGCGTGCGCATGGCGGCTCGTTGCTTACATTGGCGCCCTGGCGAAGCCAATGTGGTGGGCTGGCTGCTGCAGACTAAGGCGTTGATTATGATTATTTTCTCCAATATTTTATTGGACCGTGGCATCATTCAACAGTCGACATTCACCGCGCTGTTATTGATGGCCATCGCCAGCACCATGCTGACTATTCCCATGGTGACCAAACGCATGACGGCGCTCGGCCTTAGGGCTTAAACTAGCAGTCTATACTCAGGGAGGAATCACCATGACCGAAGCCGCTCGCCCCC
>Ga0214200_1000134_pt1 | contig 18780 bp, 17 predicted proteins | sample TroBogEpilimnion_7_FD_153038 | JGI IMG/M metagenome (GOLD analysis project Ga0214200, IMG submission 153038) | Freshwater microbial communities from Trout Bog Lake, WI - 23OCT2008 epilimnion | ecosystem: Environmental > Aquatic > Freshwater > Lake > Epilimnion/Euphotic zone | place: Trout Bog... | reverse complement strand
CTTGCAAAACTTTAATCTGATTCACGATGAAGATCCTCGCCATATCCTCGTCTTCGGTGCTGATCACGTCTATCGCATGGACCCAGAACAGATGTTTGATTTCCATCTCGAAACCGGCGCAGGCGTCACAGTCGCTGCGATTCGAGTGAAGCGATCCGAAGCGTCAGAGTTTGGTTGCATCGAGTTGGCCGATGATGGAATTACGATCAAGGCCTTCCATGAGAAGCCAGTGAATCCTCCGGCGATGCCAGGAAATCCTGATTACACCTTGGTCTCGATGGGTAACTACATCTTTAAGCGTGATGTCATGGAAGAGGCACTGCTTGCAGATGCTGACGACCTTGCAAGTCGACATGATTTAGGTGGCAACATCATTCCGATGTTAACCGCGCAAGGCCGCGCCTTTGCCTACGACTTTGCCAATAATCATGTTCCGGGAGAGACCGAACGCGATAAGGGATATTGGCGAGATGTAGGTAGCATCGATGCTTACTACGACGCACATATGGACCTGGTCTCGATCCATCCCATCTTTAATCTTTACAACCGCGAATGGCCGCTGCTCACCAATCCACCATCACTACCACCTGCAAAATTCTCCGAGAATGGCTCTGCCGTTGATTCGATCGTCGGTGCTGGATCCATTATCGCTGGCGGCCGAATGGAACGAAGCGTTGCCTCCTTTGATGTCCATGTAGGAGATCATGCAATCGTTCAAGGCGCAGTATTAATGCCATCTGTTCGAGTCGGTAAGGGCGCAATCGTTCGCAATGCGATTCTCGATAAGAATGTCGTTATCGAGCCTGGCGCACAAATCGGCGTCGATCTCGATCGTGACCGCGAGCGCTACACAATCTCGCCAAGTGGAATCGTTGTCGTCGGAAAAGGCGAAATCGTTACCAGGTAGTTGTTCGATCCTTCAGCTGGAGATATCGCACAAGAACTTCTGGTGTTGGCTTTGCACTCACACTCTTCACTTCGCCTAAATCCCAATCTGGTGCTTGTGCGCCCCCAAGTAGCGCCCACGCCGCTTGTCTAGCTGCGCCATTTGCTACATATTCACCTGCAGGTGGAATAAGAACTTCACGACCAAAGAGCGCCGCAGCAATCTCACCGATCGCTGGGTTCTTTGCTGCGCCACCGATCAAGAGAATGCGATTAACCGCGACACCCCTCTGAGCGAGTGAGTTTGTCGCATCAACCAATCCGCAGAGCATTCCTTCAATATAAGCGCGAGCAATATCGTTCCGGTTAGAATTCTCGAGCGTAATGCCAGTCAAAGTGCCGGTGGCATCTGGTCGGTTTGGCGTGCGTTCGCCTTCAAAGTAAGGAAGCAAGGTAAGCCCATGTGCACCCGCGGGCGCAGCAAGTGCGAGTTCACCAAGTTCATCATGAGTGCAACCAAGAATCTGAGTTGCCGCATCTAAAATCCGGGCGGCGTTAAGTGTGCAAACGAGCGGAAGGAAGCGACCGGTGACGTCGGCAAATCCTGCAACCTCACCACTTGCATCATGAGTGGATGTATCAGAGACTGCAAAGGCGGTGCCACTTGTGCCGAGTGAGACGATGACATCACCGGGTTCGGCTTGCAGCCCAAAGGCAGCGCCAGCATTATCACCTGCACCTGCTCCGATTTTTACGCCTGTTGAAGTTGTAGCGCCCCAGGCATTACTTGAAATGATTTTCGGCAAGATTACATTGGTATCTGATCGCAACATCGCAGCGAATAACTCGCGGTCGTACTCAGATGTCACTGAATTGAAATACCCGGTACCGGAAGCATCGCTTCGATCGGTGAAGATATCTGATAACTCTTTCTTGCCACTTAACTTCCATGAGAGCCAATCATGGGGAAGGCAGATCGCTGCAACCTTTGCGGCGTTCTCTGGTTCGGCATCTGCGAGCCATCGAACTTTGCTTCCGGTAAAGGATGCGACGAGGGCAGAGCCGGTTCGCGCTGCGATATCTGGAAATTCATTGTTGATTGCGGCCGCTGCGTCTGCTGATCGCGTGTCATTCCAGAGTAGTGCTGGACGAATTACTGAGCCAGATTGGTCGAGGGCGACCATCCCGTGCTGCTGTCCACCAATCGAGATAGCGGCTACATCATCGAGGCCGCCGGCAGCGGCGATCGCATCCTGAAGTGCGGCCCACCATGAATCGGGGTGGACTTCGGTCCCCGCGGGGTGAGCTGCGCGACCTTCTCGAACGAGGCTTCCGCTCTCTGCATCCCGAATGACAACTTTTACAGATTGAGTCGAACTATCGACACCGGCGACTAATGGCATGGGGCAAGGGTAGACTTATTTCGTCAACGTTGACCATCTTGCTCGCATCTGAGCAGACATTTATCAGACCTTATTTGGAGATTTTCATGCGTATTGGTGTTCTTACTGGTGGCGGAGACTGCCCAGGACTTAATGGCGTAATTCGTGCGGCAGTGACCAAAGGCGTTAAAGAGTACGGCTATGACTTCGTCGGATTCCGTGATGGCTGGAAGGGTCCACTCGAGGGCCTCACTATGGAGCTCAATCTTGAGACCGTCCGCGATATCTTGCCAAAGGGTGGAACCATCCTCGGTTCATCGCGCACCAACCCATTTAAAATTGATGGTGGCGTAGAGAAGATTAAAGAGAACCTTACAAAGTTTGGCATCGATGCACTTATCGCAATCGGTGGAGAAGATACCCTCGGTGTCGCAACCAAGCTCGATGCACTTGGCGTCAAGGTCATTGGCGTACCAAAGACAATTGATAACGATTTGAATAACACCGATTACACCTTCGGATTCGATACCGCTGTAAATATCGCGGTCGAGGCGATTGACCGCCTGCACACGACTGCAGAGTCTCACCACCGTCCAATCGTGGTTGAAGTCATGGGTCGACATGCTGGTTGGATTGCGCTGCACTCAGGTATCGCCAGCAGTGGTGCAGCAGTTCTCATTCCAGAAGTGAAGTTCTCAGTCGAGAAGGTCTGCGAATATGTTCACTCTTCCTTTAAGGCGAACCGCGCTCCCATCATTGTGATTGCAGAAGGTGCGATTCCGCAAGATGGCGATATGGTCATCAAGGATCAGAGCCTGGATGCATTCGGACACGTGAAGTTATCTGGTATTGGTGATTGGCTCGCAGCTGAAATCACTGAACGTACAAAATATGAGACTCGTTGCACCGTTCTGGGTCACATCCAGCGCGGTGGCACTCCAACCGCTTTTGACCGCGTCCTCTCAACTCGCTTTGGCCTTCAGGCGATCACAGCGATCCACGATGGTGACTTCGGCAAGATGATGGCTCTCCATGGCACAGATATTGCACGAGTCCCACTCGCCTCAGCGACAAATGAGTTGAAGCTCGTTCAGCCTGCGCTCTACGCAGAAGCCGAGGTCTTCTTCGGATAATTGCCCGGCGCGAGCCGAGCAAAGTTCCGTACGATTACATCATGACGACATTAGATAACCTCTTCACCCCTGGGCTAGTTGCTGCTCAGCAACCACAATGGCCTGGGGGAGTAGAGGGCGATGCCGTAAAGGCAGCGGTTGCGACGCTCTCGAAGCTGCCACCACTTGTCTTCGCAGGAGAATGTGACAACCTCAAAGTTCGAATCGCTGCGGCTCAAGAGGGCAAGGCATTCTGGTTACAAGGCGGAGATTGCGCCGAGACATTTGTTGCGGCTACCGCTGATTCGATCCGAAATCGCATCAAGACGATCTTGCAGATGGCTGCCGTTCTTCAATACTTCGCAAGTCTGCCAGTCATCAAAGTTGGTCGCATGGCCGGTCAATTCGCAAAGCCACGAAGCAATAACGACGAGACGCGCGATGGCGTCACGCTCCCTGCTTATCGAGGCGATGCAGTTAACGATCTTGAATTCACACTTGAAGCACGTACGCCAAACCCCGAGCGCCTGGTTCAAGTCTACAACACATCGTCGGCCACACTCAATCTCGTTCGAGCATTTACTCAAGGTGGTTTCGCAGATCTTCGTCAGGTTCATACCTGGAATAAAGGCTTCGCAAATGATCCACGCTTTGGTGCTCGTTATGAGGAGATGGCCAATGAGATTAGTCGCGCCCTTGCATTCATGGAATCTGCTGGCGTTGATCCAGAGTCATTCAAATCTGTAGATTTCTATTCAAGTCATGAGGCACTCATTCTCGAATACGAACGCCCATTAACTCGCATCGACTCCCGCACCAACCTTCCTTACGATGTCTCTGCGCACTTCTTGTGGATTGGTGAGCGCACGCGTCAGATGGATGGCGCGCATATAGACTTCGCATCAAAGATCCAGAATCCAATCGGCATCAAGCTCGGACCTAAGACAACTCCAGAAGATGCCCTTGCGATGATTGCAAAACTCAATCCCACGAATGAACCTGGTCGACTTACCTTCATCACTCGTATGGGCGCAGGTCAGATTCGCGAGAAGTTGCCACCACTCTTGAAGGCGGTAACGGACTCTGGCGCAAAGGTCTTGTGGGTCTGCGATCCAATGCACGGAAATACCTTTGAAACATCAACCGGCTACAAGACTCGTCGTTTTGATGATGTCATGGACGAGGTCCGAGGATTCTTCGAATCCCATAAGGCGATCGGTACCCATCCAGGTGGAGTTCATATCGAGCTCACCGGCGATGATGTCACCGAATGTCTTGGCGGCGGAGAACAGATCTCCGAGGCAGATTTGGCCGATCGTTATGAATCGGCCTGCGATCCACGCCTCAATCACACGCAATCACTCGAGCTCGCCTTCTTGGTAGCCGAGATGCTCCGCGATCGTTAGGCCCTACCCCTCTCTATCTCTTCAGGTCTAAAGTATTGCCGTGCTCGCTCAATCAACTATGAAGACTCCCGCAGGGACGCTCTATCTGATCTCTAGGGAACATGTTCTCTTGGCTGCTGGGTTTCGTAACTTCGCCTCGCTGCTCGAGCGTATGGATGACACAGAGTTCTCACTCGGGTTAAAGGATGTCAAGAAGATTCCGGTCATTACGGATCTGATTACCGATTACTTTGATGGCGATCTCAATGCAATCAATGGCATCACCGTCCGCCAACCAGGCTCGGAGTTCTTACAGAGCGTCTGGAAGTCACTGCGAAAAGTTCCTGCTGGCAAGACATGGAGTTACGCGGACCTTGCAAAGAAGATTGGATCCCCGGCTGCTGTTCGCGCTGTTGGAACCGCGTGTGGAAGAAATCTCGTTGCCCCGATTATTCCGTGCCATCGAATTGTGAAGAGCGATGGTGCGATTGGAAATTACGGCTATGGCGTTGAGACGAAAGAGTTCTTGTTACGCCACGAGGGAGCGCTTGAGTAAATCAGGCAAGACCTTCAATACTTGTTCAAGCTGAGCATCATCAAAATCCATATGAGTGACAAGTCTTAATAGCTTTGACCCCATCGCCCCAGCGAGAATGCCGTGCTCGGCCAACTCTGCAACGAGATCGCCTGCGCTCTTTGAAGACTTGCTGACATCGATCGCAACGATATTTGTATGTGTGAAACTTGGGTCAATGAAGATCGAAGATACTTCAGCGCAAGCACTTGCGATAACTTTTGCTCGACGGTGATCTTCAGATAAGCGCTCAATATTGTGGGTGAGGGCGTAGTCGACGGCCGCGGCCAAGATACCAATCTGTCGCATTCCTGCGCCATAGCGCTTGCGCCAACGTTGTGCCTCGACGATTCGATCTTTAGTGCTGAGCATCATCGAACCAACTGGTGCGCCAAGGCCTTTTGAGAAGCAGACACTGACGGTATCGAAATGCGATGCAAACTCTGCGAATGAGGTTCCGGAAGCGATGTGGGCATTCCAAATACGAGCGCCATCGAGGTGCATGGTCAGCCCCATCTTCTGGGATTCGATGCGAAGTTTGGCAATCTCGTCGATTGGCTGAACTGTGCCACCGCCAAAATTATGGGTGTTCTCTACCGCGATGGCAGTGGTGGAAACTAAGTAGGCACCAGCATTTGGTGATGCAATCTCGAGCGGGGCAGAGGCGTCAAGAATTCCGTGAGGAGAAGGCCAGGTTCGGGTCGTAATTCCGCTGAAGACCGCACCGGCGCCAAGTTCGGCACGAACAATATGTGATTGTGTTTCAGTAAGGAGTTCTTCACCTGGCTTCACCAAGGTGCGGATCGCTAATTGATTGCTGAGAGACCCGGTTGGAGTAAAGAGTCCTGCCTCTTTTCCGAAGAGCCGGGCAACTCGCTCCTGCAGAGCATTGACAGTTGGATCATCGCCGTAGACATCATCGCCGACAGGTGCAGCAGCGATCGCTTCACGCATTCCGGTAGAAGGCCTGGTTACTGTGTCAGAGCGTAGATCGATCATGCTGGCACCTCCGTCGCTGGTTCTTCTGATCGAATAATAACGAGCATGGCAACAATAACGAGTGAGCCACCAATCAGAGTACGTAAGGCAAGATGTTCATGGCCGAAGATCACGCCAAAGAGTGCAGCAAAGATGTACTCCATGGTGAGCAGAATTCCGATCGCGGTTGGCGGCATAAAGGATTGGGTCCAGGTCTGAATGAGGAATGCGAATGCACTTGCAAAGATCGCGGTAAAGAGGATCGCCTTCCAAACGCCAGCATCATGAGGTGCCTCGGTCTTCGTTGAAAGGCTGGCCATGAAGCTGATGGCACTTACTGTGGCCATCTGAACGACTGTGAGTGCATAGGTATCCATACCTGAACTCCACTCACCGAGTGCGATGATGTGGCCAGCGAAGAGAAGTGCGCTTACAAGGACGAGTGACTCACCGACACCGAGCGAGAGCCCTTTGAAGGAGAGCATCGCCAAACCTGCAAAGGCGAGAGCTGTTGCCACCCATTGAACCTTTGAGACCTGCTTCTTGAAGAGCCCAGCGGCTAACAGTGGAGTGAAGATTGCGTATAGACCGGTAATAAATCCAGTCTTGGCCACAGTGGTCTGCGTCAGTCCATAGGTCTGAAAAATATAGCCGCTGCCTAAAAGCGAGCCAACGACAACGCCTTTAAGTAGGAACTTCTTATTGAACTGCTTAAGAGTCTGAGGTCGCATTGCGATTAAGAGAATTGTGGCGATCATAAAGCGCCAACCAAGGAAAGAGTTCACATCAATCCGGGCGAGCGTATCTTTCATCACTACAAATGAACCACCCCAAATGGCTGTCACCATCAAGACGAGTGAGGTGATTAGATATTTATTGCGACCACCGGTCATGCGACTTTTGCTCGCATTTTTTTGAGTAGTGCTATCTCGCCACCGTGCTCAGGTTCCATGCCAGGTGTCTCTAAAATTAAGGGTGCATTCGCTACTGCAGGATGGGCAAGGAGTTCGGCAAATGGCTTCTCGCCAATTTCGCCCTTTCCAATATTTTGATGGCGATCTTTGAGAGCACCACAGATATCCATCGAGTCATTTGCGTGGATCAATTGAATCCGTTCGATGCCGACGATTTCGACGAGGAGATCTAGCGTCTTGGTCATTCCACCCTTTGTTGCAATGTCATGACCAGCAGCGAAGACGTGGCAGGTATCAAGACAAACACCGACCTTTGGATGCCACTCAAGTGCATCGAAGTACTTTGTTAGATCATCAAGTTTCTTTACCAAGGATTGTCCCTGGCCAGCTGTTGGTTCAAGAAGGAGCCAAGGATCTTCATCGGTAAGTGCGCTCAAGACCGGCATCATGCCTTCATGAATCTGTTTCCATGCAGTGGGTACGTGCTTCTCATCTACGGCGGATCCGGTATGAATCACAACTCCCTTTGATCCGATCTGTCGGCCGCGTTGGAGCGAGTAAGCAGTAGATGCAAGCGAATTCTCATATGTCCCAATAGTGGGCGATCCTAGGTTGATGAGAAAGGGAGCGTGCACATAACTTTCAATATCGAACTCGAGGCACTTCTCAATGAAAGCTGCATCAGCGCCAGGGTTTGGATCGGGCATCGCCCAGCCACGAGGGTTCGATGCGAAGACTTGGATCGCTTCGGCTTTGGTCGCTAGCGCGTACTCAATCGAGCGCTTTGCCATCCCGCCAGATGTAGGTGTGTGAGCGCCAATACGAGGTTGAGTAGCCATTACGCCACCCTATCTGAAGTCAGCCTAGGGTGATGGTTACAGTCGTGCCGCGCTTTACCTTGGTGCCGACGGTGGGTGAAATGTTGGTGACGTGCTTGATCTTCTTGCTCCCGATCTTGCGTACCTTGACCTTCAATTGCAGATTCTCGAGTGCAGTTGTAGCAGCCAGTTGCGTGAGGCTATAGAGATTTGGAATGAAGACTGTCCCCGAACCTTGGGAGACGATAATCGCGACGGTTGAACCAACTGGAATTGGAGCTCCGCCTGCTGGAGTTTGAGAAATCACGCTACCTGCCGGAATGCTCTCGCTATATCCGAAGGTGGACTTCACCTTAAAACCAGCGGAAGTAAGTTCGTTCGAGGCTTGATCGCCACTCTGTCCAACGTAGGAATTGAGCTGGAGAGTTTGAATACCTTTGCTCACCAGAATATTTACCAGGGAATTTCGCTTAACTGCGGTGCCGGCAATTGGATCGCCATCGATGACCATGCCGTTAGTGATGGTCGAACTATAACTTTGAGTAGTTGATCCAACCTTGAGCCCAGCGCTGGTAAGAGCGGTAGCGGCTGCATCTGGAGTCATGCCTGCAAGGGTCGGAACATTGATTCGTTCTGGACCTTTGGAGATGACAACTCCAACCGTGCCGCCTTTACTGAGATGGCCGCCCCCACCAGGGTTTGAAGTGATTACCATTCCGGCTGGAACATCTTCACTGAAGGCTTTACTTACTACTGCAACCTTAATTCCAAGTGGCTCAATGCTCTTTCGTGCATCGCTCTCACTAAGGCCCACGATAGAAGGAATAGAGATCTTGGATCCGATCAACTCGTACCAGGCTCCACCGAGTACTAGAGCAAAGGTGAGTGAAAGTGCAATAAATCGATTACGAACTACACGCTTTGAGGTCCGGCGTCTAATCTCCGCGGTTGTCTCGCTCTTCTTTGCATCTGTCACGGTCGGCTCCAAGGCTGGCGTTTGAGTGGTGATTGATGTCAATGTGCGAACTCGCTCAATAACAGTATTTCCGATTCGGACTTCGCCTTTAGGGCGACGAGTACTCTGCTTTGAACGCGATGGTTGCACTGGGATATCTAGCTCAAGCGTCATCTGTCGCTTCCGGGGATCTATCTCGATGGCAGCACTTCGCATTTCAGAGAGCAGTGCCGCGGCATCACGGTGGCGTTGATCGGGGTTCGGGGATGTTGCTTTCAATACAAGCGCATCAAGTGCCGGAGCGATTCCAGATGTGATCGTTGAAGGGGCGGGGATTCGCTCATTGACATGTTTGTAAGCGATCTGGATTGGGGATTCACCCTCGTATGGCTTTCGCCCAGTCAGTAATTCAAAGAGCACAACACCTACTGAGTAGATATCGCTTCGGGCATCTGAAATACCTCGTTGAACTTGCTCGGGGGAGAGATAGGAGACGCTGCCAAGAACGACACTTGATTCAACCGTCATTGTTGCGCCGAGTTGTTCACCTCGCGCAAGACCAAAGTCGGCAAGTTTGATTCGGCCATCTTTTGAGATCAGAATATTTTCAGGCTTGATATCGCGGTGCACTATTCCGCGCTTATGAGCTTCGGCAAGTGCACTCACAATGGGAATCATGTAGCGCAGAAGATCTTCACTGGATAGTGGGCCACCCTCATGGAGCAATTCACGCAATGTGAAGCCATCGATATATTCCATGACGATAAATACCGCTGGACTTCCACCCTCGTTCCAACCCTGATCTTGGATCGCAACGATATTGGGATGCGAGAGTGCGGCCGCGGCCTTCGCTTCGCGGATGAAGCGATTGACGAACTCTTCATCGTTTGCAAGATGAGGATGCATGATCTTGACTGCGACCTGACGATCGAGGCGGGTATCTATTCCGACATAGATGGAGGCCATACCGCCGGCAGCGATGAGCCGCTCGAGCTGATATCGCCCATCAATAAGTTCGCCGGTTAGATCAGACACAGCCAAAGTTTAAGGATCTGCCTCTTTGAAGTGAGGTTATGGCGCGCTCTTTACTCGGTAATCCGCAGCACTCTCGGTCATTTCTAAGAGAAAGTGCGCAGCTTCTTGCAATTGCCATCTCTTTAAGAGTTCAGAGAGTTCAACGCCATCACGAGCGATCGCCCTAGAAAGTGCGATCTCTGATGGGCAATCAAGCCAGAGTGAGATATCGGCAAACTCCCGCACTGCACTCTGCCCGCTGCCAACGCCCTCAAGGATCAAGGTCTCAGGAGTGGGAATAGAGCGCGGCTCACCAAAGGCGGCGCGCCCCCAGTTGTATTGCGGCACGGTGATCTGAGAACTTTCATCTGCTTCATTAATGATGGCAAGTATGCGATCTCGAAGTGAATTGCCGAGCGAATTCTCCCAGCCGTCATAGAGGTCATCCATATGGATGGTGAAGACCTTCTCGCCAGCCGAAGTGAGCGAGCTCTCGATTAATGAGGCGAGTGAAGTCTTGCCCGATCCGGCAGGGCCATCAATGGTTATGAGAAACATGAGTTGCGACTATTGAGCCATCGAAGTCTTCTTGGACTCACGATTCCAACGGATCCAGCCAGCGACGGCGAGGCCGACGAAGATGAGATAAAGGAGTGAAGTCAGGTACTGCCCGCCATGCCAGAACTGGTAGGTGTAGACGCCGTCGACAACGAACCATAATGGCCAGGTCTCGAACTTCTCTTTCACCATAAGTACTTGAGCGATACAGCTTCCAACAAAGCCAAAGGAGTCGGTCAGAGTTGCAGCGGCACCAAGATGGATAAGGAGCGGATTGAGTGCGATCCAACTGATGGCAAACCCTGCGATCCAATATGCATTGATGCGCCTTGAGAGCTTTGCAGGAGTTGCACCTTTCGCGCCCCAACCAAACCAGCCCCAGAAGCCGCCCGCGATAAAGATAAATTGCAGGAAGCCGCTTGCATAATATTTTTGTTCGAAGAAGAGTACTGCATAGAGCAAGCTGCTGACATTCCACCACGGCCAGGTCGAACGAGGCCCAAGGACGCCGAGCCCCACTCCCACCACAGAGGTGATGAAGGCGAAGAACTCTAAGTAGCTGAGGTGATAATCCCAGGCGGTAAAGAAGGTCGTCATCAGGATGGAATTGATGGAATGCATAATCTAACCCCTTTCCAATTCGCATTACCGAACTGGTCATACGGTCGACTTGTATTTCAAGTCCTCTCAGCCATTAAGCGGCTCCCGTTGATAGAAGGTTACCATTACCTCTATGGGTAAGTGGGGTTACGTAGGAATGCTCGCCTTTACAGTCGTGGGCTCCTTCTGGCTTGAAATCGCATTTAACGTTCGCGTCTTGAAGCGACTCGCACGAGCAATGCGAGCCATCGTACCGATCGCACTTCTCTTTCTCATCTGGGATGCCTTGGCAATCAAGCATGGTGATTGGTTCTTCGACCCTAAACAAATCTTGGGCATCTTCGGACCGTTTCGAATTCCACTCGAAGAGTATTTCTTCTTCCTGGTCGTACCCCTCGCTGCGATCATGACAATTGAAGCTGTCCGTCGGGTAAAGCGGGATGAGCCTGGTTGGTCTTTAGGTGATGAAGAATGAGTTACACCTTTACAGCAATCGCATTCGTGGCGGTAAGTATCTTCTTCGATCTAAAGCTTACGAAGGTTGGTCTACTTAGAAGGAGGGCCTTCTGGACTTCTTACGCAATTATCCTGCCCTTTCAATTGCTCACCAACTGGTGGCTGACATCGCGCAATATTGTGATGTATCGAAGTGGCGCCATTATCGGAGTAAGAATTGCAGCCGCTCCACTTGAGGATCTTCTCTTTGGTTTTGCACTAATACTTGGCGTGCTCTCACTCTGGGTAAGACTCGGTAAACGCTCGTAATTACGAGCGGGCTGCGATAGCGCGAGCGTAAGCCGGGAGCGCCACTTTCAGACGGCGCACCTTTGACGTAGTCGCCCGTTCGGTAAAGATTTGATAATCGATCTTCTCGACTTCATCAACGATTCCACAGTAGAGCTCACTGGCTGCTTCGATGCAAGGACGGCTCGTCGGATCGAGATAATGAATTCCTTCATTGGCCTCGCGCTGTAGACGGCGCACTCTTTCAATCTGCTCCTTCAGCGCACTTCGAATCTGAGGTGTCACAACTCGATCGTTGAGCATCTCATAAGTCACGCCATGAGCATTCAGCTCTTCAATCGGTAGATAGATTCGACCGCGCTCGAGATCTTCTGAGACGTCGCGGATGAAGTTTGCTAATTGAAATGCTGTGCCAAGTTTCTCGGCGAGAGGGTAGGCATCAGGGGAGAGGGCGCCAAGGATCGGAACCATCTGAAGTCCGATCACACTTGCACTGCCGTAGACATATTCCATCAGGTCGTTATAGCTCTGATACTCAGAGACGGTGAGATCCATCGTCATTGAATGCAAGAAGGCCTCAAAGTGCTCGATCGGAATATCAAATCGGCTCACCGTATCCGCGAGCGCCATTCCGATGGCATCTTTACTTGCACCGATTCGAAGGTCGGCGAGGACGCCTTCGCCCCAGCTCTTGAGAGCATCGGCTTTCTCGTCCAGTGTGAGAGTTGATTCAAGATCATCGACAATCTCATCGGCATAACGGGCAAATCCGTAAAGGGCGTGAACAAAGGGGCGCTTCGACTTTGGAAGTAAGAGTGTTGCTAGATAGTAGGTCTTGCCATGGAGCGAGTTGAGGCGCTTACACTCGGCATATGAGGCACGAAGGTCCGCACCTTCAATTCCTGCAGCATCAAACTCGTTCATTCTGGCGAGTGTAGCGATAACACGAGCGATTCACGCTCAACCCTCAACCCCTTCTTAAGAGTGGCATGCTCTACAAATCCCCAGCCTTCTTATACGGTTTACCCATTCCCCGGTCGGTGAGCCGTCATTTCACACGAGGTCGCAAACACCCTCGTTAAAAAATTAGGAAGGTCCCTCATGCTTGAAACGTTCTTCAAGATCTCTGAGCGCGGCTCTACGGTAGCTCGTGAAATTCGTGGCGGTTTCGTCACCTTCTTCACCATGGCTTATATCGTCGCCCTCAACCCTCTCATCATTGGCCTCGTCAAGGATGGCGATGGCAAGTATCTCGGTGGCGATGGATCTCATCCAAACCTCGCTCTCGTTGCTGCAATGACAGCACTCATGGCAGGCCTGCTCACAATTCTTATGGGCGCTGTTGCCAACTTCCCACTTGCTCTCGCAACCGGTCTCGGACTCAATACCTTCGTTGCTGTTGGTATCGCTTCGCGTATGACCTGGGCAGATGCAATGGGCCTCGTCATCATTGAAGGTTTGATCATCGTCGTATTGGTCCTTACCGGCGTTCGTAAGGCTGTCTTCGCTGCAGTTCCTACTCAGCTCAAGACTGCTATTGCTGTAGGTATCGGTCTCTTCATCACCATGATCGGTCTCGTCGATTCAGGATTCGTCCGTCGCACCGGTACTGGCCCAGTTCCAGTTCAGCTTGGCGATAACGGAAACCTCGTTGGCTGGCCAATTGTTGTCTTCGCATTCGGTCTCTTCTTGATGATCGCTCTCGTAGTCCGCAAGGTCAAGGGTGCGCTCCTTATCGGAATCACCACAACCACAGTCCTTGCCATCATCATCGAGAAGGCATTCAAGATCGGTCCTAACTTCGATGGCGCTACAGGCAAGGTCAATCCAAAGGGTTGGGGACTTAACGTTCCATCGATTCCTTCAAAGATCTTCGCAAAGCCAGATTTCAGCATCTTCGGTCACATCAATCTCTCTGGCGCTTTCAACCGCGTCACTGTTGTTACCGCAATCCTTCTCATCTTCTCACTCTTGCTCTCTGACTTCTTCGACAACGTCGGAACTGTTACAGCAATTGCTACTGAAGGCGGCCTCATCGATGCAGAGGGCAACGTCCCTAATATCGATCGCATCCTTCTCATAGATGGAATCGCAGCTGTTGCAGGCGGAGTTGGAAACATCTCTTCAAACACTAGCTATATCGAGTCAGCATCAGGTGTTGGCGAAGGCGCACGTACTGGTTTGGCATCCATTGTCACCGGTCTGCTCTTCTTGCTCACTACCTTCCTTGCACCACTCGTTGCAGTGATTCCTTACGAGGCTGCAACCCCAGCTCTCATCATCGTCGGTTTCCTCATGATGACCCAGATCAAGAACATTGATTGGGCAGATTACGGAATCGCAATCCCTGCCTTCCTTACCATCATCTTGATGCCTTTCACATACAGCATCTCAGTTGGTATCGGTGCAGGCTTTGTCTCACACGTTCTCGTACGTGTGATCCAGGGTCGCGCAAAAGAGATCCACGCACTTCTATACGTCGTGAGTGGCCTCTTCGTGATCTACTTCTTGCAATCTCCAATCAGTATCTGGACAAGCAAGTAATTAACACCTCACGCAATTCCGATCAGGCTCCGAAGGAACTCCTTCGGAGCCTGATTCGTGACGTTCCAAACTTCCCGAGTGAGGGAATTCTCTTTAAAGACATCACACCTCTGCTTCGAGAAGGCGAGGCATTTGCTGCAGCCGTTCAGGCATTTGCTGATGTCAGCGATACTTGCGACGTAGTCGCAGGTGTTGAAGCGCGTGGATTTATCTTTGCGAGCGCGGTCGCTCAGCTCACTGGCAAGGGATTCGTTCCTATTCGCAAGAGCGGAAAATTGCCGTACGAGGCCTACTCACATAGTTATGCGCTTGAGTATGGCGAGGCGACGCTTCAAGTCCACATCGATGCCTTTAAGCCGACTGAGCGCGTCCTCTTAATTGACGATGTGCTTGCCACTGGTGGAACTCTTGGCGCAGCAGCAAAGCTTATTCAAAAGTGTGGCGCGATTGTTGACAGCGTCGCTGTGCTTATGGAGATCGACGGATTAGGTGGACGCGAAAAATTCCTAGCATCAGGAATTAACGTTCCAATCAGCGTCTTAATCTAAGACGAGTTACTTGATGCTTCCGACAATGCGTTCGGCGGCAAGGCGGCCCGAGATCAGGACCATCGGTACGCCAACACCGGGCTGAGTGCCAGAGCCAGCGAAGACCACATTCTCAAAGCCAGCTGCAATATTGCGCGGGCGGAATGGGCCGGTCTGCATAAAGGTATGAGCACTGGCAAACGGTGCGCCAGCTTCCATACCCATTGCCTGCCAATCGAGCGGTGTAATCATCTCTTCGACCTCAATCGAATCGCCAAAGCCATCGTAGCCACGAGCCTCAAGGGTGCGGATCATCTGATCGCGATAGGACGGCCCGATCTTCTTCCAGTCGATATCGGCGGTGAGATTTGGGGTTGGGAAGAGAACGTAATACGAGTTCTTGCCAGCAGGAGCCAATGATGGATCATCCATACTTGGGACGGTAACGAGCAGACTCGGGTCAGTCATCAAGGTCTGCTTCTTGATGAGTTCGTCAAAGACGCCATCCCATGACTTTCCGAAGTGAATGTTGTGGTGGGCAAGACGGTCATAAGACTTGTTCGAACCAATGGACATCGTGACGCAGGAAGGGGAGTACTTGAGCTTCGCGACTTTACGAGGAGTGCTTCCAAGGAGTTCACGCCAAGCCACGGGCAGATCAGGGTTAAGAACTACGACATCACAGTCGAAGCGCTCGCCATTCTCAGTGAGGACAGCGGTTGCGCGGCCATTGTGATGCTCAACTGAGGTCACGGTCGTGTTGTAATGGAAGTCGACGCCATGCTTTGCCGCAGCTGCAGCAAGGGCGCGAGGGACTGCGTGCATTCCACCCTTAGGGAAGAAGACACCATTCACTGAATCCATGTAGGCGATCACCGCATAGATGGCAAGGGCCTGTTGTGGGCTAACGCCGGCATACATTGCTTGGAATGAGTAGACGCGCTGGGTGCGAGGATCCTTTAAGAACTGTTCTACCTTTGGAGCAAGTCTGCGGAAACCACCAAGTGCAACGAGTTTTGCAAGATTAGGTGTGAGCAGATTGAGAGGGCTATCGATATTGCGATCGATAAAGTCATTCATCTCGTACTTGTAGAGCTTGGTGACGAAATCAACATACTTCGCGTAACCGAGCGCCTCTTTCTCACCAATTACATTTCGGATCTCTTCTTGCATTCGAGCAGTGTCAGCATGAACATCGAGCTGTGAACCATCGTCATAGAAGGCGCGATAGAGCGGAGCAACTGGCATGAGCTCGAGCCAATCCTTCATATCTTCACCGACGCAGGCAAAGGCATCTGCGATGAGAGATGGCATCGTTAAGACGGTTGGCCCGGTATCGAAGGCGTAACCATCCTTATTGAGCAGGCCATTTCGACCACCTGGGACGCTCTCGCGTTCAAGTACTGTCACTTTTCTGCCAGCGCCAGCAAGGCGCAGCGCAGTGCTTAATCCGGCAAGTCCTGCTCCGACGATAACGACATGGTCAGTAGGACCCTTGATCTGCTTAGCCATTAGATCCTCACACGTTGCGCTTAGTAGCGATTGTCGCCATTTGATCAAGTAACTCTTGAGCTGTACCCGAAATGAGCGGGTTATCGATTGCGGCACATGCTTGGTCGGTGAGCTTGGTGATCAACTCCTCCACCGCTGCTTGGGCACCGGTATTAACGATAATGGCACGCAGTGTCTCGACTTCTGCCAGTGAGAGATCTGCTTTGCCAAAGAGTTCTTTGATGGTGGCACGCTGTGAGGAATCGGCACGATCATGTGTCATCGCCATCATGACGGTGCGTTTGCCTTCACGTAGATCATCGCCGGCTGGCTTGCCAGTCTGAGCTGCATCGCCAAAAACTCCGAGTAGATCATCACGAAGTTGGAACGCTTCTCCAAGAGGAAGGCCGTAGGCAGAGTAGATCTCGAAGTACTTCGATGGATCTTTGTGAGCGATCACTGCACCGAAGTGGAGAGGTCGTTCGATGCTGTACTTGCCAGATTTATAACGCGCCACACGGAGAGAGCGTTCAACGCTCTCACTCGCAAGGGCTTGTTCATGGATATCCAAATATTGTCCAGCCATCAATTCGACCTGCATCTCATCGAAGATGGGGAGAGCAGAGATAATCTGATCGGAAGGAATCTTTGATTCATGCAACATCTTTGCTGCCCAGATCAAAGCGAGATCTCCGAGCAAGATGCCACTTGCAATGCCAAATTGTGCGCCTGATCCAGAGAAGCCACTCTTGCTATGAAGTCCTTCAAAGAGTTTGTGGATTGCAGGAGCGCCGCGACGGGTATCAGATGCATCCATCACATCATCATGAATCAAGGCACAGACGTGAATGAGTTCAACGCTGGAGAGCGCCGAGAAGTGCGCAGGTGTGAGTTCGGCGCCTGTTCCTAAATATCCGACAGTTGCAAAGAGTGGGCGAAACCGCTTACCGCTATCGAGTAGGAAGGCCTTGAGAGCTTCTGCGACTGGGACGAGCTCTGGCCCGATCGAGGTCAGATAATGATTATCGGCCTCAATAAAGTTGGTTAGCGCAGAATTGATCGACTCTCGCAGCGCGGGCAGGCTCAAAGGTTCGCGCAATTCCATGCGGTAAAGGTACCCTGCCTCTCTATGGTTACGCCTGTTGAGACGCCACGACCCACTTTCTCGGTCGAGCTCTTCCCACCCAAAGATGCTGAGGGAGAGGCGCGCTTATGGCAGGCCGTTGAGGCGCTCTCTGTTTTACACCCTGACTTTGTATCTGTGACCTATGGCGCGGGTGGAAGTACTCGGGATAGAACGATTCGCATTGCCTCAGAGTTCACGGCGAAGACTGGGGTAGCAACTGTCGCACACCTCACATGCGTGGGATCAACGAAAGATGAACTCGTTGAGATTCTTCACCATTACAAGGCTGCCGGGATCACGAGCATTCTTGCTTTGCGTGGCGATCCAACAGGCGGACCTCGAGCGCAATGGGTTACGACACCAGGCGGCTTCGATCATGCTGATCAACTCGTAGAACTCGCGATGAGTGAGGGTGGAATCGACGTTGGCGTCGCAGCATTTCCTGATGGCCATCCTGGTTCGAATGGCGATTTCAATCAAGATATCGAGACGTTGATTCGCAAAGAGCAACGCGGTGCAACCTTTGCAACAACTCAATTCTTCTTTGAGGTAGAAGCCTATGAAAAGTTGGTGACTGCGCTTAGGGCGCGCGGATCCCAACTTCCGATCATTGCTGGAATCCTCCCGATTACAAATGGCAAGCAGCTCACTCGAATGGCCGAATTATCTGGGACACCAATACCAGATGATATTCGTCAGCGAGTGACCGAACTTGGTGATGATGCCGCCGGTGTTCGTGCCTTTGGGATCGAACGTGCCAGCCAGCTGAGCGAAGAGCTCCTTGCACTCGGTGTTCCTGGTTTACATTTCTACACAATGAATACCGCTGCCTCAACCTTGGAAGTCGCTCGCAATATCGGTTTTGATCATCGTGGCTAATATGACGAAATCGCAGTTCTTTAGCGAGTGGAGCGCCCTGCATGGGGGAGCAGAAGTTCGCGGCGTTGTTAAAGGTTGGCTTACTCTCTCGTACCTAATTGTGAAGCCACTTCACCAATTAAAAGTCTCTCCGAATGTAATAACCGTAGCGGGGCTAGCTTTAGGCGTTTTGACTTGGGCCAAGGCGCAGTATGTGAGCGCGATCTTCTTAGTTCTGCTCTCTTTGATTGCGGATGGCATCGATGGCTCACTTGCCATCGTGTCGAAGAAGACGAGTCTCTGGGGAGCCGCCCT
>Ga0214200_1000132_pt1 | contig 18828 bp, 16 predicted proteins | sample TroBogEpilimnion_7_FD_153038 | JGI IMG/M metagenome (GOLD analysis project Ga0214200, IMG submission 153038) | Freshwater microbial communities from Trout Bog Lake, WI - 23OCT2008 epilimnion | ecosystem: Environmental > Aquatic > Freshwater > Lake > Epilimnion/Euphotic zone | place: Trout Bog... | reverse complement strand
AGCAGAGTCGGTTGCTACGCATGCCGCTAGAGCTGCAGAAAAACTCAGAACCCAAAACTCGGTTACGGGCGCGATCAGTATCTTTATTGAAACCAATCCCCATAAACAGAATGAGCCCCAATACGCCCAAAGCATCACCATTGCACTAGAGAACCCAAGCGATAACACCCTCAAACTTACCGATGCAGCAATTGATGGCCTTAAGAAAATCTACCAAAGCGGCTTTAGATACAAGAGGGCCGGAATTATTCTCAATCTGCTATCTGACAAACCTACCGTGCAGCAATCGCTGTTTGATGACGTAGAGACTAGGGGCAAATCTGCCGATCTCATGAAAGCCTTAGATTCGATTAACAGTCGTTTTGGCAATGCAGTCATTCGTTCGGGGGCAGCAGGAACCAAGCAAGCCTGGCAAATGAGATCAGGCAATAAATCACCGAACTACACCACGCAGTGGCATGAATTACCAGTGGTGAGTTAGTGAAAAGATGAAAAAAGAACAAACAAAACAACGAAATGAGCACTCAGTTTTACTGGCTCATTTCATGAGCTTCAAACGCCTTATTCTTAAAACATAGCAGCAAAAAATGAAAAAACAGTAACAAAACAGACGAGCAAAAAAAGGAAAAGCAAATGGAACTACTCAATAACTTTAACGGCTTATCACTAGCAGTCATCATGGTGTTGTCTTACTTCGCGGTATTAAAAAGTACTAAGCGCGATAGCTACCAGCAAAAAAAGGTAGCGCTAAATCGCCACTATCAGTAATAGATAGATTTGACAGCAGGAATTAGAAGTAGCAGGTAGCAGTAAGCAGCAATAAGCCTAGAGGGGGAATAAGGAAATCACGGATTCCTTATTCCCTAGTAAAGGCTTTTTATTTAGACTCTAGAGCTTTGCGTAAAAAAGGGTCAACATCACTTTGACCAAGCAACCACTGCTTGTAACTGCTAGGCACATCAGCTAATAGCAGCCCCTTATGTTTACCAAAGGGCATGATGATTGGAATTCTGGCTATCTCAGACATTTCCCAAAAAGCATCTAGTGAGCTTGGTTGCAATTTCTCAATAATCTTGCCAACAATCTTGGAGCAGATCCAAACATCAGCTAATGCGCTGTGTGCGTTGCGCAATTGATCTCGAGCCGTAGCTCTTTCAAAGTAATAGAGCAGAGCGCTTTGTGTGTGGCTATCCAGATCAGGCCAAAGACTGCGAGCTAGGGCTAGTGTGCAAATGCGTTTGACTTGAGGGCTGCCAATGGCGACCCAGTCAAAATCAATGTTGTGACCAATAAGGTACTTCGTGTCAGCAGGCAGCTTAAAGGAAGCGCTAGGAGCGCAGCTAACAAGCTCTTCATCCATGATGTGATGGGTAGCAAGGGCGCCAAGACTAATCGGCTTGCCAGGGTTATAGCGCTGCACCCAAGGGTTACCCACCTCTAAAGGGGTAAGAGAAGTGATATCCAAAGAGGCGGCCTCAATAATCACAGCATCGTTTTTATCGGTTGCTTCAACATCAAAAATAATGGCTTGGGACATGGGTATGTTTATTTAGGTGGCAATAGGGTCATTGTGCCTTGAATTCAATGTGCTGATGAGCTGTTTTAAGGGCGGTAGAATGAGGGTCAATACTAAAGAAGGTATTAGCAAGATCAATTAGCCATGTTATTTTTTGAGATCGCTTTTAAAATTCTCTTGGCCCTAGCCTTAATGAGGCTAGCAGGATATTTGTGGCATAAATTTCCAAAATATCAACACTTTATTGCTTATGCTTTTGGTGTGCCCGTCATTGGTGGATTGCTCTACATTGCAGTGATGCCCTTAGAGAATTATCTGCAAAGAAGTGTTGTGCAAAGTAGTCCAGAGATAGTAGTGAGTTTTGAGGGGATGGCACTAGAGCAAAACTTATCTGATTTGCGCAGACACAATATTTTGGTGCCCATGAAATCAACGCCCTTGCCGGAAATTTCAGTCTTTAGTGTTAGTAAAACACGTATGCAATTTACTACCAACTATGCTGATGTGGACAATAAAAATCAAACGGTGAAAGCGATCAGCCATTTATGCCCTTCGGTCAATAATTTAGTGCGTAACCCAATTGAACTACAGGGTATTACTTGTGTAGATCATCCTAAAGACATTATTAAAAAATTTGGTGATGCAAAAGTAGTCATGCTGTGTTGGGGTGGATCGCAAAAAACAGGGGTCTCTACAGCAGCGCGAATCTATGATTTGCCAAGCTATAACATCCGCTATCGTGTTTTGGGGGGCAGAATCCTCTCGATGCAAGTTGGCTCACCGGAGTATTTTGCGCAATTGGATCGCGATCACTGGTTTGCCTGCGTTGATCGATAGTATTGCTAAAGTAAAGAGAAATTCATTCAATTTACGGTAAAAATTGCAGACTGACAAAAGCGCCGACTCACGGTAATATTCTCTTTTTCCTTTGATTGGCTTTGAATAGCACTATGTCTGACTTTAATAATCCCGATTTTGCTGAAGGTTTGCGCTGTCAAAACCTAGGCCTTTACCCACAAGCATTTGATCTGTTTTTTACGATTGAAAGCGCTGGTCTTGAGCGCACGTTTCGGAAATGCTGTGAGATGGCCTGGAGCAATCAATTGCAAGAGCGTCAAATAGACCGCCTCTTTTATGAGCTAGATATGGAAGTAAAGCGCAAAAACGGACTGGCAATTTTCAACTACGCTTTGGTGATGCAGTTTAAGAAAAATATTCCCAAGGCTACCGAGTTGCTCACATTGGCCGACGAGTTAAGCGTACCTGACGCTCGCAATGCGCTGATGCGGATCTTGATGTCACCAAAATAAGGCAGCGCCAGAAACTACGCAAGATTGAAGTGGTTTTAAAGCAAAAGCGAGGGGTGGATGAGCCAAACCCCCGGCACTGGCAGAAATTGGGTTTGGCTGCTTCGTTCCCGACCTGACCAGGTTATCCAACCCACCATGCGGGGAGGCCCATCCAATTCTATTTTAGCCTTGTTAGAATGAGGGATATGACATCTTTGGCTTTAGCCCGTTCGTGGCGCCCTAAAACTTTCTCCCAATTAGTTGGTCAAGACCACGTGGTCAAAGCATTAACCAATGCCCTAGATCACGGACGATTGCACCACGCATGGCTTTTTACGGGTACTCGCGGTGTGGGTAAGACGACCATTGCCCGCATTATGGCCAAGGCCTTAAATTGCATTGGTGCAGATGGCTCGGGCAAGATGACTTCAGAGCCCTGCGGTAAATGCCCAGCTTGCCTAGCAATCGATGAGGGACGTTTTATTGACTATATCGAGATGGATGCGGCGAGTAATCGCGGTGTGGACGATATTGCCGCTCTCTTAGAAAAAGCGGCTTACGCGTCAAGTAATGCGCGTTACAAGGTTTACATGATTGACGAGGTGCACATGCTCACCAATCACGCCTTTAATGCCATGCTGAAGACTTTGGAAGAGCCGCCAGAGCACGTCAAATTTATTCTCGCGACCACTGATCCTCAAAAGATCCCAGTCACTATTTTGTCGCGCTGTCTGCAGTTCAACCTCAAGCAAATGCCAGTACCCCTGATTGTTGAGCATTTAGAAAAAGTCCTCGCCGCAGAAAAAGTCGATTACGAAACCAATGCATTGCGTGTCTTGGCAAAAGCAGCGCAAGGCTCGATGCGCGATGCCCTGTCTTTAACTGATCAAGCGATTGCTTATGCTGCGGGAAAAGTTTCTGAAGAGTCCGTTCGCAATATGCTCGGCACTTTAGATGATTCCTATTTGATTCGGATTTTGGATTCATTAATTGCTAAAGATGGTGCAACACTATTAGCGATTAGCAATGAGATGGGTGAGCGCAGTATGTCTTTCTCATTAGCCTTGCAAGATCTATCCAGTTTGATTCAAAAGATTGCAGCAGCCCAAATTGTTCCTGAATCTGTATTAGAAGATTGGCCAGAAGCAACTGAGATTCGTCGCTTGGCCACATTGCTTACTAAAGAAGAAGCGCAACTCTTTTATCAAATCAGTATTACCAGCCGTCCTGATTTATCACTTGCGCCCGATGAGCAAACTGGCTTTGCCATGACGCTCTTGCGTATGTTGGCATTTCGCCCTGGTGGCGGAGGAGGCGGTGGTTCTGCTCCAACTCCATCAGCGCCACCAGTCAATACTGCACGCCCAACTGCAACAACGCATTCAGCGCCAGCCCCAGCCGTAAGAGCATCCGCGCCTGCGCCGGCACCTGCAGCTACTAAGCCCTTTGCAGCAGCTGGCAACGCAGTTGGCAACCCAGCTGAGCGCCCTGATTGGCATGCTTTGATGCGCCAGTTACCAGTCAAAGGCATGGTTCAGCAGTTAGCGTTTCAGACCGAGTTACAAGATTGGAGTGATTTGGCTGCTGGCGTGAAAGCCACCATCGTTACACCGATGCCACAGCTGGCTTCCGAAGCATCAGTGGCGCGCTTAGCTGATGCCTTAACAGCGCATTTTGGCAAACCCGTGAAAGTATTAATTGAAAAAGGTCAGGTTGAAGGTAAGACCGTTGCCAAGGTAGACCAACAGATACACCAAGAGAAACGTCAGAACGCAGAGCAATTGATTGCGGCCGATCCTTTTATTCAGCAATTGGAAAAAGAATTTGGCGCTAAGGTTGTTGGCGGTTCTGTTAAACCACTCTAAATTTAAGGAATAAAAGAGATGATGAAAGGTGGACTTGCTGGCCTCATGAAACAGGCTCAGCAGATGCAAGAAAAGATGAAAACCGCGCAAGCGCAACTGGCTGCGTTGGAAGTTTCTGGTCAAGCTGCTGGTGGCCTAGTTAAGGTATCTCTTACTGGCAAATACGAACTCAAGCGTGTACAGATTGATCCTGCTGCGATGGAAGATCGCGAGATGTTAGAAGACCTCATCGTGACCGCGTATTCAGAAGCATTTAAACAAGTAGAGGCTGCCAATGCGCAATTGATGTCTGGCGCAACTGCTGGCATGCCAATGCCCCCTGGATTTAAGTTACCCTTTTAAGAATTAGTTTAATGGCACGTCACGAAGCACCTCAAGATGCACTCGGTCGCCTGATCGAAGCGCTACGCGTTCTCCCTGGAGTGGGACCAAAGTCAGCACAGCGCATGGCTTTTTACTTACTGCAACATGATCGCAATGGCGCAGCTGTTCTCGCTCAATCTTTGGGTGAAGCAGTAGAGACTGTTGGACATTGTGCTCGTTGCAATACTTTTTCCGAAACCCAAATCTGCATCACTTGTTCTGATGGTCGCCGTGATCCATCTTTGCTCTGTATTGTAGAAACCCCTGCTGACCAAGTGATGGTGGAGCAGACTTTAAGCTTCAAAGGTAATTACTTTGTTCTCATGGGGCGCATTTCACCGCTCGATGGCATGGGGCCAAATGAAATTCATTTTGATAGGCTGTTAGCCCGTATCGAAACCCCTGATACCGATGTCCCAGTAAGAGAGGTAGTGCTAGCCACCAACTTTACAAGTGAGGGTGAGGCGACTGCCCATTACATCGGGGAGGTACTTAAAGCCAAGGGCATTAAGGTCACCCGAATTGCCAGAGGCATTCCAGTAGGTGGTGAGTTGGAGTACGTTGATGCCGGTACTTTAGCTAGAGCCTTGATGGATCGACGCTAAGCAAAAGTTGCGCCTGAGTTGTTTTCTGGGGTACTCAGATCCCCTAACTACCACCCCATAGTCACCAAAACGACATAAATACTAGGTAAATTGCCCCTTATTGGGGATAATTCCGTCTGCCCCACTGTTGAGCTTCAATCTCCGCTCGTGCCGCAGTCCCGACGAATGACTAAGTGAGTTGTATATACCAAGGCCTTGTTGCCACTAATTGAAATCGTGAATGACCCGCAAGTATCTCCTCATTTTCCTGTTGAGCCTCATCACTGCCTCTGCCTTTGCGCAGAGGGCTGGGTCAGGCGCTGACCAAATAGCGAGTTTTGCTGAGGCGATTGAAGGATTGCCAACAGAGGGAACCCTTTTTGGTTTACCAGTGAATGTCCACGGTCAAACGACCTACATTAATCAGCGCTATAACAATTTCACCTCCTCCTATTCGGGGATAAACAGCTTATCGGCCAATAAATCGATGAGTTACACCTGGTCTGGCACTTTGTTCTTTGGTGCCCGCATTGCTCAAGACACGGATATTTATTTCAATCCTGAAGTTGTCTCGGGTGTGCCATTTTCTGGCTTGACAGGTTTGGGTGGTTTTACCAACGGCGAAGCGACCAAAGCTAACGGGGCGCAAGCCAAGTTTTATTCGGCGCGTGCATTTGTGCGTCAAACCATTAATCAAGAGGGCGACAAGCTCACCCTAGATAACGAAGCCAATCAAATTACTCAGCTGATGAGTAGCAATCGCTTTGTCATTACTGCTGGGCAGTTCTCGACCTTAGATATTTTTGATGATAGCCGTTATGCTAAGGATCCTCGCGTTCAGTTCATGAACTGGGGCAATATGACCTATCTCGCTTACGACTACGCTGCTGATGCACGCGGCTATGGCTGGGGCTTGGCAGGCGAGTGGTATCGCGATAACTGGGTTGTCCGTGCCTCACGCATGACTGCACCGCGTACTCCGAATGCTTTAAATATTGATTGGCATATTCTAAATGCCTATGGCGATCAGATTGAAGTTGAGCGTCAACATAATATTGCCGATTTGCCTGGTAAGGTGAGTGTGCTGGCCTATCGCAACAAAATGATTTTGGCACGTTTTTCTGATGCAACAAACTACATTGTGCAAAACAATGCCCAAGGTACTCAAGCTATTAATAATGTCCGCAATAACTATCAATATAAAACTGGTGTCGGTTTACATGCTGAGCAAGCTTTAACTAAAGACCTGGGTATTTATGGCCGCGCCTTCACCTCTGACGGCCATACTGAAACGATGGCGTTTACTGAGGCGGATAACTCCTTATCCATCGGCATGGGTTTAAATGGCCAAAGCTGGGATCGTCCGAAAGATAGTGCTGGTATCTCGATGATGCAAAACGGATTGTCTAGCTATCGTCGCAACTATCTGCAGATGGGTGGGGTGTCTTATTTCATTGGTGATTACGCAGGCCCTAATCAAACGATTTCTTATCGTCCAGAGCGCATTGCGGAAATCTATTACAACGCCACAATGATCAAAAATGTCCTATTTGGTATTAACTATCAACATGTTAGCAACCCAGCCTATAACTCAGCCCGAGGGCCAGTGCAGATTTACTCTTTTCGGATTCATGCCGAGTTTTAAAGATTTACGAATCTCCTAGTTCATTATTATCTTTAGAATCAATAAGATAAGGATTATCAAATAATCGACTTTTAGGGTTTCTACCCTATAATCCTAGGGAACCTGATGGTCTGATCTTGTGCCCAATAAGGCAGCACCAATACTTTATTAAAGGCAGTTGTATTTGATGTTTCTTAAATTACAAATAAGTGGCCAAGTAAAAGCCTACAAGCGAGCTGCTCAGGTGATTGTCACTACTTTTCTAGTAATACCTGCTTTATGGGGCTGCAATAGTGCTATTGCGCAAACTGGATTAGAGGCAGCATCGACAGTCAGCGTGCAACTGAGCGATCCTAAACTCCACGTCAACGTGCCGCCCGATATAAATACACAGAACAACAAAGCTGGCGCTATTGTTAATCGCGCGATAGATCCCTATAAGCCAAAAGCCCAACCTATTAAAGAAGCTATTTCTAGAGAGCCTTCTAGTATTCAAAATGCCCCCACTGGCGCAGTTGAGCTGGATTTGCGTCAACTATGGGATGAGCTCAAATTAAATAATCCACAACTAGTCTCGATGAGAGAGGCTTATTTGGCGGCTAAAGCAACGGTGCCTCAAATTGCTGCACCAGCCAATCCTCAGGTCGGTCTAGTTTGGTCAGGAATGCCTGTCAATTCGCCACTTGCTTTAGGGTCGGCCGGAAGTAATCCCAATGTCGGTAACAACAACGCCATTTCTATTGCGCAGCCATTTCAGTTTCCTGGCAAAAAGAGTTTGGCTGCCGATATTGCTGATACCAACGCTGAGTCGATGGTAGGTCAGATGGAATCGACCTATTTGCAGTTGGGTTCGCAACTATCTACTATTTATTACGGCGCTCTAGCTTCACAAAAGCAATTGCAAGTACTAAAAGAATCCGTTATCCGTTTAGAAATGGTAAAAAATGTTGCTAAAGCACGTTATTCTAATAATGCAGCTGCTTATATAGAGTATCTGAACGCGCAAGTTGCTCAGAGTGCTGCCCAAGCAGATCAATTTAATTTAGAGCGTCAATTACAAGTGGCTGTGAATGGTATTAATACCCTCATTGGTCGACATTCTCGCGAGAGGCTTGTTCTCAAAGGCGATATTCGTAGGTCTTTACGCCCAGTACCTAGCTTATTGGAGCTAGAAGACTATGCCGAGAGTTCTCATCCCAGTTTAAAAAGTTCCGCCTTGCAATTAGAGGCTGCACGCAAGGGCGTGAGTTTGGCAAAAAAAGCATACTTGCCTGATTTTCAAATCATTGGCTCCTCTTACACGCCACGTGGCCCTTTTGCCTCAAATAATGGTGCACTGTATTATCAATTTGAATTCGATTTGGTGATTCCTTTGTATTTTTTTACAAAGGAAAAGTATGGGGTCGAGCAGGCGCAGCGCAATGCCGCTTCTGCAGAGGCTGGCAATATTTCTAATCGTCAGCAGGTGATTCTAGCGGTTAATTCAGCCTATGCCGCTTATGAGCAGGCCAAAACAACAGCCAATTTTCTCAAGGAGCGCCAAGTGCCACAGGCTGATGCTGCTTACAAAGTGGGATTAATCCAGTACTCCAATAATGGTCAAGGATTTAACGATTTATTGACTGCCCAGACACAATTGCGTAGTTTAGAGATTCAATTGGCACTAGCCGAAGCGAATTTATTACAAGCACAGGCGGTATTGCTTGTAACGGCTGGCAAAGAACCTTTTTAAGGAGCGGTTTTGAAAGACAAAATAGTGACTCTCTTAAAAGATGTACTCGCAAAGCTTAAGCAGCTTTGGGGGCACTTGCTGCATCGTCTTAATAATCGGGAAGCCGAAATTCGAAAGTCATACTGGAATTTAGCTCCAGAGGATCGCGCACGTTTGCGACTATTTTTAATCTGTACTTCTGTATTGATGTTGGGTTTTGTGATTGGCTTGGCTTTTAACGTTAATAGACCTGTTAAATTAGAGAAGTCTGATAAGAGTTTGAAAATTGAAAAGACAGGCGCCATGGAGTTGCGCTTGCAAGGCGTAGAGCTTAACCCTAGCATTTATCTTTTCCAGACTGCAGTGAGCGTACCCGTGCCAGTTGAGTTGAATGTACCTGGTCGCTTAGCTTTTAATGCTGAAAAATCTAAAGTATTATCTGCTCGCGCTCCAGGAAGAGTAGAGCGTATTTATGCGTTCGATGGAGCAGAGGTGGAGATGGGCTCCCCAGTAATCGAGATGTATAGCCCTGAGTTCATTTCAGCACAGCAAGAGTATTTGCTCTCATCAAAAACAGCTAAAGTGCTTGAAAGCAGTAACACCATGAGTGATCTATTGGGCGATGCTCAGATTACCCAGCAAGCCGCTGCCAACCGTATGCGTAACCTTGGTGCTGGTGATGGGGATATTCAGCGGTTGGAGAAGAGCGGCAAAACACAATCTAATTTGATTATGCGTTCACCCATTAAAGGAATTGTTGTTAAGCGTGGCGTAGAGCCAGGCGCTATTGTCAATGCTGGCGATGTGATGGCAACCCTAGCAAACCCGAAAGAACTTTGGTTCTTAGGTAATATTTACGAACAAGATATTCGGAAGATTCAAAAGGGACAGACGATGGTTCTGCGTTCTGAGTCTTATCCCGACAGAGAGTTCATTGCAAAGGCGAATTATATTGCTCCAGCAATTGATCCGGAAACTCATGCTTTATTGATTCGCTGTGATGTTGAGAATGCGGACGGCTTATTACGCCCTGATATGTATGTCAGTGCCCGTTTAAAAACGGGTGAGGCTGAAGACGTTGTTGTTCCGCAGTCGGCAATTGTGCGTGTGCGTGAGATGCGCTACATCATTATTAAAACTGGGCCTGATACTTTCCGCCGTTTTGCAGTGAAGGGTTATGACCTAGATGGCAAACGTTTTGCAGTTACTGAGGGCGTAGAGCCTGGTATGCAGGTCCTTACTGATGGCGCGGTCTTATTGAACGACCGCTTTGCTAAGCAGGAGGAATAATTGAGTTTCGTTACATCCTTCGTTCGGGGAGTATTAGAGAAGCGCATCATTATTCTTTTTGCTGTAGGAGTGTTATTAATCCTGGGTGTATTTAGCCTTAAAGAATTGCCGATTCAGCCCTATCCCGGCGTTGCTCCGCTCACGATTCAAGCGATCTCACAGTGGCCTGGACGCAGCACTACCGAAGTGGAGCAACAGGTCACTATCCCTGTTGAAAATGCCCTAGCCGGTATTCCGGGTGTAAAAGCTTTCCGTTCCGTCTCTTTATTTGGCTTATCGGTTGTGACCCTCAAGTTCAATGACAACGCCGATCCATTTAAAGTGCGTCAGATCTTTATTAGCAATTTAGGTAATGTTACTTTTCCAAATGGTGTCAGCTCAAGCGTGAGTCCGGACTCTGATGCCACTGGTGAAATTCTGCGCTATCAAGTCAAGTCTGACTATGCCTCACCAACGCGCTTAAAGACGCTACAGGACTACGAGATTTACAAAGAGCTAAAGCAAACTCCTGGTATCGCAGATGTTTCTTCTTTTGGCGGAAAGGTGCGTCAATACCAAGTTATCGTTAGCCCAGAGAGCCTTCAGTCTAAGGGGGTCACCGTTCCACAAGTCATTGATGCTTTAACTAAAGCAAATGACAATACTGGTGGCGGTATTTTGCCTAGCGGTGAACAGCAGTTCGTCGTTCGTGGCGTTGGCTTGTTGCGCAATCTGGATGACATTAAACAGATTGTGATTACCGTCAATAAAGGTATGCCGATTCGTATTGGCGATGTTGCAGAGGTCAAAATTGGTAATGCACCACGCTTAGGCTTATTCCAATTTGATGACAATCCTGATTCTGTTGAGGGCATTGTTTATTTGCGTCGTGGCGAGAATGCTTCTGAAGTCTTGGCTCGTGTACGCGAAAAAATCAATACCATCAATAATCATATTTTGCCTCCAGGTATTGAAGTAAAACCTTTTTATGATCGTCAGGTTCTTTTAGATATCACCATTGGTACGGTTAAGCACACCATGTTCTTTGGTATTACTATGGTGCTAGCACTTCTTTATGTCTTCTTGGGTAATCTTCGCGCAGCAGCTGTAGTTGCAGCTGTGATTCCTTTGGCGCTCTGTTTCTCGTTTATCCAGATGTACGTCTTCAATGTGCCTGCAAACTTAATTTCTTTGGGGGCAATTGATTTTGGGGTGATCGTGGATGCGGCGGTAATTATTACCGAGAACGTGATGCGCCATTTAGAGGAGGGCGGCAAACGCTTAAACCAAAGTATTATTTTGGCAACCAGCGAAGTGCAACGTGCCATGGTCTATTCCACCAGCATTATTATTGTGGCGTACTCACCGCTTTTCTTGATGGGTGGCGTTGAAGGAATTATTTTTAAGCCGATGGCCTTTACGATGGGCTTTGCTTTAATCGCCTCTATTATTTTGAGCCTAACCTTTTTACCTGCAGCAATCTCTTTAGTTTTTGGTGATAATTTCCATCACGAACCTCCTAAGTTCATTACTTGGATGTTGAATCGCTACAAACCTCTGTTGCGCAAATGGATGGATCACCCGCGCCACGTGATCGCTGTATCTATTTTTATTCTTGGAATAACCCTATTAAGTGCAACTCGATTAGGTACCGCTTTCTTGCCAACCCTAGAGGAAAACAATATTTGGTTGCGCGTGACTTTGCCCAATACCGTGGATTTAGATTATTCAATCAAGGTTGCCAACCAGTTACGTGAAATCTTTGCTAAGCAACCTGAGCTAGACAAAGTTGCTATACAGATTGGTCGTCCAGACGACGGCACAGATTCTACTGGTGTATTTAACCAAGAATATGGCCTCTATTTAGTGGCCCCAGATCTAATGCCTAAGGGCTCCAGTAAGGCAGCTTTATTGGAAAGGCTTCAGGGAGAGCTCAATAAGATTCCCGGCGTGAATTACAGCTTTTCGCAGTACATTCAAGATAACGTCAACGAGGCTTTATCTGGTGTTAAGGGCGAGAACTCTGTGAAGATCTTCGGTTCTGATTTAGATGTCCTGAATCAAAAAGCCCATGAAGTCGTTAATCAATTGAAAAAAGTGCGAGGCATCGAGGACGAAAATATTCTCAAAGAGTTGGGCCAGCCCACCTTGAACATTCAGATTGACCGTGAAAAGTCAGCGCGTTATGGTGTCAATGTAGCCGATATACAGACAGTAGTGGCAAATGCCATTGGCGGGGCACCAGTTTCCAATTTTCTGGAAGATGAAAAAACCTTCGGTATTGCAGTCCGCTTAAATGAATCTAGTCGTAATGACATTCCAGACGTTGCTAATTTATTGGTTGACACCCCTAATGGTCAAAAGGTGCCGCTGGGCATGGTCGCCAATGTCAGGCTTACCGATGGCCCATTCTTTATTTATCGTGAAGCTGGTAAGCGCTATATCGCTGTAATCTTTAGCGTGCGGGGCCGAGATCTAGGTAGCGCTGTTGAAGATGCTAAGTATCTTGTGGAGAAGAATGTCAGCCTACCAACCAATTACACGATTACGTGGGATGGCCAGTTTAATCAGATGAAGGCTGCTCAACAGAAATTGATGGTCATCATCCCATTAACCTTATTGGCGATCTTCTTCTTGCTGGTGACTGCTTTGGGTAATGTACGCGATGCCACGATCGTGTTAATCAACGTGCCATTTGCGGCCATTGGTGGCATTATTGCCCTGCACTTAGGCGGTGAGACTTTGAGTATTTCTGCGCTCTTTGGTTTCTTATCTCTATTTGGCATTGCGATTCAGGATGGTGTAATTTTGATTTCGTATATCAATAAAACAGTGGCAGAAGAACATGGCGCTATGAAGGACACTATGGTTGATGGCGCAGCGATGCGAGTTCGCCCAGTATTAATGACTGCCATGTTAGCTGGCTTAGGCCTATTGCCTGCAGCCTTATCACATTCCATTGGCTCTGAAGCACAAAGACCATTGGCCTTAGTAATTGTTGGCGGGATGGTGACCACTACGATTCTGACTTTATTGGTGCTTCCTGTTATTTATGCGGCCCTCAGAGCTCATGGCAAGCATTCAAAAGGCCTGATCTAATGATGTCTGACTCCAGTAAACCCCATATCCTGATCTCCAATGACGATGGTTATTTGGCGCCTGGTTTATTGGCCTTAGTGAATGCGATTCGCCCACTAGGACGTGTCACCGTGATTGCCCCTGAGCAAAACCATAGCGGGGCCTCGAATTCTTTAACATTGTCACGGCCACTCTCGATTCATCGCGTGGCTGGTGGTGAGCGTGATGGCTTTATCTTTATCAATGGCACACCTACCGATTGTGTGCACGTTGCTATGACTGGTTTCTTAGACTCCAAACCTGATCTGGTGGTCTCTGGTATTAATCAGGGCGAGAACATGGGTGAAGATGTGCTGTATTCAGGAACGGTTGCCGCTGCAGTAGAAGGTGTGATGTTTGGTGTTCCCGGGATTGCTTTTTCTCAGATCGATCGTGGCTGGGCTCGCATCGATGATGCTGCTAAAGCTGCCCACGATGTTGTAGCGCAAATGCTTGTTTCCCATTTGGCACAAGATAATGGCAGCACTGCACCATTGCTTAACGTCAATATTCCGAATCGCCCGTATGCGGATTTATATCGCTGGAGGGTAACCAGGTTAGGTAATCGCCATCACTCACAACCGGTAGTCGTGCAGAAAAACCCTCGTGGTGAAGACATCTTTTGGATTGGTCCGGCAGGCGATGCCAAAGACAGTTCTGAAGGTACAGACTTTCATGCGATTGATGATGGTTGCATCTCCATCACACCAATGCAATTGGATTTAACCCACCACGCACGCTTAGCAGCGATGCGAAGCAATGGTTGGGATCGCGGTTGAAGCCGGCTGCTGAGAGATTTGCTGGCCATCGTCAGGCATTGGCAGATAAAGTCCATGCTGCAGGCATCAAGCATGTTAAAACCTTAGAGGCGATTGCGACCGTTCCAAGGCATGCCTTTATGGATCCGGGGATGCATCCTCAAGCTTATGAAGATACTGCGTTGCCGATTGGGCATCAGCAAACGATTTCTAAGCCATCAGTTGTAGCGCGCATGATTGAGCTTTTGCATAAGCCCAGGCAAAAATTGGGAAAAGTATTGGAGATTGGTACCGGTTGCGGCTATCAGGCAGCTGTGTTGAGTTTACTGGCAGATGAAGTTTATTCAGTGGAGCGAATTCGCCCATTGCATGACTTGGCAAGAGCAAAACTGCGCCCCTTTCGGATTAATAACCTCCGCCTCATTTATGGTGATGGCATTTTGGGTCTTCCGCAAGCTGCACCTTTTGATGCCATCATCTTGGCAGCGGCAGGTTTGGGTATTCCGGACGCCTTGCTAGATCAATTGGCAATCGGAGGGCGTTTAATCGCTCCAGTCGCCAGAAACGAGAAAGAGCAGCAATTGGTGATGGTAGAGCGCATGAGCTCCCAGCGCTACCAAAGAACTGTGCTGGACGAGGTCTTTTTTGTCCCCTTACAATCAGGGGTAGTATGAAAATCATGTCCCATACCCTCACAAAGTCTCTGGCCCTAGTCGCTTTAGCTGCCTCAATGTTCACTATGGTTGGCTGCAGTACTACGCCTAGAGCAAAACCGGCCAATGTAGTTGACCGTACTGGCAATGTTAGCGAACCAGCGCCGCCTGGCTACTATCGCGTAAAGAAGGGCGACACCTTGGCTCGCATTGCATTAGATAACGGTCAGGCCCCGCGTGATGTGATTGCTTGGAATAAATTATCAAATCCAAATCAAATTGAAGTTGATGATCTGATTTTGGTGAGGCCGCCATCAGGTTCTCAATCAGCAAGCAAGCCAGCCGCCAAGTCTGCTGATACTGCTAAAGAGGATGCACCAAAAACTAAAGATACTGCCAAGGCGGATGCGCCTTCAATTGAAGTTGTTGCTGAGCCAGGTATTCGTTTGTCTTATCCTGCTAAAGGCAGAATTACGAGTGAGTTTAGCGAAGCGAACAAAGGTATTGATATTGCTGGCAAGGTTGGAGACCCAGTTCAAGCAGCGGCTGATGGCAAAGTGGTTTACGCTGGCAATAGTTTGCGTGGCTATGGCAACTTAGTGATCATCAAACATGACAATACTTATCTCACTGCCTACGCCCATAACAGCAAGCTCTTAGTTAAAGAAGGTGATGCGGTTCGCAAAGGCCAAAAGATTGCTGAGATGGGTGATACGGATACTACTTCACCTAAGCTTCACTTTGAATTACGTGTGAATGGTAGGCCAGTAAATCCAACGCCTTACTTGCAATAAGTAAGTTTCTTAGCCACCAGCAACCCTCGATGGCAACTGTTCTCGTCTTTGATATTGAGACCATTCCTGATGTAGCAGGATTGCGTCGTCTCGAAGACTTTTCAAAATCGATGTCCGACGTCGAAGTGGCTGCAAAAACTATGGCAGATCGCGCCGCCAAAACCGGTAGCGAGTTTTTGCCGCTATATCTCCAACGCATCGTTGCAATCTCTTGTGTGATTCGTAGAACTACTAAAGATGGTTTACCCCAAATTAAAGTGGGCACACTTGGTACCGCACAAGATGGCGAGAAGGTTTTGATCCAGGGATTCTTTGACTTGGTTGAGAAATATACGCCGCAATTAGTGTCATGGAACGGCAGCGGTTTTGATTTACCAGTCTTGCACTATCGCGCATTGGCAAACCAGATTCAAGCACCGCGTTATTGGGAGATGGGTGAGAGTCAAGAAAGCGATAGTCGAGAATTCAAATGGAATAACTATATCAGTCGTTATCACATGCGTCATATTGATCTCATGGATCTCTTGGCAAAATTTAACGGTAGAGCTAATGCGCCATTAGATGGCTTGGCAAAGCTGTGCGGCTTCCCAGGTAAGATAGGGATGGATGGTAGCCAAGTTTGGCCTGCATACCAAGATGGCAAGATTGATGACATCCGCCGCTATTGTGAAACCGATGTGGTCAATACCTACCTCATGTATTGCCGCTTTCAGTTGCTGCGAGGCGGCTTCTCACTTGCGGAGTATCAAGAAGAGATTGAGTTTGTAAAAGCGTATTTAGAAACACAATCTAAAGAGCCTAACGGTGCTCAGTGGCAAGAATATCTCCAAGGTTTTACACCTGATGCGTAGAGGGGATAAGCCAGTCAACATCATCGTGACTGAGCCGATTCGTATTGAATCTCTTGATCTGGATGCCCAAGGGATTGCACGCTTGGCATCCAATGAAGAAGAGCTTGCACAAGGACATAGTGGCAAAGTAGTTTTTATTCAAGGTGCGCTACCTACCGAGCTAGTGACCTATGTTGTTACCCGTGAGAAGGCTCGCTTTAGCAAGGCCAAAGTTTTAGACATACTAAAACCTGCAGTGTTTAGGGCGCAGCCCAAATGCAAAGCCTTTGGGGTCTGCGGTGGTTGCACCATGCAGCACTTGGATATTCGGGCGCAGATTGCGATGAAGCAACGCGTATTAGAAGATGACTTGCAGCATATTGCTAAAGTTAAACCAGAAGAGATCCTACGACCCATGGGCGGCCCTGCTTGGGAATACCGTCACCGTGCGCGTTTAACTGCAGTGAACCGTTCAATTAAAAAAGGGACGGTATTGATTGGTTTTCATGAGGGGAAGAGTGGCTATGTTGCTGACATGACCGCTTGCGAGATATTGCCTAAGCATGTATCCGATCTATTGCCAGCAATGCGTACATTGGTGATGGGTTTGTCTATTGTCGATCGCATGCCACAAATTGAAATCGCAGTAGGTGAACCGGAAGTGCCGAATTCTGACGACCCCATAAAGTCTCAGGCGGTGACAGCTTTGGTATTTCGTAATCTACTTGCCTTAACAGCGGATGATGAACAATTGTTGCGAAACTTTGCTGATCAACACCAGGTCTGGATTTGGTTGCAACCCAAAGGTATTGAAACGGTGGCACCTTTTTATCCTGAGACGGGTAAGCTTTGCTACCGCCTACCCGAGTTTGAAATCGAGATGCCCTTCAAACCGGCTGACTTTACGCAAGTTAATCACATGATGAATCGTGTTTTAGTCAGTAGGGCGATTCGTTTGCTAGAAGTTAAACCAAGCGATCGCGTCCTGGATCTATTTTGCGGCATTGGTAATTTCACATTACCTCTCGCCAGAAAATCCAAAAGTGTTTTGGGTATCGAGGGTTTGGAAAGCTTATCAACTAGAGCGAAAGAAAATGCCCAGCATAATCAGCTTGCTGATAAGGCGAGCTTTATGCAAAGTAATTTGTTCGAAGTCACAACAGAAACCATTGCTTCTTGGGGTAAAGCGGAGCGCTGGTTAATGGATCCACCACGTGAAGGTGCGATGGAAATCTGCAAAGCTTTGGCTGATCTCCATGCCAGCAACAATTCCTTGATGCCTGACCGTATTGTCTACGTCTCTTGCAATCCAAAGACCTTGGCCAGGGATGCTGAGATACTTTGCCACCACGCTGGCTACATCTTAAAAGGGGCTGGAATTGTTAATATGTTCCCCCATACCTCGCACGTGGAGTCGATGGCGGTCTTCCAAAGGGTCTAATTCAGGCCATATTTACCCGAAGTGTATGGCATTAAGCGCTAATTCGGTGCCGATATGCATTTTGCGGTGCAAAAATCGTATAAATGAGTCTTCTATAAGAGTAGATTGAAGTTGTGCAGTGATTCATTGCTGCTAACGGTTTTATCCACTACTAGGAGTGCGTCATGAGAGCCTCGGATAGTTTGGCAATCTTATTAATATTGATTGCACTGTCTTATGCGGTCAGCATGTTTGTCGCTAACTAATTTATTTAGCTACAAAAGAGCGAAGACAGAAAGTAAAAAGGCGCCCGCAGGCGCCTTATGAGAGCGATAGTAAATGTCGCTTAGTGTCTATTACTCTCTATTACCCCCAACAATACCGAGCAATGCTAGTAAGTTGGTGAATACGTTGTACACATCTAAGTAGATCGCTAGTGTGGCCATGATGTAATTAGTTTCACCGCCATTGATGATGCGCTGTACATCAACCAAGATAAATGCAGAAAAGATTGCGATCGCTAGAACCATCACAGTCAACATCAAAGCAGGCAACTGCAACCAGATGTTTGCTAAAGAAGCGACGATCAAGAGCAGGACACCTACCATCAACCATTTGCCCATACCAGCAAAATCACTCTTGCTAACAGTCGCAATGGTTGCCATCACAGCAAAGATAGCGGCAGTGCCACCAAAAGATAGCATGATGAGTGCAGCACCGTTGCTATAGCTATTGAGGGTGTAGCCAACCAAACGGGACATCATGATGCCCATGAAGAAGGTGAAGCCTAAAAGCAAGAGAACGCCGACGCCGGTTTCTTTATTTTTCTCGATCGCCCAGAAGAAGCCAAAGGCTACTGCCATGAAGACGATGAAGCCGATGAAAGGACTGCCTGCAAACAAGGTGAAACCCATCGCCACACCAAGCCAAGCACCGATGATGGTTGGAACCATGGAGAGTGCGAGTAGGGCATAGGTATTGCGCAGTACGCGGTTGCGTACTTGAGGGGTGCTAATTGAGCCAGACTGGCCAAAG
>Ga0214200_1000126_pt1 | contig 19203 bp, 18 predicted proteins | sample TroBogEpilimnion_7_FD_153038 | JGI IMG/M metagenome (GOLD analysis project Ga0214200, IMG submission 153038) | Freshwater microbial communities from Trout Bog Lake, WI - 23OCT2008 epilimnion | ecosystem: Environmental > Aquatic > Freshwater > Lake > Epilimnion/Euphotic zone | place: Trout Bog... | reverse complement strand
TATAACTGATGGCTTCTTCGTGGAGTTTTTTCGCCAGTATTTGCCGTCTCACTTGCCACAGTAAGCCCACGCCACTGAGCAAAATCGCCGCACCCACCGCATGCGTCACGAGCACAGGGGTTTGCCAGGTCTGGTCCCGCATGGCAATCACACCCAGTGCCAATAGGGCTGCGGGCAATGAACCTGTCCAGAGTGCTCGCACCACTTGCCAATCAATTAAACCCTTTTGGTAATACCACCGGCTCGCGACCGACTTGGTGATGGCCGCAAACCACAGATCCGTTCCCACCGCCGCGAGCGGCGGCACGCCCAATAATAAAATGAGGATTGGCGTCATGAGCGAACCCCCGCCCACACCGGTTAAACCCACCAAAAATCCCACCAAAGCACCGCTGATGATTTGCTTGATATCCATAGCTAATATTTTGGCATGAATTCATCCCAGGGAGTGCTGACGCTCGGCAGGTGAGGTGATTAAATGCGGTATTTAATGCCACAGCGTGCGCTCGGGTGCTGTGTTTAGTTTCTTGACACAATGTGGCTTTATTCAGGCACCATAAAGGCTTAGACTGTGTAACACATCCAGCTTAAGAGTTACCACATGAACCCAGTATCGTCCGTTTACCGTCAGTGCGTTCTAGGGCTTGGCTTAGCGAGCTTACTCAGCGTCTGTGCGCCCAATACCGCTCACGCGGAGGCGGCCGTGGCATCCCCAGATGCTTATGGCGCGAATACCGCGAAGCTTATCCTCGCGCAGGGCGGCAACGCCGTTGATGCCGCGGTCGCGATGGCCTTTACGCTCGCCGTGACCTTTCCCGAAGCGGGTAATTTGGGTGGTGGTGGCTTTGCCACCGTGTGGTTTAAGGGACAGAGCTACTTTGTTGACTACCGGGAAGTCGCGCCCTTACGCGCCTCGCGCGATATGTATCTCGATGCTCATCACGAGGTCATCGACGGCCTAAGCACCACCGGCGCGTTGGCTGCGGCAGTGCCGGGCACTGTTAAGGGATTATGGGAGTTACACCAGCGCTTTGGTAAATTGAGCTGGCGTGCCGATTTAGCCCCCGCAGTACGCTTAGCCACCGATGGCTTTAAGGTGTCACCCGAGTTAGCCAGCGCCGCCGCAGACACCTCCGAGGATCTGCACGGTAAGACCAATTTTCAGGCGACCTATGGACGTATGCGAGCAGAACAAGTGTTCAAGCAACCTGAGTTGGCGCAGGTGTTAACCCGCGTTCAAAAACTCGGACCACGGGATTTTTATGATGGTGTCACCGCCCACCTACTGAGCAAAGATATTCAGCAACAAGGCGGTATCCTGTCACTGAAGGACTTACACAGTTATCAGGTGCATTGGCGCACGCCGTTGCTAGGACACTATGCGGGTTACGATGTGATCACCGCACCACCACCCAGTAGTGGTGGCATTGCGTTATTAACCATGCTGGGGATGAAACAAGAACTCGCCAGCGCTTTTACGGGTGTCAAACATAATTCAGCTGATTATGTGCATTTAGTCGCCGAGATTGAAAAACGCGTGTTTGCAGACCGAGGTGAAGTGCTGGGAGATCCGGATTTTTACCCAGTACCCGTGGCACAACTGCTCAACCCGCAGTATATCGCTCAACGCGCTAAGGGCATCTCGTTATCGGTCTTAACAGCAACGAGTGAGGTCAAACCGGGTATCAGTGTGCACCATAACACCACACATTTTTCGGTCGTTGATCATGACGGTAATGCCGTCTCAAATACCTATACATTAAACGATGAGTTTGGCGCGCGCACGGTCTCGTCCCACACGGGCATCCTACTCAACAATGAAATGGATGACTTTAGTATCAAACCGGGTGTGCCCAATATTTACGGCGTCATCGGCGGCGAGGCCAATGCAATCGCACCCAAAAAACATCCCTTATCATCAATGACCCCAACCATTTTGGTCAAAGATGGTCAGCCCGTGATGATTGTGGGTACACCCGGTGGGTCACGTATATTCACCTCGGTGTTTCAAGTCATCACCAATTGGCAAGACTTCAAAATGCCCTTAAAAGATGCGGTCAGTGCGGTGCGGTTTCATCATCAACTGTTGCCGGAGAATTTAATCTTTGAGGAGCCCTATGGAACCTTGGAGTCGGCCACCAAAGCGCAACTGAGCGCACGCGGTTATCTGTTTGAAAACCAAGGATGGAATGGTGATATCGAGGCAATTGCCTGGCAAGACGGCCATTGGGCGGCCATGTCCGATCCACGCGGACGCGGCATTGCCGTGACGATTCAGAAATAAATTTTTGGGGCTTAGCCTCGGCGTGGTCATCTGTTGATCATCACGCCGACGGAAAGCCTCTGATGTCGACCGCGTACACAGAGAGTTCAGTGATGTGAGTGCGAGTCGATTTGTGTGTACAGGCTATGACCCCGCCCGCTTGGACAGGTAAGGCCGCTAACACATACGCCTCAGCGAGCATCTTCATGCTGAGAGCGTAAGTTAAACCAGTCTATCTTCTGGCAGCCAACGTTTTATCCGGCAGCGCAAATTCTGTTTGATTGAGTTTTTTCAGGCGGCTTTCACGGCAGAATTTTAAGCATTGTGGCAACCAGTTATTTATGAGTAAGCATTTTTGTCTGCTTTAATGCTGTCATGTTTAACTTCCCTACTCAGTTACGTAGTGACACTGAACCGTTTTAGTCTACGGCTTATCGGCTGAATTTAAGAACGCATTTATCACCTGCGCCACAGCGGGTGGGTTTTCCCAAAACATATTGTGGCCGAGTTGGTGAAATATCTTAACTTGCGCTTTTGGCAATGCGCGCATTAACGCACAGCGATCAGCCGGACCAAATATAGGGTCTTGATCGCCCCACAGCAACAAGGTGGGCGCGCGCAGTTTCGGTAAGGTGGCTTGTAAGTCTAACCCCGCAAGTCCCTGATCAAGAACCGCCAACCACACTTTTACTGGAATATGCGCGGCATCGTACCGTTGGCGCCGCAAAAACTCTTCATCCACCGGGGTAGGGGATGCATACCACTCAATCATAAAGGGCGATTGTGGGTCGATGGGATCAGTTAACTTAACGATCTCGGAGCGAAAATCCATCCCCGCTATCGTCTGCTTGACATGACAATCACTGCGACGACCACCGGTCGATGAGACTAAGATGGTTTTATTGACTCGCTCTGGAAACTGTTCGGCAAACACTTGCGCAATGATTGAGCCCAATGAGTGACCCATGACATCGGCCTTGGCGATATGCTTGGCGTCTAGTAAGAGTTTGATGTCGTAAGCAAAATCAATCGGCGCATAACAACACTCGGGTTTGGAGGACGCGCCGTGCCCACGGATGTCGACTATGAGCAGATGCCGTTTGGCCTCCAGCGATGGCACCAAGGGTAACCAGTCACGCGCGTTATCGGTGTAGCCATGAATCATCACCAACGGCGGTCCATTGGGATCGCCCATCTCAATGAGTCCGAGCGTTTGGCCGTTGGCTAAGGCCACCGTGGTCTTTGCCTGGTCCCAGTGATCTAGATCCAGTGTGAAGGGGGTAGCTTTGCTGGCGGCTGGGGTAACGGCTTGAGCGGCCAGCACCACACTGGCCAATACGCCCGTCATTGAGCCCAGTAAAACACGGTTTTTCATAGTGACCCTCGCAATTTTTTTGGTTCAGTGGCCAGACAGCATTACGCTTTACATCTGCCTAGGCTACACTAGGAACACGTTAAACCCAAGTACTGAGGCCTGTGCTGTGCCGATCACGTCACATTCCCCGACCGTGCCAAAAGTGGCTGCCGTGGCGCTCATCATGGTGGGTTTAGGGCTCATTGGCATGACGGCGGCGGAGCTACCCGGAATCGCTGTGCAATTGGAGGCGCCGCGTTGGCTCATGGGGATTTTGGGCGGTGTGCTCATCGCCGCGGGCTGGCAAGCCCAGCGCCCGCACAAAGGACTCACCACGCTCATGCGACGAATTCCGGCGTGGGTTGAGCTTATACCTGCGAGTGTCGCGGGCATCGTACTGGCACGCTTAAGTGAATTCACGCGCGAGCCCGCTGGACTATTTTTAGGCCAAGCCATTAACGATACCGCGCGGGTACTGTTTGGGGTCGGCATCGGTATTTTGCTGGGTTGGGTCGCCTATGAGTCCACCCGCCGCCAGGACCCACCCAACGATTCGCCGAGCGCGCCCTAACGCCGCTGGTGTCGCAGCCGATCCCACGCGTCTTGCAGTGCGTAACGGTGGGTATTGAACCAGACACCCCATGGCCAATAGCGATGACCGCGTAGCGGCTTAATCGCGGTGATTGGCACCATTAAATCCGCATCAGGCATACCTTGCACACTATTGGCTATTTGGCGCCCCATGGCCACCGCCATCGCCACCCCCCGCCCGCTGTACCCAAGCCCGATCCACACGCGCGGCGCAGGTCGGTGCAGGCGTGGGTAAAAATCGGTGGTCAGCGCAAACTGGCCATTCCACGCGTGGGTCATCCTGACCGCGTGCAGTTGTGGCCAGAGCTTCAATGCATGTTGAATGATGGGTCGCACATCTGCCGGCGAGCGCAGCTCGCGTTGGGGTCCACGACCACCCAATAACAAACGACCCGCAGCGTCTTTGCGGTAATACACCGTGACGCGTTGCGTCTCATAAACCGCTGGTCGCTTGGGTAATATCTGGGCTGATAATTCCGCCGGTAATGGCTCGCTCGCCACCATACAAGAATACAGCGGGATAATCGATTGTTTAAGCTTAGGCCATAAATGATCGCTATAGCCATCGGTTGCCTGCACGAGATTGTCGGCGATCACGCTGCCGTGCGGGGTCTCGACGCGATAACACCCGGGGGCACGAATAATTCTCAATGCCGGCGTGTTGGCAAAAATCTGCACCCCCTGACGCACACAGCGCTTAGCCCACTCGAGGATTAAGCGCTTCGGTTGCAGCGTTGCGCCCTTAGGATCAAATTCACCCTCGGCATAATACCGACTCCCCGTGAGCGCATACATGCGCTCGGCGTCACACCATTCGCTCGCATCAGCGCCAGCGGCGGGGGCAGTGGGTTTTAACTTAAGCAATCGACTCGCTTTGAGCGTGCCGCCCAAGCTGAGCTCACAGTCGATGGCGAGGGTTTGAATGAGGCGAACAAGTTCAGTGGGGGCCGAGTGTGCGAGCGCCCAGAAGCGCTCACCGTGCACAGCGCCAAAGCGCTGCAGGGTTTGGGTATGGGAGTTTTTAAGCCCCGCATTCAGCTGTCCGCCATTGCGTCCAGAGGCCCCAAAGCCCACTTCACGTGCCTCTAACACCACCACCGGCACACCCGCTTGGGCCAAATGCCAGGCCGCCGATATGCCCGTCAAACCCGCCCCCACGACCACCGTATGGGTATGACAGGTTGTTTCAAGTTGCATTGCATCAATTTTGCACTGGCCATCCGCATCGTACAGGTTGCTGTTCAGGTGGCAAACGGCGAAGGGATTAATGGTGCTTGCAATCATGGACAACCCGGTCTATTCCCGCCCTAGTACTATCTGTGGCACACTCTCCGGAGGAGAGCATTATGGCGATAAAGTGTAAGCGTTTTTTGCAGTGGGTTGTCTGTGGCGGTGGCTTATTTCTGTCGCTTTGCGCCGCAAGCCGCGTGCCACCGTTGGCCGCCGAGACGCTCAGCGAGGAGACTTTACAGTTTCCGTTATCCCCACATAGCGTCCTCATTTATGACGAGGCGTTTAATAACGAGACCGATGCGCGCCTGATCCTATTTGACGCCGACCATAACCGTAAGCTCGGCCAGATGGACGCCGGTTATTATCCCAACATCACCGTGGCCCCCGACCATCGCAACGTGGCCATTGCCACGACCTATTGGTCACGTGGCGGTCATGGCGCGCGTACCGATGTCATCGAGTTTTGGGATTTAAGCAGCTTACGCGTGACGTCTGAAATCGTCCTGCCGTCCACGCGCTTACAAGGCCCACCTACCCTGTATCATTTGGCCTATTCTGCCGATCAACGGTTTTTATACTCACACGCCTTAACCCCTGCCGCCGCGTGGACCGTCATTGATTTAAAAACCCGTCAGGTAGTCGGTGACGTGGATTCTGATGGCTGTGTGCAAATGATTCCTTCACTGACCCGCCGACTCACGGGTATCTGCGAAAGTGGGCGCTTATTGAGCGTGACACTGGACGAGAATGGTCACGAAGTGTCACGGCAACTCAGTGACGTCTTTTTTAATGACGCAGTCGATCCAGTTTTTGTGCAAGCCATTCCGACCCCCACTGGGGTGATTTTCTTATCGCATCACGGCCAAGTCCATGAGGTCGATTTAAGCACTGCCGCGATCAAGCTGTTACCCGCGTGGTCGTTACGCACTGTAGCTGATCAGGCTTGGCGACCCGGTGGCACCCAGTTAGGTGCCATACACGCGGCGCGCCACCGGTTGTATGTACAGATGCACATCGGCGGTAACGGCTCACATAAAGAGGGCGGTAAGGAGATTTGGGTCTATGACACCCAATCCCATCAGCGAGTCGCGCGCTGGCCGGTTAACACGCAACTTTATGGCGATGTAATCGCCACCCATGTGACCGCTGATGATCATCCGCTGCTGATTTTAGCGACCTCGCTCTCTAAGATTTTGACCCTTGATGCCGTCACGGGTCGATTGTTGCCTGTCAAAGACGGCGTTGGTCAGACGCCTTGGTATATGGTGAATCCATGAGATGGGAAGAACGCTTTAATTATTTAACGGAACGCGCTACCCGCACGCTGGCGCGGGGGCTATCGCGGCGCGCCATGCTGTCGCGTTTAGGACTAATACTCACGGGCACGCTCGTGCTACCACTGTTACCGGTGCGACGGGGCAGTGTGGCCGACGCCAGTGCCGTAAAGCCCAGCGACGATCCCACCCAATGCGAGTATTGGAAATACTGCGCCATTGACGGGTTTTTATGCGCCTGTTGTGGCGGCAGCTCGCATTCCTGCCCGCCGGGTACCGATCGCTCGCCGATCACCTGGATAGGCACGTGTCATAATCCTTTTGACGGTCGCGATTATTTAATGTCATACAACGATTGTTGCGGCAAAACCAGCTGCGGTTCTTGTACGTGTAATCGCAATGAGGGCGAACGACCCATGTATCGGTTGTCACTCAATAACGACGTCAACTGGTGTATGGCCAATGACAACCCCAACTACCACTGCTCGGTATCCGTGGTTCTCGGTGTGGCGGAAACCGCGAAGCCTTAGTTCCATGTGGCGCTACCGTCTCGCTACGACACTCGGGCTGTTGTTGGGCTTTAGCCCAATACTCTGCCACGCCCAGAGCAGTGGCGATGGTGCGTTGGCTTTTCAAAAAAACTGCGCGGTCTGTCATCGCGCTAACGGCGCCGGCACCGCCGGTTTAGCCCCACCGATCAACACCAACCCCGGTCGCTTTGCCCAAGTGAGCGCTGGTCGACAACAGCTCATCTGGACCGTGCTCTACGGTATGTATGGCGACGTGACAATCGATGCAAAGCATTACAACTTTAAAATGCCCAATTTTGCCAACACGCTCTCAGATAGCGAGATCGCACTTGTGCTCAATCATGTGCTCGACCAGCTTAATCACCACAACGAGTTCACGCCGTTCACGGCCACTGAGGTGGCGGCACAGCGCAATCTGCAACTGGATGGTGCGACAGTGTTAAAACACCGCGCCACGCTGCCCTAGGCTTAGCGCATGATGTGGCTGGGCAACACTCAGACAGGGCAACGACGCGTAACCACCCTTATAGGCTTAGGCTTAGGCTTAGGATTAGACTTGCTGATGCTGACACTCTCGTATGCGCAAGCCTTGGAGCGCCAACCCACGCGCTATCCGGCATCGAATTATGTGCTCTATTGTGCGGGTTGCCATGGCCTAAGCGCACAAGGTGTGGCGCATCGCATCCCCAACTTACATCAGAGTTTGCCGCTGCTGCTGAGTAGCAAGGCCGGGCGCGAGTTTGTCTTAGCCGTACCCGGGGTCGCGCACTCAGGCTTAGACGATCAACATTTACTCGAGGTATTAAATTACCTGCTCAGTGACATTAACAGCGAGTCACACCATGACTTCCCCGCCTTCACGCTCGCCGAGCTGCAGCGCAAACGCAGCGAGCCGGTGCAAAATGTCAGGCAAGCACGTGCGCATATTCTGGCGGCGACTGCGGCAGGAGCAGCGCTCATCGATTATTAGCGCAGCGCGAGTCTATATAGATAATCTTGAGCGTGCATCGATTATGGGATAGGCCTGGGTCTATTCGTCAATCACCGGAAAAAGTGGTGTCGGCCATGGGTGCTGCGGAAACTCCATCAAAATATCGATTACGCAGGGCATTAGGCTCAATAAAAACCCCGTGGCGCTACGTAATTGACTGCGATTGGTTTTACCATTCCAGGTAGCACCGCCATGTAAGATTTGATTACGCAGCACATACAGGCGTGAGAGCACGATACTGAGAATTTTTTTGGTGTCTTGCTTTTCGATGGCACGCCTGGCGGCTACATTGGCCGTTCTGAAGCGCTCTTTCCAAATGGCTTCGGTGCACTCACCTTGCACATAACGCCAAAAGTGCTTAAATATGTAATGATTGTCCAAGATCAAGCGCAGCGTACGCGGATATTCCACCCACACCAAATCGTATAAACGCTGCTGTTGATCGAGATCAACGAGCGTGCCAACAAATTGCTTAAACGTGGCAGTTTCTGAGCCGCTGATCGCGTTGCTGGCATTTTGCGCATAGGCGGAGTTGAAAGCAATCCACAAAGTAATAAATTGGGTGTCAAGGTCATGCTCGGTTAGCACCGCCGCGTGGTACCAACTCAAACTGCGGTGTACGCGTAAGGCTAATGCGGTATTAAACTGCGGCCGCTCGAGGCGCTGACGGCGCTTGAGTGATTCATAGCGTTTGACTCCAGCGGATACGGCCACAAATACCTCGTTAGGTTCTTAAATAACTGGCTCCATTAATATCAATCACACAACCGGTCATCGTGGCCGGCGCATCGAGCGCACAGTATATGGCGAGATTGGCCAATTCAGCCACGCTGGCCACTCGACCGAGCGGATGCTGGGCTTTGATTTGCGCACCCATGGGCCCATCCAAGTGGGGATTGGCCATGTCGGTCGCGACCCAACCTGGGGCGATGGTATAGGTGTAAATGTGCTGTGGGGCCAACGCTTGCGCCAGGGATTGACCAAAGGCATTCAGACCCGCTTTGGCCGCACCGTAGCCTGGCGCTTGCGGTTCACCCCGAAATGCACCGCGCGAACTGATGTTGACGATTCGGCCACGGCCAAAGGGTTCATGCGCGGACTGAGTTAACATGTGGCGAGTCACGCGTTGGGTCAGTAGCGCGGGCGTTAATAAATTCGCCTGCAGCGTCGCTAAAAACGCCGCATCCCACTGTGCCGTATCGGTTTGCACCATATCATGCAGCAGGTAGATGCCGGCGTTGTTAATGAGGATATCAAGCGTCGAAGTTGCCGCCACCACCTGCTGCCAAAACGGCTCAATCGTATTCGCATCAGTCAAATCGGCCGCCAGCGCTACGTGGTTTAAGGTGGGATTGGGTAGTGACGCCACGAGTTGTGTCAACGGGGCGGAGCGGGTTTTACCATGGGCAATCACCCGCACTTGGCGTTGCGCCAATTGGGTGGCGATACCAGCGCCAATGCCGCGCGATGCACCAGTAACCAGAGCCGTGAGCATGAGTTAACCTCGCCGTCTGGTGCTGCGGCGCACTTGCGCGCCTTGGGCGGCACCGGAGGCGCGATCCATTAATCCCTCCAATTGCGCTTTAGCGCCCATGGTGAGTGGGCCGAGTTTCGCTTCAATGGTACTCGCGGTGGGGCGATCGCCCCGCACATGCTGCTCAAGGGCAGTGCGCATGGCTTTTAAATGCGCGGCTGAGGTGCCGCAACAACCACCGATGATGCGAGCGCCTGCATCTAGGGCCATGGTCGCATAGGTTGCCATGAGCTCCGGTGTGCCGTCATAGACAATCGCGCCATCGGCATAATGGGGAATCCCGCAGTTACCTTTGGCCACAATCACCGTATCGCTATTGGCCGCGTTGGTCATATTCAGGATGGACGCCACCATCTCCGAAGGGCCCACCCCACAGTTACTGCCGCAGGCTTGGATCCCCTGTTGCTGTTGGATGGCCACTAAATCCGCCGGCGTTAACGACATCATCGTGCGGCCATTGGTATCAAAACTCATGGTTGTCACGATGGGAAGGCCAGTGGTTTTAGCGCCCGCAATGGCGGCCTCCACTTCTTCCTTCGACGACATGGTTTCGATCCACAACACATCCACACCGCCCTCGGCCAATGCGTGGGCTTGCTCCGCAAATGCTGCCTGGGCATCCGCGAGCGATAAAGGTCCCAAGGGTTCTAGAATTTCCCCTGTTGGTCCCATGCTACCGGCCACCGCGACGTCGCGCCCGCTGGCATCGGCTTCGAGTCGCGCCAGTTCGGCCGCGCGCCGATTAACCGCGTGAACCTTGCCATCCAATTGATGCAACTTAAGCCGATAGCGGGTACCGCCAAAACTATTGGTCAGAATGATGTCAGCGCCCGCGGCAACAAAACTTTTGTGTAACTGTTGAATGCGATCTGGGTGCTCGAAATTCCAGGTTTCGGGCGCCTCACCCGAGACCAATCCCACCTGAAACAGATTACTGCCAGTGGCGCCATCGGCGAGCAACCAAGGTCTGTCATTGAGCAAACGCGTAAAACGATTCATAGCAAGAGTTAACTCATCCACACGGGAGAGCATAGTGTACCTCAAGCGAATGCGCTCTCGGTCTGGTCCACCAAACTTGTTGGTTTACGCAACACTGGCGGTGCGCGCCCAGTGCGCTAATTGGCTGAAACTCATGGCACCGGAGTGGCGCGCCATTTCTTGGCCCTGGCGGTAGAGTAATACGGTCGGAATGCTACGGATGTTTAATTGCGCCGCGAGCGAGCCAGCCTCATCGCTATTGAGCTTGGCCACGAGCGTCTTACCCGCCTGTTCGCTGGCGTATTGCGCTAAGACTGGCGCAAATTGGCGACACGGACCACACCAGGGCGCCCACACATCGACGATGACCGACAGCTCACAGCGTTTAATAAAGGGCCAGTAGGTCTGTTCCGTGAGCTCGAGCGCTTCCTTAGGAAAAATCGCCGCATGGCATTTGGGACAGGTGGGGTTATCCTGCACCTTGGTAAGGGGTAAACGCACGGCTTGTAAACAGCGCGGGCAGGGCGAGATCAGCGTATCGGTCATATGAGCACCTCCAATGCCGCATAATGCGGGCAGCTGGGCTAGGTTCAAGTGTACCCGCGGCTTTGGTGGCGGTAACCCCGCGATTTTTCAGGATTCAGCAGAGGTCAGTGTGATGGATTTTTGGATCAAAGTACTCATTGAGACCATCGGATGGCTCGGCACCATCGCCATTGTGGGCGCGTATGGCTTACTCACGACCCAGCGCGTGACCCTGCACTCGCGCACGTATCAGTGGCTCAATCTTTGGGGCTCGGTAGGCCTCATGCTCAATGGCGCCTATAACGGTGCCTTCCCGTCAATGATGCTCAATTTTATTTGGCTGATCCTAGCCGCCCGCGCGATCCGGCAAGCCAAAGCGTAGGCGACGCGCGGCTAGGTGGGTTTATTTAGCGCTAGGGAACGGGATTTTTGCTTTCGAAACTCAAGCCAAACGCGTGCTTGTGTCTGAACCCTTTCCACACCGTAATCTCACTGGTGCCCGGACTGATCGCACCATAACCACCAGGTTGATTCAACGGCCAAACACCCGCATCAGATTCTGGCACCAAGCCCTCGAGGTAGGCTTGTTTGCTCGTGTCATTTTTGACATGCAAGGCTAAAAATGCGCTGATGAAATGCAGATTCACGGCAATGATGCGATCCTTGCGCCAAACGGGATCTTCAAACCAATCCATATCCCACAGCGTTTGCCGCATACTCAACGGCGCCGGTCCAAAGCCAATGGCATGACCAGCGCCACGAAAGGTCAACAGATAACGCTTGGCGTGAATCGCATCATCAAAAAACGTCCGTGCACCCGTGGTGTAGTTCACGGTCTGATCGTGATCGCCAGCGATGAGTAGCAGTGGCGCGCGGATGGCCGCGATACCCGTTGCGCCAAAGGCACCGAAAGCACCGCCACCCGCGGGCGCTAAACCCACGATGGCCTTGACGTTTTTGACATGAATGTCGGCTAAACCGCTACCGTTATGCAGATAAGGGTTGAGTAAGTGACCGGGCATTTGCGTGACCAGTGGGCTTGAGGCCTCATAGGAGGCGCCTCCTGCCGCCAATACGCCGTAGCCACCCATGGAGTAGCCGATCAACGCCACGGCGTTGCTATCACACGGCACGGGTGAGTGCAGCGTCATTTGCGTGGCCACGAACGCGATATCCAAGGGACGTCGCAGCGCTGGACCTGCGACTTTAGTGCGATCCGAGATGTCCGGATCCTCGTGGCGAATGGCCGCCACCACATAGCCTTTAGAGGCCAAGTTCTCCGCCAACCATGACAAGGCCACGCTGGGGTTAGAGTAGCCATGCGAGATGATTACCAAGGGATAGGCCGTGGCCTGCGCCGGCGCATCCCTATAGGCAATCCCTGGCGTTAAATACCGTACCGGCGGCTTAGGCGCCTCCGACACCAGTTCGGCCGCATAGACCTCGGGCTTTAATGTTTGCGCTTGGGTGCTGGTTAACGCACTCGGATACCAGATATCCACCACTAAGGTTCTGTCCTGCACGCGTGGCTGCTGTGAGTCGGCATCGATGGCCAAGGGATTGGCTTGAGCGGGCTGCACCCATTGCTGGGTTTTAACGCCCACCACGTGTGGCCCTAAGGCCGCCAATTCAGGTGCGTCGACCCCAGGAATACTGGCCGGTTTCTGCGTTAAAACAGCGCTGGCGTCTTTGACCTGTACCGCAGCGGCTTCACCACTCAATGTGATACTCATGAGTATTCCCCATCCTATCCATCGATTCATTGACCTCTCCCTGAATTGACTTCTCTGGTTTGACTAGTCGAGTTTGGCCGCCCCAGCGCAGGCTTTATCCCCATCCACTCTACCAAAGGATCACCCAGAGCGCCTAGCCGAAGATACGATATTCTGCTGCAAACGAGTGTACAGCAGAATCAGCTAAAATAGCCCAAAGTTAGGTTGAGCAAGGATGGCCGTCATGGCGGGCAATACACTAGATTTGTCGAATCGACAGTTTGACTGGAGTGATCCATTTTTACTGGAGAGTCAACTGCATGAGGATGAGCGCCTCATTCGTGACTCGGCACAGGAATTCGCCCAAGCCATCTTAGCGCCCATGGTCAGTGACGCCTATTTAAACGAACAGACCGATCCCGCCATCTTTAAAAAAATGGGCGAGATGGGCTTATTGGGTTTAACCATACCGGCTGAGTATGGTGGCGGCGACGCGAGTTACGTCTCCTATGGCTTAGTAGCGCGTGAGGTCGAGCGAGTCGACTCAGGTTATCGCTCGATGATGAGCGTGCAATCCTCGCTCGTGATGCACCCCATTTATGCATTTGGTAGTGAAGCGCAAAAACAACATTATCTGCCGCTATTAGCGCGGGGTGACAAAATCGGCTGCTTCGGCTTAACCGAACCCGAGGCGGGCTCGGATCCGGCTGGCATGCGTACGCGCGCTGAGAAAACTGCCACAGGGTATCGCTTAAATGGTGCCAAGCTGTGGATCACCAACAGCCCGATTGCCGACATCTTCATTGTGTGGGCCAAGTCGAGCGCGCACAATGACCAGATTCGTGGATTTATTCTCGAGCGCGGTATGCCGGGCTTAAGCACACCTAAAATCGCGGGCAAGTTGTCATTACGAGCGTCGGTGACGGGTGAGATCGCCATGCAGGACGTCGAGGTGCCAGAGTCGGCTTTATTGCCCCATGCGGTGGGACTAAAAGGCCCCTTTGAATGCCTCAATCGCGCCCGCTTTGGTATTGCATTTGGTGTCATGGGCGCGGCGGAAGATTGTTGGCACCGCGCCAGACAGTATGGCTTAGACCGTAAACAGTTTAATCGACCCTTAGCGGCCACGCAGTTGTTTCAGAAAAAACTCGTTGATATGCAAACCGAGATCAGCCTCGGTCTACAAGCAGCGTTGCGGGTGGGGCGTTTATTTGACGAGGGCAAAGTGGCGCCTGAAATGATCTCCATCATCAAGCGCAATAATTGTCAAAAAGCCTTAGAGGTGGCGCGCCAGGCGCGCGACATGCATGGCGGCAATGGTATTCAAAGCGCTTACCACGTGATGCGCCACGCCCAAAACCTGGAAACCGTCAATACCTACGAAGGCACACACGATATCCACACCCTGATACTCGGGCGTGCCTTAACCGGCTTGCAGGCATTCTTTTAATACGCCAGCCGCGCGCGGCGGCTTAAGCCGCCGCTTGCTTGGTCTGAGTCTGCACGGGTGTGCGGATCAAATAATCAAATGCACTTAAGGCTGCTTTAGCGCCGTCACCCATTGAAATCACGATTTGCTTATAAGGCACGGTGGTGCAATCACCTGCGGCAAACACACCGCTGAGTGAAGTCTCGCCGCGCTCATTGACAATGATCTCCTGACGCGCGGATAAGGCCAGCGTCTTTTGCAAGAAATCGGTATTGGGTATCAACCCAATTTGTACAAACACACCCGCCAATGCGATCTCTTGGGTCACGCCCGTCTGCCGCTCTTCATAACGCAAACCGACGACCTTATGACCATCACCCAGTACCTCCGTGGTGCGGGCATTGAGAATAATGCGTGCATTGGGTAGCGACTGTAAACGCGCCACCAACACCGCGTCGGCGCGTAATTTACTGTCAAATTCGAGCAAGGTGACGTGCTCGACAATGCCCGCCAAGTCAATGGCGGCTTCTACGCCAGAATTACCACCCCCGACAACAGCCACGGCTTTACCTTTGAATAAAGGTCCATCACAGTGCGGGCAATAGGCCACGCCGCGGTTGCGGTACTGTGCCTCACCTGGCACATTCATTTCGCGCCAGCGTGCACCCGTGGAGAGAATCACCGCACGGGCTTTTAAGGTAGCACCGTTCGTGAGCACCACCTCATGATAGCCACTGTCACTGATCTTGGCAGCGACGATGTCAGCCGCGCGTTGCATCGGCATAACATCAACGCCATAGTTCTTAACGTTCTCTTCCAGCACTTTGACCAATTTAGGCCCTTCAGTCGCCGTCACGCTGATGAGGTTTTCAATGCCTAACGTATCCATCACCTGTCCGCCAAAGCGCTCCGCCACGATCCCGGTGCGAATACCTTTACGCGCAGCATATACTGCGGCCGACGCCCCCGCAGGACCGCCGCCCACAATGAGCACATCATAGGGATCTTTGGCACTCAATTGGGTCGCTTGCGTGGCTGAATCGGCTGAGTCTAGCTTGGCTAAGATCTCATCGATCTCAACCCGGCCGTGTAAAAACGCTTCACCATTCAGTAAAGCATTGGGTACAGCTAAGATATTAAGACGCTCGACCTCGGCGGCGTTGAGCTGACCGTCGACCGTCGTGTGACGGATATTGGGATTGAGTGCTGCCATGGTGTTTAAGGCCTGCACCACCACTGGACAGTTGTGACAGCTTAACGAGACATAGGTGGTGAAGACCAAGTCCCCCTTGAGGTTTTTAATCCGCTCAATGGTGCTGGGATCCAGTTTCGGGGCATGACCACCCACATGTAATATCGCCAATACCAACGACGTAAATTCATGGCCGGTGGGGATACACGCAAAACTCACGCGTGGCTTAGTATCTTTGCGTGAGATAGTAAAACTGGGACGCCGCTCGGCAGCGTCCGGGCTTTCGATGAGACTAAGGCGAGGCGAGGTAGCCACCACCTCAGTGAGTAAATCCTTAAGCTCTCTGGCCGAGTCGCTGGCATCCAAATAAGCAGTCAGCACCACATCCTGTGGCAGTTGATCGAACAGCGGTCCGATCTGCGCTTGCAGTTGTGCGTCTAACATGTGTGCATCTCCCAAAAAAAGTGGAGCGGGGGAGCCCCGCTCCGACTCAGGCTTAATTAAATTTTTCCGATCAAATCCAGTGATGGCGCCAAGGTCTTCTCGCCCGGCGTCCACTTGGCTGGGCACACTTCACCTGGGTGAGCCGCCACATATTGCGCCGCCTTGACTTTACGCAACAGTTCTTTGGCATCACGGCCAATGCCGTTGTCGTGCACTTCGATGGTTTTGATCTTGCCTTCTGGATCGATCACGAACGTGCCACGCAAGGCCAATCCCTCTTCCTCGATGAGCACGTCGAAGTGACGCGCCAAGGTGGCGGTGGGATCACCCACCAATGGGTACTGCACTTTCTTGATGGTGTCTGAGGTGTCGTGCCATGCTTTGTGGGTGAAGTGGGTGTCCGTGGACACACCATAAACTTCCACGCCCAGTTGCTTGAACTCTGCGTAGTGATCCGCAATATCACCCAGTTCGGTGGGGCACACAAAGGTAAAGTCGGCTGGGTAGAACACCACCACTGACCACTTGCCTTTAAAATCCGCATCCGTCACGGGGACGAACTTACCGTTTACATAGGCGGTGGCTTTAAAGGGCTTAACGACTGTATTAATCAACGACATGACTCTCTCTCCAATAACAAGGTTTACCAACGAGCGAGAGAATGCCTGAGTCGTATTAATAAATGAAATCGATTGTTTTAATATATTCGATAGATACTATCTATATACTACTGGGGCGCGGCCAAGCCGCTACCGCGGCTGCGCTAGGGGGTGCCAGACGCTGGCGTCCCGCCGCCTAGGCTGCGAAGCAGATTTAATTCGACGGCGATGACCCGCGCCTCGGTCTCATAGGCCGATTGCAGCGCCTGATAGCGTAGCTGGGCGACGGACGCGAGCTCCCGCTGCGTGATGGTGCCAACGCTTAATTGCGTGAGCGCAATACGGTAACGCGATTGGGCAGCCTCTAATGCTGCCTGCGATTGGCTGCGCTCAATGACTAAAGCATGCCGCGTGGCCAGAATATCCTCCACCTCTCCCACTGCACCCAGTACGGTTTGACGATACTGCGCCACCGCGGCCGCATAGTTGGCGTGAGCGGCGTCGATGGTGGCTTGGCGGCGACCGGCATCCAATAGCAAAAGCGAACCTTGCGCGGCCCCGCTCCACAAGGCACTGGGTGCGCTCCACCAAGTGGTATTTTGTTGGCTCTCGCGCCCTATTACTCCGGCGAGATTAAACACCGGCCAGTAGGCCGCACGCGCAAAACCGATATTGGCATTAGCCGCCTGCACTCGCCGCAGCGCGGCTGAGATATCGGGGCGACGTTGTAATAACACCGAGGGGAGGTAAGCCGCTTGTACCGCGAGCGGATGATTTAATTTAAGCGGTGTTATAGCGACGTCAAAAGCGGAAGGATCAGCGCCCACCAATAAGGCCAAGGCGTGTACGAGCTGCTGTCGGCGCAACTGCGCCTCAGCCTGCGTACTCTCTAAATTACTCAACAGCATAACCGCTGCGTCATAATCGGCTCTGGCCATGGCACCCGCTTGCCACAGCTGCTTAGCCTGCGCATTGGCTTTACGTTGACTGGCTGCCCACTCCGCTAAGGCCTGCACTTCGCTATCGACAGCGTGCAACGTGAAATACGTGACCGCCAGCTGTGTGCGCAAGAGCAGCTCGACATTACGCACATCGCCCGCTTGAGCGGCCGTCTGGGCCTGCAAGCCTTGATAGGCCGAGCGGACTCGCCCAAATAAATCCAACTCGTAACTCACCGCAGCGTTGGCCGCAAAATCCTTGTCATATGGGCCGCGACTCGTGCTGTAGCTGGGGGCATTGGCTGAAGTACGACTGCGCGTGGCGTTAGCATTTGCGCTAATGGCAGGCAAGAATAAACTGCGCGCTGCCCTGACACTGTCCCGCGCCGCTTCCAAGGCCGCCAGCGCGGCCTTATAGTTTAAGTTATCCGTGGTGAAGCGAGCCTCTAGGCGATTTAATTCGGCATCATCAAATGCCTGCCACCACTCGCCACGGAGCGACTCATCCATTGGTGCGGCATTGACCCAATCCTGTTGATTGGCAAATTGGGTCGACAGCGGCGGCGCTTCATCGCGCAACTTCGGCGCCAAAGTGCAGGCGCCGACGCTCAATCCGCTCAACACGGTCAGCGTGACGAGATAGCGATGCGCCGAGATCAATCTCATGGACCCGCCTTAGTAGGCTTCGTGGGCAAGCTCTCTGCGTTGACTTTGATGCCACTGATAATCGAATCCGGCGGGTTAATGATGATGCGATCAGTCGCGGTGAGACCGCCGATGATTTCCACCTCGCTACCCAAATCACGCCCAATGGCCACGCTCTTTAACGTCACCAGACCAGCCGCATCAACCGTCGCCAGCTGCAGTCCCTGTGACCTAAATATCAACGCATTGGCCGGCACTCGCAGTGCCGTACTGCCCTCAATATCAAAGTGTACCGTGGCATAGGAGCCAACTAGGATTTTGCCATCAGCGTTATTAACCTCAAGCTGAACCTGCATGGTGCGAGTAAGCGCGTCTAAGGCGTCGCTGACATGGGTCACCTCCGCGTCAACGCTTTTGTCAGCCAACCCAGCAATGATGAGCTTGGCTTTTTGGTGCACATGGACGCGACTGGCTGAGTCGGCGGGCACATTGACATAGACTCGCAATAGATGCGTATCGGCTACCTTAAAGAGTGCTTCGGCTGAGTTCTGACCCGCATTGATGAGCGCCCCCACATCGATATTACGGGCGGTCACCGTACCGGCAAACGGGGCTATGATATTTTTAAATCCGACCAACTCTTTGAGTCTCGCCTGATTAGCTTTTGCGGACTGCCACAGCGCTTGCTTGGCGCGCGCATCGGCGGCTTTCTCCTCGGCATCTTGCGGCGAGACCGCCTCATTGACCAGCAGTTGTTGCCAACGCTGATTGGTGGATTGCGCGATCTGGGCGTTAGCCGCGGCCGTCTCTACATCCGCTGTGGCCTGTTTGAGTTGTTGATCGACATCCGGTGCGTCAATTTCTGCCAGTAAATCGCCCTTGTGAACCTTGGCCCCAATGTCGACCTTGTAGGCTTTAAGATAGCCACTCGTGCGCGCATAAATCGGTGCTTCCACATACGCTTGCACGGT
>Ga0214200_1000125_pt1 | contig 19281 bp, 21 predicted proteins | sample TroBogEpilimnion_7_FD_153038 | JGI IMG/M metagenome (GOLD analysis project Ga0214200, IMG submission 153038) | Freshwater microbial communities from Trout Bog Lake, WI - 23OCT2008 epilimnion | ecosystem: Environmental > Aquatic > Freshwater > Lake > Epilimnion/Euphotic zone | place: Trout Bog... | reverse complement strand
GAAGATCTTTTCTTCTTTGTGCCTGATTTGTTGGAATTTCGATAACGTTAAGTTTGTAAATTTGATGAAATTCTTCGCTTTCTGTCAATGCGGTTCCTGTCATACCAGAAAGTTTTTCATATAATCTGAAGTAATTCTGAAAACTAATAGTAGCAAGTGTCATAGATTCTTGTTGTACGGTTACACTTTCTTTAGCTTCTATTGCCTGGTGTAGTCCTTCATTATAACGACGCCCCTTGAGCAATCTTCCGGTAAACTCATCGACAATCACAACTTCGCCATCTGAGGTTACTACATAATCTTTGTCACGAATAAAGAGTGTATGTGCGCGTAGTGCCTGCTCAAGATGATAAATAGTCCTGACGTTTCCCTCTTCGTAAAGATTTTTAACTCCCATGAGTTTTTCCACTTTTTCAACACCATCGTCATTAAGAGAAACCCTTTTTTCTTTTTCATCAACTGTATAATGCTCAGGTTTTAATTGGCTGACTACTCTCGCAAATTGCGTATACGCTTGCCCACTTGATGTACTTGGTGCACTAATTATAAGTGGGGTCCTGGCTTCATCAATTAGAATTGAGTCAACTTCATCAACGATTGCAAAATGTAATTTTCTTTGGCGCAACTGTTCAACTTCGCGAACCATGTTGTCTCTTAAATAATCAAAGCCAAATTCGTTATTTGTTCCATAAGTAATGTCTGCGTTATAGGCCTCCTGCCTCGTACAGGGTCGAAGATGACGAAAACGCTCATCAGCATGATCTTTGTTGGTATATGATGCATCATATACATATGAGGCGTCGGGAATAATAACACCTGTCGATAAACCAAGTGCATCATAAACCTGGCCCATCCAACCTGCGTCGCGTTGAACGAGATATTCATTTACGGTTACTACATGAACTCCGTTTCCTGTTAATGCGTTGAGGTATACTGGTGCAGTCGCTACCAATGTTTTTCCTTCACCAGTTTTCATTTCTGCAACATTACCCTCGTGAAGTGCCATACCACCTATAAGCTGCACATCAAAATGACGTTGCCCCAGCTTTCTTCGGGCAGCTTCACGCACGACTGCAAACGCATCAGGCAAAATTTTATCTAATGACTCTTTTTCTAGCCGTTTCTTTAAAACATCAGTCTGTTTTTTAAGAGCTGAATCACTCAATTTTTTGTATTTACTTTCAAGAGCATTAATATCATTAACACGCCGCCTTAGGCGTCTCATTAACGCATTCTGATTATCACCTAGAAGTGACTTAAAAAAATTTGCCATTTAAACTGACTCCCCTCACTGATAATGTAGTATATTGTAACGCTCTTCACCGATGTTGTCGATGTAAATTAATAAATAATTTAACTTTTATCATTTCTTCTGACGATTTTACCCAAAAAGGCTCTCACTCTTTTTTCTTTTTTAGTATTGTTGTCAGCAATATGAGATTTATATTTTCTGAGCTGTGTCTTAATTTTTTGTTCAACAATATCAATTGCAGCGTAAATATTTACCGTGGTTTCCTTTGCTGTAATTGTTTCACCAGGAAGAAACATTACTACTTCAGCAGTTGATTGTTTCTTATTTTTCGCATGTTCTTCCTTGAGCCAAACTTCAAGATGGACACTTTCTCTAGCGTGACGAGGCATATATACATCTAGTTTACCCAGTTTCTTTTCAACATATGCTTTAATATCATCTGACGCTTCCGTATGTACACCAGTTATTTCTAATTTTTTAATCATATCTTTTTGACCCCTCCCATATATTGAAGCAATACTTCTGGAATTACTAATTCACCTTTATCATTCTGATGATTTTCTATTATGGCAATCATCATTCTACTCATGGCTGCCGCAGTGCCATTTAATGTATGAAGATACTCTATTTTTTTATCTTTATTTCGGTATCTTATATTCAGACGTCTTGCCTGATAATCAGTAATGTTAGAGCAGCTCATTAATTCTTTATACGTCTGATCAACAGGGCTCCAGTATTCAATATCAAATTTCTTATATGCTGGCGCTCCTAAATCGCCTGCGGCAATTCTAACTAATTGATATGGAAGATTAAGGCTTTGGCAAAGTTCTTCTTCGAGGGAAATTAATTTTTTATGCCATTCTTCACTCTGAGAAGGTAAACAAAAAACATACAATTCCACTTTGTTAAATTGATGAACCCGGTAAAGACCTCGGCTATGTTTTCCATACGCCCCGGCTTCCATTCGGTAGGCAGGACTTATTCCTGCATAAAGGAGTGGGAGCGAAGCTTCATCAATTATTTCATCAGAGTGATAACCCGTAATTGGTATCTCTGCAGTAGCAATCAAATTAAGATCTTCACCCTCAATCTTGTATACTTGCCGCTCTTCACCTCGCGGAAGATATCCTGTGCCATTCATAGTTCTTGTATTTACCATATGGGGCACCGTAATTGGCATGAATTCTTTTTGTCGGGCAACTTCCATCACATACAACGAGAGAGCCATTTCAAGACTAACTAGAGAGCCCTTAAGGAAATAAAATTTATTGCCCGCGACTTTAGTCCCTCTCTCAAAATCAACAAGCTTTTTATTTTCTGCCCATTCAAGATGATCTAAAGTTTTCATATTCGACGGAGTGCCCCATTGCTTGACTACCATATTAGATTCTTCACCACCTAACGGCGTGTCATCAGGAATAATGTTGGGTACATCGTTCAATAGCTCTTGGTATTCCTTATCTACAATCGCAAGTGCATTCTCGCTTTCTTCAATTTTCTTACGAATTTTTCTTCCCTCACTAATGAATGCTTCTGTTGGTTTGAGCGAGGGATCATTAGATGCCAGGAGCTGATTTCTTTGTTCTCTTAATTTCTCATTAGTCTGAATTAATTCTCTTCTCTTTTCATCAACAGCAAGAAGATTCTTAATATCAGCTTTCATCCCTTTTTGTTTTGTTTTTTCAGCTACAGTTTCTGCATTTTCCCGAATAAATTGAATATCTAACATATCTATATTATACCCGTAAGTTTGTTCATTTTATACTGAAAGATTATTTTTCTAAATACTTGAGTGTAAGCTCGGTTCTTTTACGGGCATACGAGCAAAAATCACATTCACCACCCATAATACTATTACCCATTTCCGGGATTGATCCTTCAAGGCATTCTTTTATGGAAATTGCTACTTTTTCTACCCAATCAGAAGAGCCTTCATATGCTATAAGTTTTGTCTTGAAGTGGAGAGTGTCATTGAATTCATCAACATTTGTTTGCCCATTAGTATAGACAAAATAACCGATTGGACTAACATTGAAGTCGTTTGATTTAAGTAGCCACTGATAAATTTCTAGCTGTCGTTTATAACTCATCTGCCAATCAGCATCAAGAGAAACCTCTGTTTTTTTAGCTGTCGCCTTATAATCAACAACTATTAATTCTTCTTTTGAATTAATCCAAATATCATCCACGGCACCAAAAAAAATTATATTTGTAGGCTTATGGTGATAGCGTATTCCGATGAAATTTTCACGCCACTTGTTTAAATCTTTATGGGAATAAGGTATTGCATCAATCTGATTTTCTACCATTATTGGATGAGGTTCTTTTAGCTTTCGATATTTATCGAATTCTTTTTTAAATAATTCATCAATCAATTTATTTATTTGAAAAGGAGGCCCATCAGGTCGTTTTATCTTCAGCCTTGCATCTAGCCAAAAACAACGTTTACATTGCATGAAAAGCTCAATTTTACTTCTACTAAGTTCGTAAGTTGTTTTCTGTCCAGGTGTGTAAGGTAACGTTCTCGTATAAGCCATATTAAATATTGTAACAGTTATGGCTGGAAAGCAGCTGAAATTGCTACGACGGCAGCAGTTTCAGCACGCAAGGTAAATTCATTTAGGGAAATTTTCTCTATGTTAAAATCTTCAAAAAGTTTTTTCTCTTCGAGAGACCATCCACCCTCTGGTCCTATGTAAAGTCCTAGCTCTGTTTTAGTTTTAAAAATATCCACGCCGCCGCCGTCAGCCTCAAGTGAATATTTTTTAATCTCTTCATATTCTTTAAATGATTCTACTAAGTTTATAGGTTCTCTAAGTTTAGGAATATCGCTGCGCCCACACTGCTCAGAAGCTTCAATAACAATTTTTATCGCTCGATCAATATTAAAATTCTGCTTCTCGGTTCTTTCGGAAATTATAGGAACCAGATGGCCGACGCCTAATTCAGTTGCTTTTTGGAGCACCCAATCATTTTTATCCTTTTTCAAAACAGACCAAAATAAATAAACTTTTTTTCTTGGAATCTTTCTTACATAATCCGTAACATACTCAAGGTGAGTGCTGTCATTCTTTGGTATCGATATAATTCTATAAAGACACTCCCTTTGATCGTTGAATAAAATAAGTTCTTGACCTACTTTGTATCTAAGTACCCTTTGCCACTGAGCTAGAATGCCACTATCGTGAACCCATAATGATTTAGATCCTAGGTTCTGGTCTTTAGCAGAAATAGTATCCGCAAGATAAAATCTATGTAAGCGCATTATTTTTAGCTATTTTTAAAAACTTCCGTGTAGATGCTTTTAGTTGTAGCATCAATTTCATGACGCATCTGCGGGAACGGAACGCCTTCCCGTGCGCTAACCCCCTCTAGTACCCAAAAAACTCTCTCTGTATATCCCCAACCACAAGCTGGCGGCATTCCATATTCAAGCATTTCTACGAAATCTATGTCTAGCATCATGGCTTCCTCGTCACCAGCATCACGCATACTTTGCTGTTCCATGAATCTTTCAAGCTGATCAACGGGATCGTTCAGTTCGCTAAATCCATTGCCCAATTCGGAGCCAGCGATAATAGGTTGGAAGCGCTGAACAGTGTTTGCGTTGTCTTTGTTTGTTTTACTCAACGGACTAATAAATTTTGGTGTATTTATTAGCCACACGGGACCTGCGATATCCTTACGGAGATTTTTCCATAATTTATCAATTCCACGCGCAATATTATCAGTTTTCTCAACTTCAAGATTATGTTTTTTAAGGGCGTCTTTTACCTCTTTAATTGTGCAATTAAAAACGTCTAAACCGTAATTCTCTTTTATGATAGTAGCATAATCAAGCTCTTTCCAGTCTTTGGATAAGTCTATGTCAAAATTACCTTTTTTGAACTTAAGTGTTCCAAAAGTTTTTTGTATCACATACCTATAGAGTTCAGTCATGAATTTCATGCCATCGCGCCAGTCAGCATAAGCCCAGTACCATTCCATTGCAATATGTTCCGGCAAATGTTCATCACTATAGTTTTCATTCCTAAAGCGTGGGCCAATATCATAAACTTTTTCATAGCCACCACCGAGTAATCGTTTAAGTGGTAATTCCTGGCTTATACGAAGATAGAAGTCTTGGTCTAGGGCTGCCATATTTGTCACAAAAGGATTCGCATCAGCTCCTCCAGTTGTATGCTCAAGCACTGGAATATTTATTTCTACAAACCCATTTTGATTTAAGAAATCTCTTGTTGCTTGCCAGAAAATACTTCGACGAATGAACCGATCATAGACATCTTGGTTAACATTCGTATCAATATATCGTCTCCTTAAACGCTCTTCTTTATTGGTGAAGCCTTCAACTTTCGTAGGTAATGGTCTTAATGTCTTTACTAGAAGTCGCAATTCTTTGACCTCAATTGAAATTTCACCTGTTTGTGTTTTAATGACTGTGCCTTTTGCCTCTATAAAATCCCCTGTATCAAGTAAATGAAGTTCCTGAAGCCCGATAATGCCCTTTTTACTGTCAATTTTTTCAACTAAACCATCTTTAAGAAATAACTGAATTTCCCCACTTGCATCCTTAGCGACTAAGAATGCAATTTTACCAAATTTTCTTATCGATAAGATTCTGCCAGCTATAGAAACTGTCTTATCTTTAAATTGCTCAAAATGCTGCGCTACATCCCCTGCCATGTTAGAACGATGTGTGTCTGAAGGGTATGGATCGATGCCTAATTCTCTAAGCTCTCTTAGCTTTCGTAATCTTTCATCTCGTAATTCTTTCAATGTAGCCATTTTACACTTTACCTTTAATCGTCTAGCTTATAAAGTCGATGGTATAAAAATTAATTTCTGCTGGAGTCACAATCTCGACCTTTTCACCTACTTTTTTACCAATAAGAGCTTTACCGATTGGAGATTCATCACTTATCTTTCCATTCATTGGATCTGCTTCAACAGTTCCAACTATCTGAAATTTCTTAGTTTTACTACCTCCACTAAGAGAGACAGTTGAACCCAACCCAACTAATTTTCCATTTTTGGGTGCTTTAATTAGTTCAACATTTAATAAAATATGTTCAATGTCGTTAATTCTATTTTCGTTTCTTTCTTGCTCTGATCTAGCTGATGCATATTCAGCATTTTCGCTCAAATCACCTAGCTCTCTTGCTGATCTTATTCTTTCAGTAATGGCAGTACGCTCTGATACGAGTTTCTCCATTTCAATTCTAAGCTCATCAATACCAGCTTGTGTTAATTTAAATAATTTCTTCATAATTTCCTTTGAATAATTAGGTTATGACCCCATCTCCATAACTTGATTGTAAGTATACTTCAAATGGGGTTATCTTGCTAGCAGGTTTAGTAGTTCTTTAATGTTGAGACTAGAAGCTATTTGTTCGTTTCTTTTTTTAATTTCAAACTTATTAGCTTGAACAGTTTTTTGGCTTACTACTATTCGATACGGCATACCATAAAGGTCCGCATCACTAAACTTTTCACCCGGCCGAATATCTCGATCATCCCAAAAAACTTCAATATTGTGTTTAATTAAGGTTTCATAAAGTTTTTTTGCTGCATCTTTGATTTCTTGATCTTGACCTAATTGAGCCAAATAAACTTTATAGGGTGCTATTGCTTCAGGCCACAGCATTCCCTTTTCATCTGAGAATAATTCTACGATTACACCCATTAATCTTGTTATTCCAATTCCATATGAGCCAAGGACCACGTACTCTTCTTTACCTTCGTAAGTAGTAAATTTTAAATCAAGTTGTTTAGACTTCGCCACTCCAAAACTAAAAATATTTCCTACTTCTGCTGTTTTTACCTTTTTGAGATTTTTTTTATCTAGTGATAATCGAGCAATTATATCATCGCTAAATACTTCTTCATTTATTGCCAATTTTTTTATTTCATCAAGATAAACTATATCCTCACCTGCGTCAGTTATCGTTTGGAATTCATGACTAAATTCCGTAAAGGCACCACCCGATGCATATGTGAGAAAGGTTTTATCACCAATACCCAATCGTTCAAAGATTTTTAAATAAGCTTTTGTCACGTTGTCATAAATTTTTTGATGTTCTTCATCGGAATTAGCATATGAATACATGTCCTTCATAACAAATTCACGCCCGCGCATTATGCCACTTTTAGCCCTCAATTCATTTCTAAGTTTTGTCTGAAACTGAAACAAAGTCTGTGGAAGGTCTTTGTAACTATGTACGAAATTTCTCATCATATTAGTAATCTGTTCTTCGTGCGACCAGCCAAAGCCAACTTCAGTTCCGTTTTTTAAAGTAGATTTAAACCAAATATCTACTTTTTGGTCATCCCATCTATCAGTCTTTTCCCAAAGTTCTTTTTGCTGTAACGAAGTCATAATAATTTCCTGACCACCGACTGCATTCATTTCTTCACGAACAATTGCTTTTATTTTCTCTATAACCCTTAGCCCAAGTGGAAGATAAGCATACACTCCAGCCATCTCTTTAGATATAAATCCTGCCCTTATGAGCAATTGTGCATTTATTGAAGTTTCGTCAGAAGGAATTTCTTTAGTGCTATGGGTAAAGAGTTGTGTTGCTTTCATTTATAAATTGTAGCAGTTACCTTGTTGCAAATAAAAAGATTGTTGCAAAGGCTATAAAATTTTTAATAGCATGTAAGAAAATGCACATCCAAAGATTTTTAGTTCTTTCTAATAGTGCTATTAGAACAAGCGAGAGAATAAAAACATCTACGCTCACATTCCACTGAAAATGTAATAAAGCAAATACAAAACTTGTGATGAGTGCCGAAAGTATCTTAGGCCATTTACTCGATAAACCTTTATACAAAAAACCTCTGAAAACGATTTCCTCGGCAAGTGGAGGAATTATAACAAGGCCTATGAATGCTAATCCTATTTGCCAGCCCGTTGCTGCCGCATAGCCAACATCTTGTTTTTGGTTTGAATTAAACCCTGGAACAAGCGAAGCAAAATATAATACGATTGCTGCAAGGATTATATAGCTCATTAATGCTACAAAAAGCCAACCAATATCACTAAATTTTATTTTTCTAAAGCCGAGATCTTTAATGCTACTTTTTCTTTTTTTAAGAAATAAATAGATCACTGACAATAATCCAAGAGATGAAAATCCTGTTAAAATTAGGCTCACCCAGGAAGAATTATTTATATAATCTAAAAAATTATTGGAAGCACTTGAATGTATTTTGCTTATGACATAAAGTGGCACAATTAAAATAACTTGTGAAAATATATAAGCTGCGATAGTAACAAAAAGAGCAGACGATGGACCCCATCCTTTTTTCTGTTTTGCTTCATTATTATTTTCAAAACCCACTTCTATCATCCTTTCTTCTAATAAAATCTTTTTATATCTACGATTGCAATGACTACAAAGAGAATCATCAAAATCGCAAAACCTGCCCCATGTATTCTGTCTTCAGTTTTTGGAAGAAGAGGTTTTTTAATTATTTTAAAGAGTACTAAGAGGAAAGCCCTACCTCCATCAAGAGCGGGTATAGGAAGCGCATTCATTATCGCGAGGGTTAGGCTCAATAGACCAACGATGAACAAAATAAATTGATAGCCGAGTATGGACCCTCTACTAAGTAATGCATATACTCCAATCGGTCCTGTCACATTTTGGCTTGCCTGACTTGCTTGGCTCTTTGCTTGGGTTCCATGACCAATTAAGAATAATCCAATAGATGAACCTAGGTGTGCTAACGTTGTACCGAGCCCTACGATTGTTAACTTAACGATCTGAATGGATAAACCAATTGCAACAATTGGAGCCGACCAGGTGGATTTTACCAGTGAATAGTCTGTAGTTTCTATTCCTAGATAGCCCTTTGGATTATTTGATTTAAGACTATCCAAGACGGCCTGTGATGACAAAAGCTGCACACTTGCCCTACGCAGAACACCTTCGCGAACATATGTAACAACTACTACTTTGCCTGCATTTTCTTTTGTAAGCACTCTGAGCTGATCTTGGGATGAAATATTAATTCCATTTAATGTTTTTACGTTATCAGATATTTTTAGACCTGCTTTTTCTGCAGGAGATCCTGGGTCAATAAAATTAATGAGTGCCTCAGATTTAGATATCCTACTATCACTCTCGATAGTAAATTGATTATTTATTAGTTTAGGCATTCCAAAAAGAGCTACTATCGTAAGGATTAGAAATGCTGCGATTAAATTCATCGCAACACCAGCGAGCATAATTTTTAATTTTGCTTTGCTTGATGCAATTTTAAAGCTACCTTTCTCGCGATCATCCCCATTTTCACCCTTTAGCTTTACGAAACCTCCTAACGGAAGTAAGTTGATTGTGTAATATCCTTCGAATATACCTTTACCAAGTTTCCTACCCCATATTTTTGGAGGGAACCCAATCCCAAACTCTTCTACGTCTACGCCATTTCTTTTGGCAACCAAAAAATGTCCATACTCATGAAGAATAATCAACAATATAAAAAGAATAATTCCTATTATTATTAAAAACATGAATCTAGCCCCCTATTTACCGTATCTTCTTTGTCGTGATGTATAAAAATCAATTGCATCATCAAAATCATCATTGCTAAAATCTGGCCAAAACACTTCAGTGAAATAAAGCTCACTGTATGCAATTCGCCATAACATAAAATTGCTAATCCTCTGCTCGCCAGAGGTTCGTATTACTAAGTCAACCGGAGGCACATCATTGCCTCCATAAAGTGCGCCATTGATAGTATCTGTCGTTACATCATATCCCTGTTTAATTATTTTATTGACAGCTTCAACTATTTCAGTATGCCCTCCATAATTGACACACAAGTTAAAGCTTCCATTCGTATTGTTCTTAGTGAGTTGTTCTGCCTCTCTTAATTCTTTAATAATTTTCGGATTCATTTTTTCATCTGTACCAAGCCAATTAAATCGGATACCTCGTTTATGAAATTTATTGATTTCTTTTTTAAGCATCTTACTTAAAAAGGAAAAGATAAAGGCAATCTCATCTTTGTCTCTGGCCCAATTTTCCGTTGAGAACGCATATACAGTTAAATTTTTTATACCTTTATCTAATGCATAATCTCCAATCGATTGTAAAATACTAAATCCTTTTCGATGACCCTCTAAAGTGGGAAGATTATTTTTCTTTGCCCATCTTCTATTGCCGTCCATAATAATTCCGACATGATTAGGTATTAAATTAGAAATATTTTGTTGCATACAGATTAGATGGTCATTATTTCTTGTTCTTTTGATTTAGCGACAAGCTCAATATCATTTTTGGTCTTAACCATCAAATCCTCAATCTGCTTAGAGCTGCGCGTTAAGTCATCCTCACTAATTTGTTTTGCATTTTTCATTTCTTTTAATGTATCTAGTGCTTCATGCCGTATACCTCTACATGAGATGAAAGCATTTTCAATTTTTTCTTTTAATTGTTTAACAATTTCTTGTCTTCTTTCTGTCGTAAGTGGCGGTATGGGAATTCTTATAATTCTTCCATCATCACTTGGATTCATCCCAAGTGAAGGGTTGTTTCTAATAGCGTCAGAAATGGCTGAAAGATTAGCCGGATCAAATGGGCTAACTTGCAATAATTGAGCTTCAGGAGTGGTAACGGTAGCTAATTGATTTAATGAAATTTGAGTTCCGTATGCCGTTACTAAAACACTATCTAATTGACTAGGATGAGCCCTCCCAGTTCTAATTTTTTTCAAATCTTCAGAATAATGATTTACAGCATTTGAAAACTTTACTTTTGCATCATCAATAATTTGACTTTGATTCATATTTTCCCTTTTTACTAATAGTCAGTATACAACAATAAAACGAGCAAATGCTCGTTTTATGTATTATATTTTTTAAAATCCAAAAAGACTAAAGAACTTCACCAAGTGCCATACGATTAAAGCGCTTGACTACGATGTTTTCACCTAAAATGGCGATATTGCTTTTTATGTAATCTCCGACTGTAACTTCCTGATTCTTGATGAAAGGCTGTTCCAGAAGACATCGCTCAGAGAGTGCTTTTGAAAGCATACCTTCAACAATTTGTGGAATCATTTTTGCTTGCTTTCCGTCTTTGGCGACTTTTTCCTCAAATTCTTTTTTAAGGGCTGACTTCACGTCGTTAGGAATATTTTCTTGCGAAATGAATTCGGGAGCGCTAGCAGCAATATGCATTGAAATATCTTTTACTAGTTCCGTAAACTTTTCATTTCTTGCAACGAAGTCTGTTTCACAATTGACCTCAACGAGTACACCTATTCTATTATCATGGATATAGCTACCGATGACACCGCTTCTAGCTTCTCGCTCACCACGCTTATCTGCTTTGGTCATTCCTTTTTTGCGCATTGCTTCAAGCGCTTTATCAAAATCACCATCAGTGTCTACCAAAGCCAGTTTAGCGTCAGTTATTCCCACTCCAGTTAGTTCTCTTAGTCTTTTAATAGTTTCTAAATCAATTTTCATAGTCACATATTCCTTTCTTTTTGGTTATTTTTTTACTTCAGTTGTTTCGGTTTTTTTTGCACGCCTTTCCTTACCAGCCTGAATTGCAACTTTCACATATTGACATGCTAGAGCTATGGTTCGAATAGCGTCATCATTACATGCTATTGGGTAAGTAATCTTGCGTGGATCAGCATTAGTATCAACAAGAGCGATAATTGGGATACCCAAACGAATCGCTTCTTTAACAGCATTTTCTTCTTCAAGTATATCTACTACAAATAAAGCTCCAGGACGACCCTGTAGATCTTTGATACCACCGAAAACAACATTCATTTCATCTATTTGTTCTTGGAATCTCTGTACTTCAAGTTTGTTGTATTTAGCAGCTAGTTCTCCTGATGCCATTTTGGTTTCAAGGTCTTTTAGTTTCTTAATACGTACATTGATGGTTGATGAATTTGTCAGCATGCCACCAAGCCATCGCTCAACCACATATGGTTGGCCGACTTCAATTGCAGCTTCGCGCATAACATCTTTGGCTTGTCGCTTGGTTCCAACAAAAAGTACTTGCTGACCACGAGCTACAATTTCTTCAATAAAATTAAGTGCTTCAGTAAATTGTTCTACAGTTTTCTCAAGATTAATAATATGATTTTCGCCTCTTTTGCTATGAATGTAGGGTGCCATCTTAGGGTGCCATCGACTTGTTTTGTGCCCAAAATGCGCTCCTGCTTCAAGCAAGGCCTTAATATCTACTTTTGTACTAGCCATTATCCTTTTTCTCCCTTCGCCTTCTGTTTGTAGCCCCAAGTGGGGAGGATAAATACAGAAGGTTGTTTCATTAAAATTATTTTGTTCTTCTATATTAACAGATGGAGAATGTTTTGTCTACCCTGTTATATGATTGACGCTAAAGTGATTCCAGTGTATAATCACAGCCAAATGGAACATAAAAAACTGACTGCGATAGCTCGTCGCTAACCAGTGTTTCAAAATAACTTAAATGAGCAAAAGGATTCATAGTGAAAAAAGATATTCATCCATCAGATTACAGACCAGTTGTTTTCGAAGATCTTGGGAATGGTTTCAGGGTTCTATCAAAGTCTACGATTAAAGCTGAAGAAATGACAAAATGGGAAGACGGAAAAGAATATCCTCTTGTTAAAGTTCATATCAGTAGTAGTACCCACCCTTTCTTCACGGGACAAGAAAAACTTCTTGATATGGAAGGCCGTGTTGATAGATTTAAAGCTCGAGCAGAAGCTGGTGCAAAAGCTAAAGCAGCAAAACAACTCAAGCCTAAGAATAAAAAAACATCGACTAAAAAAGAAAAACAAGAACAAACTGTTTAATCATTTAGTATAAATTAGCAGCACAGTTTTTACTGTGCTGTTTTAGTAAAAAAGGTACAATAAAGATATGGAAAACAAGCTAAAAGCACTCGCTCAAGAACTCCAAGAGATAGAAAGTTCTTTATCTGATCCTTTAATTTTTAGCAGTCCCAACTATCCTAAACTTGCTAAACGAAAAAGCTTTATTGAAAACACTCTGGAAATTTCAAATAAAATTAATCTTATGAAAAATCAATTAATTGGCGCTCAATCAATGATTGGAGGAGATAAAGAATTAGAAGATTTAGCTCAGGCGGAAATAGCTGAACTTGAACAAAACATAAAATCCGCTTCTGAGCAGCTTAGCGAAGCACTGACACCAAGTGACCCAAATAATAGCAAGGATGCGATTGTTGAAATTCGAGCTGGCGCAGGAGGAGATGAATCAAGTATTTTTAGCGGTGAAATTTTTCGTATGTATAGTCGATACGCTGAACTTCATGATTTCTCTATTGAAATCATTAGTGAAACAGCAAGTGAAGTTGGTGGATTTAAAGAAATCATTTTCGCAATAAGAGGTGATAATACTTATAAAACGTTTAAATTTGAAGCTGGAGTTCATAGAGTACAACGCGTTCCATCAACCGAAAGTCAAGGTAGGATTCATACGAGTACAATAACTGTAGCAGTTTTACCCGAAGCAGAGGAAACTGAAGTTGAAGTCAATCAATCCGATATACGTGTTGATGTTTATAGAGCAAGTGGGCATGGTGGTCAAAGTGTTAATACCACTGATTCTGCTGTAAGGATAACACATATTCCTTCTGGTCTAGTTGTAACTTGTCAGGACGAAAAGTCTCAAATAAAAAATAAAGAAAAAGCCATGGGCGTTCTCCGGGCTCGTTTACTTCAGATGAAGATTGATGAAGAGCAAAAAAATATGAGTGAATCACGTAGAAAGCTAATTGGAAGTGGTGACAGAAGTGAAAAAATTAGAACATATAACTTTCCCCAAGACAGAATCACTGATCATAGAATTGGATTTACTCGCTCAAATATTCCAGCAGCTTTAACTGGAGATATACAGGATTTGTTTGATGCACTCCAAGACTTTGATAAGCACTTGATTGATGAAACGGAATAAAAAAAATTATAGTGAGTGGCTGCTTGGGGCTAGAAAAAAACTTGCAGCGGCTCAGATACCTTCTGCAAACCTTGATGCAATGCTATTACTCGAATATGAAGTAAAAAAAAATAAAGAAACTATTTTGACTTACCCTGAAAGTCTATTAACTATAAGTCAAAAATATAGGCTTAATAGACTACTTAAAAAAAGAATTAGACATACACCAATTGCTTATTTGATAAATAAGAAAGAATTTTATGGTAAAGAATTTTATATAAATAAAAACGTTCTCATACCTCGTCCGGAAACTGAAAGCTTCATAAGTCTGATAGAAAAAATGCCTACGAAGAAAAACTTAAGAGTAATAGATCTTGGCACTGGCAGTGGAGTTCTTGCCATTACCATTAAATCATTACACCCAAAGTGGGAACTATTTGCGACAGATATTTCAAAAAAAGCTTTAACTATCGCTAGGAAAAATGCAAAAAAAAATGAAGTTACAATACATTTTAAAAAATCAGATATTTTTAATTCAATTGATAATGATTTTGATATTGTGATAGCTAATCTTCCCTATGTCCCCTCGACTCATTACGTTCTTGAGGAAGTAAAAAAAGAACCGGCTGTTGCTATTTTTTCAGGAAAAGATGGATTAGACCATTATCGTAGCCTTTTCATGAGTCACTTTAAAAATAACTCTCTACTTCTCATTGAATGCCTCGAAATACAACAAAAAAAAATTAAGCTTTTAGCTCAAAGACATGGTTTTCAATTAATAGGTCGAGATAATCTTGTTTACGTATTTAAAAAAATTAAATAGATTTATCTTGCCAATCGCCGACAATTATAACTATGAATACAACCACCGCCATAAGTCCGATAAGTTGATTCTTGATTACAGGTTTAAGCCTTTGATTATGCTCAAGATAATAAAGAGTAGCTAGGCCATAGCCTAGAATAGTTAAAATAATAGCAATTTGAGGAAATTCGAAATATTGTATAACCCAGTGTCCTAGTATCCAGGCCATAATTCCACCAAACCATGCCCATATTTCAGTCATGACCTTAATTAGCGGTTCGTCGAAAGCGCCAAGAAAGTGCCGTGATGCTGCATAACAGACAATCCATGTGACAAGCACTACTGTTATTAGTGAAGCGCTTGGGAAAGAGCGATAAAATGCCACGAGTGTAATAGCCTGCGAAACTAACGCTTGGCTCATAACTGCAACTGAATTGGACTTCTGCTTTAGCCAGACAAGCCAAGTAATATAAAATAACATCCAAACTAATTGAGTTATTAACTTATTTGTTCCACTCATGAATGCTACCGTGGATAAACCAATAAAAATATCTACTAAGTTACTCCTGACTATTGCTACCCAGTACCGAGGTTTAACGGAAAGCATTCTCCACTTAGATAGAGCAATGAGTATTACTGCAGCATACTCAAAGTTCAAACGAATCAGCACAAGCATTGCAATAGGCAAGAAAGTGTTGAGGCTAAGATGAAGTGCATTTGCAATTCCAGATGCGGGTTTAATTTTGTAAAAAATATTTTTCATTATTATCGTAGATAAAATTAATAGTTTAATTTCTAATCAATAATACATTTTATGGGCATAAATTAAAATGCTACTCACTAATTAAAAAAACAATTAAAACCAATAATGAAAACAAAAATAGCAAAGTTAGCGTGAACTTTTGTTTTTTTGACAAGACCTTATTATAATTTTTTTTTCTAACATAAGTTATTTTTGAATTAACCTGCTGATGTTCCACGCCCTTTACTGTTCGTCTCTTGAAACCGTCTTCTCTTACGAAATTATCAACTTTGTCATGAATATATTTTTTATGATCAGATCCGGTTACTGGTTGCCGTGAGCCATAAATTCCAAAATGTGATTGTCTGTGGGGGGGAGATTTCTTATCTTTTTTATCAAAAAATTGTTGTTTTTTCATAATTTTGTTCGATTTCATTTTATCAATTAGTATAGGAAATGTCTCGTTTTCGTGTACAATTAGTTTTATGTCTGAAGAAAAAAAAATCACAGAAGATCATGAATTATCACAGCATTCACTTAATAATAACAAAGACAAACACAAAGAATCGAATGACAAACGAAATAGTATTCTAACTATTTTGTTATTCATACTTGCACCACTTTTTGCAATTTTCATGATTATTTTTGTTTTTCAAAGCTACATCGTTGATGGAACAAGTATGACCCCTAGTCTCCAGAACGGTGATAGAGTTTTTATACTCAAATTACCAAAAAGTTTTGATAGCCTAATGGGCAAAACCTATATTCCTTCACGACATGAGATTATAGTATTTAAAAAGCCGAGTGACCCTAGTACGCAACTCATAAAAAGAGTAATAGGGCTTCCGGGAGATACAGTTGTGGTTAATAATGGAAAAATCACTATCTACAACTCACAAAATCCCAATGGATTTGACCCAGACGCAAATACAGATTATGGCTCAAAACTTGCACCTACAATTGGAAATGTAGACATAACGGTAGGAGCTAATGAACTATTTGTGTGTGGAGACAATCGAGGTCCAGGCGGTTCTCTGGACTCTAGAACTGGCGTAGGGCTCGTTCCTGTACAAAATATTATTGGAAGACTATGGATTAGGTATTATCCATTCAACTCATTCAAAACCTACTCTACACAGTTACACAATGTCTTGTTAATAAAAAACTTAAGTGGTGTTTTATATTAACCCAATTTTTTCATTTTATTCAAAATGATATTTAGCTCATCTTCATTTTTGTAATTTATTATGAGCTTTCCAGATCCCCTTTTGGAATGTTGAATCGCAGTTCTAACCCCAAGCGAATTACCAATCTTTAATACAGCATTTTTGATAGTAGCGTCAGATATTACGTTCTTGTGTTTATTATTAATAGTTTTCTCACTATTTTTCTTGACAGAAACCACAAACTGTTCAGCTTGACGTACACTAATACCCTTTTTAATAATAAGCTCAAATAATTTTTTCTGATCGTCGGGGCGCTTCTGAAGTGCAAGAATGGAGCGAGCGTGTCCCTCGGTTATTAATCTCGACTCGAAAGCCTTAAGTATATATTCCGGTAGCGATAATAATCTTACAAGATTAACTATTGAGGTATAGGCTTTTCCTAATCTTTTTGCTATTTCTTCGTAACTTTGATTAAACTGCTCGTGAAGCTTCAGAATGGTTAAAGCTTGCTCATAAGAACTAAGATCAGCTCTTTGGACATTTTCAAGTAGGGCAAGCTCTAGTTGTTGATGACTGCTAGCCTCACGTACAATTGCAGGAATCTCAGTAAGACCAATTAGGCGAGATGCTCTCCACCGACGCTCTCCGGCAATTATTGTATACATATTTTGTTCATTTCTTACAACAACAATGGGCTGAAGAATTCCCTGTTCAGAAATAGACTTTGCAAGTTGTTCAAGTTGAAGTTGATCGAAATGTTTTCTGGGCTGATCCGGCTTTGGCACTATAGTGTCTATAGCAAGTCTATGGACACGCTCATCGCTATTAGCGGTAACAGTCGACAGACTAAAACCCTTGGGTATTAAAACATCAAATCCTTTTCCAAGACCTTTATTAGTTGCCACGTTGTATAACCTCCTTTGTCAAAGCCTTGTAAGCTTTTGATCCTTTAGACCATTTATCATATTCAAAAATCGATTTTCCGTGACTTGGCGCTTCTGCAAGACGAACGTTGCGAGGTATAACCGTAGAAAACACTATGTCGCCAAATACACGAACAACTTCTGCTCGCACTTGCTCGCTCAAGGATGTTCGAGAATCATACATAGTTAAAAGCACACCAAATATCTGTAGCGTTGGATTGAGGCCAGTCTGTATCTGTTGGACTACCTGAAGTAATTGGCTCAACCCTTCCATTGCATAATACTCTGTTTGAACGGGAACAATCACATCAGTTGAAGCTACTAGTGCGTTAACTGTTAAGAGTCCGAGACTCGGGGGGCAATCTATTATAACGTAATCATAATTACCTAAATTGCTCACTAAGAACTCTTTTAGTTTAAACTCTCTTTTCTCTATCCCAGATAGTGATACCTCTACAGCAGCCAGATCAGAATTTGTAGGTATAAGATTAATGTTTTGCAATGATGTCATCATCGTTACCTGATCAAAAGGAACACTCTCGAGTAGTGCGTTATACGTGCCCATCACTATATCCATTTTTTCAACCCCAAGTCCACTCGTAGTATTACCTTGGGGATCAAGATCAATAACTAAAATCTTGAAATCTTTTTTCGCGAGACCTGCGGCAAGATTAATAGTAGTCGTTGTTTTCCCGACTCCCCCTTTTTGATTTAAGATTGATATCACTCTTGTCATACACCCTGTTCCTGCAATGTTTATTCTCTCTAATTTTACCATTTTACGATTTATTATTCATAACATAATGCTATACGAATTAAGCGTATGCTTTTTACACTTTTATTGTTGTAAAAAGTATATTTAACAGATGAAAGAAAATATAATTTTTATATTAATTTTTTAAAAAAGCGTTGTATTTTTTAAAAATAAATTGTCTCTATTCTGCTTCAAACTTGTTCTAGCTTAGCAATATGTTTTTAAAGTAATAATCGCTTCTTTTACGAAGCGATTATTACTGCTATTTACTACTTTTTTAACAACAAGCCTGCGAGGTACTTACTGTTTATGCGTAGCCCGCCTTTTGTGGCAGTAGCTTTCTCAACACTTATGTTTATTTTTGTAATTTAAGTATCCCAAAATAATATATTTAATGCAAGCACATAAGAACAAATAATGTGCTCATTATCCACAGGTTACTGCGCTATGAAATAGTCGAACTGGTAGGTAGTGTTGGAAGTTGAGCTATCTACAGTTTGAATGGTGAACGCCGTAAAAGTACTAGCCTTAAAATACTGAGACTTGTCATTGCGCTATTGTCGGCGTTTAGTATCACTCTAGAAGCCTTCCCATAAGGTGTATTGAAGGTAATGTTAGCAAGCGTTCCTGACGCTGTATTTGCTCCTGTAGTTATGGTGATAGTACCAGCAGTATCGTTACCATCTATAGTTACGGTAGGTGCTGCAATGTTATTAGTGGGATCTG
>Ga0214200_1000124_pt1 | contig 19314 bp, 14 predicted proteins | sample TroBogEpilimnion_7_FD_153038 | JGI IMG/M metagenome (GOLD analysis project Ga0214200, IMG submission 153038) | Freshwater microbial communities from Trout Bog Lake, WI - 23OCT2008 epilimnion | ecosystem: Environmental > Aquatic > Freshwater > Lake > Epilimnion/Euphotic zone | place: Trout Bog... | reverse complement strand
ATTATCAGAGTAGGCAACAATCGTGCCTGCTGGCTGCAATTGATGGGTGTTACGAATCATGGAGAACAAAGAACGTTCCTGATCGTCGCCGTCAATAGTCCAGCTGGAATTAAAAATCTTGTGACGACAGTGCTCACTATTCGCCTGGGCAAACATGATCAACTCTACATCCGATGGATTGCGTTTCAGACGGGTAAAATTTTCTGCTAGATAAGCTACTTCATCATCCGATAAAGCCAGACCCAATTCTAGATTGGCTTTATCAAGCGCAGCTCTGCCTTCTGTCATTACTGGAATGCGGGCTAAGGGCCTATCCTCTAGGGTTTGATACAAAGCATTTGCAGCTTCGATTGACTCAATCACTTCCTCAGTCATGCGATCATGAACTGCTGCAATCACTAATTGTTTTTGTTCAACAGTAAGTGCCTTTTTGCTCTTCCAAGTAAATTGGACGCCGCGCTCAAGTCTTAAAATATCTAGAGCACATTGACGGGCAATATCAGTAGCTTTGCTTGCCCATGGAGAAACTGTTCCCAGTCGAGGAATAACAATAGCGCCCTGACCTTCTAATTTTTCTTTTCCAAACCAAGATTTACCTGGATTAATTTTGGAGCTAAAAGCTTGGCCATAAGTTAATAGGCTAGCTAATATTTCTTGATTTTGAGAGCTAAGCTCTTTTTCAGACCAAATAAAATGAAGGTATTGGGCCTCGATAGATTCAAGATTTACCCCTTGGGCTGCCAAATTAGCTAAAAGGCGCTGTTGGCGAAAGGGGGAAAGCGCGTCAGCGCCGGGTAAAAAGTGGAAAAAAGACATCCCTAGATTATAAGGTTTTGCCTACAGTAATCTCCCGCCCTGCAAGCGTAATTGCCGCTGACACCGATCAGCTAAGGCTTGGTCATGGGTTACTAAAACCAGGGTCGAATGATTGGCCTGATTTAGGCCAAAAAGGAGCTCAATTACTCGATTTCCACTTTTCTCATCTAGGCTTCCAGTGGGCTCGTCCGCGAATAGTACGGCTGGTTTCATGATGAAGGCCCGAGCCAGTGCCACTCGTTGCTGCTCGCCACCAGAGAGGGTTTTGGGGAAATGATTGATACGCTCACTCAGACCTACTTGCTCTAGGCAAGCCAGGGCATTTTCCTTAGCCATTTTTAGGCCGTTGAGTTCAGCTGGAAGCATGACATTTTCTAGGGCAGTTAGATGAGGGAGAAGCTGAAATGATTGAAATACAAATCCTACTTTTTGGCCCCGTAATTTAGCTCGGCCATCCTCATCTAAATGATTTAAGTTTTGAGAAGCCAATTCAACATGGCCGCTAGTAGGCGCATCCAGTCCAGCTAAGAGACCAAGCAATGTGCTTTTTCCTGATCCTGATGCACCTGTAATGGCAACACTTTCGCCTTGACAGACATCAAAGCTAATGTCGTGCAAAATGGTTAATGAACCATCGCTAGATAAAACTTGCTTACCTAGCCCTATCGCACTAAGGACCTTTACTGGATTACTCATAAATGAATCAGATGAAATGGTTGGATTGTTTGAAAAGAGAGCTGACTGCCTTTTTAATGGCAATAAGCTTATTTTGCCTGTTTATTCCTAATGGCACATACGCTCAAACTCAACCCACTATTTTGGTCATGGGTGATAGCCTATCAGCCGAATATGGACTCGTTCGTGGAACCGGCTGGGTAAAGCTCCTGGAAGATCAACTCCAGAAAGAGTCTAGCCCTTGGACCGTTTTTAACGCCAGTATTAGCGGGGAAACAAGTTCTGGTGGCCTGTCTAGATTGCCTAAACTCTTGGAGCAAAAAAAACCAGGAATTGTTTTGTTAGAACTTGGTGCAAATGATGCATTACGTGGACTATCTATTCAAGAGTCAGAAAAAAACTTGCGCAAGATGATTCAATTGAGCAAGACTTCGGGAGCAAAGGTTCTTTTATTTGGCATGCAAATTCCGCCTAACTATGGACAGGAGTACACCAAACAATTCCAAGAACTTTATCCAAAACTAGCTCATAAAGAACAGGTTGAGCTTTTACCTTTTTTTCTGAAGGGCGTTGTTTCCGATATCAACTTATTTCAAGCGGATCGCATGCATCCAAATGAAAAGGCGCAAAGCATTCTATTTAAAAACGTATGGGGTGCTATGGTCCCATATCAAATGCTACTGAAGAGCAAATAAGCTCATCAGCGTTAAGCTTAGCTGCCAGAGTTAGATGATGGCGGCTTGAGCGGATTAATCACTTTAACTCCAGCAACATCACGCCAGTAAGCCATAAAGCCTGCAAACTCAGACTGGGCAGCTAAGGCCTGGATTTGCTGTGCTTGTGCCTTATGAATCTTTGCATCAACGCCGGTAGGCTGGCGCACCTGGTCCACACGATACAAAATCGTACCAATTCCTGGGTTTTGAACTGAAACAACTGCTGGGAATTTGTCTGGATTAACGGACATGACATCATCAAGCGCCCCACCAACTAAATTGCCAGGCTTATTGCGAGAAACCCAAATAGGGCTAGCAAATCCTGTTGCACTTTTGGGATCTTTCTCCAAAGCAGCATAGCGATCAGCTGCCGCACTCACAGCCAGCTTTTCAGCCATACGCTGACTTACTTGACGTCTGACTTCTGTAGCAACATCTTTATAGGGTATTGTCTGTGCTGGATGGAAAACCACCACACGAGCAGAAACAAAAACGCCTGGAGATATCTGTACGGCTTCAATATTGCGTTTGTTCTTGATAGCATCATCACCAAATAAGGATTGAACTACCTTAGGGTTGGCCAATGGATGATCTTTTGCTACGCCAGTAGCACCAGAGCGAGTCAACCCCCTCTGGGTCTGCACACTGAGTTTTAATTTATCTGCAGCAGGCTTAAGACTATCTGACTGGTCATAGGTCATATTTGCAAATTGGTCAGCCTTTTCACTAAATGCCTTCGCATCCTCTTTGGGATCCGCTTTGAGCACTATGTACTCAACGTCAACATACTCAGGGCTCTCAAAGAGCTTGGCATTGGCGTTATAGAAGGCCTGAAGATCTTCTGGAGACGGATTTACCTTTGATAAGTAATCTTTTGCATCAAATGATAAAGCCTGGACTTGACGCTCAGTCTCGTATAGGGTTGATACGATTTCAGATAATTTTGGGCTGCCGATTTCTGTCCGGGCTACAGAGTTAACCAGCTGACTAATTTTGAGATCAAAAGCCTGGCTCGCATAAAACTGCTCTTCATTTAAGCCATTGCTAGCTAAAAGCTGTTTAAAACGTGCGTCGTCAAAACTTCCATCTTGCTTATAGAGGGCACGAATTTGTGGGATATTTTGCAGGCTCTTCACTAGTGCATCTTTGCCAACTTGCAAACGTAAGTTACTAACAGCAAATCCAAGAATGCGCTGCTGTAATAACTCATTCAAAATTGCCTGTCTAAATTGTAGGCTTTGCGCAATTTGGGCATTACCGCCAACACGTTCTGCCTGACGCTTTGCAGCGGAGTCGACCTCTTGAGCCGTAATTGCCTTGCCATTGATTTTCACTAGATCTGTTTCTTTATCCATAAAACTGGAATAACTTGAAATTCCGAAAAAAGCAAAAGACGGAACAATCAAAAGCATTAGAACAAACTGCAAAATACGTTGGTGCTTACGGACGGTATCAAACATGTAAAAGATCGCTAGTAAAAAGTATCAATACCACGAGTGTACAAGGGCTGAAGATATTGAAGCATTGAAATGCCTGAGTAGGCCTAGAAAGAATCTTGAGTAATAGATTGGTGGGCGCTGAGAGGCTCGAACTCCCGACATTCTGCGTGTAAGGCAGACGCTCTACCAACTGAGCTAAGCGCCCCAAAATATTACAGGTGAGATTGTAACCTAAGCACAGGTTTTAGGTCGATTTTCCGCTAAATCGACCTCATTTACGGAGATAAATTTAGCGAAAAATCATACTTGTTTCAGTGCTTAAGAACGTCTGCAGAGACACCCTTTTCACTTGCTTTGCTAGCTTCAGCAGCCTTTTTAGCAAGCTCCTCTGGCGTAGGGTCTGGCAATGCTTCAGGCATGCGCTCTAGTGCCAATTCGAGAACTTTATCAATCCAGCGTACCGGAATAATCTCAATAGCATTTTTGACGTTATCTGGAATATCAATGAGATCCTTGACGTTTTCTTCTGGGATCAAGGCTAGCTTGATACCACCCCGATGAGCTGCCAAGAGTTTTTCCTTCAATCCACCAATAGGCAAGACTTCGCCACGCAAAGTAATCTCACCGGTCATAGCAACATCTGAGCGAATCGGAATACCGGTAAACACAGAAACTAAAGCAGTTGTTATGGCAATACCTGCAGATGGCCCATCCTTTGGCGTCGCGCCATCTGGAAAGTGAATATGAATATCCTTCTTCTCAAAAGACTCATCGCTAATACCGAGACGCTTTGCTCTAGAGCGAACAACGGTGCGGGCTGCCTCAACAGATTCTTTCATCACATCGCCGATAGAGCCGGTTCGAGTAATAACACCCTTACCAGGCATTACAGCAGCTTCAATGGTGAGCAAATCACCACCAACTTCAGTCCACGCTAAGCCAGTTACCTGACCCACTTGATTTTCTTTACCAGCCAAACCAAAATCGTACATGCGTACTGAGAGGAACTTCTCTAAGTTATCTCCATTAACAACCACAGGTGCAGCCTCTTTCTTCAAGAGCAGCAACTTCACTACCTTACGGCAGATCTTGCTAATTTCACGCTCTAAAGAACGAACGCCTGCTTCGCGGGTGTAGTAACGAATCATATTGCGTACAGCACTATCTTCAATCTTGAGCTCGTCTTTTTTCAAGCCATTATTTTTGATTTGCTTTGGAATCAAATAATTCATAGCAATGCTGGTTTTTTCATCTTCCGTATAGCCAGCCAAACGAATAATCTCAAGACGATCCAATAGTGGACCTGGAATATTCAAAGAATTTGAGGTAGCCACAAACATCACATCAGAGAGGTCAAAATCAACCTCTACATAGTGGTCTTGGAAAGTATGGTTTTGCTCAGGATCCAAAACCTCCAGTAGTGCACTTGCAGGATCACCACGAAAATCCATGCCCATCTTGTCGACTTCATCCAAGAGGAACAAAGGATTTCGGACGCCAACTTTAGTCAGACTGGTCAAAATCTTGCCAGGCATAGAGCCGATATATGTTCGACGGTGACCACGAATCTCGGATTCATCACGCACACCACCTAAAGCCATGCGCACAAATTTTCTATTGGTGGCACGTGCAATAGATTGGCCTAATGAGGTTTTACCTACGCCAGGAGGGCCCACTAAGCAGAGAATGGGCGCTTTCACGCGATCAACACGCTGTTGGACGGCGAGGTACTCCAAAATACGTTCTTTGACTTTATCCAAACCATAGTGATCTTGATCCAATACTTTTTCAGCATTAGTGAGGTCATTATTGATCTTGGTTTTTTTCTTCCACGGTAAATTTACCAGTGTGTCGATAAAGTTCCGGATGACAGTAGCCTCAGCTGACATCGGCGACATTAGCTTGAGTTTTTTGAGTTCTGATTCTGCCTTCTTCAAGGCTTCTTTCGGCATGCGTGCAGCCTTGATGCGCTTCTCGAGTTCCTCAAGATCAGCGCCCTCTTCACCCTCGCCTAATTCTTTCTGAATTGCTTTGACCTGTTCATTCAAGTAGTACTCGCGTTGACTCTTTTCCATCTGACGCTTTACACGACCCCGGATACGCTTTTCCACTTGGAGAATATCAATCTCACTTTCGAGATCAGCAAGTAGGCTTTCTAAACGCTGTACAACATCAGTCATTTCTAGCAGGCGCTGCTTTTGTTCGAGTTTGACAGGTAAATGAGCGCAGATGGTATCTGCCAAGCGACTTGGGTCATCAATACCGCCTAGTGAAGACAAAATCTCCTGCGGAACTTTTTTGTTGAGTTTTACGTATTGATCAAACTGCGCCATGATCGCGCGACGCAAGGCCTCAGTCTCATGCGCATCAATTGCATTGATAGCGGTTGGAGTTGCTTCGCAATTGAAGTAACCAAGACTATCTTCAATTTGACTCACTTCAGCACGCTGTACACCTTCAACGAGTACTTTGACAGTGCCGTCAGGCAATTTGAGCATCTGCAGAATGTTGGCGATGCATCCTACTTCATACAGATCTTCAATAACAGGCTCATCCTTAGCAGCCGTCTTTTGTGCCACTAAAAGGACATTTTTGCCCGTCTCCATTGCGGCCTCGAGGGCTTTTATCGATTTGGGGCGACCCACGAATAATGGAATCACCATATGAGGAAATACAACTACATCCCTTAATGGGAGTAAAGGTAGTTGAATGGGTTCAGAGGGTAGTAATAAGTGGCCAGGCATAGGGCAAATCCTCCAAAGTAATCAAACCTCAAAAGTCATCATTAGTAGCAATTAAATCATTAACCACTAAATACAGACATTATTCATGAATAGCATACTACCTATATGGGTAGGCTTTAGAGAAAAACAAGGGGTAAAAAGACAAAAAAGGGGCAAAAATGCCCCAAAAATAGCGAAAACCCTAAGAAATTAGGCTTTTTTGCTCAAATCTGCCTGTTCAGCATTCTGTTTGTAGACCAAAAGTGGCTTCCCACCTTCAGCAATGCTGCTTTCGTCGATAACGACCTTTTGAACATTTTTGAGGGATGGCAAGTCATACATCACATCCATCAAAGAGCCCTCAAGGATTGATCGAAGGCCACGAGCACCAGTCTTACGAGCAATTGCCTTCTTTGCTATGGCAGAAAGGGCCTCGCGACGAACTTCAAGCTCAGAGCCTTCCATAGTCAACAGGGCTTGATACTGTTTAACCAAGGCATTTTTAGGCTCAGTCAGAATCTGGATTAGAGCAGCTTCATCCAATTGCGCCAAGGTGGCAACTACTGGTAATCGGCCGATGAGCTCAGGAATCAAACCAAACTTAATTAAATCTTCAGGCTCAACCTCCACCAAGAGATCGCTTACACCACGATCGTCTTTGCCAGGAACAGTTGCATTAAAGCCAATGCCTGTTTTAGCAGTGCGCTGTTGAATGACTTTTTCCAGGCCATCAAATGCACCGCCGCAGATAAACAAAATGTTCGTTGTATCTACTTGCAAGAAGTCTTGGTTAGGATGCTTGCGACCACCCTGAGGCGGTACAGAAGCCATCGTTCCTTCAACTAACTTCAACAAAGCTTGTTGAACGCCTTCACCAGATACATCACGAGTAATCGAGGGGTTATCTGATTTACGGGAGATCTTATCGATCTCATCAATATAAACAATACCGCGCTGTGCTTTTTCTACGTTGTAGTCACATGCTTGCAATAGCTTTTGAATGATGTTTTCAACGTCTTCTCCAACATAACCTGCTTCAGTTAAGGTGGTTGCGTCAGCCATTACGAAAGGCACATCCAACATGCGCGCTAGTGTTTGCGCTAATAGTGTTTTGCCCGAGCCCGTTGGTCCAATAAGTAATATGTTGCTCTTAGCTAACTCGACACCATCCACCATGGCTTTAGCTGGAAGCTTAGATTCTTTCTTGTCAGAACCTTCAACTGGCTTACCATCCTTATCAAGCTTTTCTTTTTTAGGCTTGGGTAAATACTGCAAGCGCTTGTAGTGGTTATAAACAGCAACCGCCAGAGTTTTCTTGGCATGATCTTGGCCAATCACATACTGATCCAAGTTCTCACGAATTTGGTGAGGCGTTGGCAATGAATCGTCACCCTCTTCTTTAGGAAGTTTGGCAATTTCCTCTTGAATAATATCGGTGCAAAGATCGATACACTCATCGCAAATAAATACAGATGGGCCAGCAATAAGTTTTTTTACCTCATTCTGACTCTTACCGCAGAAAGAACAATGCAGAACTTTATCTGCTGTATTGGTGGTGTTGGTATCGCTCAAGATGACAGTCTAAAGTTGTATTAAGGACGCTTATCGATGACTTTGTCGATCAAGCCATACTCTTGAGCCTGGTCAGCTGACATAAAGTTATCGCGATCAGTATCTTTAGCAATTGTTTCAATCGACTGACCAGTGCGATCAGACAAAATTTTATTCAGGCGCTCACGCAAGTACAAAATCTCGCGTGCTTGAATCTCGATGTCAGAGGCTTGACCACGTGCGCCGCCTAATGGCTGGTGAATCATGACGCGTGAATTAGGCAAAGCATAGCGCTTCCCTTTTTCACCGGCACATAATAAGAATGCACCCATACTCGCTGCCATGCCCATACATAGAGTACTCACATGGGGCTTAATGAATTGCATGGTGTCGTAAATAGCTAGACCAGCTGAAACTGAGCCGCCTGGTGAATTGATGTACAGAGAAATTTCTTTGTCTGGGTTTTCGCTCTCCAGAAAGAGTAGCTGTGCGATAACTAAATTGGCGGTTTGGTCATTCACTTCGCCAACCAAGAAGACTACGCGCTCACGTAACAATCTAGAGTAGATATCGTAAGCACGCTCACCTCTACCAGAGGTTTCAATCACCATAGGAACCAAACCTAAGCCTTTGGGTTCTAAATTTTCAGACTGAGAATGACTGTGGATCATATTGAAACCTCTTAAGGGTGGATAGATAACTTCTTTAGTTTAGCTTGCTGAGTTCTTCAAAGCTTACAGCTTTATCGCTTACTTTGGCTTGTGAAGTGAAGAATTTAATAACATTATCCTCAAGCACAAGGTTCTCAATATCCTTCAACCGGCTTGGATTGCTATAGAACCAGCGAACTACTTCTTTTGGATCTTCGTAAGTAGCTGCCTGCTCATCAATTTCAGCCTTAATTTGATCAGCAGTAGCGGCTAGGTTTTGCTTCTTTACCAACTCACTAAGAATCAAACCAAGACGAACACGTTTAGTAGCTTGCTCAGCAAAAATTTCCGCAGGAATTGGAGCGTCTTTTGCATTTGGAACCCCACGCTGCATTAAGTCTTGACGGGCACCTGCAACCAAACGCTCTTGCTCTGAAGAAACTAAAGATTTTGGAACATCAAGTTCGCACAAGCTATTGAGCTTATCCATCACTTCATTTTTTAACAAAGAAGTGATACGACGCTTTACTTCGCGATCTAAATTTTCTTTTACTTCAGCACGCATTTTGGCAACGCCACCTTCAGTAACACCCAAAGACAAGGCAAATGCATCATCAACAACTGGAAGGTGCGGCCAATTGACTGACTTGACAGTAATAGTGAACTCAGCCGTTTTGCCAGCAACATCTTTACCGTGATAGTCAGCCGGGAAGCTTAATGGAAAAGATTTGCTCTCACCCGCCTTGAGACCTAAAGTGGCTGCTTCAAACTCAGGAAGCATGCGCCCTTCTCCCAATACATATTCAAAGTTTTCTGCTTTGCCACCAGCAAATTCAACGCCATCAATCTTGCCGACAAAGTCGATAACAACCTGGTCGCCGTTTTGGGCTGCAGTGCTAGAGCCACCGTCACCATGGGCACCAGCTTCCCCGCGTGGGTGGTAATGAACTTGTTGCTTACGCAATACATCCAAGGCACGATCAATTTCAGCTTCGCCAATTTCCGTTGTGTATTTAGTTACTTCAGCTTTGCTAAAGTCGCCAATCTTCACTTCTGGTAAAACTTCAAAGAAGGCATCGAAGACAACCTTGTCAGCATCAATTTCACTCTTTGGTTCAAGACGTGGTTGTCCAGCCAAAGCAACGCCTTCTTTTTGGGCTTGCTCATAAAACAGTTCTGCAGCTTTATCAAACTGAAGTTCAAAATCCACTTGCATGCCATGTTGTTTTTCAACGAGATTTTTTGGAACCTTACCAGGACGAAAGCCAGCCATTTTCATGGTCTTGCCAACTTTAGCCAAACGGGCATCACGCGCTTTTGCCAAATCGGCACGAGCGAATTCCAAAGTCATTTTGCGGTCTAGTGAACCTAAATTTTCTATCTGCACAGCCATTCTCGTCTCTTAATTGAAGATCTGGAAATGTGAAGTCCAAGCCAAGTAGCAATCTTGTGGTGCGAGGAGGGGGACTCGAACCCCCACACCATTTCTGGCGTCAGGACCTAAACCTGGTGCGTCTACCAATTTCGCCATCCTCGCGAATATCCGCAAACTGCCAAGCTTAGACTTCACTCTAAAGACCGTAATTCTACAATGCCTAGGGTTTTAGAGGATCTTTTAGGCCTTATAGAGCAAAGCGACTGCATGCACAGCAACGCCCTCGCCTCTACCTAAATGGCCCAGGGATTCATTAGTCTTGGCCTTGAGATTGACATGGCTTGGGGTAACAGCCAAATCAGTGGCGATATTACGGACCATTTCAGGCAAAAAATCAGCCAATTTTGGCTTCTGACAAATAATCGTGGCATCGACGTTGCCAATCTGGAAGCCTGCTGCCTGGATCTTTTGTAAGGCAGCTCGGAGCAAAATACGGCTATCCATATCCTTAAACTGAGGATCGGTATCCGGAAATAGCTGCCCAATATCATTTAAACCGGCAGCACCAAGCAAAGCATCTGTTAGGGCATGTAAGAGTGCATCTGCATCTGAGTGCCCTAAAAGACCCTTGTCAAAAGGCACATGAACGCCACCTAAAATCAGTTTGCGATCGGCTACTAGAGCATGTACATCGTAGCCCTGACCAATACGAAATTGTGGAACGTGAGGGTTAGCTTGAGTCATATCAGATCTTTATTTATTTAGCGCTTGAACTTAAAAGCAATTGCATCAAATCCCAATCAGCAGGGTGTGTCACCTTAAAGTTACGTGCAGCACCCTCTATTAAGAGTGGCTTGGTTCCAGTCAACTCAATTGCACTCGCTTCATCAGTCACATCTGCCTCAAGACGAATGGCACTCTCTAATGCATCATGCAACTGCTGCAAGCCAAACATCTGCGGGGTTTGCGCCTGCCACAGATGCTCACGTGGAATAGTTCTCTCAGAGTGTGGAATATTACCGGCGATTGCCATATCCAAATCGGCTTGCTTTAAGGTGTCGGCCAAAGGCACAGCCAAAATACCGCCAGAGTTCGAGTCTTGAACAGAGTCAATTAATTTATTAATCAATTGTGGAGTGATACCTGGACGGGCTGCATCGTGAACCAATATCCAATCATCCTCAGCAATACCAGAGCTCAACATGGCAGCCAAGGTATTTCGAACGGTTTCTTGACGTGTTGTACCACCTGTTGGGACAACATGAATACCTTCTTCATGCTGAGTGATTTTCTGTATAACAGGATTATTGATAAACCCAGGGCTCACACCAATCCAAATTGACTCAATCCGAGATGTCTCATTAAAAGCTTTTAAGGCGTAAGAAACCATCGGCTTGCCAGCTAAAAGCTGGAACTGCTTCGGCAATTCCCCGCCCAGCCGGGAGCCAGTGCCTGCAGTAGGTAAAAGTGCATGACAGCGCTTAGTTGAATGATTTCCAGAAGCCATACCTGATTCTATAATGAGCCTAGATGTCTGACGCATTAAATCTAGCACCCCCCATACCCGCTCCGCGGGCTGGGCAGCGCTTTACCTTTTCAGGTCTAGTAGGCTCATCAGACGCGGCTTTAATAGCCCAAACTGCCCTTCGCTATCGAAGCCAGTTTTCAGTCATGGTGATTTTCTGTGCTCAAGCCCAGGAAGCCCAGCGATTGCTGGAAGAAATTCCGGCTTTTGCACCGCAACTCAAAACAAGACTCCTGCCGGACTGGGAAATTCTTCCGTATGACCACTTTTCACCCCATCAAGATTTAGTCTCAGAACGTTTAGCCACCCTCTATGAATTACTGAACGGCAGTTGCGATATTGTGTTGGTGCCGGTTACTACCGCCCTTCAGCGCTTAGGTCCACCAGACTTTTTGTCGGGTCACACTTTTTTCTTCAAGCAAGGTGACAAGCTTAATGAGGCTGCTTTAAAGCTGCAATTACAACAAGCTGGCTATGACCCTGTCAGTGCTGTAATGCGACCAGGTGAATACAGTATTCGCGGCGGTCTATTTGATCTATTTCCTATGGGATCCAATCTGCCATACCGCCTCGATTTATTTGGCGATGAGATTGAGCAAATTCGGGCATTTGATCCGGATACACAGCGTAGCCTCTACCCTGTTAAAGAGGTTCGACTCCTACCCGGTCATGAATTTCCATTTGATGATGCATCGCGAACGGCATTTAGGGGTCGCTGGAGAGAGGTATTTGAAGGAGATCCTAGCCGTTGCTCTATTTACAAAGATGCCAATCTAGGAATACCTAGCGCAGGGATCGAATCCTATCTACCCTTGTTCTTTGAAGAAAAATCCAATCTATTTGATTACTTCCCACGCTCCGGTGATCCAGTTTGGCTAGTCAGCATTGGCGATGCTGAAGAAACCATCAAAGGCTTTTGGAAAGATACGCTCTCGCGTTATGAATTCCTGAAACATGATTTAGATCGTCCAATTCTTCCGCCAAAAGAGCTATTTCTAGATGTTGATGAGTTCTTTACAACATCAAAGCCTTATGCACGTTTAAGCCTTGAAAAAGAGAGTGCAGAGAAAAGTGAATTTCTTGCTGTACCCGATATTGCTGTTCATCGCCGCGATACAGATCCAATTAATCTTTTACGCAAAGTCGTTTCAGCCGAAAAGGTTCGCGTATTAGTATGTAGCGATAGTGCTGGGCGTAAGGAATCGATTCGTCAACTCTTTGATGAAAGTAATGCAGTTACTGGCCAAGATGGAAAGCCCCTTTACCCACTAAAGCCAGAAGGGTTTGAAAGCATTGCCGATTTTATTAAGAGTGATTCTTTATTTGGCCTAGTGACGGCACCACTCTTCAATGGATTTTCTTGGCCTGCAGAAAATTTGCTGGTTATTACTGAAGCAGAGCTATTCACCACAACAGCAAGGCAGCGGCGTAAAGGTAAGGCAAGCGAAAGCGCTGACCCTGACATGCTGTTTAAGGATCTTTCCGAGCTCAAAATCGGCGATCCCGTAGTTCATGCAGAACATGGCATTGGACGCTACCAAGGCTTAGTACTTCTCAATTTAGCGCCACCTAAAGAAGCGCCTATTTTCGAAGAGTTCCTCCATCTGCAATATGCGGGTGAAGCAACCTTATATGTACCTGTGCAGCAACTGCAAATGGTGACACGCTATGCAGGGTCAGACCCCGACTCAGCACCGCTGCATCAACTTGGATCTGGTCAGTGGGATAAGGCCAAGCGCAAAGCCGCCCAGCAAATTCGAGATACTGCTGCTGAGCTTCTGGGCTTATATGCTGCCAGAGCCATTCGTAAGGGGCATGCATTTGAGTATTCAGCCCATGACTATGCTGCTTTTGCAGAAAGCTTTGGCTTTGAGGAAACACCGGATCAGGCTAATGCTATTGCAGCTGTTATTGGCGATATGACTAGCGGCACACCAATGGATCGCCTAGTTTGTGGTGATGTTGGCTTTGGCAAAACAGAAGTAGCTCTACGTGCCAGCTTTATTGCAGTAATGGGTGGAAAGCAAGTGGCAATCTTGGCGCCTACAACCTTGCTTGCTGAACAACATGTTGCCACTTGGAAGGATCGTTTTGCGGATTGGCCGGTAAGGATTGTGGAACTTTCTCGCTTTAAAACTACTAAAGAGATTAATGCCTCCTTAGAGGCTATTGCCAAAGGTGAGGCAGACATCATTATTGGCACTCACAAACTACTCTCTAAGGAAACGCAATTTGCCAATTTAGGCCTGGTCATCGTAGATGAGGAACATCGCTTTGGGGTGCGTCAAAAAGACGCCCTTAAGGCCCTGCGGGCTGAGGTCGATATTTTGACCCTGACTGCCACACCCATTCCTAGAACGCTAGGCATGGCTATGGAAGGATTAAGAGAGTTCTCAATCATCGCTACTGCTCCACAGAAACGATTGGCTATTAAGACCTTTGTACGTCGCGAAGGCGATGGTGTGATTCGTGAAGCGGTATTGCGTGAGATTAAACGTGGTGGCCAAGTTTACTTCCTGCATAACGAAGTAGAAACCATTCAAAATCGTAAGCACGCCCTGCAAGAACTCATTCCAGAAGCACGTATTAGCGTTGCTCATGGACAAATGCATGAGCGTGAGCTGGAATCGGTGATGCGTGAGTTTGTAACTCAGCGCACCAACATCTTGTTATGCACCACCATTATTGAGACTGGTATTGACGTTCCGACAGCAAATACCATCATCATGCATCGTGCTGATAAATTTGGGTTAGCTCAATTACATCAATTACGTGGTCGCGTAGGTCGCTCACATCACCAGGCATATGCCTATTTACTAGTGCCCGATCCTGAGGCGCTGAGTAAGCAAGCTCAATTACGGCTCAATGCCATTCAGGCTATGGAAGAGCTGGGGTCTGGCTTCTACTTAGCCATGCATGATTTAGAGATACGAGGAGCAGGTGAAGTTCTGGGTGATAAGCAGTCTGGAGAAATCCATGAAATTGGCTTTCAACTCTACACCGAGATGCTTAACCGTGCCGTCAAATCCCTTCGCAGTGGCAAGGAGCCAGACCTACTCTCGCCACTGCAAGCGACTACAGACGTTAATCTTGGCGTTCCTGCACTACTGCCAGAGGATTACTGCCCCGATGTTCATGAGCGCCTATCTTTGTATAAGCGCTTTGCTGGTACACATGACTTCTCAGAGTTAATGGGCTTGCGTGAAGAGCTGGTAGATCGGTTTGGTGACCTCCCTGATCAAGCAAAGTCTTTTTATGAAACCCATCGATTGCGTTTAGAAATGACCGGCTTTGGTATCAAAAAGATTGACGCAACCCCTGCTTCTATACAAATTCAATTTATACCAAACCCACCTATTGATCCGATGAAGATTATTCAATTGATTCAGTCTTCAAAATATATTCAACTCAACGGGCAAGATAAGTTAAAAGTACTACCCCAGAAAGACCGTGAATTTGAAAAACTTGAGCAACGACTTGATGCCATTCGTAATATCTTGCGTCGCCTCAATGAATCCGCAGTTTTAAGTTCAGCAAAAGTAAGCTAACGAGCCAATAATCTAGCAACCAAGTAATCCGATTATTATTAAGTCATGTCCAAGCACCAAGTCCTAGTTGTCCTATCAAGAGCTCCTATAGTCGAGAAGTTGATCTTCTCTTTAAAGGACCAAGCGCTAAAGTATGGCGCGTCTCTACATTCCCTTGGTGGGCAAACCGGTAATGGTAGCTATTTTATTGAACGTTTTGAATCCAGCACTCAGCTAGATACAAGCCAACGTGAGCAACTACGCAGTATTGCTGCAACCCATGATACTGATCTTTGTTTTTTGAAACCTGATCTGGTAGTGCAAGATATTCAGATTTTGGCAATGGATATGGACTCCACGCTCATTAATATTGAATGCATAGATGAGATAGCTGATTTCACCGGTAAGAAATCTGCTGTTGCGCAAATCACTGAAGCTACTATGCGCGGTGAGATTAAAGACTTTAAAGAAAGCTTAAGAAAACGTGTAGCTCTTCTTGAGGGCGTACATGCCGATGCACTTGAGTCTGTTTATCGTGAGCGCTTACGTCCTAATCCTGGAGCTATTGAGCTTTTAGCAGGTGCAAATGAGCGTGGCTTACATACACTACTAGTATCCGGCGGCTTTACCTTCTTCACCGAAAAGCTCAGAGAGCAATTAGGCTTCAAGCAAGCTCAAGCCAATACCCTGGAAATTATTGATGGCAAGCTTACCGGTAAAGTATTAGGAGATATTGTGGATGGTGCAGCTAAGGCTGCATATCTAGATGCAGCATGTGCACGCCTAGGTTGCACTAAGGCCAATGCTATTGCGATTGGCGACGGCGCTAATGACTTAATCATGATGAATGGTTCAGGTATCAGTGTGGCCTATCAAGCGAAGCCTGTTGTAAAGGAAAAAGCCGACGCGGCTTTTGACCGAGTCGGCTTAGATGCTGCTTTACTACTGATCTCTTAGGTCTTTACCCAAGAGACCAGGGCAATGGTTTCTATCAGAAAGTTTATAGACGCTCAAAAATAGTAGCGATACCTTGGCCACCGCCAATACACATGGTTACCAATGCATATTTGCCTTGAACGCGTTGGAGCTCATGAATCGCTTTTGTAGCAATCGCTGCGCCAGAGCAACCAATTGGGTGACCCAATGCAATTGCTCCACCATTCACGTTTGTCTTAGCTGGATCTAGGCCTAAACCTTTAGTAACCGCTAGCGCTTGGGCCGCAAATGCCTCATTAGATTCAATCACATCGATTTGATCTAATTTCAGGCCAGCACGCTCTAAAGCAATCTTAGTCGCAGGAATTGGTCCTTCCCCCATGATGTGGTTTGGCACACCAGCAACGGCATAAGAAACTAAACGGGCAATTGGCTTATGACCAGCTTTCTTTGCTGTTTCAGCATCGGCCAATACAAAGAAGGCAGCGCCATCGTTAATGCCGGATGCATTACCAGCAGTAACAGAACCACCCTCTTTTTTGAAAACAGCCTTCATCTTCGCAAGCGTTTCCATCGTGGTATCTGGCTTTACGTGCTCATCGGTATCAAATACGACATCACCCTTACGAGTTTTAATCGTGATGGGAACAATTTGAGACTTGAAGCGACCCTCTTTGATAGCATTTGCTGCACGGCGATGTGACTCTACCGCAAAAGCATCCTGCTCATCGCGAGTGAGCTTCCATTTTTCAACAAGATTTTCCGCGGTAACGCCCATATGGCCAACACCAAATGGGTCCGTTAATATTCCCACCATTAAGTCAATCATCTTGGTATCGCCCATACGTGCGCCACTGCGCATAGCAGGTGAGCCGTACATACCGCGGGACATTACCTCAACACCACCGCCAACACCGTAATCGCAATCGCCCAACATAATTTGTTGGGCAGTAGTGACGATTGCTTGCAAACCCGAGCTACACAAACGATTTAATGCCATTGCCACAGATTCCATTGGCAAGCCAGCTTGAATCGAAGCAACACGTGCAACGTAGCCATAACGACTATCTGTTGGAATGGTATTGCCAACAGTTACGTAATTAATCAATGCTGGATCAACACCAGAGCGCGCAACCGCCTCTTTCATCACAATGCCGCCGAGCTCGGAAGGCTCAAAGCTGCTGAGGGAACCATTAAAGGTGCCAATTGCGGAACGAACTGCACTTAAGACAACGACATCACGACTCATATCAATCCCCTTTGCTAAGCCTAGTTATTAGGCTGACTTCGTAGTAAATCAGTACTTAATAAGCACTTAATCAGTAATCCAAGTAACGTTTTTATTGTATTCCTCAAGTTTCGGCTACTAGGTCATGCCCTTGGGCGCCCACTACAGTTGCCCGGATAATGTCACCGGCGCGATAGCGCTTAGAAGGCTTGCTAGGAGCCAAAACCCTCACCAGACCATCGATTTCGGGGGCATCACCAATACTTCGGCCAATTCCACCCTGGTCATCGACCCGGTCAATAATGACCTGAATACGTTTGCCTAATTTTTTGGCAAGTCGCTTAATAGAAATATCTTCTGCCTTAGCCATAAATCTGGCGCGGCGTTCTTCACGAATACTATCTGGTACTGGGTTATCTAATTGATTAGCAGTCGCACCTTCCACTGGGGAATAGGCAAAACAACCTGCCCTGTCAATTTGCGCTTCATCTAAGAAGTTGAGGAGATATTCAAATTCCGCCTCAGTCTCGCCAGGAAAGCCTGCAATGAAAGTACTGCGAATCACCAAGTCAGGACAGGCTTCACGCCAAGCCAGGATACGCTCTAAATTCTTTTCACCGCTGGCAGGACGCTTCATGCGTTTAAGAACATCTGGATGGGCATGTTGTAGTGGAATATCCAAATAAGGGAGAACGCCATAACCATGCTCTGAGAACTCCGCCATCAAAGGCAAAACATCATCAACATGTGGATATGGGTAAACATAATGCAATCGGACCCACGCTTGATGCTCCCTAGCAATTTGATTTAAAGCGTTTACCAAATCAAACATTTTGGTTTTCACTGGTTTGCCATCCCAAAAGCCGGTGCGATATTGAATATCAACACCATATGCACTGGTATCTTGCGAGACAACCAAAAGCTCTTTAACGCCTGACTCAAACAAGCGTTTAGCTTCAAGCAAGACTTCGCCAATCGGACGTGATACGAGGTCGCCACGCATATTAGGGATGATGCAGAATGTACAGCGATGATTACAGCCTTCGCTAATTTTGAGGTAGGCGTAATGCTTGGGCGTTAGTTTGACGCCAGCAGGTGGCACTAAATCTATGAATGGATCGTGTGGTTTGGGTAGATGCAAGTGAATTGCTTGCATTACCTCATCAGTGGCGTGTGGGCCTGTTACAGCCAGGACTTTAGGGTGAATACTAGAAATTAGATCACTGCCATCAGCATTTTTTCTAGCGCCCAAGCAACCAGTCACAATCACCTTACCATTTTCAGCTAAAGCTTCACCAATAGCGGAAAGGCTTTCTTCAACCGCTGAATCAATAAAACCGCAGGTGTTAACAACAACGAGATCTGCGCCTGAATAGTCTTTAGCAGTCTCGTAACCTTCGGCGCTCAGCTGGGTAAGAATCAGTTCAGAATCTACCAGCGCCTTAGGGCAGCCTAAGGATACAAATCCGATTTTTCCGGCCACAACTATTCTTTTTCAGCTTTATTAGGCTGAGGTGAAAACGGAAAGTTTCCAAAAATATTATGTGAGCCCTGCACTTGCTCTTGCATCTTAATGAAGAGATCTTTGCTCTGCTCCATGTAACTACCCATCAGACCTTGCATGAGTGGGTTTTGCAGGTTCATCATTTGCGACCAGGCTTCTGGGGTACTACCGGCACCAAGACCTTTGGTTTGATCGCCAAGCTTGTTGTGGATGTCCACAAAAGACTGCATGGTCTTTTCGAGATAATTTCCCATCAAACCCTGCATGGAATTTCCATAAAAGCGAATGATTTGAGAAAGCATTTGGGTTGAAAAAACTGGTGCACCACCAGCCTCTTCTTCAAGAATGATTTGCAACAAAATATTGCGCGTTAAATCTTCTTCAGTTTTAGCATCAACGACTTTAAAGACTTCACTGCCCATCACTAAGTTCTTGATGTCAGATAAAGTGACATATGTACTTGTTTGGGTGTCGTAAAGACGACGATTAGGATACTTCTTGATGAGCCGATCTTCGCCTGCTCGTTTAGCGCGGGTTACCATTTTTATCCTTACTCTTTACTGCATCGCAACATCAGTGTAGTTTAGCCTTAGTTTGGCCAAAAGGTAAATACACTGTGTTGCGTGCTACAAGAACTGCAATAATTGCT
>Ga0214200_1000114_pt1 | contig 20844 bp, 20 predicted proteins | sample TroBogEpilimnion_7_FD_153038 | JGI IMG/M metagenome (GOLD analysis project Ga0214200, IMG submission 153038) | Freshwater microbial communities from Trout Bog Lake, WI - 23OCT2008 epilimnion | ecosystem: Environmental > Aquatic > Freshwater > Lake > Epilimnion/Euphotic zone | place: Trout Bog... | reverse complement strand
CCAAAAATTTAGATAATACCCATGAAAATAGGCGTAGACTCCAAATAAAATAACAGCACTAAGTACCCACTCCCAAATGGGTGCAGCAGCTATAAAATCTTTGAAACCCCGCTTAATTTCAATTAATTGATCTTCAAATCTTTCGAGCCTAGACTTTGGTAGGTGAATAATTTTTTTTATGATCGGATTCGGCTTTTTGGGATATATATACATATCTACTCCTTTTGTTCTTGGCAGAGTTAACTACTGTCTCTAGCCTATGCCTAATCAATAGAGATAGCTCGTTAATATTAAATAAAATTTGATTTAAGTCAAAAAGAGGGCTCTAAAAATTATTTCATGGAGCTAATTTTCCAATATTAACTCTAGGAGTCTTCTTGCCTTGGGCAAAGAGATTGGTTGAGTGAATCAGAAATTATTAAGATTCAAGATAAAAAGCCTTATTTACCGAAGACTAATTCTCCTTCTCTGGTTCTGCAGTAGTTAGGGTATAACTTCGAATGTCAATAGATGGATTTTGGAGGGTGAACCAAGACTCGGTGACTTAATTAGAAAGGCCAGGAGAGAGCTAAGGCTCAAATAAAATTATGCTTCAACTGACATTTAGTTCTGCGATGAATAAATGACCAATAAATAGAGATGTAAACAAAAAAAGGTTTCAAAAGTGAGCCGCCTTCAAAGCTTTGCACATCTTGGTGGGTTGGGAAAGATTCGAGCCAAGAACTGGCAGGTTGAAATTGGATTGCTGCATATAAGTCCAATATAAATCGTTGAGAATAAGCGTTAAAAGCGCTACGTAATCGCTTTCAGTCAAAAAATACCGCCAGCAGGAAGGCTAATACCATATCCTTAAGCTAAGTCAAAGAAGTGTAATTTCACTTATTTCCACCCATTCTATTTTTGTGGAAAGGGGTAGAGATGCCAATTTAGTGAAGCAAGTTTCTGAATTTCTTTGGTCCAATGATATTAAAAATCATATAAACGCTCTGGATTACTGACTAAAACTTTTACTAAGTTTTTGCGATCGGGCACCCATTCAGGCAACAGATTCAGAATGCGAACATCATCCACCATTCTGTAAGGTGTAATTTGCATTGGCGCAATACCTGGGATGGTATTGGTGTGTGGCCAATCGCTAGCCCAAACCATTCGATCGGGATTTGTTTCAACATAAAGCTGCGCTAAATCTTTGACCTCTGCATAATCTGGTGCTGCTTTAGAGATTCGGTATATTCCTGATAGCTTGATATAAACATTTCCAGATTTTATTAAGTCAAGGATGGCGGGTAACTCTACCTGTTTTTGAAAGCCCGCAGCATTGATAGAAGCGAAGTGGTCTAGAACTACTGGTACAGACAGATTTTGGATGGTATCTGAAAGCGCTGCGATGACCTTTGCAGAAGAGTACACCTGAATATGTAGCTTGAAATCCCGAATACGTTGCGCCAACGCCAGCATTTGCTTGCGAGCGACATCAGGATCAAATATGCCGGAGGTGGATAAATTCATGCGGACACCTCTAGCCCCCATCTTGATCATCTTAGCGATTTCTTGATCAGTCGTTTTATCGTCTATCACAATGACTACGCGTGCGGCATTACCCATCTCTTGTGAAGCAAGAAGATGGAAGGTGTTGTCTGTACCATAAAAGCTCGGCTGGATTAATACCACCCTTGCAAGATGTAATTTTTTCAGGTGAGCGCGTAGTTCTGGTACGCCGCATTCTGGTGGGGTGTAGACGCGATCTGCCACCATGGGATATTTTGCTTGTGGCCCGACCACATGAACGTGGCAGTCGCAAGCGCCGACTGGGACATCAAAGTTAGGTTTCAATTCAGGCTCCGCAAAAGAATCAAGAGGGCTAAGGGTGCCACTAGCCGCTAACCCTACAGCACCGGAAATAAATTGTCGTCTTGTTAGCATAGTTTTTAGACCTAGTTAATCAGTATTGAAGCGTTTAATAAAAGCATCACCGACGGCTTTGGTTCCCAATTTACCGCCAATATCGCCAGTAGTCTCGCCGCATGCAATCAATTCGCTCATGCATTGTTCAATTGCTTTAGAGGCATCACAAAATTCCGTTAATCCCTTATTTTGTCCATGCCAATTAAGTAGCATCGATGCAGAAACAATCAGTGAGAATGGATTCGCTATATCTTTGCCGGCGATATCGGGGGCTGAACCATGGGCAGCTTGCCCCATCGCGTAGCGCTCTCCCACATTTAATGAGCCGCCTAATCCAAGACTGCCTGATAACTCTGCCGTCAGGTCTGAGAGGATGTCCCCAAACATATTGGTCGTAACTATGGTGTCAAAGCGTTCAGGCGCACGGACAACGTGCGCCATCATTGCGTCAACAATAAAGTCATCTATTACGACTTCGGGATATTGGGCTCCAATTTGATGGCAGATATCTATAAACATGCCATCACCAATTTTGAGTACATTTGCTTTATGTACGATGGTCACATGTTTTTTGCGCGTCATGGCTAATTCAAAGGCGGCTTTAGCAATGCGCTCGCAACAATGTTTGGTAATACGACGCAAGGAGATAACGACGTCTGGTGTAATCAGCATTTCGCTATTGCCAGATTCAATATTGCGATCGGCGTAGAAGCCTTCCGTATTTTCTCGAACCACTGCAAGATCAAATGGATTGACGCAAGTTGGAACCTTGGGATAGGTGCGGGCTGGACGAATATTGGCAAATAGATCTAATTCTTTTCTAAAGAATTTTGAGGGGTTGATTTCTCCCTTAGACTCGTCTTTAAAATCATATGTAGACATTGGGCCAAGCATCAGGCCATTGGCTGCTGTCACTTTTTCTAGCAATGTTGTTGTGACGGTGCTGCCATATTTTTCTAAGCTTTGATGGCCTGCGATCTCTTGTGTAAGTTCTAGATTGAGTTTGAATCGAGAGGATGCGGCTTCAAGAATGCGAGTGGTAACGGCCATTGTCTCTGGGCCAATACCATCCCCCGGAATAATAATAATTTTCATATGCTTCGGTTTATCTTTATAGATTATTCGCCCTTAAGATCAATTGTCTTAAGTAGCTTTGTATATTTACTTGTTTCACGTTTAATAAAGTCGCCAAAATCTGCTAGAGAATTGCCTCGAATCAAAATCCCATCCTTCTCCAGTTGGCTGATAAAGCTTGGGTCACGTAATACTTCATTAATTTCTTGGTTTAAGTAGTTGACAACAGAATCTGGTGTTCCTGTGGGTGTAAAGATGCCACCCCACAGTGTGAAGTTGAAACCTTTGATGCCATCTTCGGCAACTGTATGAACATCAGGTAGAACAGCCATTCGCTTGTCTGATGAAACCGCTAGCGCCTTGAGATTTTTACTCTCAATTTGAGGTATTACGGCCGGCGCACTGGAGAAGAAGATGTCTACATGCCCACCCAGTAAATCAGTCATTGCTTGCCCTGCACCTTTATAAGGAGCGTGGATTAAGTCAACACCCATGGATTGAGATAGTTCAGCAGCAGCTAAATGACCAGGAGTGGCGCTGCCAGAGGACGCATAGGTCATGCTGCCAGGCCTAGACTTTGCAAGCTTAATAAACTCAGGAAGAGTTTTATAGCTAGAGTTGCCTGGTGAAACTAATATCAGCGGCACCTCTCCAATCAGTGCGATTGGTTTGAAGTCTTTGACCGTTTCGTAGCCTAAGTCTTTCGATACGAGGGGATTGATTACCATTTCGCCGGTTTGCCCCATAAGTAGTATGTAGCCATCTGCTTTGGACTTGGCGACGTAACGAGTTCCTAATGCACCTGTGGCGCCAGGTTTGTTCTCCACTACGAATGATTGCTTGGTCCTTTGGCTTAATTTTTCAGCAAGCCTTCTTGCGAGCACATCCCCAAGACCGCCTGGGGCATATGTCACGACAATGGAGACGGGTTTGTTTGGATATGCAGTAGAAGCGTTTTGAGCCTGGGCAATTGCTGGAAGCAAAAGCAAGGCGAACAGAAATTGAATGGTTTTCTTCATTATTTCCCAACGTTTAATAGTGGTTTGACTGTTCAATATCATAACCTTCTTATGCCCTGTTTCATGCTTTGAAAGGCCTCTAGATTTCGGTGTGATTTATCAAAATGTTGTATTGCACCATATTAATACCCATTCCATAAAAAAGCCCCGCAGATGCGAGGCCCAGTGATATCAATGTCTAGAGAGACTTCAAAGCTTGCTGTGAAGCTTGATTCGGTTTTACTCCGGCTTAATGTTTCTGCTTTGAATCACCTTAGCCCATTTATCTATTTCCATTTTTACTTTCTGGGTTGTTTGTTCTGGAGTGTAGTTGTAAGTCAAATAACCCATTCCAATCAATTTATTTTTAAGCTCGGGATTCTCTAAGGCTTTGGAAATTTCTTGATTTAATTTTTGAATAATGGCCGGGGGAGTTCCAGCTGGCGCTGCAATGAATTGCAAAGTGTCGCCCTCAAAATCTGTCACGCCGGATTCTTTTAGTGTTGGAACATCTGGGAGCGATGGAGAGCGTGTGGTGCTGGTGATCGCCAGGGCTCTGATGGCTCCTGCTTTCACTTGTGGAACCGCAGGAGGAAGTGCGGACAGGCCAATCGGAACTTGGTTGCCTAGTACCGCTTGAAGAGCCGGACCACCGCCATTGTATGGAATGTGGGATATATCTAAATTCATTTTTAATTTGAGAAGTTCAGCACTCAAATGAGGTCCCGTACCTCCTCCTGGTGAAGCGTAGTCATACTTACCCGGAGAAGCTTTTACGATTGTAAAAAATTCTCGAATATCTTTGGCTGGAAAACTAGGATTCACAACCAAGATATTGGGCGAGCTCACCGGTAGCGCAATGATTGAAAAATCCTTAATAGGATCAAAGCCTGCGTTGGAATATAGCGAGGGGTTGATCACAAAAGTGCTGCTGACAAGTAGTAGCGTGTATCCATCAGGAGTTGCTCTAGCCACTTGCTGAATTCCGATGTTCGAGCCTGCCCCAGGTTTATTTTCAATGATGATGGGTTTATTGAGGTTCTCGCTGATTTGTTGCATCAGTACTCTGCCGACAATGTCGGATGGACCGCCAGGGGCAAAAGGGATAATGACTTTGATTGGCCTATTTGGATAATCCTGAGCCTGAGCGTGAGGAGTGATAAGAAAAAGACCAAAGTATATTTGAGCTAGCGTTAACAAGATGTGGGGCGCAGTAAATTTTTTCATATTAGTTGGCAGTTATTTTTCCAATTCGTATAATCGTTGCAAATTTTTCAATTTCATCTGAAATTTGCTTGGCCATTTCTTCTTGGGTGTTGCCGACCGGTTCTGCGCCAGCATCTTCAAGTTGGGCTTTAAATTCTGGGGATTGCATTGCTTTGATAACAGCATTATGTAGTAGGTTTGCAATGGGTTTAGGAGTTCCGGCAGGAGCAAGCAAGCCAAACCATGTTGTGATAGTGATACCTGGAACACCAGCCTCTGCTAAAGTTGGCACTTGGGGTAAAAGGTTACTTCGCTTGGGAGTGATGACCGCTAGAGCTCTTAATTTGCCAGCCTTAATATGGGGCAAGGTACTGGTGCTGGCATCAAAAGACATATCAATTTGCCCCCCCAATAGATCTGTAGTGAGTGGCGCACTTCCTTTGTAGGGGACATGCAATAGTGCGGTGCCAGTGAGCATTTGAAATTGTGTTGCAATTAAATGTTGGGCCGTGCCATTCCCATTGGACCCGTAACTCAGTTTATTCGGTTCACTTTTTGCTTGGGCAACCAGTTCTTTCACGTTATAAATTGACTTGTTCGAGTTGACTACTAGAATATTTGGCACAACTCCTACGATCGTAATTGGGACAAAGTCTTTTTGAAAGTCATAACTTAAGTTCTTGTATACATTGGCTGCGATAGTATGGTGTACAGCCCCCATTAATAGCGTATAGCCATCGGCTGGCGCCTTGGCAGCAATAGTGGCACCTAACGTTGCACCTGCGCCCGGCTTATAGTCAATGATGACTGGTTGCCCAAGAATGGGGGCAAGGCGACTAGCGACAGCCCGCGCGAGAGCATCAGTAGCTCCTCCGGGGGGAAATGGAACGATGATCGTAATGGGTTTACTTGGCCAGCTGGATTGCGCGAACGATGCATTGGAAACTAAGGCGATACAAGTTAGCAGGCAAAGGGTGACTATCATCTTTGCCGCTACACCTCTAATGAACCGCCGAGAAAACTCCGCATACAAGTGCATTCAAAGCCTCCTGAGTATTAAATAAGCTATATTATTTAAACTCTTGTTTAATTATTTTCTAACAATAATATAAATTCCATATTCGGGGAGAATTTTTTTGAAAATCACCAGCATCCGTGAGATTTCAGTCCCATTGCGCTCAACTTTGCGCAATTCAGTATTCGACTTTAGCGAGATGACTACATCGGTAGTGGCTGTTCATACTGATGTCATGAGATCTGGGAAGCCAGTGATTGGCTATGCGTTTAATTCTACCGGTCGCTATGCCTGTGGCGAGCAAATGCGCTCACGCTTAGTGCCTAGAATTATGAAAGCAGATCCAGATTCACTATTGGATGCTTCTGGTGAAAATTTTGATCCTGCAAAAATTTTAGCTTGCATGATGCAGCGCGAGAAACCAGGTGGTCATACAGAGCGATCTGTTGCAGTTGGAACAATTGAAGTTGCTGTTTGGGATGCGGTTGCCAAAATTGCAGATAAGCCATTACATGTTTTATTGGCAGAGAGATTTAATGATGGCAAGGTACAAACTAAAGTCCCTTGCTATGTCGGGGGTGGTTGGTACGCACCTGGGAAGGGTATTCCTGAGTTGCAGGCTGAGATACGTTCCCGCTTGAATGAGGGTTACCGGGTAATGAAAATCAAGGTGGGAGGTGCGCTGCTAGATGAGGATTTGCGCCGTTTGGATGCCGCAATCAAAGTTATAGGAAGTGCTAGCGCTTTAGCGGTTGATGCGAATGCCGCTTGGGGTCGAGATAGCGCGCTACGATATGCCAAAGCATTGGCCCCTTATGGATTGAAGTGGCTTGAAGAGCCGACTGATCCACTTGATTTTGCTTTGCTTGATGAGCTTACTAATTTATATGACTCTCCAATTGCTACCGGAGAAAATCTCTTTTCTACTCAAGATATTCGCAATCTCTTGCAGTTTGGAAAGCTGAGAGCAGATCGCGATATTGTGCAAATTGATGTCCCTCAGTCTTACGGGATTGTGCAGTTCTCCAAATCTCTTGAGTTAATGCGGGAAAAAGGTTGGGGTAGACATTCCGTATTCCCACATGGTGGCAATCAAATGACCTTGGCAATCGTTGCCGGCTTTGGTTTGGGTGGTTGTGAGGCTTACCCTGGAGTATTTGGCGCATTTGCAGGATTTGCGGATGATGCTCAGGTCGAGAATGGAATGATCTACTTATCCGATCGCCCGGGAATAGGCTTTGAGGGGCAAAAGGAGCTCTTTACTTTGATGCAAAGCATCAATTAGTTTTGCGAACTTTTAATTAGCTATGCCAGTCAAGCCTTAAATAGGGTTTGGTCAATGGTGTTAGAAAAAGCGGCGTATGATCATTCAAGCCCACTTTTAAGGTAGCCCATGTTCAAAAAGCTTGGTACTTATTTTTTGCTTAGCTTGGCTGGATTGTTGGCGACTACCACTCTTATCTGGGTTGCTGTAGATCACTATTTACCAACCCCGCCTAAAACCTTGATGGTGACGACGGGTATCAAAAATGGCGCTAATGAGGTTTTCGGCAAACAGTACGAAGCCATTCTTGCGCGATCAGGTGTTGCTCTTGAATTAGTCAATTCAGAAGGTACCGGAGAAAATCTGGCGAGGCTGACTGATCCTAAATTAAATTACCAGGTTGGCTTTGCCTCAGAAGGCGCTGTAGATCGCACTCAATCAAAAGAGATTATGTCTCTTGGGCAAGTTGCCTATTTACCGTATTGGATCTTTTATCGTTCTACAAAAGAATGGTCTGATATTGATTCATTAAAAGGTAAACGTATTGCCATTGGTCCTGAGGGCACTGGACGACATCGGTTTGCTCAAGCAATTCATTTGGATACGAGCACTTCAAAAGCTGATTCGCTCCTATCTGGTGCGCAAGCTACAAGGGCCTTGCGTGAGGGTAGGGTCGATGCGATTATTGCTACCGGTGCTTTTAGCATCCCTGCAATCCAAGAGTTGCTTCGAGACCCTTCTATCAGACTACTTAACTTTCCACGAGCTGAAGCCTTAACCAGAATTTTTCCTCAATTTAGACATTTAGTTCTACCTGCTGGAGTGGTTGATTTTGAAAAAAATATTCCACCCCATGATATCAATATCATTGCCACCACAACCTCAGTGCTAGTTCGACAAGATTTACACCCACAAATCATCTCGCTGCTCGCCCAAGTTTTGGAAGAGGTACACAATGGCTTTGGACCTTTTCATACTGCTGGAACTTTTCCAACTAAATACGATATTGGGTATCCAATGTCTAGCGAAGCGTTGGACTACTATCGAAACGGCCCCTCATTTATCAATCGATATCTACCATTTTGGGTAACTAATTATTTTGTACGCTTATTTGCTGTATTGGTAGCCACCTTAGGCGTTGTGCTCCCTTTATTTAAATTCTTGCCGAAAATTTATAATTGGTTTATCGAAAAGTATGTCGATAAATTGATGCAAAGGTTGCGAATAATTCATATTGATATCAATAACGCAACTGAATCATCATCACTCAATGTTATTGAAAAAGAGTTAAATGAGATTGATAAGGCCGCCCATCTATTGCCAATGGGACATACAAATCTGTATTTTTCGTTGATTGGAAGGATTGATAGTGAACGTAAGCTCATCCAAAATAAATGCGAGGCGCATGGCGGAGCGAACTAATCTTGGGGATCAAATGGGTTCGAGCTTGCTGACTCAGCAGGCATGATACATTAATTGAGTTGCCAAATTAATAAAAATATTCAGATCAGCACAAAACTGGAGACACACATGAAAATACTAAAATTAGTAACGTTTTTTTTATTGACCATGGCCTTGCCATGCTTAGCGCAAACATACCCCAGTAAACCAGTAAAAATTATTGTCCCATTTGCAGCTGGTGGCCCAGCAGACAATTACGCTCGTTTTATTGCACTTCGTCTTCAGGATGAATTGAAAACACCATTCATCGTTGATGACAAACCTGGTGCAGGTTCTATTATTGGTACCGATTTTGTCGCGAAGTCTGCCCCAGATGGCTATACCTTATTAATGATGTCCAATACTCAAACTGTGAATGAGTCTTTAGTTGATGGCAAACCTTTCAATTTAATGAAGGATTTTGTGGCTATAGCACCGATTAATTACTCGGACTTGGTATTGGTCATTCACCCATCCCTCCAATTTAAAAATGTAGGAGAGTTAATTCAGTACGCAAAAGCAAATCCAAATGCTCTCACGTTTGCCTCTTCTGGAACAGGCACTCCTTACCATTTTGCTGGTGAGCTTTTTAACTCGATGGCTGGGGTAAAAATTCTGCATGTTCCTTATAAAGGAAGTTCGGGCGCGCGTACCGACGTGATAGGTGGTCAAGTCAATATGATGTTTGATGCCGTCACAACGATGTCGGAATATGTCAAATCCAATCAAGTCAAAGCCATGGGAACCAGTGGTTTATCTCGCTCGTCCATTCTGCCTGGGGTACCTACTATTGCTGAATCAGGAGTACCTAAATTTGAGACTTCCATTTGGCTGGGTTTAATGGCGCCCGCAGGCACGCCAAAAGAAATAGTTGATGCATTGAATAAGGCGATTGTGAAAATTCAACGGAACCCAGAGGTAGTTGAGTTGTGGGCGAAACAGGGTGCAACACCTCTAATCATGAACCCTGCCGCATTTACGAATTACCTGAATGCTGATATTCAAAAGTGGGCGCATATTGTGAAGGCTGCAGGCATCAAGGCGCAATGACAATTTTTTTAAAATGCAATATTGAAAGTATGACATGAAATTATCAATTTTAAGTGGGGGTGCTGCAGCTGGCATTGTTAAAAATCTTCAAGCTCAGTTTGAGGAAAAGCATTCATGCCAGATACATGCTACCTTTAGTGCGGTAGGTGCAATGCGTGAGCTTTTATTGGCTGGTGAGGCTTGCGACTTAGTGATCTTAACCAGAGCAATGATTGAAGAGTTGATACTTGGAGGCCAGGTTGTAGAAGGCTCAATGGCGTCTTTGGGCATTGTAAGAACTGGCGTTGCCATTCGGACTGGTGAGCCCATTCCTAAAATTGCAAATCGTGAGGAACTATTTAAGGCTTTTAATGATGCTAGTGCAATTTATTTTCCGGACCCCGAAAAGGCAACAGCGGGCATTCATGTCTACAACGTGCTGAAAGCATTGGGACTAGAAAAAACCAAAGAAAATGCCTTGCGCATTTTTCCCAACGGCGCAACTGCAATGGCGGCAATGGCAGCATCCTCTGACTTTGGCTCAATTGGTAGCACGCAAGTTACTGAAATTAATATTACGCCTGGAGTGAGTCTGATTGGCATGCTTCCCAAAGAGTTTGAGCTTGCCACTGATTATTGTTTGGGCATTTGCTCTACCTCTCAGAGCCGCCAATTAGCTTCGGATTTTGCAAGCCTTCTCACTAGCGCAGGCGGAGCATCAGTACGTCAAAAGATTGGGTTTGAACTCAATTAATGAGGCGTAATAGCCCACCACGAGGTAAATCTAGGTTTAAAGGCTAATTGCAAACGTTTAAAAAAATTTATGTATTAGGTGCTGGCGCTGTTGGCTGCTATTTTGGTGGGATGTTGGCGCGCGCTCATCATGACGTCACTCTGATTGCAAGACCTGGTCGAGCACAAGCTATTAACGAGCATGGCTTGAAGATGGACTGTCAGTCATTTCAGGAAGTCATCAAGTTAAAAGCCGGTAGTGAACTAACACTGTTAAAAGATGCAGATCTGATTTTGTTAAGCGTCAAGTCGCTTGATACGGAAAGGACCATTCAAGAGATCGCTCCAATGTTGCCAACTCGAGCTGTCATTCTCAGTTTGCAAAATGGCGTTGCTAACGTTGATATTGCCGCTAGTCTAATGGCAAATCCAATTTATCCTGCAGTGGTTTATGTCGCTTCTGGAATGATAGATGAGAGAACTATGAAGCATCATGGTAGAGGTGAGCTTTATATTGGCAAGCTAACAGAGACGAGCGCTGAGGATGCGCATCATCTTGCAGCTATAGCGACTTTATTTGAGGCCTCTGCTGTGCCATGCTCTATCGCCCCGCATATTAAAAGAGATATGTGGTTAAAGTTTTTGGTGAATTGCACCTTTAACGCTATCTCAGGCATAGGGCAAATTTCTTATGGTGAGATGGTCAAAGTTCCTGAAATTGTCAAACTCATTGATGAGATTACTAAGGAGTTCATTACTATTGCCGCACTTGAAGGTATCAATATAGATAGCGAGGAGGCTAGGCAGGCCAATGAGTTAATTGCCAACACTATGGTGACCCAAGTTTCGTCTACTGCACAAGATTTGATGAAAAAGAAGAGAACTGAAATTGATTTCTTAAATGGCTATATTGTGGAATTGGGTAAGCGCCATGGAGTATCCACGCCATTTAATCAGGCTGTGTATGCTTTAGTCAAAATGCTAGAACCTTCTTAGTTTGAGGTAGCCCTCATTCTACGAATGAGGTGAACTTCAGCTAATATTGCACTATATAAAGATAATTATTGGAGATAAGGCTATGGTCTGGTTTAGAGCATTCCATTTAAGAGCCCTTTTCCCATCACTGATTTCGCTGGTGATGGTTTTTGGAGTGTTGGGGCAGTGCGCTCAAGCCCAAGGTAATTTCCCGAATAAACCCATGCGATTGATTGTTGGATTTGCTCCTGGCGGAGGTGCAGATTCTGCGGCGAGATTAATTGTTCCAGAGCTTGCTAAGAAACTAGGCCAATCAGTCGTGATTGAAAACCGTCCTGGTGCTGGTGGCAATTTAGCAAGTGAAATCCTCACCAAGTCAGACCCAGATGGTTACACCATCATGTTGACGACTGTAGGCTCTATGGCGATTAATCCACATATGCCGGGCGGCACAAGCTTTAATCCTTTGCTTGATTTCAGCATGATTTCTCAGGGGGTTACCTTTTCAAATATCTTGGTAGTGAGAGCCGAGTCAAGCATTAAATCTTTGCAGGATTACGTTACCCTCGGTAAAGATAAAAATGCTTTTGTGACATTTGGCTCTTCTGGTAACGGTAGCACTGGTCATTTAGCTGGTGAGTTGCTCAAAGCGCGCACAGGTATGAGTGCGCAGCATATTAATTACAAGGGCGGCGGGCCTGCGATGACTGATTTACTAGGCGGTAACATTACTGCTATTTTTGCCAGCACGCCCACAGCTGTGCCCATGATTAGTGCCGGCAAGCTCCGAGCCCTTGCGGTGACTAGTCCCAAGCGGATATCTGGTCTCAGTAATGTTCCAACAGTCGCTGAGCAAGGCTATCCAGGGTATCAAGCGCTTAACTGGTATGCATTTATTGCCCCACCAAAGGTCCCACCTGCAATCATTGATAAACTCAATCAAGCGATCACTGCAACTCTAAAAGATCCAGTCACGATAGATCGACTGCATACGGTTGATTTGGAAGCTGCACCCTCGACACCCCAAGAACTGGCAAGTATTGTGAAATCTGAAAATGAGCTGTGGGGAAGAATTATTAAAAGCATGAACTTAACAGAACGGTAGATTAAATGGGTTACACGATTAGTGAGAAAATTCTAGCAAAGCACGCCAATATGTCTGCTGTTAATGCTGGAGAGGTTGTGGTCTGTTCAGTTGACTTTGCCATGGTCACCGATACTCGGGCTAGCAATACGATCAAGATGATTAACAAGATTGGCGTCAAAGATTTGGCATTTGTAAAAAATACGGCTTTGGTGATGGATCACTATTCACCGCCACCCAATTTAGAGGCTGCTGAAATTCATACGCAGATGCGAGAGTTCTCAAAAATTGCGGGTACCAAACTCTATGATATTGGTGATGGCATCTGTCACCAAGTCCTGCCCGAAGGTGGGCACCTGACTGCTGGAGATTTAGTGGTTGGGACAGATACACACTCTGTCAGTTATGGCGCCTTCAATGCCTTTGGCACCGGTATTGAGGGGACCGATGTATCTGCGGTAATGGCTACTGGAAAACTCTGGTTTCGTGTTCCAGAGACAGTCAAGGTTGAACTAAATGGTACCTTGCAGCCTGGAGTTTGGGCAAAAGACTTAACCCTGCATATGCTTGGACGTTTTGGGGCTGAAGGGCTTAATTACAAAGCTATTGAATATGTGGGTGATGCTGTATCTCAGATGAATATCGATGACAGGATGACGCTTTGCAATCATGCAGCAGAGTTGGGTGCAAAAGCTGCGATCTTGGAGTCGGATGAAAAAACTCTGAACTGGCTTTCTGCTCATGGCGCTAAAGCGCCTAAACCTGTTTTTGCAGATAGCGATGCTACTTACTCACAACAGCTTGAAATCAATGTACAGAATTTAGCCCCTCAAGTTGCTAGGAAGCATCGGGTGGATGATATTGTGGCTGCACACGAGGTCAGCAATCAACGTATTCAATTTGCACTGATTGGTACTTGCACCAATGGCCGCTTAGATGATATTCGTCAGGCAGCTGCCATACTCAGAGGAAAGAAATTAGCTAGCGGTGTTCGTATGATTGTCACGCCAGCTTCTAGAAAAATATACATTGATGCTTTGCGTGAAGGCTTAATTGAGATTTTAACGATGGCTGGCGCCTCTTTTGAAGCTGCAGGTTGCGGCACGTGCGTGGGCATTACGAATCATCTAGTTCCGGGGAATGGAGATACTGTTATTTCAACTGCGAATCGAAATTTCAAGGGACGTTTATCTAATCCAGATTCAGAAATTTGGCTTGGCTCAGCTGCAACGGTTGCGGCATCTGCTCTGACTGGCTTTATTACAGACCCTAGAACAGTCATCGGTGGCGATTGGAGGGCTTCATCATGGGAGTAATGAAATTACATGATACTTCTGGCATTGCGTATGTTCTGGGGGACGACATAAATACCGATCTGCATTGCTCGAGCAAGTACTTGCCGGGGAAAAGCGTTGAGTATGTTGCTGGCGTTGCGTTCAATGAATTAAGCCCTAATCTGAGTAAGAGACTCTTGGAGTCACGTGGCGGCATTCTGATTGCTGGTGAAAATTTCGGGATTAATTCTTCTCGAGAACAAGCGGTTCACATATTGTTAATAATGCAAGTGAAAGGCATCATTGCAAAATCATTTGGCCGCCAGTTTTTTCGCAATGCTATAAATAATGGATTGCCTATATTGGAGTGCGATACCTCTTTGATTAAAGAGGGTGACACCGTAACCGTTAACTTTGAAAGCGGTGTTGTTCAGACTTCAAGTAGCGTGCATTTACAGGCACAAGCTTTGCCTGCCGAGATTCTATCGTTGATCCAAGCAGGTGGCTTGATTCCGTTTCTCAAAAATAATCCGGATTGGAGCTTTGCAAAATGAATATCACTTCACAAGCAAAACGTCAAAAACTGAGATCTCTGATTGCTGGCGACGTGGCTTTGGTTGCACCAGGGATCTACGATGGCTATGGTGCCCGATTGGTTCAAAACGCCGGCTTTCATGCTGCTTATATGACGGGCAATGGAGTCTCCGCCTCTTTATTGGGTGCGCCTGATATCGGTCAGGTTGATTTAACCCTTATGGCAGATCATGCTAGACGTGTTTCAGCTTGTATTGATATTCCATTAATCTGCGATGCTGATACTGGGTATGGCGGTGTTCTTAATATCAAAAGAACAGTTACCGAGTTTGAAGCTGCTGGAGTAGCTGCAATTCATATCGAAGATCAAACCTTTCCCAAGCAATGCGCTCAATTTCAGGGTTCGCGCACAGTGTTGCCATTTGAAACTGCGCTTGCCCATATACGAGCTGCAGTAAATGCAAAATCTGACCCTGATTTCATGATTATTGCGCGCACCGATAGCGTTGGTGCGTTTGGTTTAGATGAGGGAATTCGGCGGGCAAAAGCCTTCATTGCTACTGGTGCTGATGCCGTATTCGTGGAGCTAAAGGCTAGTCCAGATGCCTTGCAGATCATTAAACGGATTAAGTATGAAGTATCGACCCCATGTCTATTTAATGTTGATGTTGGCGGACCCATATCAGAACTCAAGGCTGCAGAATTAAAAGCGCATGGTATTGATATTGCGATACACCCTAGTCTTGCTAGAGGGGTATTTGGGTTTGCAATGCAAGCGGCTTTGGAGCACTTGAAAGAGCAGCAGTCTTTAAATGCCTATGGCAGTCAAATGTTTAGCTCGACTCAATATAATCAGTCCTTGGGTTTGGATGAGATTCAGGCATGGGAGAATCAGGTTTTAGAAGGACGTGCTCTCTAGAGCCCTCATTTGACCCAGATATAAACATGCCGACGAAAAAACACCAACCAAGGAGGTTGGTGTTTTTTTTGCTCAGAATGAATCTGTTGAGTTATTAAGTCTAGTTACTTAACCCAGCGGAAAAAACTTTCTGCAGAGCGCCGAACTTTCTTGAGCTTCAGCAGCCAATCTTCTTCTGCGTTTCTATATCCTAATGTCAGAAGGACAGTGCTGCGCAGACCTTTTTCTTTAAGATTGAGAATTTCATCGACTGCAGCAGGATTAAAGCCTTCCATTGGAGTGCTGTCTACTTGTTCGTAGGCAGCAGCAATCAGAGCAGTTCCTAGGCCGATATAGGCTTGTTTAGATGCATGATTAAAGTTAAATTCGGCGTCTCGCGCAGGATACACCTTGAGCAGCATTTGACGATAGGCATCTCCGGCATCACTCTTAAAGTCGCGGATTTCTTCAGTCATATCAAATGCTTGGTTGATACGCTCAGCGGTGTAAGTATCCCAGGCGGCAAACACTAATAAATGAGAGCATTCAGTCACCTGAGATTGGCCATTGGCGGCCGCTTTAATTTTTTCGCGAATTTCTTGGTTGGTGACAATAATTACTTCATAAGGCTGCAATCCACTGGAGCTTGCCGTTAACCGAATAGCTTCCAGGATTTGGTCCACTTTTTCCTGGGGAACTACTTTGCTTGAATCCATTTTTTTTGTAGCGTAGCGCCACTGCAGTTTTTCAATCAGACTCATGTTTTCCTTTAGATTCCATTAATGAAAAGATAGGTATGAGTTTAGAACAAATTGGGCACAGTTGTTGGCAAAATATGATAAATGAAGACCCCAATAGCTAGCATGTGATGTAAAAAGAAAGGGATCAAACTGCTAACCCCCTCTTTATCAACTGTGGGTCAGGACAGTTTTATGATGTCTCCCCATCAATTTTTCGCTAAATAGGATGCCCGAAATTGTCGTTTGCTCTAGTCAAATAAGAATGCCTCAAGATAGGTCTATAGTTCTTTTATAGTTATTCGGATAAGATAATTTAATGATTAACAGACGTTGATTTCTATGAGGCAATGAAATGAAATTTGACTTTCACTCAACACGTTCTATTCTCTTAGAAAGAGGCGGGTCTAGCAATTTGGCTAAGCGTATTTTTGAGCGCGGTGGAAAGTCGGTACTCATTGTTACGGATTCAGGTATTTTATCTGCTGGCTTATTAACTAAAGCGTTGGTTCAATTCCAAGAACTCAGTCTGTCTGTCCATATTTTTTCAGATGTCTTGGCGGACCCGCCTGTTTCAGTAATCGATAGCGCAGTAAAAGCAGCTCAAAACTGCAAGGCTGACTTTATTGTGGGCTTTGGTGGTGGCAGCTCCATGGATGTTGCAAAGTTGGTAGCGCTTTTAGCTGCTGGAAAAGAAAAGTTAGCTGATGTGTATGGGGTTGATATGGCCAAGGGCCCACGCCTCCCCCTGATTTTGGTGCCCACGACTGCGGGAACGGGTTCAGAAGTTACTACTATCGCTATTGTTACAATCAGCGAGAGCGAGAAGAAGGGCGTTGTTTCCCCCCAGTTATTACCTGATGTTTCACTCCTTGATGCCGAGCTTACTTTAGGACTGCCATCCCATGTCACTGCAGCAACCGGTATCGATGCCATTGTGCATGCGATTGAAGCATTTACAACAAAGCGTCTGAAAAATCCTGTTTCCGACTGTTTAGCAAAAGAGGCACTTAGATTATTAGCGGGCAATCTTCATAAAGTAGTTAAGTCCGGTAGCGACGTCATTGCCCGTGAAAATATGCTTCTTGGTGCTTGCCTTGCTGGTATGGCTTTTACTAATGCGCCGGTAGCAGGTGTTCATGCGTTGGCTTACCCAATTGGCGCACGATTTCATGTGCCGCATGGCTTATCAAATTCTTTAATGTTGGGTCCCGTGATGCGCTTTAACTTAGAGGTGGCGCATGCCATGTACGCTGAGCTTGGTAAAATTATCAAACCGGGATTGCAGGGATCCACCCAAGAGCAAGCAGCTCAACTGATTGATTACCTAGGTAGCCTAGCTGGTGAATTAGGTCTTGCCAAATCCTTAGTGGAGGTAGGCATAACAGCAAATGATGTTGACCAATTAGCAAAAGAGGCTATGCTCCAAACCCGTTTACTGCAAAACAGCCCCCGCGAAATCACTTTGAGGGATGCGAGAGATCTTTATAGAGAAGCTTTATGAGTATTCAAAAATCACCACCACCCACTCGCACTGACTTCGTTGCCTTTGAAGAGGTGCACTCGAGATGGAACGATAACGATGTGTACGGCCATATCAACAATGTTGTGTATTACGCATTTTTTGATACTGCAGTTAATCGTTACTTGATTGAACATCATGTATTGGATATTGCGAACGACCAAACTATTGGTTTAGTCGTAGAGACTCAATGCCAATATTTTGCATCAATTGTGTATCCAGATTTGATTCATGTGGGGTTAAAGGTGGTACATTTGGGCAACAGTAGCGTCAAATATGCAGTTGCTGTTTTTAAGAATGACGAGGATGTTGCTTGTGCATTAGGTAGTTTTGTACATGTGTATGTTGATCGATCTAGTAATAAACCCACTGCAATACCGCAAAATGTAAGAGCAGTATTGCAGCAGCTTCTAAAAGTCAGCCGACATTAAATGTACTAAAACAAAAGATATTGTAAATAGAAGTTAAAAAAGGAGACATTATGAATTCACTAATCAATAAAGTTATCTTTGCTCTTGTCGTTACTTTCGCGTCAACTTCATTCTCATACGCGCAAACGCCCCCAGCACCTGGAGAGCCTAAACGTTTTCCTCAAATTACACTGGAGCAACTCCCGACAGACGCTCAACCATTAGGCCGGGAAATTATTGCAATTTCTAGTGTTGGTTTGGGGGGTCCTTATAACGTCATGCTAAGAAGCCCTGTATTTGCAGATAGGATGAAGCGTCTTTTGGACTATTTGCGCTTTAATACTTCATTGCCAACACGTCTTAATGAATTTGCAATCATCATTCAGGGCAAAGTCTGGCGCTCCCAGGTCGAATGGTATGCGCATTATCCTTTAGCGTTAAAGGCTGGGTTGCCTCAGCAAGTTGCCGATGATCTAAAGGCGGGCATACGTCCGGCAAATATGAAGCCTGATGAGGCAGTTGTTTATGACGTCTCAATGGAGATGATTAATAACCATCAAATTAGTGATGCCCTCTTTCAAAAAGCAAAAGCAATTTTGGGTGAACAACAATTAGTAGATTTAGTGGCTGTAAGCGGAACTTACGTTACTGTTGCTATGTTGCTGGCACTCGGTCAAGAAATGCCGCCTGCTGATAAGCCTTTGCCATTTCATTAACGGTAATCATTGATTAAAAGAAAAAGCCGCCTGAGTGGCTTTTTCTTACTGGTAGACTGAGGGTTTTCGTTCCTAGGGTAGGGTGCTTGCTTTTAATGCGCAAGCTCCATCACCTAGTAAAACTTGCGTGATAAGCATCATCAGCCAGGCCAAGACAAATTACGTACCCCCATTACCAAACCAAAATCCTTTACGGATAGCCCAGCTTGGATTATTGCGGATACTGAGTTGCAATATAGGCCTTAACAGTTTGTCTAGCTTTATCGGTTTGCGCACTCTCTTCTGCGACCCATTCATGTTCGCTACCTTCGAACAACAAATATTTACATTTACCTCCTGCAGTGTTATATGACGCGCAGAATTTTTCTTGGCTGACAGGAGGTACGTTATCGTCTAAAGCACCTTGCATTAGCAATACTGGCGGCAATGTAACCAATTCTTTTCTGTCAAGAATTTCTTGGGGACTTGCTTCATGAATCGATTCCCATGGCTTAAAGTAATTGGTGTTATTTGTAATCATCTTGTCACGCTTGTGGGTAACCGCATTTTGGTAACGAGCATAAGGATTGCTGATGGGTGAGCGCACTGCAATATAGTCAACCTTTGCAGAAATGTTTTTTGCTGCCTCAAGTGGAATTGAATTGTAGCGAGGATCATTGGGTCGCATTGCGAGTAGCTCTGCTATATGACCCCCGCTGGAGCTTCCATAAATTCCTATTTTTGTAACATCGCCATGCCATTTGGGCGCATTTAGCTTAAGCCACCGAACACCGTAGTTGGCATCTTGAACATTCGCTGGATATGGCATATCCATAGCAGAGGTTAAATCGATTGCTACCACCAAGACTCCACTTTCTGCAATCGCCCGATCCATCGGTTGCTCTGCCATTCGATCCTTGTTGTTCCAGGCTCCACCATGTAAGTCCAGTATGGTGGGGAATGGACCCGGACCTTCAGGTTGATAAATACGGGCCATTAACTGCCTACCATTAGCATTTTTTCTGAACTCTACTTCACTGATGGTGATGCTGAATTTTGCATTTGGGCTGTATTTCACATTTGAATTGCTTGGTTTGTTATCTGCAGCGGTTGCTACGCTAGAGATATGTAGATTAACTAGCGCTAGCAAAGAGAGAATAGTGAGGGAGGGTTTCATTTTGAATATTAATTAAGTAGGTTTGCAACTTTATCAATGCCAGCTTTTACACAGGCCTCATCTTTATCTCCGCTTGGAGCGCCGGAAGCACCAACGCCACCGATGGTATCTTCACCCGCTTTAATGGGGAGACCACCACGATTCGCAATAATATTATTGAGATGAATCAAGGCAAATGCAGGATCATTTTTTAAGCGGGTTTCTGTATCACCAGAGGGGCTCCGAAATGTCCTAGCTGTATACGCTTTGCGCATACTATTTTCCATTGTGTGAGGACCAGTATTGTCGCCGCGCACTTGTACTAGCACTTCTCCATTGCGACCCACTACGGTCACGGATATATTGAGACCATTTCCCTTGCAAGTAGTCACTGCAGTTTCTGCAATGCTCATTGCAATACTCGAGGTTATGTCTTTATGTGCCAGTAATTCTGCAAACGACGATGATGAAGCTAATGTGGCTAAGACTAAGCCAAAAATGAATGATAATTTCAGGAGCGTATTTTTGATCATGATTTAACCTCTATTGATTGGTAGGATTATGTTTTTTTGACTTGTCTTTCTGTTGTTTACTCGAATCCGTGTTCGATATTACCCGCAGTTATTCAGAATGGGACTAGGGTTTACGACTACTAAATCATTGATATGGGCTTAAAAATAGTCAGTAAATACTGCTATATTTAGCAAAATAAAAATGATTAGGAGATACAAATGAGGCTAACCCTTTCCTGGCTTTTGAGTGCGGCGCTATTTTCTTGTTTAGTGACAAGTTTGGAGGCCGCCCCTGTTGCCAACGTCTCACCTAGTGATATTGGTGGTTCCGTAAAGGGCATAAAGGGTCCAGAGGCAGGAGTTTGGGTGATTGCTGAAACCACA
>Ga0214200_1000112_pt1 | contig 21263 bp, 18 predicted proteins | sample TroBogEpilimnion_7_FD_153038 | JGI IMG/M metagenome (GOLD analysis project Ga0214200, IMG submission 153038) | Freshwater microbial communities from Trout Bog Lake, WI - 23OCT2008 epilimnion | ecosystem: Environmental > Aquatic > Freshwater > Lake > Epilimnion/Euphotic zone | place: Trout Bog... | reverse complement strand
ATTACAGGCATTTAAAACGGGTACTCGTAAAGACCCGATGATGTCTGCACTGGCAATGTCTTTAAGTGAACAGGATATTGTCAATTTAGCCGCCTATTATGCTGAACAAAAAATTTCCCACAATACTCTACCTGTTGATGATGAAGATGATGAGAAATCTGCCGAAGATCAGCAGCATGCGTTATCAGCACTGATTGCTCAAGGTAGTGATTTATACAGAAATGGTGATTTGAACAGAGAGGTCTCTGCCTGTATCGCCTGCCATGGTCCGTTGGGAGAAGGCAACAAACCGGCCGCATTTCCTTCAATTAAATCTCAACATGCCGATTATTTGATTAAAGCATTGACTGATTTTAAATCAGGAGCGCGTGCTAATAATCCTGATAATATTATGCATATGATTGCAAAAAAAATGACACCTGAAGAAATTAAAGCGGTTGCCTACCGTATTTCAATGATGCAATAAGCTAAAATCTGACTGAACCTTTACTATTTGCTGGAAATTCAACTATGCTTACAAAACTGACGCAAACATTTCTGCTCGTTACTCTATTTACTTTTTCTGCACTACTCAATGCTGAAACATCGGGTACTGGTTACGATACTTTAACCCCTCCACAACCCACACAACATCCTGATAAGGTAGAAGTTATAGAGTTTTTTTGGTATGGCTGCCCTCATTGCTACAGTTTTGAGCCTGAATTAGCTGCTTGGTTAAAAACAGCCCCAAAAAATGTCGAGTTTATCCGTCAACCCGCTGTGTTCAATGAAACTTGGGGTAGACATGCAAAAGCTTATTTTGTTGCTGAAGCTTTAGGTATAGTTGATAAAGTGAATGCCGATCTTTTTGATGCTATACAAAACAAAAAAGAAAAAATTGAGACTGAAGAACAATTAGGTCATTTCTTTGCTCAACACGGCGTTGATCAGGCGCAGTTTAAAGATGCTTTTAATTCATTTGCTGTTGACGCCAAAACCCGTCAAGCACCTGCCATCGCTGCGCGTTACGGCATTACCGGTGTTCCTGCTATTATCATTAACGGCAAATATATTACTAACGGACCTTTAGCCGGCTCCCACAAAAATATGCTTGAAGTTATGAATACTTTAATCAAGCAAGAAAGCACTCAGAAATAACCTATTGAAGTTTAGCATATTGATGATATGTGGATATTCTGTGTATCATCAAATGTTGACCCATCAAACCTGTTATGACTGTCTAATGGTCCTAATTTTGGATACTACAGGTATAATTCATCAGCCGCTCACGTTTGAACAACTTGAACGGCTGAGCATTAAGTTAATAGGCTTTTGTACTCAAGTCTATTAAGAGTAAACCGGAAAACAGTAAAATCTCTTAGACAAGATCAAGACACGCCGGTTGTTTGAGAATAATGGGTTTCAATGTAACGTTGAACAATTTCCTGAAATTCTTCTGCAATTCTTTCTCCTTTGAGTGTGACAGTCTTAACGCCGTCTTCATAAACTGGTGCAACAGGCGACTCACCTGTACCAGGCAAGCTAATCCCTATATTGGCATTTTTACTCTCACCGGGTCCATTAACCACACACCCCATAACAGCAACTTCCATGGTTTCCACACCTGGATATTGATTACGCCAAACAGGCATTTGATCACGTAAGTAACTTTGAATATCCATCGCCAATTTTTGGAAATAATCACTGGTAGTACGACCACAGCCGGGACAAGAGATGACCATAGGTGTGAATGATCTGAATCCCATGGTTTGTAAAATTTCTTGCGCAACAATGACTTCTTGAGTTCTAGAAGCACCTGGTTCAGGCGTCAATGAAATACGAATAGTATCTCCTATGCCCTGTTGCATGAGTACAGAGAGTGCAGCCGCAGAAGAGACAATGCCTTTTGATCCCATCCCTGCTTCTGTCAAACCTAAATGCAGGGCATAATTACAACGACTTGCCAAATCTTGATAAATAGAAATAAGTTCTTGCACATTACTAATTTTACAAGAAAGAATTATTTTATCTTTACCTAAGCCCAATTCTTCCGCCTTAGCGGCACTTTCTAAAGCCGATAATACGATGGCTTCACGTGTTATTGCAGATAATGGCTTGGGAATGTCTAATAAACGATTTTCGTCCAATAATCGGGTTAACACTGCTTGATCCAAGCTTCCGCCGTTCACGCCGATACGAACAGGTTTGTTGTACTGACAAGCAAATTCTATCATTTGCTGGAATTGTGGATCGCGGCTTTTACCCCGTCCCACGTTGCCAGGATTAATCCTATATTTATCGAGTGCTTGGGCGCAATCGGGATATTTTTCCAGTAGTTTGTGACCGTTGAAATGAAAATCACCAATAATGGGTACTGAATAACCTTTTCTATCTAGTAAATTACGTATTTCCGCGACAGCCATTGCCGCTTCTTCGGAATTTACGGTAATACGCACTAATTCTGAACCGGCTGTAGCCAGCTCAATAATCTGATTGACGGTTGCATTAACATCAGCAGTGTCCGTATTAGTCATAGACTGTACGACGATCGGAGCACCACCACCGACTTTAACATTACCTACTAAAACTTGATGAGTGATTTTTCTTAAATTCATGAATGCGCCTAAATCTTTCAGGAAAAGTTAAATTTTTCTTATAATTATACGCTATACAAAGATTAACAGAATGCGAAATTACTCCCCGTAAAGATTAGCAAAGCGTTAAGTTAACGGTTATCATAGGGAGATAGCGATTTGCATACACATATCCTAAAATTAATTCAGTCATTCATAAAATCATTAAGGAGACTTTCATGGCAATATCACTCACTAAAGGCGGTAACGTTAATTTAAGTAAAGAAGCCCCTGGATTAAACAAGATTGCAGTCGGTTTAGGTTGGGATGCCCGAGCTACCGATGGTGCGGCATTTGACCTTGATGCCAGTGCTTTTTTAATAAAAGCCGACGGTAAAGTTCGCTCTGATAATGATTTTTGTTTTTTCAATAATAAAGTTGTTGCCGATGGCGCTGTTCAACACACCGGAGATAACACTACCGGGGTTGGCGAGGGTGATGACGAAACTATTCGTGTTGAACTAACTAAAATTCCTGCTGAATTAGATAAGGTCGTCTTTACGGTTACTATTTACGATGCGGAAGCACGCAAACAAAATTTTGGGCAGGTTAATCACGCTTATATTCGCATTATTAATGAAGAAAATAGCCAAGAAATTGCACGCTATGATTTGAGTGAAGATGCTTCAATAGAAACCGCCATGATTTTTGGTGAAATTTACCGTATCGGTTCTGAGTGGAAATTTAAAGCAGTGGGTCAAGGTTTCGCGGGAGGGCTTGCTGCTTTAGCAAAAAACTTTGGTATTAATGTTTAATCACTAACGGCATCTATATGGCTATTAATTTACAGAAAGGGCAAAAAATATCTTTGTCTAAAGAGTCCGGTGGCAATTTAAGTAAAGTTGTGATGGGGCTGGGCTGGGATGCTAAACAAACAGCGAACACTAGTAGTAAAGGTCTGTTAGGTGGCTTATTCGGTGGTAACAACAAAAATACGAGTGATGCAATTGATCTTGATGCTTCCTGTGTTCTGTTCGATGATAATAATAAATTAGTCGATACTGTTTATTTTGGTCACCTAAAGAGTAAAGACGGCAGTATTGTCCATACTGGAGATAATCGCACAGGTGCAGGTGATGGTGACGACGAACAGATTATAGTGGAATTAGCTAAAATACCAGCACACGTAAAATCTCTGGTGTTTACAGTCAACTCATTTACCGGACAAACTTTTGATTCGGTAGAAAATGCTTACTGTCGACTCGTTGATAGCCAAAGTAATCAGGAAATTGCTCGCTATACTCTTAGCTCACAAGGATCACACACTGCACAAATTATGGCAAAAGTATATCGCCATAATGGTGAATGGAAAATGCACGCTATTGGTGAAAATGGAACTGGACGCACGATAGAAAACTTGCTGCCACAAATTATTATTCATCTTTAATAATAATGCGTATCTGGTTTAATAAAACCTTTTCCACTATTAATGCTGTTTTTAATAATCTTCGTCAGTCACTTCCGACTGGCGAAGTCACTATTATCTGTACTCATACTCACCTGACGGCAACCGCTTTTTTAGCTGCTGACGAATATTATCTAGAACCCGAGGGATTAAGTAGCCAAGATTATCTTCTATGGTGTCTTAACTTTTGCAAATCTCATCATGTTGAGTTGTTCTGGCCGGCAAAAGAATCAATATTGATTAGTCGGCAACAGCACTTATTTAATAACGCAGGTATTCAAGTTTTATCTGTAGCAAAGCACAATACACTCCGTTTACTTAATAATAAAGCGCATTTTTATCGCGAATTACCGAAAAAAATTGCTCAATGTATGGATTTTGTAGCTGTGTCTAATGCTGAAGAATTCGATAGAGCTATTGTCGAGTTGTCAGAACATCATCCAACTCTTTGTGTTAAACCGGCGGTATCTGTTTATGGACTTGGATTTAGAATCCTTGATACTCAGAAAGACAGTATCACTCAATTACTTGAGGGTACTGAATATGAAATTCCTATCAACGAACTTAGACTAGGTATGAATAATGTACCCCAGTTTGCTACTTTGCTGGTAATGGAGCACTTAGGAGGGGCTGAATGGAGTGTGGACTGTGTTGGGCAATACGGGCGATTATTGTGTGCGGTGCAGCGTAAAAAATCAGAAATACCGGGTCATGGACAGTTAATTGATAATAATAAGGACATTAATGAAATGGTCTCTCGACTGACTGATTATTATCAACTTAATGGTATTTTCAATATTCAGTTCAAAGAAGGTTTACACGGTGTACGACTTCTAGAAATCAATCCCCGACCCTCTGGGGGATTTGGCATGGCCTGTTTATCGGGCGTCAATTTGGCGCATATCGCTTGGCAAAGTATAATAAAAAGCAATATCACTGTGCCCTCAATACGGTATGGAACAAAAGTATCAGAGATCAACCAGCCAGTCGTACTCTGCGAATCGCTTTTGCCGCCTGCGTAAAAAGTTAATTTATCATTAACAAAGAATTTTGTTTGCTATGCAAGCCAGTATCAGCAATTAACAACACTATGGTACAAACAATTAACGTTCAACTCGCCACCGGCATCCTTAAACTTGAACTGGAACCTGGGTGTGTCCCTATCAAAAGATTATTGGGTTTTGCTGCTAGGGTCAGCAGTAAACGTAAGTTTTTATTAGTCAGCAAAATCTTAGGTAAACACTATCCAGTAACACCCAAAATCATGCGTTGGTCTTATCGGGCTCTGGTCAAAAAAATTGCAAATATTATATCTCCATCCAGTGTCTGGATCGGTATGGCCGAAACAGCAACCGGTCTGGGTTATGGTGTTTTTGCTGAAGCGTGTCATCATGGTTTAGATAATGCATTGTTTTTGCAAACAACACGCTATCATCTTGATGGTATGGAACGTCTGGCATTTGACGAAGCTCACAGTCATGCAACCGATTTTTACCTTTATTATCCAGAAAAAACAGAAAATCGTAAGCTATTTTTATCGGCTCAGACGCTGGTTTTAATTGATGATGAAATCAGTACCGGAAGAACTTTCTTGCAGTTAATCAATGCGTTTAGAAAGGTCAATCCGTTTATTCAACAGGTTATTATTGTGAGTCTGGTCAATTTTACCAATCCTGTTAATCGGCAAATTGTTGAGCAAGAATCCGGAATTGCTATCTCTTGGATAGCCTTAAGGCAAGGTCAGCTGGATTTTGAAGACCATCACAACAATTTATTGGATAGTATCAATATAAATGTTTCCAGTAACCACAGTTGTAAGAAACATCTTATTAGCTGGCCCGGAAGATTAGGTTTATCAAGCCCGATAAAATTGTCTGCGAACACTGTTAGCGAGCTAAAATCATTTTTTAAAACTACAGATGATAGCCGCCCATTACTGGTATTGGGTACTGGAGAATGCAATGCGCCGGCTTTTTTATTAGGTCATGAACTGGAAAACCACAACTATAACGTTAAGGTACAAAGCACAACCCGATCACCTATTCATATAGGCAACGATATTCGTTCAATTTGTCATTTTGAGGATAATTATGAAGATGGTATCGCCAATTTTATTTATAACATGAATCCGGATGATTATCGGGAAATCATTATTTGTCATGAAACACCGTTGAATTTTCCGTTAAAGGAGCTTATGGAAAAATGGAGTGCGATCAGTGCTTATTTTCAACTGGTTGACAATAAAGATGCGATTTTTAGTTATGCAGCCTTAAAATAAGCCATGCAACGTTATATTTTTGTTGATCTTGATGACACATTATTCCAGACTCTAAGGAAGTGCCCCTACCCCAATCAAGATACTTTAAAAGTGAGTGCTTATTTACCTGACGGTTCAGCCAATTCTTTCGCTACTGAAAAACAACAATGGTTATGGCATTGGTTTTCTGACAGTTTTAGAATTGTTCCGGTCACAGCCAGAGATTTTGATGCTTTTACCCGTGTCAATTTACCTTTTTACGAAGAAGCAATTTTAAATCATGGTGCTGTTATTCTTGATAAGCAACGCCAACCAGACCCTGTTTGGATGCAGCATATGCTGAAAATATTACCTGATTACTATCAGAAACTATTGATTATCTGGGCTGATATTGAACTCTATTGCACTGAGAATGAAGGTTATAAGGCCCGATTAGTAGAAGATTTTGGAATGACTTGGTATGGTGTTGTCAAACATACTGAAGGTAGCGAACGTCCATTACTAAATTTACTGGATACTTTAATCAAACAACACCCTACTATTGTTAGTGGTCATTTATACTGGCATTTAAATGGTAATAATTTAGCCATTCTTCCGCAAATCATTAATAAAGAAAGTGCTGTCCACTATCTTTTAGAGCGGTATAAAGAACAGCATCCTGAATTGTTAACTTTTGGTGCAGGTGACAGCAAAACTGATGCTGCATTTATGAGTTTATGTGACTATGCCCTCATCCCTAACAATACTCAGCTAGCTAAAATATTAGCTAATTTACAATGAGCTCTTATAAACCATTTACAGGCAGCTATACTCTAGATGATGTCGAATTTCTGCTCAAACCCATAGATATGGTGGATACTTCGATTGCTATCAAGGAATCGTTGATACAATCAGGAAAAAAGCATTATTCTTCAATGCTATCTCACGAATCATTGCCTTCTGAAGATTATTTATCTCTTTTTTATCAAGCGATGCAACGGAACCAGAAAAAGGTTGCTCAAGATGCTCTCATTTTAGCTGAACGAATTAACGCTAATCATCCTGAAGATATCACTTTAGTGTCTTTAGCAAGAGCCGGAACACCTGTTGGCGTTGTGCTTAATCATTTACTTAAAAGTTACTATAAACGCAATGTTTATCATTATTCTGTCTCTATTATTCGTGATGTAGGCTTAGACTTCAACGCCTTAAAACATATATTGAAACGACATACAGCAGAATCACTGATTTTTATTGATGGCTGGACAGGGAAAGGTGTCATCGCAAAAGAACTTGCAGAGAGTTTAAACCGCTTCGCTCTAACCGAAAGAACAACTATTCCTACTACACTGTATGTACTCAGTGATTTATCTGGGAGTGCAACTTTTTCAGCATCTTCAGAAGATTATTTAATTCCATCCTGTATCTTAAATGCAACGGTTTCTGGTTTAGTCAGTCGTTCTGTGTATGGTGCTGCCCCATTAAAGGCTACTGATTTTCATGGCTGTGTTTTTTACCAACAATTTTTAAATCACGATTTATCACGTTATTTTATTGATCAAATACTTTCAGAAGCTGACATAATTTGGCAGCAAAATAACGGCACTAAACTTCTGTCGTCTACTGAGCAAAAGACAGCCATTCAACAGCAAATAAAGTCAAAAAAATTTTTACAGTGGATTACTGAACATTATCATGTGAGCCAAGTAAACTATATTAAACCCGGTATTGGCGAAGCGACACGTGTATTATTAAGACGTGAGGCTCGGTTGTTACTATTAAAAGATTTAACTGACGATGCTACTCAACACTTGCGTTGGTTAGCAGAATCAAGACAAATCCCCATTGCTGTTTATGCCGACCTACCCTATCTGGCAACAGCTTTAATCAAAGAGATACGATGACTAAGCCGTTTCCCTGCAAAACGCTATCGCCTTGGATGCTTGGTGCTTCTTTATATATGCCTGCACATCAAGCGGACTTAACTCTAATCGCTAATGGTGAAAAATTAACGGGCTTACGTTCAATGATTTTTTGTACTGAAGATGCTATTGCTGATGATGATATTCCTGAAAGTTTACGTTATTTAGGTGGATGTCTAAAAAACTTTCATCATTTGGATAATAAACACCGATTTATTCGTGTCCGTAATCCTGAAGTTTTAGCTCGACTATTAGATTTAAATGATATTCATAAAATTGATGGTTTTGTTCTACCAAAATTTAATGAAACAAATTTTCGTACCTATTTTGAACAATTACACGGTACTCATTTTAAACTGATGCCTACCTTAGAAACCAAGGATGTATTTGATGTTTCTGCTATGAGTGCATTACGGGATGAGTTAATACGCGCAGATAATTACTCACCGATATTAATGCTTAGAATTGGTGGTAATGATTTAATGAATTTGTTAGGCATTAGAAGACCTCGCGGTTTTACTTTATATCAAACTCCCATGGCAAACGTCATTGCTAATTTAGTAACCTTATTCAAACCCTTCGGGTTTTCCCTATCGGCACCTGTTTTTGAGTACTTGAATGATCAATTAACCCTGCAACAAGAAATTAGCTATGATTTAGCTTATGGTTTAACGGGAAAAACCGCTATTCATCCGAATCAAATTACAACAATTGAAAACTGTTATGCTGTTGATCCTAACGATTACGAAATGGCATTAACCATTAGCTGCTCTACTGCACCAGCAGTTTTCAAAATGCATGACGCCATGTGTGAGGTTGCCACGCACCAGCAATGGGCCCAAAACATCATTAACCGCAAACAAACTTATGGTATTAATGATATGCAAGCTCATCAGCAAAATGCCAGTATTTTCGTATAAAACTAAATTTTTCTTTTTTTAACTTTGTTACCGGAGCATTCTATGAGTTTCCAAAATTTTCTTGATCAATTAAAAAGTAAAGCCAGTGAATTAAAAACTGAAGCGCTAAAATTTAAAAACAAAGATTTTCTTAATGCCGCCATGGCGGGTTCAGCATTGATTGCTATGGCTGATGGTAGCGTTAGTGCCGAAGAAAAACAGAAAATGATAAAATTCATTGAGAATAATGATGCACTATCAATTTTTGCTATCAGCGATGTTATCAAAGCTTTTCAGGATTTCATCGCACAATTAGAGTTTGATCGCGATATCGGTGAGGCAAAAGCGTTTCAAGCTTTAGGAAAAATGAAATCGAATGCCGAAGCTGCTCGCTTATTAATTCGTATGATTATTGCTATTGCCTCGTCTGACGGAAACTTTGATGATTCAGAAAAGAAGACTGCCAACAGGATAGCCAAGGAATTAGGTCTTAATCCTACTGAATTTGAACTATAAGCATTCATTCCTTTTAGATTTAAGCATCTCAATTTTTATAACGAGCACTGAGTCCAGCATCCAGTGCCTCTTTAAACTAATAAATTGCATTAGGGCAATGTGATTAATAGTAACTCATGTTACGCATCCTTAAATAACTATCAATAAGTTACCTGTATTTTTTGCTTTCCAACTTATTGATTCTTAGATTCAGTGCGTAACATCGGATAGTAAATAGTATTGCTAAAAATCATTTTAGGATTAATATCTTCTTTAGCTTAATACAGATACCATTGCTTTTTCAGGTATCATTGGGGAAGATCAGACTAACTAAGAAAAAAAATAAGTCTGAATCTTATATTATTTTTTTCATCGCGGAGCATTGCTCATGCAACAATCAAATGGATTTCTCTTACCGTTTTTAAGACTTTCAGCACCTTTATGGTTCTCGGAGCATAAAACAAGTATTCGTTTTATGACATTCGCGTTAATCGTTCTGACTTTACTCCAAATCTGTATTGCTATCATCATTACCGCATGGAGTGCCGATTTATTTAATGCACTTGAACAACATTCAATGCAGGATTTACTTAGACAGATTGGTTTGCTTGTTTTGATTTTTTTGACCAATATTGCAGTAACGGCCGCTCACCTAACTATTAAAAGAAATCTACAAATTAATTGGCGCAATTGGTTGACCCATCATGTTAATTCACGGTGGATGTACAAAGGTCGTCATTATCAAGTCACTCATATCGAAGGGGAACACGACAATCCAGATGGACGGATTGCGGAAGATATTCGTATTGCTACCGAAGAAGCTGTTACACTTTTTCATTCATTGCTGTATTGCATACTATTGCTAATCAGTTTTGCTACCATTTTGTGGAATTTATCAGGCACCCAAACCATAGATCTCTGGTTACTGCAAATATCTATAGAGGGGCATTTGGTCTGGATAGCTTTAATTTATGCTGTTAGTGCTTCAATGTTCGGCTGGTGGATCGGTCGACCTCTGGTTAACGCAACCGATGCCAGACAAACTGTCGAAGCCAACTTTCGGTTTGCATTAGTCACCGCACGCGAAAATTCGCATGCTATTGCTCTCATTCATGGCGAGTGCAGTGAAAACCAACGATTTCAGAAATTTTTTAAGGAAATCATAATCATATTTCATCAACAAACAGTTGCTTGGCGTAATATTCAAATGTTTAGCTCGGGCTATTCAGTTTTATCGATGGCTTTTCCTGTATTGGTATCGGCTCCTCGCTATATTTGGGGAACGATAACGTTAGGAGCTTTAATGCAATCGGTACAAGCTTTCCAACATATGGTTTCTGCTTTATCTTGGCCGGTTGATAATATGGCTGCTGTTGCGCAATGGCGAGCCTCAGTAGAACGAGTGCTAGGCTTAATAGAAGCACTGGACAATTTGGAACAGGAAATTGCTCGCCCTGATCCTAATAGAATTATTTTAGAAAAAAATATTCCTAATATTTTATGTTTAGATAATCTACGTCTTACCAGCTTCAATGGCGAAACACTCATTGATCGACTGAGTGCAGAAATTAAACCGGGTGAGAGGGTGCTAATTTCTGGTGATTCCGCAATTGCCGCAAAACTGTTTAAAGCCATTGCCGGTCTTTGGCCTTGGGGTTCTGGTCGTATTCAATTACCGGATGATGAGCCAATGTTTTTTATGCCACCCAGACCTTATTTACCTGACGGCAGTTTACGTGAAGCTATTTCTTATCCTTGTTGTAGCGACCCATTTGCTGTCGAATTATTAACAGAATTATTAAAATTGGTTGATTTAGAGCAATTGATACCACAACTTGAAGAACATGATACGTGGAATAGCTCTTTATCCCGTGAACAACAGCAACGATTAGGCGTCGTTCGCTTATTATTGAATAAACCTAAGTGGGCACTCTTACAAGAACCATTTGATTCTTTGAGTCCCGAAAATGAAGTCATCATGTTACATATTATTTGTAAGGCTCTTCCTGAAGTAACCTTAATCACCATTACTAACCAACCAGCAGCCGAAGCATTCCACGAACGCAGGTTGGTATTGTAATTATCTAAAAATGAATTAAAACTGAAAATAATGTCAATAATCATGAATTCCATTTTCAGCGACAAATTTAGTAACAAAACGAGAGGGGTTAACCTAGGAAGCTGGCTAGTTTTGGAAAAATGGATGGTTCCCAGTCTTTTTAATAATCTTAAAGCCATTGACGAAACGTCCTTTTGTGTAGAATTAGGCAAACATGCTGAATCATTATTAAGGCAGCACTGGAATAGCTTTATTACTGAAGTTGATTTTGAGTGGTTAGCTTCTATTGGAATTAATGCTGTTCGGATACCTATTGGCCACTGGATATTTGGATCTGATTACCCGTATCACCAGGCCTATGGAAGTAACCGCTACCCTTATGTAGTTGGAGGTATTGATATTCTTGATAATGCTTTTATTTGGGCGGAAAAACACAACTTAATGATAACCATTGATTTGCATGCAGCGCCAGGGTGTCAAAACGGTTTTGATAACGGCGGAATTCAAGACGTTTGTGAATGGCATACAAAAGCCGATTATTTATCACATTCTCTTAACATTCTGGAAAATCTAGCCAAACGCTATCATGTTAGTCCCGCTCTTCAGGCTATTGAGGTATTAAACGAGCCTCGCTGGGATATCGACACTGAGGTTCTAAAAAAATATTACACTGAAGCTTACTCACGGATACGTCAATACTGTCAGCCTGAACACGTTGCCGTCGTCTTTCATGATGGATTTCGATCCTTTCAAAATTATTCAGGTTTTATGACTGAACCATCATTTAGAAATGTGATCATCGACATTCATCGCTATCAATGTTTTGATCAAAAAGATATTGAGCTGAATATTTATGGACACATTAAAAAAACTATAGATGAATGGCAAAATGAAGCGGATGCAATATTCGAAAACAGAGGACATCAGGCCTGGGTTGGAGAATGGAGTCTAGGTCTTGATTTACATCCCGTTCCTTTATGGAACCGAAGTACTCAACATAAACAAGATCAATTCCAAATGACAACATGCTATAGAGCCTATGCGGCAACGCAATTAGCTGTGTTTGAAAAATATGCTGGCTGGTTTTTTTGGAGTTATAAAACTGAAACGAATCCGGCGTGGTGTTTTAAAGAAAGCATCAAAAGAGGCTGGTTACCGGATAATTTTTCTGCTGTGTAAAGATTTTTTACCTTTGTTGATGAATAGCATAAGCTATTGAATAGATAGAATTTTAGAGTATGCACTGACAGGTTCTTTAAACCATCTGATTACAACATTCAGCAAAAGTCGGTACTTTATGAGCTTCCGTTAATGAAACTTCTGAACTGGTGTTTGAAGTAATATTTTTTAGCTCAAGAGGTTGTACCCCATATTCTGCAAGCTTCATGTTTGTAAATTGCTGCCTGTTAACTGTTCTTGAATAACAGCTATAAATCAATTTTTGCGGTGGTGATAATAAATTACAAATAGTCAGTTCATTTTTCATTAACCAATAAACACTGAACAATGCGTTCTGATCAACATACCAAATTTGAGCTGCATTTTCAGCCTCATATAATTTTGTCAAAATGGCGCGCTTTGTTAATTCTAAAAATCGACGACTATTTTTGGAATCTGAAAAATATGACGTACCCGCTTGCACTTCTGTCCATGGAAAAGAAGCAGAACCGGTTCTAACGATCAAACCTACATCATTACCTTGAGTTATCCTAACTAAATCATCAATCGAAATTTCAATAACCATATCCGTATCCACTACAAATAACGGCACATGATATAAATCTAACAATTCAATTGCGCGAATAAAGCGGGCACTTGCATAGTAAGGTTTTTTTTGAGTACTATTTACTTTTTCTGAACTCAAATTTAATCGTACTTGAGGAACCAATCGGCGAATTTCTTCGACAATTGCAAATGAGTCGTAATCAGGATCAACAATATGGACATGACATACGGTAACTTTATTTTTATTGAGCCTAGCAACTGAAGCGACCAATAATAAAGCGTATTCACGAAGATAAACACTATCACAAGCAAAAAAGACAATTGCTTGAGCTGTATCTATAGTGTTGTAATCATTAGAAAGATCAAACACCGTTTGTTCAATCTTCAATTCATTCTGTTCTAGTTGTATTGTTTCAGGATTAATCACTGACAAACAACCACAAGACACATGAATCAACCCTTGGGGTCTTTTTGCAGCTTCATTGAACAAATTAATTGCTTGATAAAATAATAGATTATTTTGCTTTTTAGAAAACAGTCGCCAATTAAACAATTTTCTTTTATTTAAAGGCTGATGCTGGTGACGCTGAAAAAATTTGGCAGCCCCCAAATACACAAATGGATAACGATATTGTTGCTCGGGTTGTGCTAATGACTGACAAATATGTTCTATTTCACTAAAATTAGCCAGTCCACCCATACGGCATAAAGAATCACAATAAAGTTCACAGACAGTATGTCCCAAACGGTTATCCTGAAATTCTGCGACCAGCTTGATCAATACCCGTTTAGTTTCTCTAAAATCACCTTTTCGCCAATAACAGTATGCCAATAATAGAATCAACTCTGACCAATCAGGGCACAATGGTACTATTTTTTCTAGATTTGCTTCATTCAAATTCGGTAAAACTAGCATTTGCTGAAGCGGCAATGCACTGTCAAACGGTTTATACATTTCTTGAGCCAAAGTAAAATCATGATCTAAAATGGCCTTAGAAGCCAACCACATCTTTGCTCTGGTTAATTCATTTAAATGTGCAACCTGCTTATTTAAGGATAAAATCCGGATGTTTTCTGTCACTGAATGAACATCATTTTTCTTTAGTGCTACCCGCAAATCAGCAAAAACATCTTCTTTCATAACAAATCCAATTATATTTTTAACTAAATTGCTTCATAAAGTTTTATAAAATACTAAAAATATCTAAAGTTATAAAAACTCATAAAAATCAACTGGGCTTGATGAAATATTATTTTTATATTCAGAAATAAAACGTGCCGCCCATTCTTCATTTATTTCAGTGCGTTGTTTTTTTAATGCTGGTCGTACAAACTGTAATTTACTGGTATCAACAACACCGACATATTTACATACGCGTAAAGCGATGGATTCTAAATTAGTATCTATTGCTTCGTAAGATATTCTTAATGGTTGAATTTGATGCAACGCAAAAAAAGTCTCAAATTGAGCCTGTATCATTAAAATACTCTTTAATTGTTGCGTTATTCCTTCCAAACTGTATTCAGGTTGCTGCTGTGGATTAGCGACATTACTTGACCATGCACCTGTTTCCCAAGCAAGATAAAGTGAAATAGCTTGCATTACGATATTTTGTCTAGTGATATATATAAATTTAGGCGCGGAGATTTCCTCTCTCAAATAACCGTTTTTGGCAAGGTATGCTAATTGATGAACACCTATTTTGGCACCAAAAGTTCCCTGTTTCGATGTGGTTTTTAATTTGAAATCAACAAAGTCACTAAATGATGAGACGCCGTGTTTTTGTCGAGCATTCGTTAGTGGCTCTGGATTGAATATTTCTCCGGGCGCACCCATCGCCCCGGTTCTAGCTAACATTAAGGCAAGCAATGTACTACCCGACCGATTTGTAAAACAAATAAAATAGTTTCTACTCGGTCTAACCCAATCACTTTTTTGATAAATATCTTCGAGCTTTAATTCATTAGTTATTTTCGCATTAAAAATATTATTAATAGTATTTTCATAGTGCGGTAACTGATCAGAGAATATTTCATATTTAGTCATTTTAAATAAAGTTCCATCTTTAATGGTATTAATAATGGTTAGAAACCGACAATTTTTATTATTAGACTATTATTGTCAAACTTTGAGCGACCCAAAGCTCTCGTTATAACAAATCAAGATTAATAACTTTTCCAGAAGGAAATATTTTTTGTAGTAAATTTTCTGAAAGCCCAAACTGCTTCTGGAACAATCCTCCGATAATACCACGATATTCATTAAGTACGGGATAGTCCCTGTTTTCGAAAAGATGATTCGCTGTAATCTGAATTTGTTCGCCAACTACACGACCGCCTTTGAGTCCTCCACCTAATACCCAATAAACGGAACCATGACCATGATCAGTACCCTGATTGCCATTTTCTTTAAATGTCCGCCCAAATTCAGAAATTACCAAAACAACCGTTTTATTCCATAATGAACCCATTTCCTGAGCAAAGGTTGCTAGGCCATTACTTAAGTTAGTCATTTTATTTGCCAGATCGCCTTCAGCCCCTCCCTGATTTTGATGAGTATCCCATCCGCCAACATCAATGAAACCAATATTGTAGTTTTCTTTCATCATAATGGCGACTCGCTCAATTTCCAGTTCAAAACCTTTTGATAAAATAGCTCCGCGACTGGCTTGTACCATTTCTGATTTTAAATCATTGGAAAATTCTTGACGTATCGCATAACTTTCTTTGATGTATTTATCATAATTCATACCTTGATACATTTCTGCCAAAATATTTGATTCTCGTTCAGCCAATATCAAATTAGGATTACCTTTTAAAGATAGGTTGGCAATATTTGCAGAGCCTTTGCAAGACAAAGGTAAGGTTTCTGTGAAAGCAACTGCCTGCACTCCTGATAACACCGCTACTAACCGATTCAGAAATCCTGAACTATAATCTCGCCTCTCTGTTAACGGTTGTCCTAATTCTATGGTGTCTTGAGTTTCAAAATGACTACGCGTATTATCATTTGTTCCTGCAAACGGAATAAAAGCCACTTGACCTTGCTGATACAATGGCAAAATATTACTTCTTAATGCTGGGTGTAATGCCCAATCAGTAGTGAGTGTCAGTGCCGCCTTGGTATTTGTAGAATCAGGTTTGGCAATAGCTATGTTAGGACGAGCTTCATAATAAAATTGACTACTGTAAGGTATTAAAATATTGGTTGCATCATATCCGCCTCGTAAAAAAACCAGTAGAAACCTTTCCTCAATTTTAGGAAGTGCATACAATCGACTTGTGGCAGTTAAACCCGTCAAAGACGCCGCTAATAATTTCAAAAATGAACGGCGATGCATATTACTTTTCCTGTTAGCGGTTAACAAATTCAGGCGAAGACAATAAAAAAGAATTCCATTCTTGTACTGATATAGCCTTTTCCAAAGCTAATTTCGTCTGGGTAGATAACAAAGGTTTTATCAATTGAAAAATATGAGTATAAGACAACTTTTGGTTCTTTAATGTGAGTTCATTGTTAGAAGTCAAGTTATTGTTAATTATAGCTTTCACTATTTCAAAACGCTTAGTCAATTGAGCTGGGCTAACCCAGTCTTTTTCAGTTAGTCCATAACCATCCGGAGTTGTATGTCCATAAAGAGGCTCATCTAAGGCTTGCAGCCAATTTATAGGCTTACTCATATCGGTAAGCTGTTGACCATCATAGGAAAAACGCAAAATAGCTAAAACATAGTGCATTGGATCACTTATTTTCTTTCCTAATGATTCGTTAAATTCTTTAGATTCAAGTAATGTATGAAGTGTTGCTGAAATATCGCCATCACTTGATTGAAAAGTTTCGGCAACTCGTTGTATTAGATCGGGAGAAGGCGTATCGGAGACAAAATAAATGGCTAGTTGACGACTGATAAACTGTGCTGTTGCCGGATGTCGAACCAGTATATCAACCACCTGTTCGATTTCTGTCAAACCATTACCTGTTATTTTCTTTCCTAAAAAAGTTTTTTCTCCAAAATCATGACGATTTGGATCAAATTCAAAATTGCTATCTCGGCGATAATACTGTTCATACTCTTTTTTTATTTTAGGATACTGTCCACTAAAATTAATGCCAACCCCAGTAAGAATTCTGGCAAGTTCTTGTACATCCTGCTGAGTATAACCTCCATTAATGCCTAATGTATGCAATTCCATGAGTTCCCTTGCATAGTTTTCATTGATTTTCCCGACTTCGTTAAATCTATTATCCAAATAAATCAGCATAGCAGGATGGCGAATAGTCGCCATTAGTAAATCTCTAAATTTCCCTAATACATGAGGTCGAATAGCTGATTCCTCATAATCGGCAATTAACCATCGAATTAAACCTTTACTTCGAAAGACACTAAAATGGTTAAGCCAAAACCAAGTCAACTGCTCTTTTAATTGTGCAGGTGAATACATTGCCCGTAATAAATGTCGCTCAATAGTTTCCTTTAATAGCGTCTCAGCAAATTTATTATGATTATTATTTGCGTTCGGTCTTTCTTCAATCGGAAGTTGAGAAATTCTATGAAATTCTTTTACAGCTTCTCCAGCAAGAATCTCTGCTGATTTCTGAGAGATTATCTGTTTATCAAGTAAATCGTTAACATAATCAGGCAATTTATCGTTAACTCGAACAGATAATTGCTCAGCTAAGAAGTTTTTTCTACCTTGAGTTTTATAAACTTCTACAATTTGGCTATTAATACCGTATGAAATGCGGTTAAGCCATTTAATATCTTCATTAGAAAGAGTATTTGATATTGCAATGGAGGTGTTAAAAACTAAAAATACCGCAAAAAATAATATTTTTTTCATCTGATAAATTCTCATTTGTGCGGTATGAGCTATAGATTTTAGAATAATTATTTATTCTCGAAATAGATTAGCAGTTTATTAACATTTAATTGCTGATTCGGATTCATAATTCCATAAAATTAATTCTGCTCTAACAAAAAGCAATAAATACGAATTGTTTTTGATAATATTGAGTGTGAATATATAGCCATTTTTATATATAAATGGCTATGTCACTAATGGTTCGAGGTAGTATCTATTTTTAATTACACGCCAATATAAGTTGGAATATCTGCTTGTTGGCATAATTCCAAATAGCACTTAACGTATTCATCAAGTCTTCTTAGAATAGAGCTATCAAAAACAACATTTTTATCAAATCGACGTCTGTAATTCTCGTCACGAATCTTATCAGATGCATCTTCTATAGAACTTTTTCTGATACCAGACCCCCTCATACGTTTCATTTTATATTCTGAAAGCGACCTTATTGCATAATGATTCAATTGCGCAATTGAAAAATCATAATGATATAAACCACCCGCTGTATTGAATGGTCCCGGACGAACAAAATCTTTATGAACATGTCTACCATCGGGAAATACATAATTTATATTGGCATAAAAATCATCTTTATAAACAGCGCGATGAAAAATTCTTACCAAATCTTTGTTATATCTAACCAATGATTTAAATTGACGATGTTCAAAATAATCATCATAAGCTGCCCATAAAAAACGCTCCGGCGTTAGTCCCAGACCTTTATGAGTTATTTCAGAAGAACCAAACAATTTCCAGTTAATAGCAATCGCATCAGCTTTTGGATACCTCGCAACAAACTCATCAAGATTCTGATCAACTTTTAAATTCAGAAACTCATCGCTATCAAAAACTGAAATCCAATCAGGTTTATGTTCATGAATCCAATCCATAGCTCGATCAAATGCTATCATCTGAGGAAAATCATCCGGTTTTGGAAATTGTTCGACCCACGTTAAAAAACCTAGTCGACTGATTTTATCCAAAATCTCTTTAGTGTTATCAGTATTATCGTTGGTGTAAACAAGAAAATGATCGTATCCAATCATTTTATGCCAGGCTATCCATTCCGCTAGGTTAGGCGCTTCATTTCTAACACTGGTGACTAGTAATTTCATAATTCAATCCTGTACTTTGGCTAAATAACGGTCAGATACCTAAACATTAGGCATATATAATCATTTACTTATGTTTTACTTGATCAACAATTCTTCTAGATGAGTATAAGCCACTACCTAACTGATAATCATCTTTATAAATATCAAGCAATATGTCTAATGAATTCACGGTTAACTGGCTATAAAGATTACTAATTGGCTTTTCTGATTTCATCAGATGCTTAGGAAGTTCTTTACTTTTAAAAAACTTAGTCAGTTTTGGTAATAACGAATCGATATTTTCTAATAAAAAAACATCATTAAATGCTGATAAGTTAGTACCCAAATACGCTGATTGTGGCAAAGTATGGTGTTTAAAATCATCAAATACAAAACAATATTCATGCCACCGACTAATCAATTCGTTAATTTCCGGCTTAGTATCCAGACCAAATATTACCGTATTATTATTAAAAGGTATTGATAATGAATCCTGTGCCAAAATATTATTATTGTAATAGGAAAGAAAACGATCAATAGGATCACGCAATACTACAAATTTATAATGTTTTGGATAATCCTCTATTTTTTTTCCAGAAGTCGTAAAAAATGGATTTTCAAAAAATATGTGGGGATTAATCGTTTTTACGTTTTGTCCTATTTTTAAAATATGGGCTTTAATCGTTGAAGATCCACATTTAGGCATCGGAACATAAGCTAATGCAGGATCATCAAATGCAACTATATCTGATGCATATTTTCCAGCACCATAAAACACCCAAGAAGGCGCATTAGGATTAAGTTTTATTGCTTTGTTGAATAATTCGATAACCTTTGCCTTATCATTGTTCCTAAGTCTTTGATAAGCTGCGCCTAACATACTGACGGCTTCATACTTATTAGGAAATATTTTATAAGTTGATTCAAGCAAACTTAATCCATTATCGATTTGACCACTGTTAATCAATAGTCTACCCAACTCAACCCGAGCCTGAAATGGAAAATCATTGTATACAATTGCATCCTTGTACGATGCAATTGCGGCGTCTATATCAAGGTTTCTAACTAATTCTCTTGCGGCAACTATTAATTTCATCTTTATAACTCCTTTTTATTTATTCTAGCAGTATATGCCGATATACCAAGTTTGTTACTAGCATCAGTCTCAGTAGTGTATATTTCGCTCAACTCTTTCACCTGCTCGCTGACACATCTAAGTTTCGGTATAGAAAGCGCTGCTTTAAACTGCGCCGGCTTACGATCAATTTTTTCTAAACAGGTAATCAGTTCTTCCAGTGTCGGTTCAATCACAAAGCCTGATTGCCCCTCAACCACATCTTCACCAATACCCCCTAGATTACTCGCCACTACCCAGCAGCCACACGCCGCTGCCTCGCGCGTTACCAGTCCGTAACTTTCCGGCCAGATGGACGGCGCAAACAGTACATCGATACGCCGGTATAAATCCACAATGTGGCTTTGTTTTATTCGTCCAATAAAGGTCACCGGCACTTGACCCCAATGGGTTTGCGCCTGATAACCATCCTCTTGGGAATGATCCACCACCAGCAGTTCTAGATTTTTCGGTTGCAGACTTTCTATCGCGCTTTTCAGTAAATAATAGCCTTTGTGCTCTGACATGCCGCCAATGTGACCACACACCACTTTGGTTTTATCGCGGGTGTTTTTCGCTTGCCACGGCAGAATGCCAGAAATACCGTTTTTATTGACCACGATGCTCTGCACCTGATTTTTGCGATAAATGTCCGCAAAACAGTTCGAGACAGTCAACACTTTGCTAGCACCGTGCAACAACCCTTTCAAGAACAATATCCGCTCGTTCGAGGTCTCTAGACTGATGTTCGCCGGTGGCGTATAACTTTCCGTTGGATCCGGATGCCCTTCCGGGTACACCACGTTATTGGCATCCACCAAAAACTGGTAATCGGATAT
>Ga0214200_1000107_pt1 | contig 21600 bp, 18 predicted proteins | sample TroBogEpilimnion_7_FD_153038 | JGI IMG/M metagenome (GOLD analysis project Ga0214200, IMG submission 153038) | Freshwater microbial communities from Trout Bog Lake, WI - 23OCT2008 epilimnion | ecosystem: Environmental > Aquatic > Freshwater > Lake > Epilimnion/Euphotic zone | place: Trout Bog... | reverse complement strand
TACCAATCTCTGTACTGAGCTCAACACCTCTGAAGGCACGCACATTACCAACGCTGGTTAGTTTAGGTTGCCATTCAGTGGTGGCAACTACCATAGTAGATACCGTTGCAGGAGGTAAACCCATGCCAGCAATGAAATGCTTAATTAATAAAGTCTTCAACTGATTAAAGGTGAAGATTAAGCCTAGCAATAAGAAGACACCGCAGAGCATGATGATCATGCGACGCTTTAATGGCTCCATCGCCATTAACTTTTCATTTGCTTTGGTACCGCGCCATTTTTGACCCATACGCGCCCAAAAAGCTTTTGCTTTTTCCAAAAGAGCAATCGCTCTCTCGCGCAATTTCCACTCAATCGCTTTACGCTTAGTCCAAGCCCATAAGGCAAGAACTAAAACAATGAGCTTGTTCTTAATTATTTCCAGAAGTTTCATTTTGATCTTTGTTCGCTATGTCTTTTGGTTTAAAGGCTGGGCCTTCACGATTCCACCAACCACCGCCTAGTGCTGCAAATAATGCCGCTGTATCCGAAAAGCGAGTTGCCTGCGCTGAAACGGATTTCACTTTTGCTTGTTGATACTGATTTTGGTAATAAAGCACTGCTAAATAACTTGCTGTGCCCAACTTGTACTGTTGTTGTACTAAATCTAGAGTCTCGTAGGCATAGCGTTCTGCATCGGATGCCGCCTTAAGTGCCTGAGCGCCAGTTTCAAGTGCACGCAATGCATTGGCCACTTCTTGAAATGCATTCAGAACAGTTGCCTGGTATTGAAAGGCTGCTAGCTCATAGTTGGCAATAGCGCCACGCCGCTGGGCTAATAAAGCGCCACCCTGAAACAAAGGCTGCAAGATGCCGCCGCCTAGAGTCCAGAGTGCAGAGTTTGGTCCAAATAATCCGTTGGAGGTTAATGCAGCAGCGCCAATCGATCCAGTGATGTTAAATTGCGGCAATAAATTTGCTGTAGCTACGCCTACAAAAGCATTCTGCGCTTTGAGTTGTGCTTCGGCAGCACGCACGTCGGGGCGCTGTCGCACCAAGCTAGATGGCACTGATAAAGGTAATTTCTCTGGCAAATGTAAATTTGCTAAATCAAACTTAGCAATATTGGCATTACTTGGAACCTCTCCAACGAGCACTGCCAATTGATTGCGTGCAAAGGCAAGATTACGCTCATAGTTAAACAGATCCACTTGAGAATTCGATACCAAAGTTCGCTGTGAAGTGACGTCTACTTTTGAAACGGTGCCAATGACTAATTGTTTCTCAGTCACCTCAGCAAGATTAGTTTGGGCTTTCAGAATTTCTTCTGTGGCTTGCATCTGCGCACGCAATGCAGCCTCTTTCACTGCACTAGTTACTACGTTGGCAGTTAAAGAAAGGTATGCTCCCTCTAGCTGAAACTGAGCAACCTCTGCTTGAGCACGCGCACCTTCTACCGCGCGACGTGCGCCACCAAATACATCCAACTTATAAGTCACATTGACTGATGTGTTGTAGAGGTTATAAGTATCAGAACCGTAATTCATTCCATAGACAGCGGACGGCTGCTTTTGTCTTAAAGCATTTGCACCAACGCCAATGGATGGAAAGTATTGACCCCCAATCTGTGCGTTGACATTTTCTTGAGCAGCGCGCAATGCGGCATCAGCCGCACCTAAATTTGGATTCTGCTCAAGCGCCCTCTTAATCAGGGCATCAAGTTCGGGAGATTTATAGAGCTCCCACCACTGCGCCTCAATATCCGCCCCCTCAACAAACTCTTGATCAGTACCACCAGGCACTCCAGGAGCAGGGGTAAGTTTTTTAGATAAGGGTGTTTCGGTATAAGAAGAAGTCTTTGGTGCCTCAGGTTGCTTAAAGTCTGGTCCAACTGCGCACGCAGAAAGAACGCCTGTAGAAATCAGCACAAGTAAATGCGAACGGAGAAGTGGGGAAATCGACAAAACCATGAATTACAACAAATATCCTCTTTATAAGAGTTATTTGAACACAAAAATGCAATCAGGGCTCCGTAAAGCCCTGATTTATCTACCAAATTTTGTTCACAACTTTTGATGATTGTCAAACAGCTAAAAAATTATTCGACAGTAACGCTCTTTGCTAGGTTTCTAGGCTTATCAACATCAGTACCACGTGCACAGGCTGTGTGATAAGCCAATAGCTGTAGAGGCACTACATGCAAGATTGGAGAGAGATTGCCGTAGTGCTCTGGCAACCGAATGACATGAATACCATCGCCATTAATAATCTCAGTGCCTTGATCAGCAAAAACATAGAGTTTGCCGCCACGTGCTTTGACTTCTTGCATATTGGATTTCAGCTTTTCCAATAAAACGTCATTAGGTGCAACAGTCACTACTGGCATCTTGTCTGTCACGAGAGCAAGCGGCCCATGCTTTAACTCACCAGCTGGATAAGCTTCAGCATGAATATATGAAATTTCCTTAAGCTTTAATGCGCCCTCTAGTGCAATGGGGTAATGCATACCACGGCCAAGGAAGAGGGCATTCTCACATTCAGAAAACGCATTACTCCAGGCAATAATTTGTGGCTCAAGCGCTAACACTGCATGCAATGCTTTTGGTAAGTGACGTAATTCACGCAAGAGCTCTTTCTCTTTTTCTAAAGATATTCTGCCATCGCGTTTAGCAATCGAAACTGCTAAGAGATAAAGCGCTAACAACTGAGTCGTAAACGCTTTTGTGGAGGCAACCCCAATTTCAGCGCCAGCCTTAGTCAAAAAATGCCAGTCGGTTTCGCGAACCATGGCGCTACTTGCCACATTGCAAATTGCCAGTGTGTACTGATGACCTAGACTCTTAGCATGACGTAAAGCAGCCAAGGTGTCAGCAGTCTCGCCCGATTGTGAAACCACCACAATCAATGTTTTTGGATTCGGTACGGTTGTGCGATAGCGATACTCACTTGCAATCTCTACTTGAGTTGGAATACCGGCAATATCTTCTAACCAATATTTAGCAACACATGCAGAGTAGTAACTAGTGCCGCAGGCCAAGATCAAAATTTGATTAAAGGCTTTCCAATCCTCTGGTTTGGCTTCAAAGAGTTCAGGGCCAAAGTCAGCGATATTGGCTAAGGTATCGCCAATTGCTCTAGGCTGCTCAAAAATCTCTTTTTGCATGTAGTGCTGGTAAGGGCCAAGATCCACTGAATCAGCTTGAGCAGGCATCGGCTTTAACTCTCTTTGAGCAGCCTTACCATTTTGATCAATAACTTCAACACCATCTGCCTTGAGAACGGCAACATCGCCTTCCTCCAAATACATCATGGAATGAGCGCGCCCTGCCAATGCCAAGGCATCAGAAGCTAAGAAGTGCTCATGATCGCCAATAGCAACGACTAGTGGAGAGCCGACACGAGCACCCACTAAGGTGCTTGGATTATCTTGAGCGATCACACCAATAGCGTATGCACCATGTAACTTAGGCAACACTGCTCTGACGGATGCAGCAATATCTTTTTGGCCACTAGCTACATATTTCTGATGAATCAAATGGGCAATTACTTCCGTATCTGTTTCGGAAGTAAATACATATCCAGCAGCTTTTAGTTCAGAACGTAGCACTTCATAGTTCTCAATAATGCCGTTATGTACAACAGCAATTAATCCGTTTGAGATGTGAGGATGAGCATTTTGAGTGTCAGGCTTTCCATGTGTAGCCCATCGTGTATGGGCAATCCCCAGGGTACCGAAGAAATCCTTGCCTTGCTCACCTAATTCAGAAACGCGTGCAGTAGTTCGAGCCCTTTCAATAGGGTGCTTTGCATCATCACCATTAATCACAGCAAAGCCGCAGGAGTCATAACCACGGTACTCTAGGCGACGCAAGCCTTCAACTAAAACATCAACAATATTTTTATGAGAGGCTGCGCCAACAATACCGCACATTATCTTTTACCCTTTACAGCTTTCTTAACCACTTTCTTCACTGCCTTCTTTGCTGCTTTCTTCTTGATAGCTACTTTTTTCACTATTGCTTTTTTAGCTGTCGCTTTTTTTACTTGTTTCTTTTCCTGTTTCACAGGACGTTGCCACTGTAAAGAAATTTGTTTTGCTCTAGATACAGTCAATTGATTTGGAGGAGCATCTTTGGTGAGCGTTGTGCCAGCACCCAAGGTGGCGCCACGGCCTACGCGTACTGGAGCAACCAGCTGGGTGTCTGAACCAATAAAGACATCATCTTCGATAATGGTCTGATGTTTATTTACACCATCGTAATTACAGGTAATCGTGCCAGCGCCAATATTGACTCTTGCACCAACAATGGAATCACCAACATAAGCTAAATGATTTGCTTTGCTATTGGCAGCAATCTTGCTGTTCTTCACCTCAACGAAGTTACCGATATGCACATCATTGGATAAATCTGCACCTGGACGCAAACGAGCATAAGGACCAATGATCGATTGATTGCCTACTTTTGCACCGTCTATATGGCTATATGCATGAATAGAAACACCTTTGCCAATCACGCTATTGCGAATCACGCAATACGGTCCAATCTTTGTACCAGCATCCAAGGTAACGCAACCTTCAAATACACAACCGACATCGATAGACACATCTGTGCCGCACTCTAAAGTGCCCCGCACATCAATACGGGCTGGGTCGGCAAGCGATACACCTGCATCCATTAATTGATTTGCCACATTGAGTTGATGCACTCGCTCTAGTGCGGCCAATTGATCGCGACTATTCACGCCAATCGTTTCAAACTCATCATCAGCTTGCGTAGTACGAATCGGTACACCATCTTTGACGGCCATAGCAATCACATCAGTCAAGTAGTGCTCGCCTTGTGCATTACTAGCACGTAAAGCCTTGAGCCACTTCTTTAATGAGTTTGTTGGCAATACCATGATGCCGGTATTAATTTCTTGAATTGCTTTTTGCGCTGGTGTTGCGTCTTTTTCTTCAACAATCTCTTGCACTGAGCCATCAGCATCGCGCACAATGCGCCCGTAGCCAGAAGGGTTGTCGAGGTTTTGGGTTAGCAAAGCTAGTGCGCAATCTTGGCCTCTGACGCCATCAGCCAATTTAGCCAATTTAGCTAAAGTCTTTTTTGTGGTGAGGGGAACATCGCCATACAAAACTAAGGTCGGCTCTTGGGTATCTAATTTAGGCAAGGCTTGTAGTAGCGCGTGACCCGTTCCTTTTTGCTCAGCTTGCAGCGCAGTGACTACTTTGCCAAAGCTTGGATCTTCTTTCGCTATATTTGCTAAGAATATTTTTACGTCCGCGGCACCATGACCCACTACAACTACAGGTCCGTTTTTAGCCTGCTTACTCTGCAGTGAGAGTGCCGTACTCAGAACATGTTGCAGAAGAGGTTTTCCTGCCAAAGTTTGCAGGGCCTTGGGCAGCGCGGATTTCATCCGCTTTCCTTGCCCAGCAGCCAAAATGACGATATTCATAAAGGGGGATTATAAGTCCCCTGAATCATGGTTCCACAGGCCAATTCATCTAATTCAGCCTCATCAATTCCTCGATCGCCAGCCGATCTAGCGCCAATACCTGATAGCTCAGTTGAAATCTCGAGGTTTTTGAAGTCAAAGGCTTCACCATCCATCAAATGGGATGGAACAATGTGATGCATCGATCGGAATACATTCTCCACCCGACCTGGATGTTTCTTTTCCCATTCGCGGAGCATTTCTTTCATGACCTGACGCTGCAAATTAGGCTGACTGCCACATAAATCACATGGAATGATAGGGAAATTCATGTCTGCTGCATAACGCTCAAGTAGCTTCTCGGGAACAAAGGCCAAGGGGCGAATCACAATATGCTTGCCATCATCTGAGCGCAGCTTGGGCGGCATACCTTTTAACTTGCCTGCATAAAACATATTAAGCATCAAAGTTTCTAAGATGTCATCGCGATGATGGCCTAAAGCAATCTTCGTGGCACCCAACTCATCCGCTACGCGATACAAAATTCCACGGCGCAAGCGTGAGCACAATCCACAAGTCGTTTTACCCTCTGGAATCACACGCTTGACAATACTGTATGTATCTTGTTCTTCGATATGAAACTGAACACCTAAGCTCTTTAAATAATTAGGTAAGATTTCTGCAGGGAAATTAGGTTGCTTTTGATCTAAATTTACGGCAACGATTTCAAAGTTGATAGGTGCGCGTTCACGCAACTTCATCAAGATATCTAGCATGGCATAGCTATCTTTGCCGCCCGACACGCACACCATGACCTTGTCACCCTCCTCAATCATGCCAAAGTCACCAATAGCTTGACCAACTAAGCGACAGAGTTTTTTCTCTAGCTTATTTTCTTCGAAGATAACTTTACGAATATCGCCCATGAGAGTTCTTTTCTAAATTCTTTTTAAGAAGTCTTGATACGAAATACTTCAACACCGACAGAGTGGCAATCTGGATAAACATCCGGCTTAGCAGTGCTTACGCGCGCAGCCAATACTTTAGGATGCACCAACATGGCAGTCACAATGTCATCGCAGAAGGTTTCCTGCAAATGAATATGGCCCTGGGAGGCTCTAGCCTTAATGGTCTCACGCATGAAGTCGTAATCCACGACTTCGTCTAATTGATCGTTCGTTGGCGTGTTCATTCCCAAAGGAATATATAGGTCTACATTCAAGATGACGCGTTGCTCTGCTTTTTTCTCAAAGTCATGAACGCCGATATTGATATAGATCTCATAGTCCTTGAGGAATAAACGGCGACAGTCAGCAAGGGCAGGATGAGAAAGAATAGCGTGCATGTATATTGGCTTTTTTAAAATACTTAATTTGTTTTGAACATCACATCACGTGATGATGGTAATAAATGTTGTCCGCCATCCACATATAAAGTGGTTCCAGTAATAGCGCTCGAGTCAGCCAAAAATACAGCTGCTTTTGCAATATCGGCAGGCGTTGAAGATTTTCCTAGTGGCGTCATTTGATGGGCCTTAGAAAAGCCATCAATCGTTTGATCGCCTGAAGGCAAAGATATTCCGGGGGCCAGACCGATTACTCGTAAATGCGGCGCAAAATCCATTGCTAATAACTCAACTGAAGAAAGTAATGCCGCCTTAGACAATGTATAAGACAAATAATCTGGATTAGGGTTAATCAATTTCTGATCCAACAATTGAATTACCGATGGAATAAAAGCCGGAATTGTTTCTACATTTTTTGCTTTACTTTTCTGATACTCAAACATCAGCTGAGATAGCAAAATAGGCGCAGTCAAATTAACCTGCATATGGTCTTGCAAACTTTTTCCACTTAAGGAAGTGCTTGAGTTGGCGCGATCATATTCAAAGATGGACGCGCTATTTACTAAGCAGGCTAAATTAGGCAAGGCCTCGCGCACAGCCAAGAAAAGATCTTTGGTAGCAGCCTCATCAGCCAAGTCTGCCTGGAAAGCTTGGGCTTTCAGGCCCATCATCTCGATTTCTCTGACGGTTTCTTGGGCCTCTTGTTCAGATCGCCCATAATGAACTGCTACATCCCAACCCTGACGGGCAAACTGCAAAGCAATCTCTCGACCCAGACGCTTGGCGGCGCCAGTCACTAAAACTGCCTTTTTTTGCTGGGATGGGGTCGTTGAACTAGGGTTCAATTAAATTCTCTTAGACTAGCGAGCTATGGATATTACCTTGACCAGCCTTGAAACGGAGCATAGTGAGCTTCTAAAGGCCAAAATAGCCTCCCAAATCGCCTCAGAGGGTGGCTGGCTGCCATTTTCTCGCTACATGGAAATGGCTCTCTATGAGCCCGGCATGGGCTATTACAGCGCAGGCGCCCACAAACTAGGTGTTGGAGGTGATTTCACGACCGCCCCCGAACTCAGCCCCCTTTTTGGCGCCGCTATTTGTTCCAGCCTCTTGCCAGTACTTGAGGGGCTCAAAGAAAAAGGAATTCCTGCGCAAATTTTGGAATTTGGTGCCGGTTCAGGCAAGCTGGCAACTTCCATACTCGCTCGCCTCAACGATCTTGGATTTGCTTTGGATCGTTACGACATTATTGAAATTTCACCAGACCTAGCCCAGCGGCAACAAGAAATCATCAGAAATACTGTTGAACAATTGAATCTCAATACTCAGTGCAACTGGCTTACAGAGCTGCCCAAAAAATTTACAGGCATCGTTCTTGCAAACGAAGTGATTGATGCCATTCCTTGTGATGCCATTATTTTTCAAAATGGTTTTTGGTATTGGTATGGCGTTACTTTTGAGAATGGCGAGCTAGCTTGGAAAGCTGGTTCTCCAGTTGAGCAAAAATTACTACCCGAAAGCCTGCTGAGTGGAAATTTTTCAGAAGGCTACGTTACAGAGTTACATACGCGTGCTAATGCTTGGATGCAAGAAGTTGCTAAGCATTTAGAGACGGGCTTTTTTATCACATTCGACTACGGCTTTCCAGAGAGTGAGTACTACCACCCACAAAGACTGGAAGGCACTTTAATGGCCCACCATCGTCATCACGCTATTCAAAATCCATTCTATCTTCCCGGCCTTTGCGACATAACCACTCACGTTGATTGGTCACAAATTGCGCGCAGTGCTTTAGCTGAAAATGCTGATGATGTTTATCTTACAAACCAAGCTGCATACCTACTAGATGCAGGCATTGGCGATATTGCGCTAGAGATAGGCGACCCCAGCGATCCAGAAACTTTTTTACCTATTTCTAACTCTTTGCAAAAACTATTATCCGAAGCCGAGATGGGTGAACTCTTCAAGACTTTTGCATTTTCTAAGAACTTAGAAAGTTTTTTACCAGGTCATTCACTTGAAGATCTGCCAGGCCTACGCGGCAGAAATAGATTGTAGAACTAGCCCGTCCTTAAGACTCTAAGGCTGCAGTAATTGCTGCCAATCTGGCAGACTCAAATGCGCTGCCAATGCGCTCACCATTTGATCGATCTTCTGCGGCAACACCAGCAATAATTTCGGCGGTGTTGATAGCTTGTGTGGTCCGCATTGCATTAATTAAAGAGGAAACATTCATTCCCAACTTTTCTGCAAGATTCAAGATTGACTGAGTACGGTCTGGTTTGCGCCAGACATCTGCACGATTAAACCAGGCTAAAACGTCTACTGCTTGATAAGGAGTATCGCGATACTGCTTGATTAATACTCTTAGATCACTCAATATTTGACAGAAGTCCCGCACATCGATTGGCATACGAACGCAATCAGCCCATGAACGAATTTCACTTGCAGACAGATCCATCAAGGCGATAGCGCAACGTTCATCTAGGCCGTTTGAAGCTAAGTCAAAATATACAATGAGCCTCTGACGAAACGATTCGTCCGATAATTTGACGGCCAGTGATTGCGGCAATATGGTCTTGGCCGCATCGGTATCCAATAGAACTTGAAATAAGCGCAAGGGTTTAGATGCAACCAGACCTCTGGCCAGCTCCTGCCAAATACGTTCTGCTGATAAAGCATTTAATTCACCGGACTGAACAATCACTTGTAAAGCAATGCGTGTTTCATCAGCAATACTAAATTCTGGGAAACGCGCAGCAAAGCGAGCGATTCGTAACAAGCGCAACGGGTCTTCCGCAAATGCATCCGATACATGACGAAACACTTTGGCTGCTAAATCCTCTTGACCCTGATAAGGATCAATAATTGGCCCAAATTGCTTTCCATCGGGGCCCACCTCTTGTGCCATCGCATTGATCGTTAAATCACGACGCTCTAAATCCTGTTCTAAGGTGACGGAAGGGTCGGCATAAAAATGGAAGCCTTTATAGCCCTTGCCAGTCTTGCGTTCAGTACGTGCAAGTGCATATTCAGCCTGCGTCTCTGGGTGAAGAAAGACCGGGAAGTCTTTGCCAACAGGTCGAAAGCCCTTGGCTACCATCTCTTCTACACTGGAGCCCACCACAACATAATCTATATCGTGCACAGGCAAACCCATTAGAGTGTCTCTAATGGCTCCGCCTACTGCGTAGATTTTCATTACTGCACACCCTCTAGAGTACGACGACTCATCTTGAAGACTTCACTTAATGCATCAACACCATTTACCGGCAAGGTATTTGGCAATTGCATAGAGGCAATATTGTCACGCGACATTAATGTTGGGCCTGGCAAGAATTCAAATGCCAATGCCTGCAGATAACCTACAAAGGCTGGTACCGGAATAATGGCACAAGAGGTCTTAGCTTTACGCGCAGAAAACTCAACAATCTCTTTCATGGTGTAAACCGTTGGGCCTACTAAGTCATAAGACTGATGAATTGTTTGGGGCATCGATAAAGATTTCACAAATGCAGACGCAACATCATCTACGCTTACCGGCTGAAACTTTGCCTGATGATTTGCTAATGGCATAGCTGGAAATAACTTCGTTAACTTAGAAAATAAATTAATAAACTGATCTTGCGCACCAAAGATGACTGAAGGCCTAAAAATAGTCCAGTCTAAGTTGCTTAACTTCACCGCAGCCTCACCATCACCCTTACTACGTTGATACATAGACGGGCCTTGAGAATCGGCACCTAAGGCACTCATATGCAAGTAGCGTTTTAGGCCGTGCAGTTGCATCGCTGTGATAATGTTTTTGGGTAGCTCTACATGCGCAGCCTTAAATACCTTTCCATAAGGCTGTGCTGGCTTATCGTGCAATACCCCGACTAAATTGATCACGGCACCATTGGGTTTAATACGTCCACAAAGACTCTGCAGCTCATCAAACTCATGAATATCCGCCTCTTCGATATGTACTTTAGGTAACATGCGCAATTCACGAGCGGCAACTAAATGCGCCGTTGGCACTAATACGGAATAACCCAAGAGCTGAAGTTGTGCAGCAATAACTCGCCCCACAAATCCATTACCACCAATGAGAAGGATGTCGTATTTCATAAAAAGCTTTCTTTGCTTAGCGCAGCAATGAATAGTTTAAGGAAGCTCGGATTGAGTTGCTGCTTTTGGCGCAATAACACCTAAGCGTTGTTTCAATGATTGCGTAGAACCATTCATCACTGAAGAATAGTAATTTGCATTTGACAGTACATTTTTCACATAGACACGCGTCTCAGGAAACGGAATAGTCTCAGCAAAAATGGCTCCCTCAGTTGGGCCGGTTAATTTTTCACGCCAAGCCTTTGAACGCGAAGGCCCAGCGTTATATGCCGCAGAAGCCAAAACCCAAGACCCATCTAGATCAATGAGGACCATGTTTAGATAATTACTACCCAATATCAGATTGGTATTGGTATCACTCAATTTGTCATTCGTATAGTTAGTCATCCCAATCTTTTTCGCAACATACTTTGCGGTATTGGGCATCACCTGCATCAATCCAGATGCCCCAACAGAAGAGGCGGCATTCATAATGAAGCGCGACTCTTGACGAATCAAGCCGTAAGCCCAGGCAAGATTCAAATCAATCTGGCGAGCAATTGGGGAAAGTTCTTCTTTGTATGGTGTTGGATAACGCAAACTAAAGTCATGCTCTTGCTTTGTGCGATCTGCAGTATTAACGACTCGGTCATATAGATTGACACGTTTGGCATACTCCGCAGCAGCCAACAATTGCTTGTCAGTCATATTACGTAATTCCCAGTTCCACTCGCGATTACCTTCAAAGCGAAGATTCATTGCATAAAAACGCTCACTACGGATAAAGCCCTTCCGGCTAGCCATGGCATCGATTTCCTGCTCAGTTACCTTAGTCTTTGCGGGTGCGTTGTTTGATTTACCCAATTCTTCACGTGCAAGTTGTCCGTAAAAATTGTATTGATCGGCAATGGCTTCAAAACTTTCTTTGGCTTTTGCATCTTGACCTTCGGCTTTCAGTGCGCGGCCGTACCAATAAGTCCAAGCTGGATCTTTGCTCCGCACCGCAGGGTTCATGCCATCAATCGCATTTTTTACCAAGGCCCAATCCTTAGCACGCAAACCTGCGCGCACTTTCCACTCTTGCGATTCAACCGAAAGTAATTCGTTATAGCCAAGCTCTTGCTGCAAGCGATAAGCATCATCTGCATTAGGATCTAATTTTTTAGCTAAAAATTGACCGATTACACCCCAAGCAACTGCTTGATTCTCTTTGCTATAACGGGATGCGTTTTGAGAAAAGTCACGATAGGCTTTCGCTGGATCAGCCTTTGCAGTTTTCACAACGTCTGCGATTGGATCTTCACCACTAAGGCGGCGGGCCATAGTGTCAAAGCCCTTCTCACTGGCTGAGCGACCGATGGCCTTTGCTTCACTTGGGGACATCCCTCCAGCAGCGACTAAGGAGGGAACTAATTCTTGGCATGCCTGACCAAAATAACTAGGATCTAGCAATACGGATCGAGAATCAATAGTCAGCTTTGTTGGATCCTCTCCTTGCGACAATTTTGATAGCAAGGAATAACACTTCACTTGTGTATCGTCATCCAACACAAACTTGGCATACTCCACATCAAAGCGGGCCCAGTCCTTACGTTTACCCAGAACTAAAAGCCAATCATTGCGCATACGGTCAGCCAAGGCCGTACCTTGATACTGATTTAAAAATGCAACTACTTGAGCATCTGCACTGTAATCATTACGTGCACTACCAGCACTATCAAATAGCTGTGGTTTGATACGAAAATAGGCTACATAGTCATCAAATGGATAATTGGCTAAATTAGATGAAAGTTGCTGAGTTCGAAATACATCATTCTTTTTTGCCGCCTCACGCAAATCGATGAACATCCGATCGGTATCAGTAATTTCGGCAGGGGCTACCTTACTTTCGTAAGACTTGGGTAAGGCGGGCTTTTTCAACTTTTCCGCAAAGGAATTGGACATGCCAAGTGCAAGGCTCAAAACTAGAATTTTGGTCCACTGAAGATATTTGCCGTTTACTGTTACAGACTTCATGATTACTATCTAACCCTATTTCTATTTGCAAGGCTCAAGCCCTGCGATACTTGATTACTATATTCTTTAATTTTCGCCTGATAATGGTCGATATGCACGAGAATTCACCAAAAACTCTTCGTCAAAATTTACTGAAACAGCGTACTCGCTTTGCGACTGAGCAAAATTACGCTCAAATTCAGGCCTGCCTAATCGATCACTTAAATCAGCTCTTAGCGGAGCAAGGCAAATCTTGGCAATCCATTGCCCTGTATTGGCCAATTCAGGATGAAGTTGATTTACGCTCCACATTACTGGCTTGGGCTAAAAAAGTCCCCCACCGAACCCTCACATTACCATTTGCTCGTACAGACAAACATCTTGATTTTTATCAATGGTGCCAAGGCGATCGATTGATTCCAAGTAAGCATGGCGTACCAGAGCCAGATCCCAGCAATGCTGCAAGACCACTTATGAATCCAGACTGTATTGTGATTCCGTGTGTTGGCTGGTCCAGTTCAGTTGTAAACGGAAAAACCCATTACTGGAGGCTTGGTTATGGCGGTGGATATTTTGATCGCACCTTAGCCGATCTCAGAAAGAAAAATCCCAGGCTAATTTGCATTGGGATTGGTTTTGATTGGCAAAAATTAGATGATTCTCAATGGGCTGCTCAAACACACGATGAGCCATTAGATATGCTGCTGACGGAGTCTGGTTTACACCGCTAAACAATATCTTAACTTTTCTTTGTTAAGCCTAAATTATCTGCAATCGCTAAAACCGCATCCGCCTGATTCAGTGAATAAAAATGAATTCCAGGTGCGCCAACAGCCAGAAGCTGGTCACATAAGTCCGTAACAACCTCTTCGCCAAATGCACGAATAGAGGCAATATCATCACCATAAGACTGAAGACGTAAACGAATCCAGCGTGGAATCTCAGCGCCACACGCATCAGAAAACCGCAATAACTGACTACTATTGGTAATCGGCATAATGCCAGCGATGATGGGCTCTGTTACACCTTGGTCATAAGCTTCATCCACAAAACGAAAGTAAGCATCGCTGTTATAAAAATACTGAGTCACGGCAGAGTTTGCACCTGCCTTCATTTTCTGTACAAAGAAATCTACATCGCTAGCCGGCGACTTTGCTTGCGGGTGAGTTTCTGGATAAGCAGCGACATCGATATGAAACCAATCGCCTGTTTCTGCACGAATAAATTCAACTAACTCATTAGCATGATGAAACTCACCATACTGGCCCATGCCAGATGGCAAGTCACCGCGTAAAGCCACAATGCGCTTCACACCTAAAGCTTGATATTGCTTAAGTATCGCGCGCACGCTTTCACGTGAGCTACCAACACAAGATAAGTGCGGAGCAACTGCTGCACCAGCAGCATGAATATCACTCACTACTTTTAATGTGCCAGACTGAGTAGAGCCGCCGGCACCAAAGGTCACGGAATAAAAAGCGGGCTTGAGTGTTTCAGAAAAACGCTCACGTACCAGATGCAACTTACTCTCACCTTCAGGTGTTTTTGGAGGAAAGAATTCGACGCTTAATTCCATGATTTTGGGCCCAGGGATCTATTGAACAGTGATTGGATTAATAACGATAGTGGTCAGCCTTGTATGGGCCTTCCTTCGTTACGCCAATATAAGAAGCTTGCTGATCTGACAATACAGTTAACTCTGCATTCAGTGTCTTAAGCTGTAGACGTGCAACCTTCTCATCCAAATGCTTAGGCAATGTGTAAACGCCGATTGGGTATTTATCTGTACCTACTGCATTCCACAATTCAATTTGAGCAATCACTTGGTTTGCAAATGAAGAGCTCATCACATAAGAAGGGTGTCCCGTACCGCAGCCCAAGTTCACCAAACGACCCTTAGCCAAAATGATGATGCGCTTCTCAGGCATGCCATTGGCAGCTGGGAAAATCACATGGTCAACTTGTGGCTTGATCTCTTCCCACTTGTATTTTTCAATACCAGCAACATCGATCTCGTTATCAAAGTGGCCAATGTTACAAACGATAGCTTGGTTCTTCATTTTGACCATATGATCATGAGTGATGACGTGATAGTTACCTGTGGCAGAAACAAAGATATCCGCTTTATCAGCAGCGTAATCCATTGTTACCACGCGGTAGCCTTCCATTGCAGCTTGTAATGCACAGATTGGGTCTACTTCGGTAACCCAAACTTGAGCTGACAAGGCACGCAATGCTTGTGCTGAGCCTTTCCCCACATCGCCATAGCCACAAACTACTGCAACCTTGCCGGCCACCATTACGTCAGTCGCGCGCTTGATCGCATCCACCAAAGACTCACGGCAACCATAGAGGTTATCGAACTTGCTCTTAGTAACAGAGTCATTCACGTTAATTGCAGGGAACTTCAACTCGCCCTTAGCAAACATTTGATACAGGCGATGTACGCCAGTAGTAGTCTCTTCAGTAACGCCTTTAACTTTTTCCAAACGTGTTGAATACCAAGTTGGGTCTTGCGCCAATTTTTTCTTAATCGCAGAAAATAAAATGGTTTCTTCTTCACTTGTTGGATTGCTCAAGCAAGCTTGATCTTTTTCAGCGCGTGCGCCGAGGTGCAATAACAAGGTAGCGTCGCCGCCGTCATCCAAAATCATATTGGTGTAACCGCCGTCAGCCCACTCAAAAATACGGTGGGTAAAGTCCCAATACTGCTCCAAGGTTTCGCCTTTGATAGCAAACACTGGCGTGCCGTTAGCGGCAATCGCTGCTGCAGCATGATCTTGTGTGGAGAAAATATTGCAAGACGCCCATTGCACTTGCGCACCGAGTGCCTCAAGTGTTTCAATCAATACTGCCGTTTGAATGGTCATGTGCAATGAGCCAGTAATACGTGCGCCACGTAATGGCTGTTGTGCAGCAAACTCATCGCGAATAGCGATCAAGCCAGGCATCTCAGTTTCAGCAATGGCGATTTCTTTACGGCCAAAGTCGGCCAAAGTGATATCGGCAATGGCGCAACGAGTTGCAACAAAGTTATTTAAGTCAGTTACGGTATTCATTAATGCTCCAGCTAAATACGATCCAATGCTGGAGTAGAAACTCGCTAGCCATTGAATCATGGGTTAGCGAGCGCGGTTGCAATTAGCAAGTTCGGGGGATTACCTTAGAACTCACTCCCTTCAAGCCTGGGGAAGTACTGGGTCTCAGCATTCCTTGCAACGCTCCTTGAAGTTATGCCGTAATTGTAAACAATTACGGCATATTTCGCCTCAATACAACTACAAACTACTTATTTCTTACTTATAAGCCCGCTGCGGCACGTAATGCTGCTGCTTTGTCTGTTTGTTCCCAAGTAAATTCTGGCTCTTCACGACCAAAGTGGCCATAAGCAGCAGTCTTTTTGTAAATCGGACGCAAGAGGTTCAGCATCTTCACAATCCCTTTTGGACGCAAGTCAAAGTGCTCGGAAACCAATTGAGCAATCTTCTCATCCGAAATCTTGCCAGTACCAAATGTACTTACCATTACGGAAGTTGGCTTAGCAACACCAATCGCGTAAGAGATCTGAATTAAGCACTTGCTTGCTAAACCAGCAGCAACAACGTTCTTTGCAACATAGCGACCGGCGTAAGCAGCAGAGCGGTCAACCTTGGATGGATCTTTACCAGAGAAAGCGCCGCCGCCATGAGGCGCTGCACCGCCGTAAGTATCCACAATAATTTTTCGACCAGTTAGACCGCAATCGCCTTGTGGGCCACCGATGACGAAACGGCCCGTTGGGTTCACCAAGAAATTAATCGCACCCTTGATCAAATGCTTAGGCAATACTGGTTTGATGATCTCTTCAATAACTGCCTCACGTAATTTTTCGAGAGAAATTGCTTCATCGTGTTGAGTTGACAACACAACTGTATCAATCGAGTCCGGTTTGCCATCTACATAACGCAATGTCACTTGGGACTTTGCATCAGGGCGCAACCAGTTCAAACGACCATCACGACGCAATTGAGACTGACGCTCTACCAAGCGGTGTGACAGGTGAATTGGCAAAGGCATAAGCTCTGTAGTTTCATCACAAGCGTAACCAAACATCAAACCTTGGTCGCCAGCGCCTTGATCTAAGCCGTCATCATGGGCTTTATCAACACCTTGAGCGATATCAGGACTTTGCTTATCATAAGCAACCAAAACTGCACAACCTTTGTAGTCGATACCGTAGTCGGTATTGTCGTAACCAATTTCACGCAAGGTATTGCGAGCTACCTGGATGTAATCAACATTAGCGTTTGTAGTAATTTCACCCGCTAAAACTACCAAGCCGGTGTTACATAAAGTCTCTGCTGCAACACGTGCAGTTGGATCTTGAGCCAAAATGGCATCAAGAATCGAATCAGAGATTTGGTCTGCTACTTTATCGGGGTGACCTTCAGAAACTGACTCTGAGGTGAAGAAGTAATCATTTGCCATTGCATATTCCTTAAATTATTAACACGATCATTGGGACAACTCACGTGCCAGGAACCACAACGGCGACGCTTTAGCAGAATTTATGAATCGCTCTGCAAGTTGTCTTAACTCAGCGATGGGAGGATTCTATCCGAAAAATGCCTAATTCAGCAAGACAAGCTGAAATCCACACACTCGGAGCGGCATTGAATATCATTAGGGGGTGCGAAAACTCCTACTTAAGCTCTGCCTCAATGCGATTGCTTTGCTGCCTCTTGCGCTCATGCAGGTAATTGGGGCCTTTTTAGGCATGCTCGCTTATGTTGGCTCCAAGCAATATCGCTCATTCTTTCGCCCCCAATATGAAGCCGTAGTACGCTCGCGGGATTTGCCATTGAAACTATGGGAAGCAGTGAGGGCTTCTGGAATGTTATTTTCAGACAGTCTATGGATTTGGCGCAACCCTGCAAAAGCATTGAAGTTAGTTGAAGTACAAAACTGGGATGTAGTTGAGGCAGCGATCGGCGAAGGACACGGCTTAGTCATGCTGACTCCACACCTTGGTGGCTTTGAAATCATTCCCCGTGTCTTAGCTCAGCATTTTCCCGCAACCATTCTTTACCGACCCTCGCGCCAAGAGTGGCTCAATGAAGTGGTGGAGGAAGGTCGCGCCTATCCAAATATGCACTTCGTACCAACCAACCTGAATGGCGTGCGCCAAATGACACGGGCACTTACAAGAGGTGAGGCCATTGGCATTCTTCCTGATCAGGTTCCTAGTGGCGGTGAAGGTGTATGGGTGCCTTTCTTTGGACGGCCTGCCTACACAACCCCGCTACCGGCTCGGCTGGCCAATCGTAACAACACACCAGTAGTGATGTTTACTGCTAAACGTAAAGGTATCGGTCAAGGTTGGCTCATGCAAGCAACTCGTCTTGAGCCTTTATCAGAAGATGCTACGGTTGCTGCCGCAGAATTAAACCTTGCAATTGAAAATGCCGTACTCGTTACGCCAGAACAATTCATATGGTCTTACAACCGCTATAAGCATCCCACCGGTGCAGAATTGCCACCAAGCAATTAAATAAATTCGTTATCATTTTTGAAATGACCTGGTTACCGAACCTCTTCAATTTCTTGGCGCTCAGTCTTTTGCGCCTCTTTGCCTTTCTGCCATACACCATTACCGTCCATGTAGGCTATGGTCTAGGATGGCTTTCAGCACATATACCCAATAGTCGAACTCATGTAGTCAAAACCAATTTACGTTTGTGTTTTCCCAATCTCAGTGAAAAAGAAATTGACGATCTTGCAATTGAGCACTGGAAGTTATTTGGACGAAGCGTATTAGAAAGAAGTCGTATCTGGCTAGGTAGCGGCAAACAAATTACCGATATCGTTACTATCAAATCAGCTATCACTCTAGGTGATCGCAAGCCACGCCTACTCATTAATCCCCACTTTGTTGGCCTTGAAGGCGGCTTTATGGCGCTTTCTGTGCTGGCCAATGAACATGACTGGCCTCGTGGTGCTGGCCTCTATCAAAACATGAAGAATCCTTTCTTCAATCAAAAAATGATTGAGTGGAGAAATCGTTTTGGTGGGAAGTCAATTGAGAGGCAAAGTCGCTTGCGCGATCTCATTCGAGAAATACAAACTGGCAACTTTATTTTCATTGCCCCTGATATTGATCTCGGTCTCCGTGACTCCGTTTTTGTGCCCTTCTTTGGTATCCAAACCAACACCATCACCTCGGTATCGCGCCTAGCAAGACTCAGCGGCGCCGAAGTATGCCTGATGACAACCACCTTAAATAAGGACCGCAAAGGCTATACCTGCAATATCAGTGAGCCTCTGCCAAACTTTCCAAGTGATGATGTTGAAAAAGATACCGCACGCCTTAATCAATATATTGAAGAGCTTGTTCGCGAAAGACCGGCAGAGTACTATTGGGTACATAAGCGCTTTAAACACAGGCCCGAGGGTGAGCCTAGTCTTTATAAATAAACGGAAATATTTTGGGCACCAACACTATCAACCAAGCCAGCAACCCATTACGCAAGTTACGCTTCACCAAAATGCATGGTGCTGGCAATGACTTTATTGTGCTCAATGGCATCGACCAAGATCTCAGTGGAATTACTCGTGATCAGTGGCAAGCATTAGCTCATCGTCAATTTGGCATTGGTGCCGACCAAATTCTTTTAGTTGAAAAAGCAACCCGTCCAGATGCAGATTTTCGGTACCGTATTTTTAATTCGGATGGCGGTGAAGTGGAGCAATGTGGTAATGGTTCTCGTTGCTTTGTAAGGTTTGTATTAGACCAAGGCCTCTCGACTAAGAATCCCTTGCGAGTAGAAGTTGCACATACAGTACTCTCTCTCAAGTCCCATCCGGATGGCCAAGTAGAGGTGGATATGGGCGCGCCCATTTTTGAACATAGCCATATTCCATTTCATGCAAATGGCTTGGCGAGCGTCCAGGAGTTCCAAGAGACGCTATACGCCCTTCCGCTCAACCATCCTGCAACACATGACAGCTTAGTTGGCGTTCTCTCAATGGGCAACCCGCATGCAGTGCAAGTAGTTGTTGACGTTGATAGCGCTCCTGTTTTAGAGGAGGGGCCTGAAATTGAAAAGTTTTCCGCCTTCCCTAAAAAGGTAAATGCAGGTTACATGCAAGCCATGAATCGCAATGAAATTAAATTACGCGTCTTTGAGCGTGGTGCTGGAGAAACTTTAGCCTGCGGTACTGGTGCTTGTGCTGCCGTGGTGTCAGGCATCCGCAGGGGTTTATTAGATTCGCCCGTGAAGGTTCATACTCGTGGCGGAGACTTGCAAATAGCTTGGGGCGGAATGATTGATGGTGTTGCTCAGCCCGTCATCATGACCGGACCTGTAGTGACCGTCTTTGAAGGTGAAACAACCATCTAAAAGCGGTAGCTCTTAGATTCCGTATTTGTCTCGGTAGGCTTTTACTGCTGGCAAATAATTAGTGAGTTGGGTGTCGCTTGATGCCGTTAAGAAAGACATCAAGCCAGCTAGATTCGCAATCGCAATCACTGGCAAACCAAACTCCTGCTCTACGGCCTGTACTGCAGATTTATCTCCAATCTCGGTCGCAGTTCCAGATCTCTCCATACGATCAAGTGCAATTAACACGGCAGCAGGCTCCGCACCAGCCTTGTGAATTAAATCAACTGATTCTCTGACAGAGGTTCCGGCTGAAATCACATCATCAATAATGACGACCTTACCTTTAACTGGCGCACCAACCAGCACACCGCCTTCACCATGATCTTTTGCTTCTTTGCGGTTATAGGCATAAGGCACGTTAAGGCCATTGTCTGCTAATGCAATAGCTGTAGCTGCGGCCAGCGTAATGCCTTTGTATGCTGGTCCATACAGCATGTCGAACTGAATACCTGACTCTTGCAAGGCTTTAGCGTAATAACGACCTAAGGCGCTTAAACGAGCGCCATCATTGAATTCACCGGCATTAAAGAAATATGGTGAGAGTCTTCCCGCTTTGGTTTTAAACTCACCGAAGGACAAAACCTTTGCCTCTAGGGCAAAACGAATAAAGTTATCTTGATTTGAATTATTTGAGCTCATAGGCCTACATGTTACGCATCATTTCCGCGAACCTCAACGGTATCCGTTCCGCAGTCAAAAAAGGCTTTCTACCATGGGCTGTGAAGCAAAAAGCCGACTTCATCTGCATGCAAGAGCTTAAGGCTCAACATGATGATCTGGAGGATGCCATCCTCAATCCTGATGGTATGCACGGCTACTTCCATCATGCCGAGAAGAAGGGCTATAGCGGCTGCGGTATTTATACCCCCCATAAGCCTGATGAAGTCATATACGGCTATGGCAACGAAGAGTTTGATGCTGAGGGGCGTTATGTAGAAGCGCGCTTCAAAGGACTTTCGATTATTTCTGTCTATATGCCTTCTGGATCAAGCTCGCCTGAACGTCAAGAGGCCAAATATCGCTATCTTGATAGCTTCCTGCCACATCTTGTAGCGCTCAAAAAATCTGGTCGTGAAATCGTTCTCTGTGGCGACGTCAATATTGCACACCAAGAAATTGATCTTAAGAACTGGAAAGGCAATCTCAAAAATTCTGGTTTTTTGCCAGAAGAGCGTGCATGGCTTACCAATCTCTTTAGTAAAGTAGGTTACGTGGACGTCTATCGCCAGCTCGAGCCCGAAGCTTCAGAAACTTGCTACACCTGGTGGAGCAATCGTGGTCAAGCCTATGCAAAGAATGTGGGATGGCGCATTGACTATCACATCACTACACCCG
>Ga0214200_1000106_pt1 | contig 21704 bp, 14 predicted proteins | sample TroBogEpilimnion_7_FD_153038 | JGI IMG/M metagenome (GOLD analysis project Ga0214200, IMG submission 153038) | Freshwater microbial communities from Trout Bog Lake, WI - 23OCT2008 epilimnion | ecosystem: Environmental > Aquatic > Freshwater > Lake > Epilimnion/Euphotic zone | place: Trout Bog... | reverse complement strand
ATGACTATCTCAGAGATTGTGCAAAAGCCATATTAAACGCCGGCTTTTCTGTAATAGTCGATGCGACTTTTCTTGAGCTTAAACATCGCCAGCGCTTTAAAGAATTAGCTATTGAATGTAACAGTGAGTTTATTATTATCGACGTGCAAGCTTGTTATGAAACGCTATGTGAACGTATAAAGCACCGACAAGGCGATGCCTCTGAAGCCACTTTAGACGTTTTAGATTATCAACAGCAGTGGGCACAAGCGCTGTCTATTGACGAACTAGATGATGTCATTACTGTTAATAGCGAGGCTGATAAGGCATTGGAAACTTTATTGGGAAATTTAAATTAAGTTAGCTTTTAAATCACTTCACGAATTTAACACAATCATAAGTCATTCATTCAATAGCTTTCCTTTATTGTTCAATCATTTGCGAGGACAATATGATCCATCTAACCATCATGCATAATCACTATCGTTCTGATGATACCAAAAGGGTTAAATTACACCTAGTCGCTATAGTTACCGATGATTAAATAAAGATTACGAGGTGCATACTGAATCTAGTACGGCATGTATTCTTATTGCAATCATAAATCTAATGCACAAACATCTTTTTAAACAATTAATGCATTAGACAATTAATACAATGATAAAATCTTAACTTGACAATGCAGCAATCGATTAATTGAAATTACAGTTTATAAATGCATAACAACCGATATAGCTTGTCCTTTACCTCTGCAACTCTTTTGTATCGTGAATCGATTACTTTAGCGGAATTGTTTTTTGAGCTTAAGGATTGGAGTAAAGTAAGAACAGCAGTTATTACGGATAATTTGTTACAAGTCCGCACTCAAAATACCTCGCAACGGTTGTGTAGTGAGATTATTTCCCGCTTAAAAAAACTAACGCTGCAAGAATTAGAATTATTAGTGCAGGGCACATCACAAGAACAAGTTTATCTTTTATGGGTAGCGCTGTGTCGAAGATACTCCTTGATTGGTGATTTTGCCGTTGAAATTATTCGCGAGCGCTTTATCAGTCTTAAAGTAGATTTAAATACGGAAGATTTTGAAGCATTTATTCATAAAAAATCAGAAAGCCATGATGAGCTTGCGACTATAAACCCCTCGACTAGATATAAATTGCGCCAAGTATTGTTTAAAATGTTACGAGAGGCTGATTTAATAAGTGCCGATAATACTATTAATGCCGTATTATTAAGCCCCCGTTTAGTACAAGTGATCGCCCAGCATCAGCGTCAAGATCTTTTATTCTTTCCTGTATTTGAGTCAGACCTACAAGGACTTTTAGTGTGACTTCTAGTATAAATGCTACCAATATCCAAGACCGTTTTGAGCACTTACTCACCGTACTTTCCGGCAGAAGGTTTCTGCAAAAAGAAGGCTTAGGGAACGAAGTCCCTTTTTTTATCTGCCCATTTGACGCCACTATCGCAGTTGACATTGCTAGACTAGAAAAACAACTGATTAACCGTCTAGAACACTTGGGTATAAGAGTTTTAGAAATTAACCTTTATGACTTATCTATAGAAATCCTAAAGGCACGGGAAATATGGGATCAGATACTTGAAATTGAAGCCACAGTATCCAAAGACCAATTAAAAGAATTACTGCAAGGGGTGCTGGACCCAGAAGAAAACTTAGTGCCTGCTATGGCTAATCAGCTTAATAATACCGAATTTGATATCCTTTTCTTAACTGGAGTCGGTGAGATATTTCCGATTATTCGTTCGCATCATGTGCTTAATAATTTACAAAGTACTGCTAAAGAAAAACCGACCCTGATGTTTTTCCCCGGTTCTTACACTCATTCATTGGCTACGGGTGCTTCATTAGATCTTTTTGAAAGATTACATGACGACAAATACTACCGAGCCTTTAACATTTTTCATTGCGAAGCCTAAACGAGGACTACGTGGCCACACTCAAAAGCATATTTAAAAAGCCGGTTGATAGACCCATAGAAGGGGTTATTAAAGCCGATGACGAAGCCAGTCTTCGTCTCGAAATTGAAGAATACGTCTTAACCAATGAAGTAGAGCAACGCTTAGAATCTTTCTTAGATGCTTATAACAATTATGCCGGCGCTAACGGGGTTTGGATCTCGGGCTTTTTTGGTTCGGGTAAATCACATCTTTTAAAGATGTTAGCGATGTTACTAGAAAATCGTGAGATTGATAGCGTCATAGCCATTGATTTGTTTCTGCCCAAATGTGTTGAAAACGACATTCTTAGCGCTGATTTAAAACGTGCCGTTGCTATTCCGTCTAAAAGTATTCTCTTTAATATAGATCAAAAAGCGGATGTTATCAGCAAGACCCAAATTGATGCTTTATTGGCTGTTTTTGTAAAAGTGTTTGATGAGCGCTGTGGTTATTATGGCAAACAAGGGCACATAGCCCAATTTGAAAGAGAGCTGGATAGTCGTGGTCTGTATGAACCCTTTAAAATAGCTTATGAATCAATAGCTGGAAAAACCTGGCATAAAGGCCGTCAAGAGGCTTTATTAGAAGGGCCGCGAATTGCCAAAGCCTATGCCCAAGTCACGGGTGATCCTGATGCAACGGCTTTAGGTATTTTAGATAAGTACAGAAGCCAATATAAAGTTTCAATTGAAGATTTTGCTGAGCAAGTTAAAGCGTATATTGATCAACAAGGCCCCACCTTTAGACTTAATTTCTTTGTTGACGAAGTGGGGCAATACATCGCCGAAAACATCAAGTTAATGACTAATTTGCAAACCATTGCCGAGAGTTTGGCGACCAAATGTAATAGTCGCGCTTGGGTGATTGTTACGGCTCAAGAAGATATGAACACCATTGTTGGTGAAATGACTCAACAACAAGGCAACGATTTTACTAAGATTCAAGATCGTTTTAAAAATCGCATGAAGCTAACTAGTTCTGATGTCGCCGAAGTGATACAGAAACGCTTATTATTAAAAAATGATACCGGTGTCGCCTTATTATCAGAGGTCTATCATCAGCAAGCGAACAACTTTAAAACCTTGTTTGATTTTGCCGATGGCTCACAAACTTATCGTAACTTTCAGGATCGTGAGCATTTTGTGCACAGTTATCCGTTTATTCCGTATCAATTTGCTTTATTTCAAGCGGCTATTGCCAACCTTTCACATCATAATGCCTTTGAAGGTAAAAATAGCTCAGTAGGTGAGCGCTCCATGCTTGGCGTATTTCAGCAAGTGGCTATTCAAATTGGTGATCATCAAACAGGGCAACTCGCAACCTTTGATTTAATGTTTGAAGGTATTCGCACCGCCTTAAAAACTAATGTGCAAAAAGCCATATTAAATTCAGAGAAACACTTAGACAGGCCATTTGCTGTAAGGTTATTAAAAACACTGTTATTAGTTAAATACGTTAAAGAGTTTAAGCCGACCTTACGTAACTTGTGCGTATTAATGTTGGATAGTTTTGAGCAAGACCTACCGAAATTAAGAAAAGATGTAGAGGACGCACTTAATTTATTAGAACAGCAGACCTATATACAACGTAACGGCGAGTTTTATGACTACCTGACCGATGAAGAAAAAGATGTAGAACAAGAAATTAAAAATACCGAGGTTGATACTACCGAAGTTGCAGCTGAGCTAGAAAAGATCGTATTTGATTATGTGATCAAAGCCAGAAAAATTCGTTACGGTGATAACGGTCAAGATTATAGCTTTGCAAGAAAATTGGATGAGCGCTTACATGGGCGAGATTTTGAATTAAGCATCCATGTAGTCAGTCCTTTCCATGAGTTCTCTGATAACCAAACTTCTTTATTAATGCATTCTTTTGGCCGAGATGAATTGCTTGTGGTTATGCCACAAGATGAGCGCTTAGTGCGTGATATTCTGATGTATAAACGCACAGAAAAGTACATCAGACAAAATATCCAAATTACACAACAAGATGCCATTAAACGCATATTAACCGATAAGGGTTTTCAGAATCGTGAGCGCTATGCAGAGTTACAACAACGCGCACAGACTTTAATCTCAAAAGCTAAACTTTATGTGGCAGGTACAGAAATAGAAGTGGGCGGTGAAGATCCGCAAACTCGAATTGATCGAGGCTTCCATGAACTGATTACCCGAGCGTATCCCAACTTAAGAATGTTACGGGGCATTGTTTATACAGAAAACGATATCGCTAAATGCCTTAAAAATGCCAAAGAAGGCTTGTTTGCCAATGACGCCACGCCCTTATCAGAGGTAGAACAAGAAGTATTGGCTTTTATTCATAGCAACAATCGTAGTGGTGTGCGCACCACCTTAAAAGGATTATTAGAAAAGTTTGAACGTAAACCCTATGGGTGGTATTACGCCGCAGTGCTTTGTACTTTAGCTAATGTATGCGCAAGAGGTAAAGTAGAAGTCAGAGCGGATGGCAATGTCTTAGAAGAAGATGAACTAGAACGAGCATTGCGCAACACCCGAGAGCAAGGCAATATCGTTTTAGAGCCACAAGTGGATTTTACTAGCTCGCAAGTTCGTAATCTTAAAGAGTTATATGAGGATTTATTTGACGCCCAGCCCCGCGCAAATGAGGCGAAAGCCTTAGGTAAAGAAACCGGTGAGGCGATACAAAACCTTAATGACCAGCTTAAACCATTAGCGTCACAAATCGCACATTATCCATTTTTAAGTGCGTTAACGCCTGTGTTGGAACGTTTATCGACTATAGTGGGTAAACCTTATGCCTGGTATCTTACTGATTTTTTACGTTTAGAAGATGAGTTAGTAAACTTTAAAGAACAGGTAATTGATCCCGTTCGTAAGTTTATGAACGGCCCACAAAAAACTCTTTTTGATAGTGCTAGGCAGTTTATACAAACTCAAGATGCAAACTTTTCTTATATAGATGGAGATGAGTCTGCACAAATTATTGCTGTGTTAGCGAGTTCGACTTGTTTTAAAAACAACCAAATGCAACAGGTTAAATCGCTGGTTGAATTGTTAGAGGTTAAAGTTAATTGTCAACTTGAGGCAGAAATTAACACCGCCAAAGCAAAGGTGACCGATTTACAAGTACGCTTGAGCAGTATGGCAGAGTTTACGGCCTTAACAACGGAGCAACAAGCCGAAGTTTTAAAACCCTTTGATGAGTTTATTGCCTCAATAGAGCGTCAAAAACTGATTGCGGTTATACGCGATACGGCAAGACGTTTTGAAGAAGTCGATTATCAACGCTTGCTATCTAAAATAAGCACTTGGGCGCAGCCAGTACCTCAACCAGCAAAATTACAAAATACAACTAACACCATTAATGAAGGAACGGCGCTTATTCAAACACCGACTCCCAAACCAGAGCCACAAATTGAATATATTCCAAGTCGCTCCGTGCGGGTTAATTTTGATAAAGCATGGCTGGTTGATGAAACCGATGTAAATACTTATCTCGATGCTATGCGACAAGCGTTATTAGCAGAGATCAATAAAGGTAAACGAATTCAAATATAGCGGTATTATGAAGCGAGTCATTTTAAAATGAGAAAAACATGAATATTAATGTAAGCATAATAGATCAACGGATTAACGGAATTATTGAGGCACATCCTGAGTATTTACCCGTAGGGACTGATCTTGAGAAGAAGAAATCAGCCGCTTTTATATTATTGTGCATGATGACTGCGCTTGATATCTCACTAGACGAATCGGCTGAGTTATTAACTGACGGTGGGCAAGATGCAGGTGTCGATGGCTTGCATGTTGGAGAGGTTGAAGATGGCGAGTTTATGATTACTATTTTCCAAGGAAAATATAAAGTTAAAGATTTGTCCGGTGCTGCAAATTTCCCTGAAAATGGCGTACAAAAAGCGATTAACACTATACAAGTGTTGTTCGACCCCGCTCGACAAGTCGCATTAAATAAACGGATTGAACCAAAAATTGAAGAAATACGTTCCTTAATAAGAGATGCTTATATTCCAACCGTTCGAGTCATCTTATGTAATAACGGCGCATCATGGACCCACGAAGCTCAGAGGTGGCTAACCGATGCTGAAAAGAGTTATGGTGACAAAGTTAATTTTGCACATTTTAATCATGACTCGATTGTTAAAATTTTACAGAGAAGTAAATCTGTTGATACCCAATTAGTCTTAAATGGTAAAGCCATCGTTGAAGATATGAACTTTCTTCGAGTGCTTATTGGTAGGATTTCTGTTCAGGAAATACATCGACTCTTTACCCAGCACGGAGACAAACTCTTAGAAAGAAATATACGTCGATACTTGGGTTTGCATTCCAATCGGGTCAACTTAGCCATACATGAAACCTTAACTGATCCCACTAAGTCAGATAAGTTTTATTTTTATAATAATGGTATCACTGTAGTCTGTGACAAATTTGATTACAACGCTTTTCAAAAGGAAGATTATCAAGTTCAAATTAAAAATATGCAGGTTATCAACGGAGGGCAAACCTGCCGAACTATTCAAGAGACTCTAAATGACAGCACATTACAGTCAACTTCGCCTGAATCTGCTTATGTGATGATTCGTATTTATCAACTCGCCGAAACAGAAAAAGACTTTGTCAGAGACATTACTTACGCCACAAACAGTCAAAATCCAGTTGATTTACGAGACTTGAAATCAAATGATGCATTACAGAAACAACTTGAAATGGGCCTACACGATTTAGGCTATACCTATAAAAGACAACGTGAAGAAGGTTTGGGTGGCTCTAGTGTGATTACCAGTTCTATTGTTGCCGAATCCGTTTTGGCGATTTGGCGGGCAAAGCCACATCAAGCCAAGTTCCGACGTAAAGAACACTTTGGGAAGTTATATCAGGAAGTGTTCGAAGACTTAAATGCAGCACAAGCTCTCTTGGCAGTGCTAATTTTTAGAGCCGTAGAAAATGAACGTAAACGGCCTACGCAAACTAATCCCGTTGAGTTTTTACCTTATGCCTCTCATTACATTAGTATGCTTATTTGTAGAAATTTATTACAGGCTCAAAATATTGCTTATCAGGATATTTCGCATCGTAACATTAAAACGCTGCTTGAGGCCTTTGATGCGCAACAAGTCCAACAACATCAACAAGCCACAGCAGAAATAAAAAAGGCTTTATCGGCTTGTTATGGTGACCGACCTATTTCCCTTCAACAATTATCAGCAACCTTTAGACGTGGTGATTTACTCGAAATGTTGAGCATTTAAAACAATGGATACTGCAAAACTTAAGAAATTTGCCCAATTTGCAAGTCGTAGCCTAATCGATCAAGTATCACGAAAACTACTATTAGTCTTAGCAGAAGGCAGTGCCGCACGGCGTGAAAATGCTGGGGCGATTAAACAACTAGAAGAACAACTGGAGTTACAGGGCCAAGCCCTGCTTATCGAAAAGATTGCTTATATCTGGTTTAATCGATTTTGCGCATTACGCTTTATGGATGTTAATCGCTATAACCGCATTGGTTTAGTGTCACCCGCAGAGGGACAGTTTCAGCCAGAAGTTTTAGCCGAAGCTAAGATGGGGCATATAGACGAAGACATCGTACCCGAGAAGATTCGCCAACAAATTTTTGCCTTGTTGGGCGGTACAGCACCCAGTCATGATCCTCAAGCCGAAGCGTATCGTTTATTGTTGGTCGCGGCTTGTAATGATTACCATAAAGCTATGCCTTACTTGTTTGAGCGCATCGCAGACTATACCGAACTTTTAATGCCAGATGATTTATTGTCTGATCACTCTATTTTGGCGCATACCCGAGTCGCCATGACCGATGAAGTGTGTCAGGATGTGGAAGTGATCGGCTGGCTGTATCAGTTCTACATTTCCGAGAAAAAAGATAAAGTTTTTGATGATCTTAAGAAAAACAAAAAGATCACTCCAGAAAATATTCCCGCCGCGACCCAGTTGTTTACCCCACATTGGATTGTGGGCTATTTGGTAGAAAATTCGTTAGGTCGGTTGTGGATGCTTAATCGCCCTAACTCAAAGGTTTTTAAAAACATGAAAGATCAGGGGAAAGATTGTTATTACATCGAGTCCTCTGAACCAGAAATAGATTTTTTACGCATCAATAAGCCAGAAGATTTAAAAATCAGTGACCCCGCTTGTGGTTCTGGACACATGCTGGTGTATGCGTTTGATTTACTGTATGCCATTTATGAAGAAGAGGGCATTGATCCCTCAGAAATCCCCGCCAAGATATTGACGCATAATTTATTCGGTATCGAGATTGATGAGCGGGCTGGCGAGTTAGCGGCCTTTGCTTTAACCATGAAAGCAAGAGCCAAGCACCGCCGCTTCTTTAAAAACCCAGTACAACCCAACATTTGCGTATTACAGAATATTCATTTTGATGAGCGTGAACTTGCAGAATACCAAGCCTTTATTGGGGCAGATATTTTTACATCCAGTTTAAAAGCCACCTTAAGTCAGTTTGAAGAAGCCGATAACTTCGGCTCATTAATTCGCCCCGTGCTGACCGATGTGCAAGGCCTATTAGCCATTTTAGCCGCCAAAGATGTCACCAGTCATTTTTTCTATCAACTGACTCATCAAAAAGTCCTGCAAGTCTTAAAGCAAGCAGATTATCTAAGCCCAAAATATCAGGTGGTAATTGCTAATCCACCTTATATGGGGGGTAAGGGCATGAATGGGCGCATGGGGGCTTGGGTAAAAGATAATTACCCGGATAGTAAGTCAGATTTGTTTGCGATGTTTATTGAGCGCAATTTAGAGTTGGCTGTTAAACAAGGCGCCGTGGCAATGATTACTATGCAAAGCTGGATGTTCTTATCTTCTTACGAGAAATTGCGTAATCATATTCTTGATAAACACACCATTATTTCAATGGCGCATTTAGGCGCCAGAGCTTTTGATAGTATTGGTGGTGAAGTCGTTTCAACAACCGGCTTTGTGCTAGAAAATGCCCATCATCCAGAATACAAAGGCGCTTATGTTCGATTAGTTGACGGTAATTCTGAAGCAGAAAAACAAGCTGCATTCAAAGCGGCACTGCAATAACTCATTTAAGCTTTATAAACACCAGTTGTATTTTAATGATCAATAAGATAGAATCGATTTCATGTTAGCGACTAGGAGCATCTCCGGTCATCTGCTAACCGCTAGCCGCATTTAAGTATGATTTATCTTACCCTTGTTCCTAATTTAGAACGAGGGTAAGTTGAAATTTTCATAGGCATCAATAATAGACGTTAGTGATATTCATTTGAAAACCTCTCTTACTCGTCTACCGCTCCAAGAAGCTTTTAACTCAACATTCCATCATAAGTTTGAATTTGATGATTTTTTGACCTTAGATGTCAAAAGTGAATGCCAACGCTTTAATATCAAAGATAAAGTCATTTTTAATCCTTCCATTAAATTGAAGCGTTATTTACGCTTTTTAAATAACTTTGTTTTTGATTATGCAAAAATAAATACTAATGTTGTACATGCTTACCGAAAAGGTAAGAATGCTTATACCGCTGTTGTAAAGCATGTTGACAGTAAATATTTCTTTCAAACAGATATCAAAAGTTTTTTTAACAGCATTACCACTCAAGATATTCAGTTTGTATTTGACAATAATTTAATTGATATCCCCATCGTAGATATCGAAAAATACAAATCTGAGCTATTAAATCTGGTAACGGTTGATGGTTTATTACCTGTAGGGTTCGCCTCGTCACCTAGTTTAAGTAACACTTGCCTATTCGCATTTGATAACGCACTTGAGCGTTATTGTTTAGCTAATGAGATTATTTATACGCGGTATTCTGATGACATTATTCTGTCTTCCAATACGAGTGATGTTTTAAAAGACGCTGAGATATTTATATCTGAGCAACTTAATTTATTTTATTCTGGGCGCATTGAGCTTAATTCCCATAAAACGAAACATACGCATAAAGGTCAAAAAATCAAATTACTCGGGATGGTTATCCTACCATCTGGAAAGGTGAGCGTCGATATAAGGCTAAAACAAAAGCTAGAAGTATTACTGCACTTTTATATCAACGATAAAGAAAAATTCTCGGACTACTTAAAGAATCATTATCACGGTGATTTATCAACAATTTCTGGGCAACTAAATTACATTAATAGTATTGATAGTGCTTATGTAAATAAACTACGTGGAAAATATGGCAATTACATTGTTGATACTTTTTTTCGCCATACCATTAGGTAACAATGATATTTAGTTGTCAGCTTCATCATATTCAGCACATAAAGGAATTAAATTTCAGCGTTGATTTATCTAGTAATCAACTCATGTGCATTGTCGGGAAGAATGGCGTAGGAAAAACCACCCTAATACGTGCCATTAAAAATATTAAGTCAACCGACACTTTTACAAAAACCGCTTCTCCCAATATTTTTAATAGTAATAGTCGTATTTGTTACGCTTTCAAGCAAAAAAATTATGATTTTACATATAACGAAAAGTTAAATGTAATTGATACCAAAGCTATTATTGATCCTGACCTACAAAATAGTATTACGGTTGAACTGCCTATTCCGCATGGGGAAAGATTTAGTCATTTTCAGCGCTTAGGGGAAATAGACGAAGAACTGCGCACAAAAATTACCTTGCAGCAATATGAGATGCCCGAAGAGCTTATAGCATTTCTTACGGATATATATCACTCCAATAGATTCGATAATCTAAGAGTGGTTAGTATTAAAGGTGCAAAGTATTACTTTATTTTAAAGGCAGATGACTTTTATATCCGTGAAGACTACTTAAGTTCAGGTGAACATTTTGTTATTAATTTATACAAAATGATTCAGCGTAAATGCAAGCTGATTGTAATTGATGAAATTGATATTTCATTAGATGCCTCGGCACAAGTTAATCTGATTAAACAATTACGCCAGTTTTGTTTTCAATATGAAGTTAATGTCATTTTTACCACGCACTCGCTTGCACTCATGAAGACTTTGGCTGATCTAGAGCTCTTTTATATGGAGAGTTCTGATGAGGTCGTTTCGCTTAAAAACGTGTCATACAATTACATTAAAAGTGAACTTTTCTGCTTTGTTGGCTGGGATAAGTATATTTTAGTAGAAGATGTCATGTTAGAGAATTATCTTACACATCTTATATCGCAAAGTAATGCCAAAATATTTTTTAAATACAAGATCATCTATATTGGCGGTGCTGATCAAGTAGTGGATTTGATGAAACGCAACGCTAAAGATCATTTTTTATCTGAGCCAGAAAATGTGATCTGTGTCTTGGATGGGGATCAAAAGCATAACTATGTAGATAAGTATGTGTCTTTTATCCCTTTTGAGAGTGTTGAAAAACAGTTGTTTTCTGACTATCAAGCTGGACTCTTACCCTCGCATTGCATTTTTAAAAAAGAGCCTAAAAAGCCAAGAGAAATTTATAACAGTATTAAAGACAAAAAATATATGACTGATATAGAGATATTTGAGTTTGTTAATCAAGGTAAAATGAAAGAAGTTGAAGAATTTAAAAAACAGTTAATTGCTTTTTTAATCTGAAATCATGACTCTTACCCTACAAAAACTGCTACAACAACCCGATAAACCCGAGATTTTAAAATTTAAAGCTTCAGATGAAGGCATCGCCTTTGATGAAAGGCTTGCCCCAGAAACGCAAGTTGAACACCGGCTAGAGTCGTTATTTGCTCAATACCTGGGCCTGAGCCATAAAGCCGTTTCAGGTGAACTTCACAAACAAATTAAACGCTTGTCGGCCATTACTCCGAACAGCAAGAGACTGGTTTCGTGATTAAAATTATAAAAAAAGAAAATCAGCTACTCCTTGAGTACGTTCCCGATAACCTACGGGGAGATGGTGTAAGTTGGATTGATACAAGTCTAAAAGAAAATGGCGATGTTACCATCGCAGGTCTCTTTACCTTTGAGTCTAAAGATATTTTGAGAGACCCTCAATTAATATCTGATGAAGAAGATCGCCGTGTATTTGTTTTGGGAGTACCAGAAGACAACTACTTTAAGGTTGATAAGGAAATATTGGGTTTGCAGTTTGATTTGCTTCTTGATAAAGCAATGAAGATCAATAAAAAAACCTTTGTAGCGACTGGTAATATTTCTATTTTCAATAAAATTGATAAGCTGGTTTCAGAGCAAATTGTTATTGGTGGTGATTATGAAAATGCAATTCCTGTTATTGAATTTGAAAGACTTCTGAAGAGTTTTCCAACTAAAACAACACTGGATCATTTCGCTAATTCCAGAATCTCGGGAATTCTAAAAGAGTATCTAGGTACGATTACCGATGCCGAAAAGAAGCTCAATGATCATTTAAATAAGCTAAAGCCCATTAAATCAGCTGATAAATTAGCTGCGATGCAAGAGTATGAAGTACGAAAGTACGAGTTTATCCGTGACCGCCTGATCGAGATGCTTAACGATTTGGATGCTTACTCGGAAGATAATTGGCAGAAATTGATTCTGGATTTCTTACTGCTTATTTTTCCCAAATATGTGGCTGTACTTGAAAAATTGCACATCAGAGATTATTACACAGAGCCGGGTAAATCAACCAATCGATACATTGATCTTACGCTTGTTGATGCCAATGGCAATATCGACATCATTGAAATCAAAAAACCATTTACGAACAGTCTGCTTTCTACCAGAAAATATCGTGATAACTACACTCCTAAAAAAGAGCTTTCAGGTTCTGTAATGCAAGTCGAGAAATACCTATTTCATCTGAATAAATGGGGTGTGGAAGGGGAAAAACAAATTAATGCCAAGCGTGCCAGTGAGCTTCCTAGCGGAATGCAAATTAAAGTTACCATTCCCAAGGCGATAATTATCTTGGGTAGAGATAACGATTTTGCTACAGATCAAAGGTTTGATTTTGAAATCATCAAACGTAAATACGCCAACATTGTGGATATTATGACCTACGATGATCTGTTGCAGCGGCTTGAAAATATTATTGCAAAATTTAAGGTTAAACCATGAGTGAAATGAATAACAATAATCAGACAACGATGGTTTCTGACAAACCTAAACAACATTTCTTTAGAGCATCGGCTTCGGACTTTAAGAAAATCCCCGGGAGTCCGATTGCTTATTGGATTAGTGAAAAAGTTATAAATGCATTTGAGAACGAATCCCCTTTATACGAAAATTATCCAGTTAAGTCTGGAATAATGACAGGGAATGATCCTTTATTTTTGCGTTTATGGTATGAAGTACAGCTACAAAAAGTATCCTTCAATCTGACAGATGCAAATAAGATGAATAATTATTGGTATCCATTAAGTAAAGGAGGGGATTTTAGAAAATGGTTTGGCAATAATGAGCATTTGATTAACTTACGTGACAATGGATATGATATTAAAAATGGAGGTGGTAATTTTCGTTTACGTGACGATAAATGGTATTTTAAACCGTATGTAACTTGGTCGAGAATTAGTTCATCTTCTATTGCGTTCAGAGCACTCAAAGGTGGGGTTTTATTTGCCGATGCTGCGCCTGGCATATTCGCAGACACTGATTGTGAAAATGTAATTGCGCTACTTAATTCAAAGCTAGGGAATTATTTTCTTTCTTCGATTAACCCAACGTTAAATTACCAAACAAATGACATTGAAAGAATTCCTGCTGTTTCAATAAGCAATACATTTGTAGCTGGAAAATTGATTGAGAAAGCGAAGCAAGATTGGGACTCTTACGAAACATCTTGGGACTTCACTAGACTACCATTTATATGTGAACAAGCTAATAATCCAACTTACCCATTAATCTTAACCCTCAAACAATCCTACACCCAACTCCGTGCCCACTGGCAAGAAATGACTTTGGAAACCCAACGTCTTGAACAAGAAAACAATCGTATTTTCATCGATGCTTACGGTTTACAAGACGAATTAACCCCTGATGTGCCGTTAAATGAAATTACCTTAACCTGCAATCCGCATTACCGTTACGGTAACAATAAAACCGACGCTGAGTTAGAAACCTTACTACTGGCAGACACGCTAAAGGAATTTATCTCTTATGCCGTGGGTTGCATGTTCGGTCGTTATGCACTGGATAAACCGGGACTTATTCTAGCGAATCAAGGCGAAACGTTGGCGGATTATCTTAAACAAATCCCCGAGCCTATTTTTTCTGTGGATGATGATAATGTCATCCCTATGCTGGACGGCGATTGGTTTACCGATGATGTGACGGAGCGTTTTGGTAAGTTTTTAAAAGTTACTTTTGGTGAAGCGCATTACGAAGAGAATCTTAAATACATTGAGCAGGCGTTGGGTAAGGATATCCGTAAGTATTTCTTAAAGGATTTTTACAATGATCATTTAAAGCGTTATAAAAAACGGCCTATTTATTGGTTATTTAGTAGTCCTAAAGGTACGTTTAATGCTTTAATTTATCTGCACCGTTATCGTTCTGATACGGTGAGTGTGGTGTTAAATGATTACTTGCGGGAGTTTCGGGCTAAGTTAAGTGCGCATAAAGTTCATCTGGAGGCTGTCAGTATCAGTAGTAGTGCCTCTGCCAGTGAAAAGACTAAAGCCCTTAAGGATATTGAGAATCATCGTAAAATGTTGGATGAGTTGGATACGTATGAGCGTGAGGTATTGTATCCCTTGGCAACTGAGCAATTAGAGATTGATTTGGATGATGGCGTTAAAGTGAATTATCAGAAGTTTGGCGAAGCACTTAAGAAAATACCCAGTTTAGCGGCGAAGGAAGATTAGTAAATCTACTATGAACACCACCATTACGGAGAATATTTTAGTGCCACAAATTATGGGGTTGACTCCACAGCATCAAAAGGCTTGAGACATGAATATTAAAAAACTATCTTTAACTCATTATCGCAGTGCTGAAGCACTATCTTTGGATTTGCATGAAAAGCTGAATGTTTTTTATGGTGTCAATGGTTCGGGTAAATCAACTATTTTGGACGCTACGGTTATTCTGCTTTCCTGGATGATTAGTCGAATAAGACATGCAGGTGCGTCTGGCCGGCCTGTCATGGAGAATGATATTACTAATGGAAAATCAACCGCTATCATTGAACTGTCTTATGTTGTGGATAAGCAGACTATAGATTGGAAGCTGGTCAAATCTCGCAAAGGACATGCCGGCACCGAAGAACGATCAACACTGACTGGACTTAATGAGTTTGCCAAACACTTGCAAATACAGATTTCCGACTATCAAGAACAAATCAATTTACCTTTATTTGCTTATTACCCGGTTAATCGGGCAGTATTGGATATTCCTTTAAGAATAAAAGAGAAACATAGTTTTAAATTATTAACCGCCTACGATGATACCTTGTCGGGTGGTGCTAATTTCCGTACATTTTTTGAATGGTTCCGTGAACGTGAAGATTTTGAAAACGAACTGAGAAGAGATCAGCAATCTCTTTTTTCTGAGAACAACAGTCAATTTCCAGATCCGCAATTAGAAGTCGTACGTCAAGCAATTTATCTATTTTTGCCTGAATTTAAAAACCTTACCGTGCGTCGCAATCCACTGCGGATGGAAGTTGAAAAGAGCGGCAAACGTTTGACCGTTAATCAACTTTCAGATGGTGAGAAATGTCTGATGGCGATGGTTGGTGACTTGGCCAGAAAAATGGCTATTGCCAATCCTGTTCGTGATAACCCGCTAGAGGGCGAGGGCATTATCCTGATTGATGAAATCGATTTGCATCTTCATCCAAAGTGGCAACGAATGGTGATTCCAAAACTGACTGCTATCTTTCCGAACTGCCAATTTATTATTTCGACGCATTCTCCGCATGTTATCACCCATGTACAGCCAGAATGTCTTTACTTGCTTGAACAAACCAGCGCAGGCATGATGGCTCAACGACCCAGAGAATCATACGGTAAAAATACTGACAGGATATTGGAAGACTTGATGGGACTGGAAACTACCAGGCCTGATAAAGTCAGTTTGGAACTTGATCGTCTTTATGAAGAAATTGATCAAGGTCAACTGGTTGATGCACGTCAAAAAATTGCGGACTTAAAAACCGAGATTGGTGAAGATCCTGAGTTGGTAAAAGCCGAAGTGCTAATTAAGCGTAAGGAAATCATTGGCAAATGAAGCACATTATAAAATGTAGCGAGCCGCAAGCCTTTTCTGATTGGAAAGATCAGGCAAATGAATATTGGCAACCTGATTATGGTGATTTAAGTGGTGCGCCTAAAGAAGCGGTTAAAGAGGCACTTATGAAAGAACAAGGCTATCTTTGTTGTTACTGCGAACGAAGATTGACCGATGAAGATTCACATATTGAGCACTTGCGACCGCAAAGTGATCCGGCTGTTGATCCATTGGATTTTGCCAATATGTTGTGTTCTTGTCAGAAGCAGTTAAAAAAAGGTGAACCACGCCATTGTGGAAATCTTAAAGATGATTGGTATGATGCTGCACTTTTGATATCGCCTCTTGATAGTGATTGTGCGAGTCGATTTGCTTTTACGGGTAATGGCGCTATTAAGCCATCTCTAATGATGGATACCTCAGCTACTGAGACCATAAAGCGTCTTGGTCTTAATATCGCAAAACTGAATGCCTTACGTGTCAGTGCAATCGAACCTTTTTTAGATGATTCGTTAAATGAGGATGATTTTCAGGCATTTGTTTCTGGGTATCTTAAAAAAGATAATAAAGGACTGTATGGAGAATTCTGGACAACCATTCATTATTTGTTTGGAGGCTACCAGAGCGTATGAGTGAAGACAAGATAACTCAAGCTTTAAATCGTTTGTTTGAGCGGTATCGGATTGTATTTTGGTATGACGCTAAACAGGAGTTACGCCATAGCTTTGAAGGTTTAAATATACCGAGCGTTGAAAAAATAGAACTGCTGAATAATGAGTTTGGTGTTAAGCACCGGGTTTTACGAGCGCAACCTGAACAAAATTTTCTGCTGTATAGACATGGCCCACAACCCGATGATTTAGACAATTGGTTGTTGGATGTGCAATTGGCTCACGGTGAGTTTCGGACTGATCAAGTGGCTATTATATTGGCTGAGTTAGAACTCAGTCTTGAATTTGCAGAGGTGGTGCGTGCTCATTTAGAGTTTTATCAAGCCAATAAACGTAAAGAGGTCTTAACTCGCTTACTAAAAGCCGATGATACGTTGGGTGCTATTCGTTTAAAGATGCTGGCAGTTTGTGCAAACGCTGAGCCGCGTTTGGATTCTGTCGTGGAATGTTTGCTGCAAGAATTGGCTGAAGGGCGCAGTGATAAAATCAAACTAATTGAGCGTTGTCATCTGGATGCTTTTTTCTGGGAACAAATGACGCGCTGCTATGGTTATAAAAGCGCTGAGCCTAGTATTCATGATTTTGTTATTGAGCTTTTTAAATCTTGTTATGCCATGGGTTTGGAGGGCGAGATTCGTTTAACAGGCGATGCTTTGGTATTTTTAAAGCGCTGGAAAGACAGTCGTCAGTTTGAAATAAGTTTTGAAACCTTGTCTGCTGAGTGTGCGGATACCTTAGGTATTGAAAAGGATTTAACTAAACGCGATTTTAGAGCGTTAATTGAACTAGATTACTTTCGTTTAATTGATCAGAAGATTATCAGTGACTTGGTTCGTCAGGTGGCGTTAAAAACCCTGAGTAGTGGTGATATTGCGCTATGGGTGCGTCAGCGTAGACAGAGCCATTGGTATCGTGAATATCGGCATTTGTATGAGGCTATAGATTTTGCGGCCCAGTTTTTTCAAACCTTGGGCGATGCGCATTTAACGATGGGTAGTTTTGTTGAAGGCATTGAGCGTTATAGTCGGCTTTGGTTTAAGTTAGATCAGTTGTATCGTAAATTTACTTATCATGTCAGGTTATCCGGCCAAGCTACTTTATTGGGCGCCTTGTCGGAACAAGTCGAAAACTTTTACGCCAATAATTATTTACTAAAACTGAATGATCAATGGCAGGCGTATGTAGATAGCTGTCAGCAATGGGAGGCAAGTCCTGTGCTGTTGCAAGCTAATTTCTATAAGCGTTGTGTGAAGCCGTTTTTAAATAAAGACAATAAAGTCTGCGTTATTATTTCTGATGCGTTACGTTATGAAATTGGTGATGAATTGCTGAGTTTAATTCGTCAAGAAGATCGTTACGATGCCAAGTTAGAGCCGGCTTTATCCATGTTACCGAGTTATACCCAATTAGGGATGGCGGCCTTATTACCAAATACTACTTTAGCTTTGGCGAATAATGACTCGGGGACTGTTTTGGTGGATGGATTCAGTTCACAGGGGACTGCTAATCGGATTAAAATTCTCAATCACACCATAACCCAACGCAGCACAGCCCTTAAAGCCGATGCCTTTATGACCTTAAATAGGGATGATAGCCGAGCCGTATTACGCGATCATGATGTGCTATATATCTATCATAATCGGATTGATGCTACCGGTGATAAGCGAGAATCTGAAGAACGGGTTTTTGAAGCGGTTGAAGAAACCCTGCAAGAGTTAATTAAGTTAATTAAAAAACTAACGGGCGCTAATGCGAATAATTTGATTGTGACCTCTGATCATGGGTTTATTTATCAAAATCGGGCTATTGAAGATAGTGATTTTGCAGAAGTTGAGCCGCAAGGACAGCCAGTTTTATTTTATGACCGACGTTTTATCTTAGGCTTAGATTTGCAAGAGACACCAAGTTTACGACAGTTTAATTCTGCTGAGTTGGGTTTAGTAGGTGATGTGGAAGTACAGATTCCAAAGTCTATTAATCGCTTGCGCTTAAAAGGTTCGGGTAGTCGATTTGTACATGGTGGTGCATCATTGCAAGAAGTGGTTATTCCGGTACTAAAGATTAACAAGAAAAGGCAGAGTGATATCTCTGCGGTGGAAGTAGATATTTTAAGAGGTGCGAGTTCCGTTATTACTTCGGGTCAATTGGCGGTAGGTCTTTATCAAGCGCAGCCGGTAACTGATAAAGTGAGGCCGAGAACTCTAAGAGCCGGTATTTTTACGCAAGACGGTGATTTAATTTCTGATAGTCATGAGCTTACGTTTGATTTAAGCTCTGAAAATCCTAGAGAACGTGAACTGCAAGTGCGTTTTGTAATGACACGTAAAGCGGATGAGGCTAATGGTCAGGAAGTGATATTGCGTTTAGAAGAACAACATTCGGGTACTTCACATTATAAAGAATATAAAACGCTCACTTTTCAAATGCGCCGATCATTTACCAGTGATTTTGATTTTTAAAAGGATTGTATGAACGAACTTGATCAAAAAATTAATACTCACTTTGCGGGCTTAGTTGTCCGTAAAGACTTGGTTAAAACTGTTAAGGGCAATGCGATTGTACCGTCTTATGTGCTGGAGTATTTATTAGGCCAGTATTGCGCAACCAGTGATGAAGCTTCTATTAAGACAGGGATTGAGACGGTTAAGGAAATCTTACGTAAGCATTATGTGCACCGTAATGAAGCGGGTTTAATTCGTTCGCATATTAAAGAAAAAGGTCGTTATAAAGTCATTGATAAAATTAGTGTGGCTTTGAATGATAATGAAGATGTATATGAGGCGACATTTTCTAATCTGGGTATTAAGAAGGTATTAGTTGATTCTAGAACTGTTAAGACGCACCCTAAATTATTGGTGGGCGGTGTGTGGTGTCTTGCTGATTTAGAATATGAATTTGCTGAAGAAAAGAATGATAGTCCTTGGATTTTGGCTTCGTTAAAACCTATTCAATTATCGCATTTTGATTTTGATAGTTATGTAGAAGCTCGTAAGCAATTTACTACGGACGAGTGGATTGATCTGTTAATCCAAAGTATCGGTTTTAATCCTGAGTTGTTTGGTAAACGCAGTAAGATGACCCAACTTATTCGACTCATTCCCTTTTGTGAACGTAATTACAATCTGTTGGAGTTGGGGCCTAAGGGTACCGGTAAATCACATATTTATTCTGAGTTTTCTCCGCATGGCATTTTAGTGTCGGGTGGGGAGGTAACAGTACCTAAATTGTTTGTGAATAATTCATCAGGAAAAATAGGCTTGGTTGGGTACTGGGATGTAGTGGCCTTTGATGAGTTTGCTGGTAAGCAAAAAAAGGTTGAAAAAGCCTTAGTTGATATCATGAAGAATTACATGGCGAACAAGTCTTTTTCACGTGGAGTTGAAACTTTTGGTGCGGAGGCATCCATGGTTTTTATCGGTAATACTCAGCATACTGTGCCTTATATGCTTAAACACTCTGATTTATTTGATGAGTTGCCCGATAAGTTTTACGACTCTGCCTTTCTTGATCGAATTCATTATTACATTCCTGGGTGGGAAGTGGATGTGATTCGGGGCGAGATGTTTTCTAGTAATTATGGTTTTGTGGTGGATTACCTAGCCGAGATTCTTAGGGCCATGCGTAACCATGATTATTCTGATCGGTATAAAGAACACTTTACCTTGTCATCGGCTTTATCAACCCGTGATCGTGATGGTATTAATAAAACCTTCTCTGGCTTGATGAAGGTTTTATATCCCCAAGGTGAAGCGTCTAAAGAAGAAATTGAAGAGCTTTTAAAGTTTGCCATTGAAGGTCGTAAGCGCGTTAAGGATCAATTGATGCGTATTGATACGACTTATCCAAAAGTAGCGTTTACTTATGAGGATTCTGCAGGTCAAACCTTAAGGGTTAAGACGCTTGAAGAAGATGAATATCCTGATTTGTATTATAAAACCGTGGCTGAAACCACGCTGGAGACTATTGATACGGATAGTATTTTAACAGAGTCTGAGTCAAGCCCTGTATCTGTGCAAGTTGAAAAGCCGGTTACGTCAAACGTGCTTAAAGAGCAGCATCTTAGTTTTCATGAGAATCAAAAGGGTATTTCTTATGATGCATTGTTTGGTGAGTATTTGCGGGGTGTAAGTAAAATAACTATTACTGATCCTTATATTCGCTTGTTTTATCAGATCCGTAATTTAATGGAGTTTATTGAAACTGCACTTAAGTTTAAAGCACAAGATGAAGAAATTGCTATTCACCTTATTACTTCAGAAGATGATTTTAAAGCCGATCAGCAAAAAGAAAGTTTAGATAAAATCAAGGACTCGTGTGCCGCGATAGGTATTCAGTTTACTTGGGAGTTTGATGAAACAGGTACTATACATGCACGCCATATTGTCACTGACTTAGGTTGGAAGATATTACTAGATCGTGGCTTGGATATTTTTCAGAATTATGAAATGAATGATGCCTTAGCTTTTGCTAATCGCTTGCAACAGCATAGAGCCTGTAAAGCTTTTGAAGTGACGTACATTACAAATTCATAGTATAAAATGTTTAAGGTTGGGTTAGCGATAAATAATAAGGGACAAAACGTTTGCGTAGGTGGGATTAGACGCTAGCCGTAACCCGACACACCACGATTGTGTCGGGTTACGCTATCGAGACTGTAAAAGTATTATGTACATAACGCAAAAACAAATTTTTAATTTCGTAAATCTCTGTTCTTATATGATTTTGGAGAGGCTTTAACCTCGAATACGGGGCTAAAGCCTCTCCCACAAAAATACTTTCACAGCCCCTTATTAAGCTGACTATCGTTAGATATGTTATCGTTTCTACGTAGATTTTATAAAGATATAGGTTGATCAAGTTTGACAACATACCGCCACCAAAACCACTGCTGTACATGTAAATAACGACGTATGGGGGTTTTAACTAAAATGAGTAATAAGCCTATGGAATATAAACACCAAACGGC
>Ga0214200_1000098_pt1 | contig 22248 bp, 22 predicted proteins | sample TroBogEpilimnion_7_FD_153038 | JGI IMG/M metagenome (GOLD analysis project Ga0214200, IMG submission 153038) | Freshwater microbial communities from Trout Bog Lake, WI - 23OCT2008 epilimnion | ecosystem: Environmental > Aquatic > Freshwater > Lake > Epilimnion/Euphotic zone | place: Trout Bog... | reverse complement strand
CACTTATGTTCCAGCTAGAAATACTATATTTCTTTCCTTTGCTTTAGGATGGGCAGAAGTATTAAAGCTAAGTGATATTTTTATAGGTGTTAACGCAGTGGATTATTCAGGATATCCTGATTGTCGACCAGAGTTCATTAGTGCTTTTCAGAAATTGGCTAATTTAGCTACAAAGGCGGGTGTCGATGGCGATTCTTTTCATATACACACTCCTCTAATTTCGCTAAGTAAAGCTGATATTATCAAACAAGGCATTGCTTTAGGTGTTGATTACAGAAAAACCGTTTCCTGTTACTCAGCAGATGAGCAAGGGGAGGCTTGTGGAATATGTGATGCATGCCGTATAAGAATCACAGGATTTTCCGAAGCCAATGTAGAAGATCCAACTCGATATCAGAAAAAATAAAAAAATATTGCATAGTTTAAATATATCATTATAATGGTCAATCTTTGTTGGGTCGTTAGCTCAGCCGGTAGAGCACCGCACTTTTAATGCGATGGTCGCGCGTTCGAATCGCGCACGACCCACCACCAAAGGATAAATAAATCAAGCACTTACGTGAAAGCGAAGTGCTTTTTTTATGCCCTAAATTTTCTCGTGGCGCACTGATGGCGCACTTCCAAATAAATCATCACGATAATCCGCAACAACCGCCAATAATTTAAGCTTCAAAATAGTCAGCTTTAACCTAATCATTTCATGTCACCAAATACGCAGAATTAAATTCTTTTTAGAAATTTAAATACCCCTAATTTTTTTTTATTAAAAAAAAGGGGTATTTATTAATTTTAAGGGAAAAGCCAGTATTTTCGCGGCTTTAAATACCCCTAATTTTTTTTCTGAAAAAAAAGGGGTATTCGGGATATTTTTTTTTAAAACCAATTCTGTAAATTACTCCCCAACAGCCGGGAAAGCTGAACAGCTTTGTCCGGCTAATCTCAAAAAAAAGAAAGGGGTTAAAAGTGGAAAGTACACAACAAAAAACAATGTTCACGGTGAGGGAATTTTCTAAAATTGAAACTGCCTTTAGCGAGGCGGCCATTCGAGCCCTCATTTTTTCCGACAACGGCCTTACTAAATGTGGGGCCATTTTTAGGGTGGGGCGCAGAGTGCTGATTCATAGGGAACGCTTTATGCAATGGCTGATTAGTGGAGGGGCGCATTAATGCAAGCTATTTTAGAGGGTACCACACAGCTAAATTTGAGGTACTGCGCTGAAAATGAGCCAGAAAAACTTGATTTTGTCTTACCAGGCTTCCTTTCTGGCACTGTGGGCTGCATCGCGGCCGCTGGGAGTACCGGCAAAAGTTTCTGGGCGCTCGAGACAGCGATGGGTGTCTGCAGCAGGGAGGCAGACAAAGCTCTTTTGAATATGGGCATTGAGAAGAATGGCAAGGTGGTGATACTGAATGGAGAAGATCCGGCTAGCATATTACATCGGCGATTTCACGATGCTTGCTCGTTTCTGCCTAAACCCGCGCGCGAAGAAATTTATGAGAATATGAGGATAGAGGTATTGATGGGCACAATGCCCAACATTTTGGATGGAAAGTGGCAAAAGTCCATTTTAAGAGCAACAGTCGGGGCGCGGCTCGTCATTTTTGATACCCTTACAAGGTGGCATCAGCTCGATGAAAACAGTAATGGCGACATGTCGAGGGTTTTGTCAATTTTTGAAATGATCTGTCGAGAAACAGGGTCCGCCGTTTTGTTTTTACATCATGTTAGTAAGGGAATGGCCAAAGATGGGCGACAAGACGAACAACAGGCGACGCGCGGCGCCGCCGCAATAACCGACAACGCGCGTTGGCAAGGTTGGATGCAATCGATGTCTGAAAAAGACGCCGCTCTGTATGGCGTTTCCAATACTGATCGCTGGCGCTATGTCGCGACAGGAGGTAATAAAGAGAATTACGGCGAAGCGTCGCCTAAGGCCTGGCTTGAACGAAAAAAAGGCGGAATTTTAATACCTGTCGACCTGAAGAAAGAAAAGAAGGGGGGGGCTAAAAGGAATGAAATATGAGCTTAGTCACGCTCGTATTGACCCATCGCACTGCTTGGCCCCTGGATTGTTTCGCTCATTGATGAAGGGCGAAAGAAAAAAAAGAAAGCTTGATATTGTTTATCAGTTCAACAGTAGCCAAAGGATTGAATTTTCTGGCCCTGAGCCGCTTGACGACCTCGATCTGCGGGTTTTGCAAGGTTTAGTAGCAATGGCCGGATTAAGCGGCGGCCTGCTTGATATCCATCATCCAAAAACTCCTACTGGCAAGGAATTATCAGCGGCGCTCGAGCCAACAGGGGCAGGGTTGTTTGAAGATGCTTTAGCAATTGAAGGGAGTTTTTACAAACTGGCCAAAGAAATCGGCTACAAAAATCCCGGTTCTACCCGGACAATAAAGGACATGAGGGATTCAATTGAAAGGCTATGGAAGGTTTCAATTATAGTTAGAGACGGCTCGGCGACTCGCGGCTTCAGGCTTCTGGCCGATAATTTAAGCAGCGAGAGCAAAGGATTCTACGTCGCATTAAATCCGATGATAGCCCAAGCGGCATTGGGGGCAGGCCGGCGCTACTCCAAAATAAGTATGGCAGAGATAAGGGCATTGAAAACCGCCCCAGCACGGCTGATTCACTTTCGCTTGTGCGGTTTCATCGACCCCAAAAAGGAGCACCCAACATTGATTAGCGTAGACACTCTCTGCGGCTATGTTTGGCCAGATCCCACAAGCGGTCGCGCTTTGAATAAAAGGAGAGAGAAGGCAAAATTAGGCTTATTGGAGCTCTCCGACCTGGGCTGGTCGATAAATGAAATATCAAAAAATAAATTCAAAATTGCCCGCCCAATTTAACAAAAACAAAAAAGCCCCGTTCGCGCGGTAAAAAGGTCCCGTTCGCGCGGTAAAAAAGCCCCGTTCGCGCGGTATATTGGTAAAAATTCAAATTGTAACATATTGTTTTTAAATGTTATTTTTTTAGAGCGTCTATATTCTCAAGAATATCTAAGAAAAAATTCTTTTCTGAATTTTTTCTTTTAGACACACCCCCCCCCGCCGCGCCTCGCCTACAATACTATTTCGTCACCTTAAAATATATTTTTTCTCATATAAATCAATCGCTTCTTTTCGTCTAAATATTACACATAAAAAATCAAGTTACATTGCTTTCTATAATTTACAAAAAAGCATTTAAAGTTTTACAATAAAACAACAGTTGCTTTTAGATTTTTTTTAAACAAAAGCTTGTGAAACTTGTATTTGTTTGTTATAATCGGTTGCAATAAATGTATATAGGAATCAATGACATGAACGATCCTGCAATTCTAAGCGGCGCGACAACTACTGACAGATCGTCAGCATTTTTTAGCGACATATTTGGCGTCGGCTGGGAACAGATATTGAGCGGAACGGCCCCTGCAGGCGATTTTGGTAACGTTCTGGTGACAATGCTATCGACAATTAACACGGTGGTTTTGGCAGGCGTCATGGTGCTAATGTTCTATGTCATTTCAAGTGGCGTGGTAGGTACTGCTCATGAGGGCGAAGCGCTTGGAAAGCGCTATTCAACATTGTATACCCCAATCCGAGGTGCTTTGTCTGTTAGCGCTTTAATGCCGCTACCATGGTGCAAGATGTCTTTGATCCAAGCATTGATTTTAAAATTTATATTTTTTAGCATTTCAGGCGCGTCGTACCTCGCCAATATCACCGTCGATCAAATCGCAAAGCAGGGTGGATCGGCAACGCTGCCCGCCGCACCTATTATTTCTGGTGTTGGCTTAGCAGAAGAGATTCTGCGAAACCTCGTGGTCCAAGAGTATTTTTATCAACAAATGGAAATTAGCTACGCCTCACCTGGATATTCACAAACAACTATCAGCGACGGAGGGCAAACGGCGACAAAAATCGATTTTTACCAGCCCGATTTATCATCTGATAATTCATTCGATGGTCGAATGGGCGAGCTATCCATTAGTTGTAGTGCTGCAAATCCGAGCAGCTGCCAAGGTGAAGTCGCTGCGGTAATTCAATTAATAAGCGCTTTGAGGCCCATGGCTGAAGAGTTGGGCAAAGAATATACGGGAATAGGCAGTAGCACTGACCAGCTGAGCGCCTCGTTCCATGAGGCAATAAAAAAGTACGCCTCCTCGTCTCAAAAAAGTGCCACCGCCGCTCTTCAGGTGATCAATTCAGAAGAAAAGCAGCAGCAATTATCCGACCTAGTCAACTCAATCAAAAATAATGGCTGGGCCTGGCTTGGATCATATTACATCGCGATGAGTAAGCTAAACGAAGATGCTCACTCAGTGGCATCAGCAAGGGCTGGCATCAGTCGAGCTGTCGATTTAAATTCAATCGCATCGAGTGCGTACAAAGAGTTCGAAGGTGCTGTCGCTGCTACCAATAATTTTTTAAAAACGCAATCGAGCGGCTTGTCAGTTGGCGTTGCCAACGGCACGACCCCTAGTGACAAACTTGGGGTAGGTAGTTTGCTGGGCTCATTTTTTAAAGATGCTTTGCAAAGTTCATTCCCGTACGTCGATGGCAATACCCAGATTTCTGCTGCTGGCATCGTTTCACAAACCCTCAAAAATGGCGATCCAATATTAAGTCTTCAATCACTTGGCCATAGCTTAATTAATTTCGGTTCCAATTTGACAATGATTTCAGCAACGGCGGGCGTTGGCGAATGGGTGACGGGGCTCTTTGACACGCCAAAACAATCTAACTTTTCTCCTAAAATGAGCGGTTTAGGTGTTTTGAAGCAAGTTTTTAGCGCTGTGGAAACTCTAATCACACCGTTTGTCGTCCCTTTAATCTCCGCAGGTTTAGTCTTGGCTTATTACGTGCCAATGATGCCATTCATTTTTTGGTCATCCGCAATAGTAGGTTGGTTAATTTTATGTATGGAAGTTATGGTCGCTGCACCTATTTGGGCTGCAGCACACGCGATTCCAGAGGGCGAGGGCTTGGCCGGCCAGCACGGAAAACAAGGCTATATGCTATTTTTAGGCATACTTTTGCGACCTTCATTGCATGTCGTCGGATTCTTTTTATCTTTCGCCCTTTCGTCAACTGTTGCCCATTTCGTTGCTGATTCGTACCTAGCATTCAACGAAAACAGCGGACTCGGAGAAAGTCCGTCCGGCGCACCAGCCCAAATGATTAGCTGGTTGGCGACCCTAACTATTGGCATATCGCTCGCAATTGTTCTTTTGCATAAATGCTTCAGCCTCATCACCTGGCTACCTGACAACATCTTAAAATGGATTTCGGGTGGCGTTTCGTCTATGGACGAACACGCCGACCATGGCCGAGCAAATACCATGATTGTCGCGGCATTGCGAGATGCACCAGCCGCTACAACTGGGGGAGTTGGCTCTATTGCAAGCAAATTGCCAAAGCTTGTTAAGGGTGGAATAGGCGATAGTGGTCAAATGCCACCATCGATAGGGCCCTCAAATCAGCACATCAGCGGCGATCGAGTTCGCAGCAATGAACGCGATGATTAGATTATTTTTTTGCGAAGAGGAAAGAAAATGGAAGAAGCAGCAATTTTTTTAAAAGAAAAGCAGGTCAGCGAGCTTAACAAATTTTTTAACGGAGAAGATTTGCAGGTAAAGCTTCGAACTTTGAATAGCGAGGCCATGCGTATCGCTAGGGGTCTTTTAATTTTAGAAAATCAGGGCGATGAATTTTACGAGTATCGGCAACGGCTAATGGCTGTGGGCGCATTAATCAATGGCGAAGCTAACAAAATCAGCGCGTGGTTAAAAACCGACGATATTATTTTTGCTTTCCTTGATGTTTTGGAGAAAGCAATTGCTATCAGTCCATCGCTGAATGAAACATCAAGGAAAGCTAAAATAAAATCATAATGAATGATTGAGGTTGAAATGATATTAAAGCCGTCTCGACGACAAGACGAATTCTTGTTAGTGCTATTTTTGTTGCTCCCCTTATTTTACTCGCTATTATTTGTGCCCTTGGTTTGGATTGGCGGCGGATGGTCGCATAATTTAGGATTGATTCAGAATGTAGTGAGAGCTATTGGAATCGTATTGCATTCGACGATTACAGCCCTTTCTTTTGTCGATCCAGCCTCTATATTAAATGTTGCTGGCGTGTATGCTTGGTCGGACTTATTTGCAAAAAACATGCAGATCATTGTAAATATAGTAGCGCCAGGTGCTCTGACCTTAGCATTTTTGTGCGCAATGTACATCACGCGGCCCCCTGCCCCCATAAAAATTAATTCGGGTCGCCGCATAACGACTGATCCAAAAAAAATTGAGCAAGAGCTCAATGTAGCTGGAGGTGGAGACAAACCAAACGGCATTTTTTTGCACCCGAAGCTACGAATTTCAAAAAAACTTGAAGCTCAACATTTTATTTTGCTAGGTCAATCTGGGAGCGGAAAAAGCAGTGTTTTACGTAAGTTAATGCTCCAAGCTATGGATCGCAACGGGGCAAGGACGCTAATATTTGACTACAAGGGGGATTTTACGGCCGATACGCCAGATGAGGTCGCTTTACTCTCGCCATGGGATGCTAGGTCCTGGGCGTGGGATATTGCCCTGGATTGTCGAGATCCAAGTGATGCCCAAACCCTCTCAGAAGGCTTGATTCCTGATGCCGGTGACAATCCATTTTGGGCCAATGGAGCCAGAGAAATATTAACAGGCATTATTGTTCACCAACAAAAAACGCGTGGCACAGATTGGAATTTTAAGCATTTAGCGGATGCGATCACAGCCCCGCTTGATGACATACAAGCGATCATTAAAGAATCATATCCCCGTGCTATTAAATATCTTCTTGATGACAGCGATACGACCCAATCGCTGGAAGCCACGCTTTCATCATTTTCAGGCCCCATCTTCAACCTGGCCGACGCCTTTGGCCGCCATCCGCCTGACAAACGAATATCTATGAGTGCATGGCTAATCAATCCGCCTGCACACTACCCAAAAACAATTATTTTAGGGGGTAATTTGAATTACACCCCACTAATGAAAGGGCTGATCCAGGCTATATTCAGAGTCATTCAATCTACAGTCGGCTCACCAGCTATGGGTACCAATGATAATTCGGTATTTATATTTTTAGACGAATTCTTGCAATTAGGCAGACTGGATATGCTCATGCCGCTTCTGGAGGTGGCTCGTGGTAAGGGTGTACGACTATTTTTAGCTGGCCAAGATCAAGCCCGAATTAATGATGTTTATTCCAGGGACACTGCTCACGCAATGATGGGCACATTAGCCACTAAGATTTTCTTTAAATCGAGCGGCCCAAGCACGCAAGATTATGCCGATTTGATCGGCTATCAAGACGCGAAAGAATTTGGTTTAACCAATAACCTAAGCCCTAATCAGGGCGGTGGAGGCCAGGCGCACAGCTGGAATACGGTACGAATCCCCGCATTTGATGCACCGAATTTCGGCACGAAGTTGGGGGTTTTAAAAGATGGCGTCAGAGCACTTGTGTTTACAGGAGGGGAACAGGTTGGGTTGCTGGATTTTCCGTTTTGCACTAAAAATGACTGGAAAGAGGGTCAGCGCGAAGGGTTGGTCAGGGCGGATTGGTTGTCTGCAAATTTCCCGCACAGTGAAGATGAATTTCAGCTGATGCTTGCCGATCGCCGGGCTGCAGAAGCGGTAGAACAATTCTCAAAATCAGCTCGCAATGGTGGGTCTGGACCTGCTTTAGCTCACGCCAAACCCATTGTAATAGAGGAGTCTCAGGCAAAGCCAAGGCCTGATCAATTAGCCCAAGTAGCTAAAAATTCAGTCTATCAGCACCCCATATTTTCAGAGCAGGGCCATGACATCGTGGATAAAATTTGCTTAGCCAATGATGCCAACGAGTTATCTAATAATGCCGCCGAAGTATCGGAGGCTTTAGATATGGGGCATTTGTCTGATGCAATCATCCCTGGCATGAGCATGGTTGGCAAAGCCATAGAAATTATCGATGGTTTAGGATCTGATGCGAAACAAACAGGTACATTAACTGTGATCGAGCAGCGACAGATCGATGACGAGCTAAAGCGAAAACGCAAACTTAAAATAAAGTGATAATTAAGGGAGATTATTATGATTGTATTAAAGCGATTTTTCCCTCGCAACACGCGAGATGCAGTGCCGATGGCTATATTATTTGGCGGTATAGGTTATTTTATCGCGTGGATTATTGGCATGGCTATTATTAATGGGTTAACGCCTACGCAAGCCCTGACCGTAGCGGGTCACGCTCTCTGGGGAGCTAAGTTACTGAAAGATCCTGAATGGTTTAATGCATTGGTGTTCGTTTTTTCAGCCGCAGGGGCGCTAAGTGGCCTGTATTTAACATCGCTTATCAATGAACTTGATGAGCGCATAAGCAGACCCAAACCTAAGCTACCTAATAAAACATCTGGAACGCCGGTTTTGCGCGAGGGAAAACCCACGCTGACCCTGTTTGATTTTACGAAAGAGTTTTAAGTTTATTTAATGCAAAGAAAGCATCAAAAGCACTAAAAGAAACAAATATTAATATTACTATAGAATAATATTAAAAATCAATAAAACATACATTTATGACAAATAAAAAGGCTTGGTTTTTGCATGTTAACGATCATTAATACTTATGATGTCCTGATGAATCACGAAGATTCTGCTGTCATTGTCAACTTCAAGGATTTGCCAAAAATGCCTGACGTAGACGTTCTAAACATTAACTATCCTGATGAAGGCGGCATTAATATTGATTTGGGTTCTAAAAAATCTATTCTGATTGGTAAATCTGATGAAGGAGATATCGAGCGCTTTTTAGAAGCGAAAGGAACGTTTTTGTTGGTTGCTGCAGAGCCGGATCAAGATGAGCCGATTGATTTATGGCTTTGTAAAAAAGAGGGTAGCCGTTGCTCGTGTAGGAGCCCTATTTATAGGGAGCTTGATTTTTGGCGTTGTGAGCGTTGTTTTGCAACGATACCCGATGAATTTTCAGGTAGAAAAGTGACCGAAAGTGAGGCTTTTTCTCTATTAAACGGTGAGTCTGTTTCTATGTCTGGGCTTGTCTCGAAGGCCGGTAATAGCTTTGACGCTGTGGTTTTTGTGGCGGACGGCAAAGTTAAATTTAAGTTTGCTTAGTGTCTTTTAAAAAAAGAAAACATAAAAAGCATTTAAAGCAATAGATATTATTATAATTATGGTATAATAGTTATATTACAAATCATTAAAGCACACATTTATGATAAACACTAAAGAAAAAAAAGAGACTGTTGAGCGCTCTAATGCCGATTTAGCGCTGATTACCAAAACACTGCGCTTGCCTTACTATGTCATTGAAGCCGTAAGGCTTGAGTCGTTCAAAAAATCTACAGAGCTAGGCAAAAGAGTGACTGAGCAAAAAATAATTGAGCTTGCCTTAAAAAACTATCTGAATCTTTCTTGATGATAGCTGTCCTAAAAACTGTACTGTAGAATGCTACTGAAAATGGCCATATTGGAGATTAAAATTGATGTCTACACCACAAGTACCTGTTGGGACAATTAAAAGTTTTGGTGCATTTGGACCAAAATATGAAGTGGGACAGCCGAAATATCACTTAGATGATGGTGATTGGATGGTTGAAGTTGTTCTAGTTGAAACAGGCGAAAAAGTTGAATACCGCTTGACGCATGTCATCGACGATCCAAAGGCTGCATAATGTATGCAATAGCATTTGATTTAGTCGTTGCTGATACAGAGCAACATCATCCAAAAGGTGTATCACAGGCATACGCAGATATAGCCGCGACTTTAGCGCAATATGGTTTTAAACGTGTGCAAGGTAGTTTGTATGTGAGTGAAGATGAAAATATGGCACAGCTTTTTGTGGCTATTCAATCACTCAAGATGCAGTCGTGGTTCCCTCCATCGGTACGAGACATTCGAGCATTTCGTATTGAACAATGGTCTGATTTTACTTCCGTCGTTAAAGGCCCGTAACGTATCCAAATTTTTTAATCAAAACGATGTTTGGTTATCCACAGATTTTGTGGATAACAGGGCTAATTGCTACCCCCTAGCCCTTAATTTATGTGGTCTAAGCTCAAATTGAGCAAAAGTTATACAATTCTACTTTTTGACCAGCTGATAGATGTATGAGCGCGTGATCCCATATTTTTCAGCAATTTTTGTCTTTTTCATCCCACTTTCAAAATCAACCTTCATTGCTTTAAGCTGATCATCGCTTAGCTTGGGTTGCTTGCCCTTATATTTGCCCTTTTCCTTGGCTAGGGCAATGCCTTCCCGTTGCCGTTCTAATAAGATATTCCTTTCAAACTGACTAAATGCAGACAAAATAGTGAGCATTAGATCTGAATACAGATCTGATTTCGTGCCATCAAAAAACAGATTTTCTTTGTGGAACCTAATCGAGCAGCCTTTTTCTTTAATCTGTTCGACAAGTTTCAAAATGTCAGCCGTGTTCCTCCCTGCTCGATCTAGCGAGTGCACATTAACTAGGTCGCCAGCTCTTAACTGGCCCAGCATTTCAATCAAGGCTGGGCGGTTGGCGTCCTTGCCCGATGCCTTATCTATAAATTCGCGGTCGCAAGGGATGTTCAGGAGTTGACGTTCAGTGTTTTGAACGACTGTTGACACCCTCAAATAATTGAAGGTGAGCGGTTTGTATTTTGGATTCACTTATTTATAAATTCTTGAATTGTCATTAAATTTCTCCGGTTTGGGCGGTGTCTGCCGCTAAAATTTAGGTTTTTGGGTTTCGCGTCCCTGCGATTCTCTGTCAGCTTTGGATTATTGAATCAAGCTGGCAAAAGCTCTTTATCAGTTAGCTTCAAATTATAATTCCAGCCAGCAGACTGTAAAATTTCAAATGTTTTTATCATTAGTGCGTCGTACTCATGTTTGTGTGAACCCAATCGCGTAAACATCCGGAATCCTTTAGAGCGACCATCTTTAATAGCCTCAGCTTTTTGATTTATTGATTTAATTGAGGTAATAAATAATTCATTGCATAGTAACCGTCACTAAAATTATGATTTTATTCATTTTTAAAATCCATAAAGTATAATTAAAACCCTAAACTATTTTACACACATTGTGTAATGATTGCAAATATATTTTAATTACACACTTATATTAAATATAATTTGATGTATAAATAGGGTAAAGTCTATTTGTACATTTTGAGTAATTGAGCGCTAATTCTTTCGCTCAAGTAAAGTTTCGGCCCTTATTGCTCGATCCGTCATTGCCTCAAGTCGTACTGTCAACACTGCGGCGGCCTGCTCTGCAGCGATTCTTGCTTTTGTCTCAGCCTCTAAATTTGTGTTTAATTTTTCGATTATTTTCGCTTGATCGATTAGTTTTTCTGCGTTTCCGTCGATTTTTAGTTGCGATTTTGCAAGCTCTATGCGCGCGTTTTCAGCTGCGTTTTGCTCTCGCTCGACTCGCTCAACTAGGATTTTAATGTCCTGCTCTTTCTGATCAGCTTTACCAGCAATCGTGTCTCGATCTGTTGTTAATGCTGTTATTTGCTCTAGTAAATCGTCGCGTTCGACCTCGATTTGCTCGCCAGCTGCCGCGAGCTCCGCTGCGTCGGCTTGTGCTTGTACAAGCTTATGCTCTATCTCTGCTCGTGCTTGTGCTGCTGATTTTTCTAGCTCTGTAGCGAGCTGCAAAAGTAAACTGGCTGGTAGTTCTGGTGCTGAAGCCATGGCTTGCGGTCGCGTGGTTTTCCAAGCAGTGAGGTGTTTATGCACTGTAGTTGGGGATCCGCCGGTCTTCTCGCGCACCGCGCTGATTGTGGGTTGCAATCCGTCACCTATAATTGCGTCTGCCGCTGCGCTTACTTGGTCGTATGTTATGCCAGGTCGTGCCATTTTGTATCTCCGAGTTTAGTATTGTATTGAGTTATGTATATATTATACAGTATATAATACAATACACAATACAGTAATTTTTATTACAAGCAAAATTTCAGCGCATTTTTAACCCGCCCAACTTCTGCTTCTGGATCCCCCCCTCGATTTTGATCCATTCTCGCTTGTATTTGGCATACTTTTCTAAGTCAGCGTCACCTTTAGGTCCGAAGGCGCAATCTGCAGTACGCCGCGAATAATCATCCCAATTGTGGCTATTTTTTTTATCTTCAGGTCGAATCATCCGGGCGCATTCAAATATGGCATTTTGGACTTCGCTTTTAGAATGGCCGGTGGATCGCAATCGAACAGCAATCATGATGTCAGCGTTGTTAAAATTATTTATAGTTTGTCGAGTTTTAATATGCTCGAAATGACTTAAATATGCCTTCTCAAGCTTATTATTACTCTTGTATTCAGTTCGTGATATTTCGTCTATTTGACTAATATGTTTATCTTGCTTGGGCTTTAGTGTCTGAGCCTGTATTTGTTTGTCGTTTAACTCGTTTGCTAAGGATAGTGTCTTTTCGCAATGGCCAGGCTTTGCTTGTAGCAGCTTAACTTCGGGGTATGAGCCATCTGCCTGTTTGTGTTTTAGTTTTCGATTCTCAAATCCGGGGCATCGATGAGGGTGTATGCAGCCACTGAATTTAGGGTCGCCGTATTTTTCGTTTAGCTGCTTAACTAGTTGATTACTGACGTCGTCATTGTGTGTCGAATCGAGCTTAGGTATCGTGATAATTGCTTGGTAATTGCCAGGGCTGCTTTCTAATATAACGGCTGGCTGATGTCCGTCGTTGATAAGCTGTTCTAGCTTTTCAGGGCTAAGATCATCGACGATGAGGTGGTGCTGAGTATCCGATAAAGGCGTGTAGAAGAGGTTCTCGCCTCGATTTTGCAGCCCGATCATTTTCGGTATTTGGGTTTGCATTTGCTCAGGTGTAAAGCCTTTTGACACGCCGCCGGACTTGTCCAATACAAATACTTTTTTGCTGCCGTCTTCGTGCATTTTAATGACTGTGACCCGGTAACGATCAGCACCTATGGCTTCATGATAAGCTTCAAAATCTTTTAATTGTGGTTTTTTCATTGCTTCTTTCCTCAATTCGGTAAGTCGGTTTTTTTCTTGTTCAATCGCTGTTTGTAGATCTGGATTGCTGATTTTAAAGCCGTGCTCAGCTGCAAGCTTGACACACATATCTTTGTACTCGTCATTGCCTGTGACGCTAAAGCTGCCCCACTTTTGCGCGGACAACTGCAGGGCAGCAAGAGTTGTGTTTTCGTCTTTCCAGCCTTGCACGTCTACGCGTGCGCCTTTATCGATAAACCCAATGTTGTTGGGCTGGTTATTGCGGCTGTAGTGCACCCATCCACCTTGAATATCGGCTTTAAAATCTCTTATGTCTCGATGCTTAGGAGGGTCGAGCGTATCGCCTCCGATGCTCGGCGTTAGTTCGTTATCTTGAGTTGCTCGATGTCGCCATTGCTCAGCTAGGTCTGGCCTTTCCTGATCCCGTAGCCATTTTTCAAAGTTAGGGTAGGGCTGGTGGTTTTTCTGTAATTGTTTTCGCTCAAGCTTATGCTGATCTCTTAGATTCGCCTTGTCTGCTGCGTGCTCTGCTGCAAGCACGCTACGCTGGGCATTAAGCAATTCCCCTTTGCCTTTCCATCTGCCGGACAAGACAACAGAGCGTTGCTTCTGCTGACTTTCATGTAAGCTTTTACGTTCTGCTTCATGTTTTTTTTGCAGTTCAATATTTGCTTTGTCTTTGTTTAAATAATGGTCTTTTTTCAAATTAATGTACTGATTCAGACCTGGCATATCGTCCTTAATTGCCTCAGGATTTAGGCTTGCACCTCCTCGATTGATGGTATCCCGTCGCATTGTTTCAGGTCGCTGTCGATAAGCACGTGCATCAACCGACAAAACACCCTCAACTTGTCTTTGTGTGTTATGTGCCAGACGGCATTGGGACAATGTGCGCATACCGTTTTCGGTGAGTCCGCCAAGGTTGACAGGGTACGGCTCTGAAGTGTGATTAAAGTATTTTCTTGTTCTTGCATTGTTTTGCTCCGATTGGTTGGTTAGTTTTGGTTCGTATGGGCCTAGTTTTTTTTGCATGCTAGACAAGCTTGCAGGGCGATACACATCGCCTGCCTTGAGTGCAATATCGTCTAAATAAATCTTTGCGCCGCTTCCAAAGCGCTCATAACGCAACCCAACTTCTTCGAGTTCTTTATGTAATTGCTGCCACGTTTTTGCATTTTTTATAATCTCAGTTCCCCGTTCTTGGGCGATTCGTTGTGCTGATTTTTCACCTGTTAAATTCTCTTTATCGATTGCTGTTTGCTTGGGCTTTTTAGGTTTGTTTGATTGCTCTAGTGATCGAGCAGTATCACCATTTTCTAAAACGATATACCGTCCGTTTTCTTCTCTTTGCCATCCCTGTTCTTTTTCAATTTTTGCCGTGGCCCGATGTATCGCTTCGATATCAAAACCCTTGTTGGGCTCTATCACTTTTAGAGTATCAGGATGCACCCTATTTACTTCTATGTGCAGATGAATATTGTCGGTGTCGCTGTGCAATCCATAAATAACTTGATGACCTTCTAGCCCTAATTCTTTCAGATAAATATCAACAGCTCTTTCTATTTGCTCGGGTGTTGGTTGCTCCCCTTGCTTCCAACTTACTACATAGTGATTTATAGGGTCTTTTGACCTAACAGATTCCTCAGCCAGTGCTATCATTTCTGCGACTCGCCCAGAGTGAGTTTCACATATAAATCCGCGAAAATTTGCGTAAATACATTTCTCTTGTTTGTTTTTTAATTCAGGCTTAATGATGTAGTCAGAAAGTTTCCTGATGCGAGTGGCCTTGCTTGATTTTGTGTTAGGATTTTTAATCTTCTTTGCGATCACTTATTTTCTCAATGTACTCGCGAAGCACTGTTAAAGTCGCAGCTGTTTGATTTGAGTAGGCGCCGTCACTATCCAGGTGTATGTGCTTTAATAAGCCGCCTATTCTTCTCAATTCTCTGATCATTGTCATGTCAGCGTTACTGATGATCGGCCTGCCAAAATAACGCCGGCGAACGAGCTCAGACATGCTTAATCCGTAGCTGAAAGCCTCGTCACGCAACGCCTCTTTCTCACTGTCTGTGAGTCTGAGTCTTAGAGCCGCATTAAGTGGCTCTGATCCTTGTACTGTAAACTTCATACCATCACCAATTTTTCAAAATGGCGGGCGGCGCGAGGGGTGTGTCTTGAATAAAATTCGACGAATTTTATTCTTCTTGTAGGGAGTCCAGAGGGAACGGCTGGCAGGGAGTGTTTGTGTGAGAAGGCGACAGCCGCCGAACACGAACACATGGGCTTGGAAAACACTGCGTTAGCCGTGTATTCCAAGCCCCATCCTGTATCCTTTAAACGACATGTAAAAGTTAACACTTTGGGGATTAAGTTAGACACTTGAGTAAATTGTAATGACATCATGTAGTTTTATAAAGTTGACATTAAAATAATTTTGTGTAGGCTATATTGTATACTGACAAGTAAACCAATTAAACAATTTTTTCAATAACTTAGATAAATACTAATATGAATTATACACCAGAACAAATAGAAGAATTTGCCAATAAACTGCAACAATTACCTGAGATAACAAAAAATAAATTAAGTACAAAAAAAGAAGCAATTGGAAAGCTGAAGGGTGAAATACTGCTTTTAAGAAAAAAAGGATACTCTGTAGAAAACATTGCAGAATCATTAAGAGGTATAGGTTTAGATATAACAAGCCAGACACTTAAAACATATTTGCAAAGAACAAAATCGGTAACAAAAAAGAAAGCACAGTCGAAAGCGACTGTAGACACACCCCCGCTCGCCCCCTCAACAAAAACGACCACAAATGCTGCATATACAAATACTGCAGCATTTGAAGTCAAAGAAGACACTATAGATATTTGAGGGTAAACACTATGGCTGACAATAAAATATACTTAGTTGGTGGCGCAAAAGGCGGAACCGGGAAAACCATGGTGTGTATCGCTTTGATTGATTACTTGGTATGCAAAAATAAAAACATTTATTTGATAGAAACGGATACCAGTAATCCGGACACATATAAATCTCACCAAGACACAATTAAGGCAGAGTTGATAAATTTGGACGATGCAGACGGTTGGATCACATTGGTAAACATCTGCGATAGCAATAAAGATAGCATCATAGTGATCAATACGGGAGCGCGAAATAATAAAGGCGTTTCGGACTATGGACCAATATTAAGTAATACATTAAAAGAACTTGATCGCGAATTGATAACTTTGTGGGTAATCAATCGACAAAGGGACAGTTTAGAACTTTTGAAAGAATACACAACGTCGATTCCTTCGTCAGATCGACATACTGTGCATGTGATTAAAAATGCATACTTTGGTGATAGCAAAAAATACGAGCTATATAACAATTCGAAAATTAAAACAGGGATTGAAGATGCCGGCGGAAAATCACTAACATTTCCTGATCTTGCTGATCGAGTAAGTGATGACTTGTATACACAAAGAATAAGCGTAGAGAAGGCAAATAAAGAACTTCCAATAGGAAACCGTGCGGAATTATTACGCTGGAAGGGAGAATACAATAAAATGTTTGGCGAGATTATCAGTGAGTGATTTAGACGATAGCTTTCTTAAACTTTTAGGTAGAAAGCCAACAGATTTTGAACAGCAAAACCTATTTAAAATTGGAGATGCACTAGGGATCAAAAAAAATGACGCTTTTTGGTTAATTTTGATAGCGTTGCAGTCTCACCAAACGTTATACAGTGAAATACCAGGGCAAATTGAAGTTGCAGCAAAAGAAATACTGAATGAGATTAATGAGGCAGCTAATTTGGCAATGAGTGCGTCTGCAGTAAAAGCTCACTCTGCACTATCTGAAGCTGTAGCTATGTCAGCAAATAAGATAGCAAATAATACTGCAAGAAAAGAAAAGGTAAAGTGGATTGCTTTGTGCATTGCAACGTCAACTATCTGTATTGGCGTGTTGATATGGAAAGTGCACGCGATCGCGCATGAATCAGGCTATAGCTTTGGGTACGCAGTAGGTTACGAAAAAGCAGCTAACGAAAAAGCTGCTGCGAACTGGGCCAATACGCCCCAAGGGCAAAGTGCATACAAATTGGCGCAAAAAAATGAGTTAGATAGCCTTATACATTGCAGCAAACCCGGGTGGACGATTGAAAATGGAAATTGTTTTCCAAAAAATGGAAGAGATGGGCTAGTGTATGGTTGGAAATTGCCTTAAAAAAAGTTGAGTGCTCGACTGACTTCAGATCGAGCACTCATTTTTTTACCCCTACGCACAGGGTAACAACCGGGCATAATGATAGAAGCTTATCCGCCATATTTTTTTACCCCTACTCACAGGGCACTCAATTTTAACTCCCTCTCGTTGCAATAAGCAATAATTTTTATCTGTAAATCTCTAATTGACTGGAATATAATTCAATCCATGCGCCTGTATACCAACATAATCAATTTGACTCCATAATTGACTACCTGGAACCTGAGAACTAGCAAAATCTAAAAATTCTGCTTTTGTTCCAAAATTAAGATCTAACGCATTAGCATAGAGATTTAAAATACTAGGTGACGCTGGAGGAGCGAGCCCAGTAATGCGTGTATAAAGAAAATCCACGAAATCTATATTACTGGTTGAGGCAATTTGTTTAGCCAATAAGCCAGATTGTATAGCCAATGCTGCAACCTGTGCATTAGTTTTACCAGCATCATAAAGAGAAACGACCATTGGGAAATAGGTCGTTAAAGCATTAGCCCCAAACACCAAGCTTACCATTATAGCGGCATCTAAACTGTTATGATTAGCCGTACTACCAACATCTAAAGCCGTTATTGTTCCATCGCTAAACTGTAGGCGCTGTACATCATTGACAACCGTAGTTCCAAAAGCACCACTGTTGTCAATGATGCTAGTAACGCTATTAGTCGCAATGTTAATAGTAAAATCCGAGGCCGGCTCAGTAAATACGACCGTAGTTATGGGCGATAGGCCATGTACAATCATGTTAGGGTGAGTGACAGTATAAGTGCTATGTCCAGATAACTGAACTTCATTAGTTTTATTCGTATAGCCCCCAACAATTTTATCTAACATATTATTATCTATTGTTGGCAGATAAAAGGTATTGCTATCAGTTACAGTAATAGTACCAATTTTACTTGCTATACTCGAAATTTTCGCTGCAGATGAAAAAGCGTAAAGTTGAGTTAACGCAGAGGATATATTAGCGTTTGTATCTGTGATATTAATCTTATCTACGAGATATGAGAGTGGATTTGCAAGAACAGAACCCACATCAAAAACTGAGACATGTTCAATAGTCATCCCTGGACCACCATTGCTTCCAGGAAGTCCTCCTATTACCCCTTTGACAGGCACAAACAAACCGCTCAACTTGGCTAATACGTCAGCATCATTTATAAGTTGCTCCTTAGTAATGACAATACTGCTTATGGGCTCAGTAACATTTATCGTTGAAATATGGCTTACATTTGCCTGTAATGCATCCAAATTGGATGAAATATTTTTCCCATTGCCAGTCATTGAAATTGACCCAGCCACATGGCTATTGCTCAGAACCGATATCATTGCAGATACTGGCACCTCTGATACAGCTAAAGAATAATCACTTATTTTCTTTAACGCAGCGGAATCATTAATTAGTTGAGTGTAGTTAATTGTTAATGGCGTAACTTGATTTAACAGAGTAATACTAGTGTATTTGTCTGGATTAAGCTGAAAAGTATCTAAATATTTTGAAATGTTCAAGGCATCATCTGTGATAGACACAGATCTTACGAAACCAGAAGATAATGCACTGGATGAATTTGCAAATGAAACCCCTGAAACTGTTAATGAATGGATGTTTGATACAGATAAAAGATATCTTGAATTATCGAACTGCGCATAGCTAACAGGTATTGTCGCCAGAGGGTCAGTTACCGTAATACTTGCTATTTGATGCTGATATTTACTCAGCAAGTCAAAATCATTTGCAATATTGGCGGCACTATCTAAGATAGTATAGCCATTAACAGGGATGGTTGCGTTGTTTATGGCGCTTGTTAAAAAGGTAGCGCTTGAGACTGGGGTATATGAAAATGATTGGGGCATAAAAATCTACCTTATTAGTTAAATATCATGTAAGTATTATATGTTAATCAATTAATACCGTTGTACCATAATTTTACGTCAAAAATAATCTACAGAACCTTACGCCCTCTATTGCGCATACAATTTTTAAACACGGACTGATAATCTTGGTCAGACGTTAGGCCTTTATAAGCACCCCCCCCAAGACCCAGCGCAACCGCACCAATCGCAGCCCCTGCCCCAGGATTGCCTGTTATAGCACCAATAGCTGCACCACCTGCACCGCCTACGAGAGCGCTTACACCGGCACCCATTAGAGTGTTCTTTGTGCTACCTGCAGAATCACTGGCTATTGATTGACATTCGTGCATATCAAATTCTATTCGGGCGGCATTATTGTCGCCATAGGAATCTACCGCGGGTTTCCAACCACTCACCGAAGCACAACCCGTTGCAAGGATGAGGGTTGATCCTAATATAAGAAAATTATACGTTTTCATTAATTGCCTTACTCACAGGGGGACTTCGTTAAAAATAATATCCTAACAATTCGAACAATAACTATTTGTTGTTGATTTTTTTTTGCGCCCTGCTTTTTTTACCCATTCTTCGCCGAAGTAATCACGCCCCGCTTGAGCTATGAGATCTATAACTTGGTCTGGTGATCTGATTAGATTCATTTTGTCGCTGTCATGTCTTGAAAACTCCAATAAATTTTCGTAAATTTCTCCATTTGTAATTCTAGATAACTGCTGACTAACATTTATCATGCTATCTGCATCATCCGATTGACCACACAAATAGTCAAAATACTCTTTAATCAAAACGATCCTATTTTTTGTTATATCACGTTCTTTTATTTTTTGATCGCTATCGCTAATCAACCACTCATTTAATAAACAAAATGAATCTACCTTCTTTTTCATTTTGGCAATAAAATCAATAAAATCGTTTCGGTGAACGAGTATTTTATAATCAATTTTTGGCGCCCCTTCCGACCAATAGCAATCAAGCGCATCAAAAAAATTTGATTTAGCTAGCATTGAATCTCCGATATATTTAAATTCGCCTAAAATATTTTTTCTATAAGTTTTTGCTTTCAATTGCTCATTAAAAGCCGCAGTCGTTAAAAGCTTTTTATAATCACTTAGTAACTTTTCGTAAGTTTTACATGACAATGACTTTCCATTTTTATTATCAAAAGTTAAGGCCCATGCTTGGGCGATTTCACAAACATCTAAAATGGGCCTCCAGCTATTTGATTTGAAAAATAACCTTTCATTAATAACCCAATCGTCCCATCCTATATCATCATCGCAATGTTCGGATTCTTCAGGATTGTATAGCCACTCCCAATCATCGGGCACTTCTTCTTCAAACGACTTTTCTTCTTCTATCTGTTTAGCCCACAAATTTTGATACCCGAGCTCATCAACTTTACTCCACAGATTTTCACCTAAATTAATCATTTCACTTCCCCAAAAATTTTGGTGTTCATCGAAGCAACCACATCTGAAACATGCCCATCAGATAAATGCGCATAACGCTTAACCATGGATAGGGTTTTATGCCCTAACACTTCGGCTATTTCAGCCAAACTGGCCCCGTTCATGGCCAAATATGACGCAGTGCAATGTCTGAGGTCGTGCCATTTAAAATCAGTTATCTGTGCAGCTTGCAGCGCGTTTAAAAAGGCTTTGCGTAAATCAATAGGCTTTTGTGGATTTCTGGAACTTGGGAATAGTAGCTTAGTGTCTAAGCGCCTAAGCTTTGCATGTTCTTTTAATATTTCAAGGCTTGCCCCCGCTAATGTAACGCGCCTTCGCTCCCCGTTCTTGGTTTCATGAAGGATTAAAAAACCATCCTTTAGGTTAATATCCGACCATACAAGTTCCATTTGTTCGGCTTGGCGCATACCCGTAGATATTGCCAACACTACACAAGGATAAAGCAATGGGTTTGGTGATTCCTTACAGGCCTGTAATAGCCTTGCTCTGTCGTCATCATCTAAGAACCTAACGCGGCCGCGCGGTAACTTAGGGCTTTTAACTTTCTTTACGGGGTTTTCGCTTAACCATTCCCATTCATTAACAGCAATACTAAAAGCGTGTTGCAAGTTCTTAACGTACTTATCAACTGTGGCTGCACTTTGCCTCATCGTGTTTTTATGTTCGTTAATGGTTGAAGGTGTAATGTCAGCCAATAAGCAATAACCTATTTTACTAACCCACCATTCAAGTTTACTTTTACGTTCGCCTTGTTCTTTTTCGTTGTAGTTAGGGAGTATTTCAGAATAGTAACGGGTGGCCAAATCAGCAAAGGTATGTTTCTTTGCTTCGGCTGTTTTAAAGTGTCGCCCTTCTCTAATTGCGCTCTCGGTATCTTGAACCCATTTTTTAGCGTCTGTTTTTCGCTTAAAGGTGGCGCGTTGTGCGGGGTAGCCTCTCAGCCTAACTTCCGCCTTAAAGCTCTTAGTTCCATCTTGTGCGGTGCGTTCTGTGATAGTGGCCATAATTGTTCCTATAGGGTAACAATCGACTATCTGATATGATGCTTTCAGCCATTGCTTAACCCAGAATTAAGTTATTGGTAAGGCCTTGTTGGTGCTGATTACACCTTCAAGGCCGCTTTGTTTCTAAGGTTCTATTATAAACCCGTGGCGCACTGGTGGCGCAATTGATTATAAAAACAAGCAATAAATGGCAATTACTGACAACAAGAAAAAAACTTAAGTTATTGAATTAATTGCTTTTGTTAGTTGTGGAGTGTTGCGGGTATTTGATAAAAACGCACTTTTAATGCGATGGTCGCGCGTTCGAATCGCGCACGACCCACCACCAAAGAATAAATGAATCAAGCACTTACGTGAAAGCGAAGTGCTTTTTTTATGTCTAAAATTCCTTCACGTTGCAAATATAAATAAAAGATCACAATAAACCGCAACAATAGCCAACCTTTCAGTCATAAAAAAGACAGATATTAACCTCCATTCCAAGCATAAGTAGTCATGCAAAAGTTATATGGAGTTTTTCACCCACATTGCTAAGGATCTCCAATACCCGTTTTTTCAAATGAGCGTAACTTTGATAAGCATCAAGCGGCAACCATTCGTATTTAACTTTACGCCAGAGTATTTCGATCAGATTTAACTCAGGACTA